>JAABUZ0100002851.1_pt1 | contig 27440 bp, 23 predicted proteins | sample 5562091 | NCBI WGS metagenome assembly JAABUZ01 (sample SAMN12813069, study PRJNA571459) | rock metagenome | isolation source: Antarctica rocks | place: Antarctica: Victoria Land, Linnaeus Terrace sud | collected 2015-12-21 | reverse complement strand
ACGACGACTACTATCATCAGGTACGGCATGATGTCGAAACGGTGCCCGGCAACCCGTGGTTCATCTGTACACTCTGGCTCGCTGAGTGGTACATTGTCTCCGCGCGTACGATGGACGATCTCGAACGCCCGCTCCAACTCCTGAACTGGGTCGCCGATCATGCCCTCACCAGCGGCATCCTTGCCGAACAACTGCACCCGGAGACGGGCGCGCCGCTCTCTGTCTCGCCACTGACGTGGAGCCACGCCGCCTTTGTGCAGACGCTGTGCCGCTATATGGACCGCGATCGCGTCCTCCGCGAGCACGAGCGCATCAACCTCGGCATCGCGTGGGCATAGGGGGAGTGACGAGTAGCGAGACTCGCTCCCATCGCCCGGGACTCTCGTTACTCGCTACTCATTGAGGAGCGCCCCGTGACACACCTGACGAACGTGGAAGAGCAAATCCGCACGCTGATCTCGGTAATCACCGGTGAAGGGATCGAGGTAGGTGTCTATGCACGGCACTTCAGTTCGGGACGTGAGATTGCCGTAAACGCTGAGCGGCGGTTCCCAACCGCCAGTACGGTCAAGGTGCCGATCCTCTTTGCTCTCTACCGAAAAGCGGCGGCAGGTGCGCTCGACCTCCAGCAACGCATGACGCTCGAAGCAGCGCATCGCACGGCGGGATCGGGCGTCTTGCAGGACCTCGATATCGGCCTTCAACCAACCGTGCATGACCTCGCCACCCTGATGATTACCGTCTCGGACAATCAGGCGACCGACATGCTCTACCATTTGCTCGGTGGCGCGTTTATCCAACAGACAGCGACCGAGGTCGGCATGACTGAAACGCACACCCCGCAGACAATCCGCGCGCTCCTCTACGACATGGTCGGGATGGACGAGCACAACCCGGCACACGGCTACGAGATGAACCGCGAACTCCTCCGTACCGGCGCGCGGAACAGCAGCGGGTGGGCACTCGGCGTCGGCGATTACAACGATGTCAGCACACCACAGGACATGGTAACGCTGCTCTCACGCATATACCAGGGCGACGACCCATCCCGCGCGGCGTGCGATGCGATGATTGATATTCTCAAACGACAGAAGTTCAATACGATCCTGCCGCTCCTTCTTCCGGCAGAGACCGAGATCGCGCACAAAACGGGCAGTTTGCACGGTGTCCGCAACGATGTCGGCATCGTCTATGCGCCGGGGGAATCCGGCGGGCCATACGCTGTCGCCGTCATGTCCCGCAATATGTCCGACCCGATCGCCGGCGCGCGTACTCTTGCGGACATCTCGCGCGCTGTCTGGGACGCCTTCACGGCCTGAATCAGCGATCGGAGGGATTGATGGAGGGTTTCGCGGCGGTCAACGGCACGCGACTCTGTTATGAAGTGTCTGGCTCTGGGCCGCCGCTTGTCCTCATCCATGGTCATGGGCTTGATACGCGCATGTGGGACGACCAGTTTGCGCCATTCGCGGAGCATTACCGCGTCCTGCGCTACGATCTGCGGGGCTTTGGGAAATCCGCATCGGTTGGAGAAATCCCCTACACACATGAAGCGGATCTCGCCGCGCTCCTCGACCATCTGGGCATTGCGCGCGCCGCCATTCTCGGCCTTTCACTCGGTGGCAGAGTCGCGATTGACTTCACTCTCGCGTACCCCGCGAAGACGCGCGCGCTGATCGCCGTGGATGCGGCAATCAGCGGCCATGCGTGGTCGGAGGAATGGAACACGCGGTGGAAATCGCTGCGCCAGACGGCCCGAACCGCCGACGGGCACGCGGCGAACGAACAATGGCTCGCACACCCACTCTTCGCTCCCGCACATGAACAACCGGCGGTCGCCGCGCTCCTTCGGAAGATGGTCATGGACTATTCGGGTTGGCATTGGGGCAACCACGATCCACAACACGGATCTGACCTGCCTGCGACAGCGCGATTACGCGCTGTCGCTGCCCCAACCCTCGTGATCCTTGGCGCACGCGATCTTCTCGACTTTCACGTCATCGCGAATCGCATCGCGGATCAGATCACGGATGCGCGGAAAATTGTCCTCCCCGGCGTTGGGCACATGGCGAACATGGAAGCGCTGGAGCGATTCAATGCGGAAGTGCTGGATTTCCTCGAAGGTATCCCGTAGCGTAAGCTTCAGTCCGCGCGAGAGATCACAAGCTGAAGCCTATGCCTACCATGCTCAATATGGAATTGCCGCCCAGGCGCGATCAATCTGGGCGCGCGTCGCGTCCATCGTGCCACCGTTCTCAATCACGACTGCGGCACGGGCAACCTTCGCTGCTTCGGGCGCTTGCGCAGCGAGACGGCGATCCGCCTCCGCCGCGCTCATGCCAGGCCGGGTCATCAACCGCCGTCGTTCTTCCTCCAGCGGGCAGGTGACGACCCAGACCGCGTCGCACCCATCGGCGATGCCCGCCTCGATCAACTTGACGGCATCCACGACGACGACTGGCGTCGTTTGCCTTGCCACCCACGCCCAGGTCCGTTCGATCACCGCCGGGTGTGTCAGACCTTCCAGTCGGGCTAACGCGGCGGGATCGCCAAACACCTTGCGGCCAAGAGCACGCCGGTCAATCTCTGCGTCCATCCCGAGAATTTCTGCGCCGAACGCCTCCACGACCGCGCGATAGACTGGATCGCCCGGCATGTACAGATCGTGGACAAGCGCATCCGCGTCAAGCGTCGCCGCTCCATGCTCCGCGATCATCCCGCGCACGGTGCTCTTTCCGCAGGCAATATTCCCCGTCAGTCCGATGATATACGGCATGAAGAACCTAACCCCCTTGCCCCTTCCCGCGAGGAAGGGGTGACTCAATCGAAGTGCCGTAGCCTTCCTCATAAAGCCCCGACCTGAAGAAGGCTCACGCTCCTTCCCACGCTGAGGTTCGGAAGGGGGCGGGGGTTAGGTAATCCCCGCCGTCAGCGTATCCAATTCCGCTGCGAGCGATTCCCAGCGGGCGTAGGTGCTATCGAGTTCGTCCTGCGACTTTTGGTAGGCGATAGCAAGTTCGGTAACGCGGGCCGCGTCGCCACCGGCGGCGTTCATCGCGTCCGTGAGGCGGTTCAGCTCCTGCTCCAATGCGCCGACCCGTGCCTCGACCTGTGCGAGCAGTTTGCGGCGCGTCCGCAGCGTCCGCTCGTCTACCGGGCGCGGTGCGACTGACGCCTCGAGAAACGCATGGGAGACTGGCGGCACTGCCGTCGTCTCTTTCGGCGCCGTCCCGTTTTTCGTTGCTACATCACTCTTTACTGGTGCGCGGTCTTCAGCCGTAACACGTTGCCGTTCCTGCGTCCGGCGCATATTGGAGTAGTTGCCGAGATACGATTGCAACCGGGCAGGCGCATCTTCTTCACTCCCCTCAATCATCCAGACCTGCGTTGCCAGCGCGTCCACAAAGGCGCGGTCGTGCGAAACGAAGAGGATCGTACCATCGTACTCATCCAGCACCTCTTCGAGCGCCTCACGGGCGATAATGTCGAGATGGTTTGTTGGTTCGTCCAGGATGAGGAAGTTTGCGCGCTGCAAGGTGAGCACCGCAAGCGCGAGCCGCGAGCGCTCCCCACCGGAAAGAACGCTGACCTGCTTGAAGACATCGTCCTCCTCGAACAAAAAGCGCCCAAGAAAGGTGCGCGCCGCCTCCTCAGTCATTGGGCGCGCGGCGAGGACGGTCGCGAGAACGGTCATCTCCGTGGCCAGTCCCTCGTGTGACTGGGCATAGTAGCCAACGAGGACGTTCGTGCCGAACTGAAAGCGCCCGGTGATGGGCGGGACGTCGCCCACCAGCGTCTTGAGGAAGGTAGACTTGCCACTCCCGTTCGGGCCGAGCATCGCGACCCGCTCGCCCCGCTCGATGAGCAGTTCAGGCAGCGTGAGGAGGGTCGCCCGGTGGCCGCGCGCATCCTCATAGCCAACGTTCATCGGATCAATCTGGAGTACGAGTCGGCCGCTCTTGAGGGCGGGATTCATCGCGAGCGCCAGTCGCTCCTGTTCCTGCGGCCGACGCAGCCGCTCGACGCGCGCCAATCGCTTCTCGCGTCCCTTCGCCTCTTTACTCCGTTGCCCCGCGCCGTATCGCCGGATGAACTCTTCCGTCCGCGCGATGAACGCCTGCTGTTCCTCGTATTCCTTGCGCCGCCGCTCCATTCGCTCAACACGAAGTTTCACATATGTGTGATAGCCACCCGGGTAGTCCTCCAACCGGCCAAACGAGAGGTCGAGCGTCCGCTCCGTTGTCCGATCAAGAAAGGTACGGTCGTGCGACACGACAAGGACCGCATGCCGCCACTGACGTAAGAAGGTTTCGAGCCATTCGAGCGCGGTAAGGTCGAGATGATTTGTCGGCTCATCGAGCAGGAGGAGGTCCGGCTCGCCAAGCAGCGCCTTCGCGAGCGCAACGCGTGTCTTCTGGCCACCTGAGAGTTGCCGAACGGGCGTATCGAACATCTCTGTTGGGAAACTAAGCCCACCAAGCACCTGCGCGGCACGCGCTTCCATCGTATATCCGCCGTCCACCTCGAAGTGGTGCGTCGCGTCCGCATACTCATCCATTAACTGTTCGAGGCGTTCGCCCTGAACATCGCCCATCGCGTGCTCCAACTCGGTCATCCGCGTGCGGAGGGCAAGCAACGGGGCAAAGGCGGTCATCGTCTCTGCCATGATGCTATGCGGCGCATCGAGTTTCGCTTCCTGCGGCAAATAGGTGACGCGCATGCCCCGTGTCAGCGATATCGTCCCTTCCTCCGCGTGCTCAACGCCCGCGATGATGCGCAGCATCGTGGATTTGCCCGCTCCATTGACACCGACGAGCGCGACATGTTCGCGTTCAAAGATCTGGAATGAGACATCGCGGAAGACCTCCGCGACCCCAAAATGCTTTGTGAGATTCTGCACGGAAAGAATTGTGGCACCTGGCACCGGAATATCTACCCCCTGCCCCCTCCGTCACTCTGGCGTGGGAGGGGATGTTTTATGTTGAGCATCATGCCCGTCATTTCCTATCATACTCGCCCCATTACCTTCTCCCTTCCGCGCGGGAAGGGGGCCGGAGGGTTAGGTAGACAGGATACCAAAAGAAAGGCCCCGGTGACCGTAGTCACCGGGGCCTGCAGATTCCGAAGAATCTATTTACGGGTCAACCTGGCTTGTGACGAGGTCGAACGGAGTGGACGCTGTCCGCTGCGTCGAGTCACCGCGTGCCGAGAAGAATTGCCGTCCGACTGGAATCCGGCCATCCACGCCCGCCGGGTACGCGATCTGGTACAACGCCGCGTCACCGAGGACTGCCCTGCCAACCTGGAAGTTGATCGGGCCGGGGAAGAGCTGGATCACTACGACCGCGACGCCCGCCGCATTAGACTTGACAGTGGCAAGGAAGTGGGCGGTCTGGTCGGGGAAGGTCTGCCAGAAGGTAACCGTCTCGTTGGGGCGGAAGTTCCGCGCCGTCAAGAGCAGGTAATCACTGGCGAAGAAGCTCGGCAGCTGCGAGAATTCCTTGTTGGAAACGGCCTGCGGAGCACCGACGAATGAAGCCGTCAACGTGCCGATCGCGGACTGTGCCGAGATACCGCCTGGCAGAACCAGGAAGGAGCCAGTCATCACGTAGTTGGACTGGTTGCCACGGCAGGAGAAGGTATGCAGACCAGTGGGGAACTTGCCGGTGAGGAGGTCGAGCTGCAGCACCGCGCCACCGCCGTCATCCGCCGTCAGCGTGCTGAGGGAGACAACCGAGCCATCGGGGTAGGTGTCCCAGAAGGTGACGAACTCACCGGGGATCAGGCCATTGCAGGCGATGTCAACGTTCGGGTTCGCCACAGAAAGTCCTGGGTCCACCTGCTTGGCAGAGGTGCGATGGCCGATTGTCGTGAAGACGGCCAGCGTGCCTGTTGTGCTGCGGGAGAAGTCATCCGGCGTTGAGGCCGTGATCGTGAACGAGGTCGAGGCCTTCTGCAGGCTGACGCGACCAAGTGTCGTCACGGTGTACTTGCCGTACGGCGGGACTGCGGTCGCGAATTCTGGCGGCAGAAGGAAGTTGTTGTCCGTGAACTGCGTGCCGTCTGTCGCGCTCCCCGTCGTGGACGGGAACGTCTTGTTCGCACTGTAGATAGGACCAAACCGCAAGCGGAAGAAGAACGAGCCCGTCGTATCAGCGAGGACTTCGTCGCTCTGCGCGCAGCAGGCTGGCGGATTTGCGAGTGGGTTCTGATTGAAGGCGGGGAAAACCCGGCCATCAGGGAGGGTAACGTAAATACTCACCACTTCGCCGGGGCCGAAGCCATTACCGACGAATTGCACTGTGTCACCCGAGTTCGTACCGTCCGACAAGATCACGCGCTGCGTCGTGGTCGTCTTGTCTGCCTTGAGTGTCGCTCCCGTTGTGTCTGCGGCTACCGGGGCCACCGCGATGAACGCCAACAGCGCTGTCATCGCGAGTGTGATGCCCAGGAAGCGAAAGGATCGCTTTAGACCCACGTTCCTGTCCTCCTCTGTCCTTGCGGACTTACCAACCTGTGGGAGAGATCAGCGCTCGAGACGCCTACACATTTCTCCCTATACATCATTGAGATCCACTGTAGCGCTACCGTAGTTTCAATCCTCTTGCTCATGCCTTGTGCTCCGCACTGTGGTGATTCGTTGAGAATCACTGTGATACCGCGTACCCACTCCTCCTTCCGCTTTCTCTCGCAGACTGACTGCTATACTTCCCTTCCGATGACATTCGTTCATCTGGCGATGGCCGGTCGAGCCAGATGATCTCTGGCAGTAAAACGGACAACATGCTGTTTGGTTGCGCGGAATAGCAGGAGGAATAATTTTGATGACTGACCGGAGCGCCTCGCCACGTCATATTCTCAGTGTCACGGATGTATCGCGACCCTGGCTGGATACGCTGTGCGACCGTGCGGCGGCAATCACGCGCGCTCCGGCGCACCTGCCCCTTGCCGGGCGCATCCTCGCTACGCTCTTCTACGAGCCAAGCACGCGCACGCGTCTCTCCTTCGAAGCGGCGATGCTCCGGCTGGGCGGCGGTGTGATCAGCACGGAAAATGCACGGGAGTTCTCTTCCGCCGCCAAGGGTGAAAATATCGAGGACACAACGCGCATTGTTGAAGGATACGCGGACGTGATTGCGGTGCGCTATCACGAGCGTGGCGGCGCTGCACGCGCGGCCGCTGTCGCGCGCGTGCCGATCATCAATGCGGGCGACGGTACCGGCGAGCACCCAACCCAGGCGCTCCTCGATTGGTTCACGCTCGCTCGCGAGTTCGGCACAGTGGACGGTCTGCGCATCGCGCTCGTCGGCGATCTCGCGAATGGGCGTGCCGCGCGCTCCCTCGCGATGCTCCTGGCCCTCGCACGCGGCGTCTCACTCGTCTTTATCGCGCCGCCCGTCACGCCAATGGGCGCGGACATCAAAGCGTATCTCGATGCGCGCGGCGTCCACTGGGAGGAGACCACCGACCTGCGTGGGGCGCTTCCGACGGTGGATGCGGTCTATATGACTCGCGTGCAGAAGGAGCGCTTCGGGAATGACATGGACACGTATCAGGCCGCCCGTATCTATACATTCACGACGGACATGCTCGGGTTGCTCCCCGGCCATGCCCGTATTCTCCATCCTCTGCCGCGCGTGGACGAGATCGCCGCCGACGTGGATGCCGATCCACGCGCCGCGTACTTCCGTCAGGCCCACAACGGCATGCTCGTCCGCATGGCCCTCCTGGAATGGGCGCTCGCCGACGTACCCGGCGTCTAGGCCTACAATACTCCATTACATGATCTTTGAAGAATCTGCTTCAGTATGGTCTGAGTGCTGAAACACTGATCTACCAAGGAAGCTTCTTCATGTCCGATTCTCTCACACTAACCTTCCCCTTTGACACCCGCATACTCTTTCACGATAGAGACGGCGTGAAGGCGGTAACTCCTTCCCACCAATACGGATAGTTCGTCATCCGCATCATGACCTTTTCATGCACCATGTGGCGGTCATGGCCTGCGCTATCTGGAGGATGCGAGCGTGCCCATCAATGACACATGCGGGCAGAATCTGCTGCGACGTCTGGATGGCAACATGCGACCATGCGGCGCTGTGCGGGGAATAGGGCGTGCGCGAGCGACATGGAGAGCATGAACTGACGACGGCCACCCGTCTCGCGCTGCTAATCGCGTGATACGTGCGCGAAAATAGCAATTGACATTAAAACGGTAACCGATTATGCTCATTCCACAGAGACACCGAATAACTGATGAATGCGTGGAGGAGTGCCCATAGCCAATCATAATGATGGCAGTCATCTGCTCAGTCACAGCGTGCGCGCTTGATGACATGGTGTGAGGTAGTAGAGGTAGAAGGGCAAGGAGGGAGCAGTATGATGATGGGATTGCACAGAACGAAGCGGCGCAGCATCCTGAAGAGCGGTGCGCTCGTGCTCGCGGGGGCGATGAGTTTCGCCGGTCTGAGCAAGGAAACCGCTGTGGAAGCGGCGACGGGCGACGGGGGCGGGGGCACAACCCTAACTCTCTATGGCCGACAATGGCAGATGATCGCAGCAGACCGCCGACCGGGCACGATCCCCGCCCAGGGGGACCGAGTAGCGATGTACGGCGAGTTCCTGGACGCGCAGGGTGGACGCAAGGTCGGCGAGTTTTACGCCACTTGCTTCTGCACTGATTCGCCCTTTGGGGTCAACCCGTTCGCCGCCGCCAACGTCGAGATGCACACACTAAACCTTGAGGGGGGCTCGATTATCGGCATGGGATCCGCGACGGCAGGCGAAAATGAGTACGCCATCGTCGGCGGCACGGGGCGTTTCCTCGGTGCACGCGGCAGCTACGTTGCCCGGCAACGACCGTGGGAACTGGGCGGCGATGGTACGGCAGAGTTCACGATCACACTGATGGCATAAGGGGGAACGGATGACGGACTATTTCCTGAAGATCGACGGGATCGACGGCGAAAGCACGGACGAAAAGCACACGAACGAGATCGAGATCGAATCCTTCAGTTGGGGCGCGACGAACAATACGAGCGCGGCCCACGGTGGCGGGAGCGGCGGGGGATCAGGCAAGGCCTCCATGCAGGACTTCCATTTCGTGATGCACTTCAATAAGGCCTCGCCAAAGCTCTTCCTGGGGGCGGCCAGCGGAAAGCACTTCGCGAAGGCCGTCCTGACCGTGCGCAAGGCTGGCAAGAGTCAGACAGCTGACTACCTCAAATGGACACTCAGCGATTGTCTCGTGTCATCCTATCAGACCGGTGCCACTTCTATAGCCGTGCTGGAGTCCGTTGCGGGCGCTGAAGAGCCAAGCCCGGAAGTCGCTGCGGTGCGCAACGCCAAGGCTCCCATGCCGGTTGATGAGTTTAGCCTCGATTTCGCCAGGCTCGAAGTCTCGTACCAGACAGAGAATGTTGACGGTGTGCTGGGCCCTCCAGTGACAGCCGGTTGGGACTTCAAGCTTCAGAAAGGCATCTGACGCCTGCACGAAACCGCATCCTCTCATCCCTTCTCCTTTACTAACAAGCAAAGGAGAAGGGGCTGAGGGATGAGGCTCTCCTCCTCTATTCGGTGGGCGGATGTGCGAGTCGGCAGAGGTCATCAAACTCCATCTCGCGTTCAGCCATCCCGGTCAACCTCTCTGGCATCTTCTTTTTGCTGCCTTCCCACCTTTATGAATATATGCAAAATCAGGTTATTGCGTTACGTGATACACATGCGGAAGAGGGTAGACGAAGGGGCCGCGTGACAGCAAATGTCACGCGGCCCCTTCGTCTACCCTCTTCACTGGTTCACATGCAGAGCATGCTCATCTCAGCAAAACGGCCTGTTACCCGTTGCCACTATTATTTTTCGGATGAGATTTCTCGTCAAACGTGACGTACCGGAGCGGTGAGCCAACGTTGGGGTTGAACTCAAGAGCTTCCTCATAGAGAAATGCACCCTGAATATTACCACCACCCGAGAGGTTCACTGAGTTGAAGAATTGGATATTCCGCTCGCCGCCATCACTGTCATTGACGAGGCCACCATGGGGACCGGCAGTAACATCATTGACATCAACGGTGCCATGGTTTGCCCCAGCGGCCGCAGCGGGCGCGGCGATCATCAGTGAGGCGAGAACCCCCGCAACACCGAGCAACAAACGGCGCTTTGTATCACGCATAAAGGTAACCTCCCTATGGATACGAACCCAGAGAATCATTCCCACGCGATGAGACGGTACGGTTCTACGAAGGTGGCGGCTCCCTAGAGAACCGCCACGCAGTTACTCGCCTGTCCGCGATCCAACCACGATTAGCGGAAGGTCCCGAAGACGTAGGTCTTCCCAGGATCGGCCTCGTTGTTGCCGGTCGGAGGAATAACGAAGAACGGCGCCTTGGTGCCATCCACGACGAGCCACAGCGGATATGCTGCTGGCTGGATAATCGGGTTGGTGTTGCCGCAGCCTCCAAAGCCTGAAACGTCCGTCGTTGAGAGGTTACCAGCTGGAAGCTTCGGCGTGCCCTGGTTCGTGCTCTCTTCAGTCGTTGTGCTGTAGGAGCACCCGTCATAGTTCCCCGCAAGGCCACCGGCACCTGACAACTTGTTCGTGATTACCACCGCATCGCGGTAGGTCGCGGCCGTCATCGCGGTGCTCGACGAGCCGAGGGCGGATGAGCCAGCGCTCGTTACCACAACGTTGACGTTACCAACAGTACCTGGCGCTGTCGCTCCGACAGCTGAAACGCCCACCGTGAGCATCAGTGCCGTAATTCCTGTACCAACTGCAAGCCGCAGTTTTCGCCCAGACACACGCATGACTGTCCTCCTCTGTACAAAACCCACCGAACGCTCGCGACGCCTTATCCTATACCAACGATCTGCCTTGGTCAACTAGCGGGTGTCATAACAATTTTTCTCGTTATGACAACTTGCTGCCCCTGCCCACTTCGTCGCCACAGCACCCCGCTGCTACGACTATAACGAAGAACGTACCGATTGGTTGCGCGGGCGCTCATGTACGTTCTGAATCCGCCTACTCTTCCTTTATTATGACGCCCGCCCGACGATCGCCACGCCCGCCCATCGTCATACTCCAGATACCGAGCGCCAGCGCACCGATCGCGAGCGCCAAAATGCCTGCCTGGACACCGATCGTGTCGCCGATCAGCCCGGCCGTCAATGTCGGCACGAGGGCCGAGGCATTAGAGAGCGTAAAAAAGGTGGAAAGGACGCGTGCCCGCACTTCTTCTCCGCTCCGCTCCTGCAAAAGCGTCTGGCTCGGCACGACGATAAACGCCTGCCCGACCCCCAGCAGCAAGGCGCAGGTCATGACGCCGAAGACGATCGGCCATGCCGGGCCGGACGCGGGCCGACCAATCAGACGATAGCCGATAGTGGGGACAATCGCGAAGAGCAAGAGCATGATGCCCTGGCTAAGCGCCCCACCGTGAATCATCATCTCCCGGTTCCCCGATGTCGCGAAATGCCCGACAAGGACAACGCCGATCACCATGCCGATCCCCGCAGGCGCGAGGATATAGCCAAGCCCGCTTTGCGATAGTTGCAGGACAGTCGTCGCGAACTTCGGCGCCAGTGTGCCGACAGCGAGAAACGCTGCCGACGCGAAGGTGAGAAATCCCATCGCTTTCCGCAGGAGCCGGTCGCGATAGATGTATATCCATGCCTCGCGGATATCGAACCAGAGCACCTCCATCGGGCCGCGCCCATCTACCCGCACGCGCGGCGCGGCCTGCATCGAGGGGAGCGTCCAGATCAACGTCGCACAGAAGAGGAAGAGCAGTGCGACGAAGAGGTAAAGGCGGTTAAGACCGAGCAGGCCGACAAGTAGCGGTCCGAGCGTCGCGAACCCAACAAGTTGTGAGACAGTGACGGTCAGCGTGAAAAGGGCATTCGCCTGTGCCAGATCGCGCCGCCGCACGACGAAGGGGATCGCCGCCCCTTCCGCCGGGCCGAAGAACTGGCTGACGGACGCGAATACGAAGCCGAGTGCATAGATACCAATGAGCGCGATCGCGACAGGCAGATCAGCGACGAGCGTAAAGCCGACGACGGCAACCGCCCGCAGGAGATGGACGGAGATCATGACCATCCGCTTATTTGAGCGATCCACGACGACACCGGCGATCGTCCCAAAAAGGACGCCCGGCAGCGCAAAGGCGACAATGATGCCGGAGACGGCAGTGGCGGATTGACTGATCGCAGCGACGGTCACGAGGAGAGCGAGATTGATGATATTCTGCGCCGTCTGGGAGATCGCCTGCGACGTCCACATGCGCAGGAACAGCCGGTTCCTCAGGACGGCGACGAAGCCCTGACTGGATTGCACATCAACCTCAGTCGCCACTGCACGGCCCGCGATCGGTGATGATAATCCGCTTCCCTGTCATTGGGTCTCTGAGACGGAAGGTTCGCCAGCCTCCATGTCGCGGAGATAAGCGAGTTGTTCTGGCGTCGGGCGGGGACCATGCTGCACGAATGTCTTAATCCGCCGGGCAAGCAGACTGCGGGGAATCATGATCCGGTGCCCGCAACCGAGGCAGACGAGACCAATGTCCGCACCCAACCGGACGACCTGCCAGTCCGTACTGCCGCAGGGATGCGGCTTTCGAAGGCGTACGATGTCTTCAAGCGCAACGTCGAGTGGCACGCAACACTCCCCACCAGGCGGCCCACATCATAACCATCCTTTCGCGAATTATAGCACATGCCATGTGTACGTACGCTCTCGTATCATCAATAAGGAACACAGGAGCGTGTGAATGCGTTCATTCTACAATGCTACAACGGTCGCGCCAGTGAGCCGACACGGATGCACCTGCGTATCTCGTGGCAGAGGCCGATACATACTAGCGTTTGACGAGGGAGGCTTTGTATCGGCATACTAGTGGCGGCAGACCGCCCGGGGCCGCGTGCGGAAAAATGTGTGGCCCGGCGGTTTCTTCGTGTGACAGGGGCAAATCGTCTATCGCTTTGGAGAAACGCACCGTGGTTGCACCCGAACTGACTCTGGAACCTGCCACATCCGCCGCACCGACGCCGCGCGAAACTCTGGTGCGTCTCGGCCAGATGGCGCGGACGATGACGATTGAGCAATGCGCCTGGCTCGCACTTTTTGTCGGCGCTGTACTCACCCGCTTCTGGGATTTAGGGAGCCGTGCGCTCCATCACGACGAAAGCCTGCATGCCTGGTTCTCCTACCAGTACGCCATCGGCAAGGGATATCAGCATGATCCGCTGATGCACGGCCCGTTCCTTTTTCACCTCAACGCTCTCGTCTACGCCCTTTTCGGCGCGACAGATGCCAGTTCCCGCTATGGCCCCGCGCTCTTTGGCGTCATCCTCGTTATGCTGCCGATCCTCCTTCGACCGCTGATCGGGCGGTGGGGCGCGCTAATCTGCTCATTCCTGCTGCTCATCTCGCCGAGCATCCTGTATTACTCGCGCCTGATCCGGCACGATGTCTACCTGATGACCTTCACCTTCCTCGTCCTCGTCGCCATCGCGCGGTACGTGCAGACGCAGCAAGGACGATGGGTCTTCGTTGGCATGATTGCACTCGCACTGGCGCACACGAATCACGAGGCATCGTACATCATCGCGGTGCTTCTCGGGGCATTCCTCTTCATTATCATTACATGGCACGTCGCGAAGTCCCTACTGATCGCGACGATTGTCTATCTCGTGGCGGCGGGAACGACGCTCCTCGTGCTGCCGAAGGTTCTTAAATGGGAGAAATTGCCGAAGATTCCCTGGGACGCGCAGGCCGGCGAGATGAACTGGGCGCACTGGGCACCCTATCTCCGCACCTTGCTCTTCCATCCGATGATTTTCTCGTTCCTGATTGTCACCGTACTCTACCTCTGTACGGCGGTTTATATCCTTGGCACGCTCCGGCTGCGCGAGACGGAGCCGGGCACAACACCGAACGACCGTCTCTTCGGCGGCTGGGGCGTGACAACCGTCATCGGCGCGTTCCACCGCTTGCTCGCGGAGAAACGCGTTCTCTTCGGCGCGGCGGGTATCGCCTTCTTCTTCTGGGCGCTCCTCTATTCGAGCCTCTTTACGAATATTGGCGGCATTTTTAGCGGCGCGTTCTACTCCGGCATTTATTGGGCAGGCCAGCAGGATGTCTTCCGCGGCGGGCAGCCATGGTACTACTTTCTCTTTCTCTTCCCACTTTCCGGCCCGATAGCCTTTTTATTCGGCATCGCAGCGGGCGGCGTGACGGTCACGCGCTTCATTGCCTACGTGCGCGGCACACGGGCAATGACGATCCGGCTTTTCACCCAGGTGATGCTGCTCTGGTATGGAGTCGGCATGTTCGCAGTGCTTTCCGAGGCAGGAGAGAAGATGCCCTGGCTCGTCTGTCACATCATCCTCCCCTTCACGATCCTCGCCGCATCGCTGCTCGGTGAAGTGGTCGAGTACCTGACCGCCGCGTGGCGCGTGCCGGGGCAGGATCGTCTGCCCGCCTTTAATCCCCGACCAGCGGGCGTGTTCGGCATCGTCGCCAGTGTCCGACCGACTCCCGCCGTCAGCTACTCGCACGTCCGTTTCAGCCGCCGGTTGCTCGACAGTAGCGTGATCGGCGGCGTCATCCTCTTCCTAGCCGGATGGTTCTTCACCGTCTCGCGCATCTCCGCGAATCCGGCGGACGATATTCGCCTGCTGCTCGTCGCGATGCCGGTTGTCCTGATCGCCTTCTTCGCGGCCTACGCGATTCAGGTCGGCCTCAAGCGGGCGCTCGCGGTCGCGGCGATTGGGATCGCGATTCCGCTCGCCTTGTTCGAGGTCCATCTCGGCTGGCATCTCGCCTTTTTCGCCGGCGATGTGCCAACGGACATGCTCGTCTACACCCAAACCTCGCCGGACATGCCGATGATGATGCAGGAGATTGACACGCTCTCCAAAGAGCGAACGGGCGGTGCCAGTCTGCCGATCTGGTACAGCAGCGCCACCGTCTGGCCCATGAACTGGTATCTGCGAGACTATGTCGCGACGGGTGCGGCGCACTTCCTCGGCAGTTCGCTGACGGCGGCACCACCAGACGACGCGGCAATCGTCATGGTCGCAAACGAAGACTTCGGGCCATGGGAGGAGCAATACCTGACGAACTACGAGCGGACGGATTACGTAATGCGCTGGTGGTTCCCGGAAGAGATTTATCGCTCCTTCACCTATTCCCCACCCGCACCCCGCCCCGATTATCCCGGCCTGTGGAAGCAGAGAATTGTCGCACAGCATACGGACCCCGCGACTGGCAAAGTCGTTGCCGCCGCCCCCGGTAATGTCCACCCGAGCTGGGGCGACACGCTCAAGAAGGCGTGGCAGAGTATCAGTGCGCTTGGCAACGCACCGCAAACGACACGCACGACACGGTTGGATACCAATGGCGTCCAAACCGTTGTACCGACCACATCGCCTGAACCGGCGTCGAACTTCTGGCGATTCGTCGCGCTCCGAGAACCACCGCACACGATTGACGGATACAACTTCCATCTCTACGTACGGAAGGACCTCGTGCGCGAGTTCAACGGGATACGGTATTAATTGGAAACATCGGAGCAGCAGGCGATTGGCAGCGAACAGTGGCACACACCCGCGTTGCCGGGCGACGAGCCACAACCCACTACAGACGATCACACCGATACGCCGATCAATCCAGATGGCGCACCACCGGAGGCAATGCCGCACGCGGCGGCGATGATGGTCGGGGTACCGGATAGCGCACCACTTCTGGAGAGCAGTTTCGCGCTCCCCCGCCCGACGCTCGAATCCGTCCTCTGGGTCATCGTGATCCTGAGCGCGCTGCTCGTTCGTGTCGCGTCGCTGACGAACAATGCGTTTGGCACGGCGGAAGCGCAACGCGCCTACGCCGCGTGGCAGTTCGTGGACGGCCAGAGCGCGCGGGTGGACGGCGCGCTCTGGGGGCCGCTTCCCTTTCTGATCAACGGTATCTTCTTCTTTCTCTTTGGCGCGCGGGACGCGATTGCACGGCTTGGCCCTGCCCTCGCCGGCATCGCGATTGTGCCTATCTGTTGGTGGCTCCGGCCCTACTTTGGGCGCTGGGGCGCGCTCGGCGTCGCGGCGCTGCTCGCACTTTCGCCGACTTTCGTTTACGGCTCCCGGCATTTGTCAGGCATTCCGTGGGTCGTGCTCGCAGCCCTCGCACTCTTTATTTGCGTCCTGCGCCTCGCGGACGAGCGCGCGACGACTGGCACACTCGCGGTCGCGGGGATCGCCACCGCCTTTCTGATTGCTTCTGGACCATCCGGCCTGACGATGCTCGTTGCCTTCGCATTCGCGCTGGCAATTCTTGCCCTCCTCGACCGGCCCAACCCGCAGACCGGCGAGCGGGTCGGCATACTCCGCAGCATCGGTGGACACCTCCGGCAAGTGGATCGGCGCATCCTCTGGAGTGTCGTCGCGCTCGTGGGGCTACTGTTGCTCGCGGCGTGCAGCCTCTTCTTCACCGATCTCATTCACCTGCCGCGCACGCTTGGCTCGCTATTTGGCCGCTGGTGGGACGACCTCTTCGCCACTACGCGCAACCAGCCGTGGTACTACTATCTGATGATCGCTTGTATCTATGAACCGTTCATCGGCGTCGCCGCGATCATTGGCATCGTGCTGATCGCGCGTACCGCCGCGCCGCGACCACTGGCGATGACGCTACCGCTCACCTGGCAATTGGTGGCGCTCGTCCTCTTCTCGCTCAGTGGCGGCAAAGCGCCGGAGAACGCCGCGATGATTCTACTCGCCCTCGCGCTCATCGGCGGGACGGCGATCGGGTGGGCGGCGGAGCGACTACACGGCGGCTGGTTCTGGCGCGAGCGCGGCTGGATGCTCGGCGTGGCGGCGTTTATTCTCGCCCTCGCTCTCGCGCGGTTCATCCGCCAGTTACTGGACGTCAACCGCTCGGCGGTGTGGATCGCAACGATCCTTGTCGTCATTGCTCTGATTCTCGCCACCGGCTACGCGACGATGACATTGATCACTGCGCAGGGAAAGTTCCGTGCCACTACGACGCTGCTTACAACCTTGCTGGCGCTCTCCTGCATACTGACGATCCGCGCGATGAGCGACGCAACATTCAGCCATCCGGCGGACGGCCACGAACTGCTCGCCGATGGAACGGCGGCGAGCGTGACGCCCTTTGTCGAGCGGGTGAAACGTATCTCGATTGACCTGACGCGCAATGACCGCACGCTCGATCCGGCGCGGGGCGACCGCAACAATATTGGCGGTGGCAACACCCTTGCGATTGCAGCGGAGAACTCCTTAGCGTGGCCCTTCCGGTGGTACTTCCGGGACTTCCCGAATTTCACTATTGGTAGCGTGCAGGAGATCGCCAATCAACCGCCGACCAGCCAGAGCGGCACGCTGACGCCCCGGCTTGTCATCGTACCGAGTACAATGGAAAACCAAGTGACACCAACACTTTCGGGATATGTGAGCCAGCAGTATCCGGCAACCGTCTCCTTCTCCAACACCTACCGGACGGGGAATGCGGCAGCGCGCATCACCGCGCCCTTCAAACCCGCAACATGGGGTGACTGGCTGCGTTACTTCGCCGCCCGTGAGACGCCCGACCCGCCAACCATCGGGTATCTGACGGCCTATCTCAATAAGGAGGCTGCGGACAAAGTCTACTTCGCCGCGCCCAGCCCGAGTAGCACACAGGCGAATCCGAGCAATCTCTTCGACCGCGCGGGGAAGGGCAAAGCGGGCGGGCAGTTTTCCGCGCCACGCGGCATCGCCACCGGACCGGACGGCACGATCACGATTGTTGACCAACTGAATTACCGCGTGCAGCAGTTCCAGCCGGATGGCACATTCCTCCGGCAGTGGGGCGGCATCGGCACCGGGCCGGACAAGTTCGGCCAGATCAACGGTTACGCCTTCGGCCCAACCGGCCTTGCCGTCGCGCTGGACGGAACGATCTACGTCGCGGACACCTGGAATCACCGCATCTCCGCCTTCACGAGCGATGGCAAGCCATTGCAACAATGGGGCAATTTCTTCAATGGGCAGGAAAACCCCGCTGCCCTCCCGCAGCACACGTCGGATTTTTACGGGCCGCGCGGCATCGCTATCGCGCCGAACGGCCTCTTGTACGTCACTGATACCGGCAATAGCCGCATCCTCGTTTTCGATCAAACCGGCAAATTTGTTCGCACCTTCGGTTCGTTTGGCACGGGCGATGGGCAGATAGATAACCCGGTCGGCATCACCGCCCGCGCGGACGGCACGATCGCTGTCGCCGACACGAACAATGCCCGCATCCTCTTGTTCAGTGCCGACGGGCAATATCAGTCAGCCGTTCTCGTTGCGGACTGGAACGCGGTGCGCGGGCTGGAGGCATACCCGATCTTCCTGAAAAATGGCAACCTGTTGATTCCGTCTCCGACTGGCAAACGGCTGATCGAGATGACCACCCAGGGTCAGACCATCCGCAGTATCGCCGGGAATGCGGGCGATCTCCGCAAACCGGTCGCCATCGCTGTCACGGTGGACGGCACCACCGCAATTGTCGTCAATGATGAAACAAACAATGTGGTGAAAGTGAGCCTTCCGTGACCCTTACCCAGGATCGCATCTTCTCCCGACCGGCCACGCGCGACCCCGCGCCGGATGACCCACCGCGCCGTTCGGGCGCGTTTTCGTTGAAGTTCTGGATCGGTATCGCCATTAGCGTTGTCTTCCTTTACCTCGCGCTCCGCGGGCAAGACTTTGGCGCGCTCTGGAAGGCGATGCGGGAAGCCTCATACGCCTGGCTCATCCCAGCGATCCTTTGCTACTTCGTCGGTGTCGTCATTCGTACCTATCGCTGGCACATTCTCCTCCGCTCAACGCGGGATATTCCCATGCGCCGCCTCTGGCCGGTTATCGTAATCGGCTACATGGCGAACAATATCCTCCCCTTGCGCGCTGGGGAACTCGTGCGTACCTACGTTCTCAGTGAACGCGAGAAGGTGAGCCGGAGTGCGACACTGGCGACGATCGTCGTCGAGCGTGTATTCGACGGCCTGACGATGCTCGCCTTTATTGTCTTCGCCGCCCTCTTTATTGACATCAACGCCCGCGTGCGGCAACTGGTGATCATCGCGGCGTTGCTTTTCCTCAGCGGATTGGCCGTCTTTTTCTTTCTTGCCTTCTCCGGCGCATGGCGCGTGCGGCTCCTGCGGCCAATCTTCGCGCGGCTGCCCCAGGCGATCACGGTACGGATCGAAGCGCTGATTATCGAGTTCGTTGCGGGACTCGGTAGCCTGCGGCGCGCGGGCGACTCCGGACTTGTCGCGCTCTCCTCGGTCGCCGCGTGGGCAGCGGAAGCGACGATGTACGCGCTCGTCGCCCACGGGTTTGGCCTCACGCTCAACCCAGCTGGCGCGATGCTGACAACGGGCGTCGCCAACCTTTTCACGCTCGTTCCCTCATCACCGGGCTATATTGGCCCCTTTGAGGCTGGCACGCTGCTCGTTATCCAACAGATTCTCAGGCTGCCCATCGAGACAACTGGCGCGTTTGCCCTCGTCCTCCATGCCGTACTTTACTTCCCAATCACCATCTGGGGTGTGTATTACTGGTTCAGCCAGCATCTCTCGCTCCGCACCGTCAAGCAGTACGAGCAGGCGGCGGAGACGACTTAACTCCCTGTCCCCTTCCGTCCCTCGGCGTGGGAAGGGGGCCGGGGGGTTAGGTTTGCAGTACACTATTCCTATCGCTGGGCACGCTGCCCAATTGCGCTATGACTCATAAAGCGGGGACGACATGCCGGATTTCAACACACAAAACAAGGCGCAGAAGTGGCTGCTGGTGATCGCCGGGACGCTTGTCCTGATGGCGATCATCATGACGTTTGCGCGGCAAGTGATGCTTGGGTTGATCGTCGCGCTTGCCGCTGTCCTGATCCTGTTTGTCAGCAAGGCGATGACGAGCGGCATGGGAGCGAACAACGCGCCGAAAGACTTGCCCGACCACGTCGAGGATATGAGCCACCGCTCATGACAAGTTGAGCGATATGTGCGGTTGGGGAAGGGAAACGGTGGATGATTGTGTCACGCATAGGGAAAAGCGTGCCGAAACCCGCACTTGAACCGGACATCCCCGATATTGTCGTTCGCCGTTTGCCGATTTATCACCGCACCCTGCAACGCTTCCTCGACGAAGGGCTGACTTCAGTCTCGTCGAGCGACCTTGCCGAGCGCATCGGAGTAACCGCCGCGCAAATCCGTCGTGATCTCTCCAACTTCGGCAAATTTGGCAAGCAGGGCAAGGGATACGATATTCAGCGCCTCCTGCAGGAGATTGCGGGCATCTTGCGGATCAACACCGAATGGCAAGTCGCGCTCTGTGGCTTCGGGCTACTCGGGCAGGCCGTCGTCCACTATCGCGGTTGGGAGGACAGCAACCTCTGCATCGCCGCTGTCTTCGATAGCGCCTCGGACAAAATCGGCCAGCCCGTCGGCATGGACGACTTGGTCGTGCAGACACCGGCGGAGATTACTCGCACGGTGCGCGAGAAGAAAATCCGCGTCGGCATCGTTGCCGTCCCTGCCCAGGGCGCGCAGGAAACCTGCGACCTGCTCGTCGCGGGTGGCGTGCGGGCGATCCTCAACTACGCCCCCGTCATTCTCCGCGTCCGCGAGGGCGTCTGGGTGCGCGACGTGGACCCCGTCGCCGCCATCCAGAGCATGACCTATTACGTTCATCCGAAATAAGGACGGAATGTACCGTGTGTATCTACGGCTCAGTTTCGTCTTGATCGAGTACGAGATCAGCCGGAATAGTGAGCGCTGGAAGTACTGTTGAGGTGAGTGATTCACTAACATGAGCAAACGTCGCAACGCGGTAGTTCCGGTTGCGCGGGTCGAAGTAGCGCTCAATCACATCATTGGCGAGATCCACGAGCCATAGTTCCGGTATACCTGCCGCCGCATAACGCGGCAATTTCGTCGTGCGATCATATTCCCGCAAGGAATCGGCAACTTTAATTACCAGCAAAACAGATGGTGCGTCTACAAGCCCTTTCCCCGCGCCACGCAGAACAGCGAATCAGGTTGCGGCTCGTCGCGTATGCCAAGCTGGATCGGGTTCTGAATACTGACGGTGAGATCGTCGCCAACGACCGCGTAGAGCAGATGACCGAGGCGATTGACGGCCTGAACGTGCCGACGACCGACGAGACTCTTTCTGACAATCTCCCTCCGATTAATTTAACACGGTCGTCTTCAGTCAATATGCCTATCTCACCCATACGTTCGTAGTCAGCAACGGTAAACTGGTATCGCTCGATTGCCGTGCTCGTGGTTGCTCCTCTGCCGGTGCATGTGCCCCTCGGTGCGACTATACTCCCTATCATAGCCCGCGATTGCGGCGCGTCAATCAGGAAGGGGCAACCATGCAACGGCCCGTCGTCGCGCTGCACATGCTATGAACAGCGATTCGCCGCGCACAAGCAAGACACGTGTCCAGGTTTGGACGGTTGACGGGGAGCAGACCCGCATGCGCGCCGATCAACTGGCGACTGAGGAGCCGCTGGAAATCCGCTTACTGGCCGGGGGAGAGCAGCGCACTGTCGCAGTGACGATGCGCACGCCGGGCGCGGATTTTGCGCTGGCGGCGGGATTTCTCTTCGGTGAAGGAATCATCACGAGCCGCGAGGAAATCCGGCGCATCACCTACTGCGTTGATCCAGAGATTGACGCCGAGCAGCGGTACAACATCGTCAATGTCGCACTCCGCACCACGCTGTTGCCCGACCTCGCCACCCTCGAACGCCACTTCATGACGACGAGCGCGTGCGGCGTCTGCGGCAAAGCGAGCCTCGACGCCCTTCACCTGCGTGGGCAAACCGCCGCCCGGCGTGGCCCGGACGTTTCCGCCGCGCTCATTACGAGCCTGCCCGCTCGTCTGCGCGCCGGGCAGGGATTATTCGACGTGACTGGCGGATTGCACGCGGCGGGGCTGTTCGACCGCGAGGGTAATCTCCTTGCCGTACGCGAAGATGTTGGGCGGCATAATGCGCTGGATAAACTGATTGGCTGGGCGCTGCTCGACGGCAAATTGCCCCTCCATGACCACATCGTTCTCGTCAGCGGACGCGTCAGTTTTGAACTGGTGCAGAAGGCGCTGGCGGCGGGCATCCCGATCATCTGCGCCATCTCCGCCCCGAGCAGCCTCGCCGTCTCCCTCGCCGCCGAGTTCGGCATGACCCTCGTCGGCTTCCTGCGCGGTGAGCGGTTCAACGTCTATACCGGACGGGAACGAATACGAACCGCAGAGACGGGAAGGATTTGAACCACGAAGGCACGAAGAGCGCGAAGAAGAGAAGAGCGGGGGAAAGAATTTCTTCCTATCTCCGTCTCCCCTTCATGCTCTTCGTGTCTTCGTGGTTCAATCGCTTTCGATTTCCCGTAGACGACTGCGCCCGTGCTGTGGCATGCTGTGGGTATGATGGAGGCAGCAACGAACGCGGTACGCGTTCCACTAACCGAGCGGACACCCCAACCGATTTACGTCATCTCGGACGGCACCGGGTTGACAGCGGAAACCGTTGTCTCGGCTGCCGCCGGGCAGTTTTTCGGCGCGATCTTCGATGTCCGCCGCCGCCCGCTCGTCCGTACGATCGAGCAGGCGCGCAACGTTATCAATGAGGCGGCGGAGACGCATGGCATCATCGTCTTTACGCTCGTCGTCCCCGAACTGCGCCGCGCCGTCGAGGAGGAGAGCGCGCGACGGAGCGTCCCCTTCGTGGACATTATCGGCGGGCTTGTCGCGCGATTAGAGGAGGCGTTCGGCCTCGTCCCAGCGGGTGAGCCGGGCTTGCGCGGCACGCAACTTGACCCCGTCTACTTCGGCCGGATTGACGCGATTGAGTATACTGTTTCGCACGACGACGGGCAGCACCCGGAAACGCTCGGCGACGCCGATGTCGTGCTCGCTGGTGTCTCACGCACCTCGAAGACGCCGCTTTCGATCTTTCTCGCCCATTATCGTGGCTGGAAAGTGGCGAATGTGCCGGTCGTCCTCGGTATCGAGCCGCCGCCCGATTTGTTCCGCATTGATCAACGCAAGATCATCGGCCTGACGATCCAGGCGGCCCGGCTCGTCAATCTGCGGCGGGCGCGGCTCGAATCGCTCGGTCGCGATCCGGATGGCCCCTATACCAGCCTCGACCAGGTGACGGAAGAACTCGCCTACGCCCGCCGCATCTACCGGCACGGCTACCCATGGCCGATCCTCGACACGAGCAATCGCTCCGTCGAGGAAGTGGCGCGCGAAATCATCGCCATCGTCGAACAATCCGGCACCAGCGGCCTCCCCGCATCGGTCTAACCAAAAACCGATTGAACCACGAAGGCGCGAAGGACGCGAAGAGGGAAAAGAGGGGAGAGAATTCGGATGAAACGGGTTCATGCGATAGCGGCTTCAATTCATTGTTCTTCAGTCCTTCGTATCTTCTTCGCGTCCTTCGCGCCTTCGTGGTTAGAAATGAGGTTCCCATGATATACCCATTGGCGTTGCGGAAAGCGGAAGTGGTGGCGTCGCGGGGGGTGGTAACATCGAATCATCCACTTGCCAGTACTGCCGGGATCGAGATGCTAGCGCGCGGCGGCAATGCGGTAGATGCGGCGGTCGCAACGCTCTTTGCGCTCACGGTCGTCGAACCGATGATGGTGAGCGTCTTCGGCGCGGGCTTCTTCGTCATCCGTGACGGCGCAACGGGCACGGTCGTGACGCTCGACAATTATGCCACCTGCCCCGCCGCCGCGACCGCAACGATGTACACGCCGATCCCCGATCCGGTCGAGTGGCTGACGGAAGGCGACGCGAACCGCATCGGGCACAAGGCGGTCGGCGTACCCGGCGCGCTCAAAGGATGGGCAGAGGCATTGAGCCGCTTCGGACGCCTTTCGCTGGCGGATGTGATGGTGCCCGCGATCCGCTTTGCGGCGGACGGCTACCCCGCCTCACCCTATCTCGTGCAGTCCATCACTGAGACCGCGCCAGCGCTTGCCCGTTTTCCGGCCAGCGCGGCGGTCTTTTTGCCGGACGGCGCGCCGCCGCGACCGGGCGCGACGATTGTGCGAAGCGATTACGCCGAGACTCTGCGCACTATTGCCGCGAGCGGGCCGGATGCGCTCTATCGCGGCCCGATTGGCGAACTCGTCGCGGCGGACATGGCAGCGAACGGCGGCCTCATTACAATGGACGATCTCGCACACTACCGCGTCATCGAACGCGAGCCGGTGCGCGGAGAGTATCGCAGCCATGAGGTCGTCTCGATGGGGCCGGTATCGAGCGGCGGCACGCATATCATCGAGATGCTCAACATCCTCTCCGGCTATGACCTCACTGCCTCCGGCTTCGGCACGGCGCGGACGATCCACCTGATGGCGGAAGCGCTTCGCATCGCCTTCGCGGACTGGAACCGCTACATGGCCGACCCTGCGACAACGGATGTGCCCGTCGTGTGGCTGACGAGCATGGCATACGCCGACGAACGCCGTGCCGAGATTGACCCCAAGCGCGCCACGCCCCATACAGCGGGCCGTTACCCCGGCATGGAGAGCGCGAACACGACGCACGTCACGACGGCGGACGCGGACGGCATGTTCGTCTCCACGACGCAGACGCTCAATCGCCTCTTCGGCTCAAAGGTGACGACACCCGGCACTGGCATGCTCCTCAACGACAACATGAGTCTGATGAATCCGACGCCGGGGACGACGAACTCGATTGCCGGGGGCAAGCGCATCCTCAGTTGCATGTCGCCGACGCTCGTGCTGAAAGACGGCGCGCCGCTGATGGCGCTCGGCACGCCGGGTGGGCGGCGCATCTTTGGCTCGGTGATGCAGGGGATTATCAATGTACTCGATCACGGCATGACCTTGCAGGAAGCGGTCGAAGCGCCACGCATCTGGACGGAAGGGCCGGTGCTCGAAGTCGAGGACCGCTTCCCCGATCTCGCCGCGCTCGTCGCTTCACTCGAAGCGATGGGCCACCGCGTGCAGGTCGTGCCGAAAGTCGCGGGCGGTATGAATGGCGTCCTGCGCGATGCGGCGACGGGAATGCTGCGTGGTGCGGCCTGCTGGCGGGCTGATGGCACACCGATCGGTATCAGCGGCGGCTCCGCCTTCATGGCGGGACCGTCGTTGCCGGGGCTGGCATGATGGAGAAGGAGACCGGGGGATTAGGACAGACCCCGAAACGCCGCAAGCCGAGGAATGTCGCGCCCGCCGACTGGACGGCAGAGCAGGGAGCGGCGAAACTCCCCGCCGTCTTTGAACGACTGCGGGAGACATACGGCGAGCGCCGCTGGCGGCCGCATCAGGAGCCAGTTGACGAACTGGTGCTCACCATTCTCTCACAGCGCAACACCGACCGCTCGACCGAGCAATCGTACCTGACGCTGCGCGAGCGATTCCCGACATGGGAGCAGGTGATGCACGCGCCGGTCGAGGAAATCGCGGACGCGATCCGCTGGAGCGGCCTTTATCAGATGAAAGCGCCGCGCATCCAGGGCGTTCTGCAACGGATTGACGATGAACGGGGTAACTTCGACCTCCACTTTCTCACCGATCTGCCGCTCGTAGAGGCGAAAGCGTGGCTCAAGGCGCTCCCCGGCGTTGGGCCGAAGACGACGGCGATTGTTCTCCTCTTTTCGCTCGGCATGCCGGCCTTTCCTGTAGACACGCATGTCTACCGCGTCTCACAGCGCCTCGGACTGATCGGCCCGAAGGTATCGGAGGCGGGCGCGCACGATGTCCTGGAGGCGATGCTCGCGCCATCGCAGATGTTCGAATTCCACGTCAATATGATCGCGCACGGGCGGCATATCTGCCACGCAATCGGCCCGAAATGCGACCGCTGCCCGCTTCTGTCGCTCTGCCCCTTTGGGCAATCGCGCCTCGGCACAACGACCACGCCCGGAACGGAGGAATCACCGCCGCATGCCTGAAACAACGCGCCATTATGGTCGCCCGCCGCGCCCCGTCATCGAGCCAACCCTGCTAACGCTCGTCCGGCATGGACAGACAACCGGAAATGTCCGCAAACTGCTCAGTGGCGTGAGCGATGACCCACTTACCTCCTTCGGTAGGCGGCAGGCGGCGGCGATGGGCAATACGCTCAGCGCGCTCATCCTCGACGGTTCGCTACCACCCGTCCACGCGCTCTACGTCAGTCCGCTCCAGCGCGCCCGCCACACGGCGGAGGCGCTCGCGCTGCCACTGGGCCTGACGCCGGTACTGCGCGACGACCTGATGGAGATTAATTTCGGCGTAATGGAAGGGTTAACCGAAGCGGAGGCGGTCGAACGCTTCCCGGACGCCAGAGTCGCCTTCGCCAAAGACATCTTCACGATGGAGTATGCCTTTCCGGGCGGCGAGACGCGCCGTGGCTTCCATCAACGCTCCCGGGAGGTCTTCGCGGACATCGTCGCGCGTCACCCCGGCGAGCATGTGATCGTCGTCGCGCACGGCGGTATCCTCGGCATCGCGCTCGCGCACTATATGACCGGCAACACCGAGCGGTGGCGCGATTATGTCCTCGCGAACTGCTCGATCTCGCGCCTGACGGTACGAGGAGACGACGTGACGCTGCACGCCGTCAATGATGTCGCGCACCTTGCGGAGATCACGCCCGAGGAAGCCGAAGCAGCAGCAATCATCAAGGAATACGAAGAGGAGGCCGCGCGTGACTGATCTGCAACTGACCGTGATCGGGTGCAGCGCCGCCTCACCCCGGCCCGGCGGCGCATGCTCGTCGTACCTCGTCACGCATGGCGCGGTCAATGTGCTGATGGATTGTGGGCCGGGATCGCTCTCCGTTTTGCGGCAGGAGATCAATCCGCGCAATCTCGATGCGATTGTCATCTCACATCTGCACGCCGATCACACGCTCGATCTCGTGCCGCTCGCGTATGGCCTGAAGTACGGTCCGCTCGTCGGTGACGAACATGAGCGGCGCGAGGAACGGCTCGCCCTCTTCGTTCCACCGGGTGGGGAAGATTTCCTCACAGGGCTTGCCAAAGCGCTGGAAGGAAGCGGGCACGACCGCGAATTCTGGGCCTCTTTTGCTATCGCCGAGTACGACCCGAACGGCACGCTTGTTGTTAGCAGCGCTACTGAGGCCGACTATGCTGACGACCTCACCTTCCGTTTCGCGCCAACGAAGCACTACATCCCCTGCCAGGCGATTAAAGTCACGCCACCCGGTGATAGTCCGCATCCGGTGCTCGTCTACGGCGCGGACAGCGCGCCAGTGGAGAGTTTGACGCGGTTCGCGCATGGGAGCGATCTGCTCATCCTCGAAGCAACCGTCCCTGAGCCGGAATTCATTGGCCATATGACATCCGGACAGGCAGGTGAACTCGCGCGGGCAGCAGGTGGCGTCCGGCATCTCCTCCTCACGCACTATTGGGG
>JAABUZ0100002849.1_pt1 | contig 27445 bp, 34 predicted proteins | sample 5562091 | NCBI WGS metagenome assembly JAABUZ01 (sample SAMN12813069, study PRJNA571459) | rock metagenome | isolation source: Antarctica rocks | place: Antarctica: Victoria Land, Linnaeus Terrace sud | collected 2015-12-21 | reverse complement strand
CGCGCCGGAGCAACAAACACCAATACGACCACTACGGCAGACTGTGCTCGGTGGCGCAAGTATGTTGGCTGTCATCGTGCTGATCCTCAGCCTCGTGACGCGATAGCCCGGCATTTTCACCCCAGCCCGGCATTTTCACCCCAGCCGCGCGTCGCTGGCGACGCATAACGCGTCGAGGGACACGACAAGAGGCGCTATGCCCACGTGGTCCCCCGCCGCGTCGGCGCCGGAGGGACATGTGGCGCGAGGTGATGGAGGATGGGACGATGCCGGACGTGTACACGGGCAAGGTGCTGATCCCCGGCGACCAGATCGACGCGTACCTGGCTGCACTGAAGGCGGCCGAGGAGACGCGCGCGCCGTTCCGCGTCCTGTTGGAGAACCTGAATGAGGAGTTCGGCGTCTCCTTGGAAAAGAAGTACAGCCGGCGCACCGTGCTCAAACACACGGGCATCGTCAACCTCTTCATCATCTTCCTGTGCGACTACACCGACGTGGAGCGGCTGGAGGACGTGACGCGCGGCATGGTCAACAGCCACTTCCGGCGCTGGTACCGGAGCAAGGTCCTCGACCGCATGGACCCCGACGAGATCCGCGTCGCGCTCAGGACGTTCTTGGGGTTCCTTGACCAAGAGAAGGGCATCCACAACCCCACGGCGCTGGAGGCCTTGCGGTGATGCGGATGTCGGCGCCGCCCGTGGTGGGAGTCGCGCCGTGAGCCAGAAACGGCGACGGGACACGCAAGAGTGGGCGTGGGAGCAGGCGCTCATCGACGCCTACTATGACCACCGCTGGCACGCGGTCCTCGACCCGCTGGTCGATGCCGTCCGGCGGTGGGAGGCGGGCGCGCTCGACCACGTGGACCTGGCGCGGGCGGCCGAGCGCGTCCGTAAGGGGGTGTCCCCCATCGACGATGTGTTCAGTCAGAAGCGCGAGATGCTGGTGCGCATGATTGAGTTCGACGAGGAGTGGTCCGGCCCCTGGATCGCCGCCCATCCTCGCCCCGTGACACCGGATAGCGGCGTGCAAGACCAAGGATGCGAGGGCGACGCGGCCGATGAGGGCAGCGATGCGCCCATGTTGCCAGATCAGTAAAGCCGTATTACCGTATTACCCCTTTGCTGTCTTACGTCTTTACCTTATTAAGGTTTAGCCTCTTTGCCTCTCTACCGTTCTACCTCTTTGCCGTGTTACCGCATAACCTCTTTACCTTCCAACCGCGTTGCTGTATAAAGGTGGTGCGGCGTTGCCGCAAGGAGGTGATGTGGTGTCCGAGGTCGCGCCTTTACCGGAGTACGACGCGTTGCTGGGCGAGGTGCGTGGCCTGCTGGAAACGTCGCGCAACCGCGCCTACCAGGCCGTCGACAACATCCGCGTCCAGGCCTACTGGCAGGTTGGCGAGCGCATCGTGCGCGCCGAGTTGGAGCACAACGAGCGCGCCGACTACGGCGGCCGGGTCATCGAGCGCCTGGCACGCGACCTCCGCATGGCGCGGCGCCTGCTCTTCGAGATCGTGCAGTTCTACCGGACGTACCCGCTCGCACATACGCTGCGCGCCGAGCTCTCCTGGAGCCAGTACGGCGTCTTGATGCGCGTCGGCGACGCGCGGGCGCGCGCGTTCTACGAGGGCCAGGCCGCGCGCAACGGCTGGAGCGTGCGCGAACTGGAGGAGCAGGTGCGCTCTGATCTGTACGCGCGCTCCGTGCGTGAGGGGCCGGCCGCGGTCCCGACCGGAATCCCGGCGGAGGCCGCGCGTCCGGAGGACGCGTTCCGCGGCGTCTACCACTTTGAGGTGCCGGGGCTGCCGGCCGCCTTCTCCGAGGATGACCTGGAGCGCGCGTTGCTGACCCACTTCGAGCGTTTCGTGGCCGAACTGGGGCCGGACTTCTACATCCGCCGGCGTCAGCAGCCACTCACCATCGACGGCCAGGTCCACCGCATCGACCTGGAGCTCTATTGCCGCGCCATCCCCGCGCTGGTCGTTTGCGACCTCAAGCTCGGCCCGTTCGACGATCGCGACGTCGGCCAGATGAACAAGTACGTCACCTACTACCGCGAGCGCGTACCCCGCTACCCCTGGGAGAAGCCGCCGATCGGTCTCATCATCTGCGCGCGCGCCGGCCAGGAGGAGGTGCGCTACGCGCTGGGCGGCCTGGAGGAGAAGATCTTTGTGGCCGAGTACCGCGTGAAGCTGCCGAGCGAGGAGACGATCAAGCAGGGCCTCGGCGCTCTGGGACGGGACAATGGGGGCGAGGACGAGGATGCGCGCTAGATTATGCACACGCTGTGTGCACAATTTAGGACCCCCCGCGTCGGGCGTGTTGCTGCACGTTATGTCAATTAAAGGACGGTGGGGCAGGCGCCACGCACATTGTGCATACGCCGTGTGCACAATGTGCCCGTCGTGCGCGTGGCCCCGGACATGGATGAAATACCATATAACGGTAAAGCGGTTTTTCGGTGTAACTGTTCCACGGCTTTGATGTGTTACCGTCCTACCGCTGTGCGGCGCCGCCGTTTCACTGCCACCGCGACGCGTCGTCAATGGCGCGGCGGGGTCGCGACGGAAGGTTGACATAATGAAAAGACTCCGGCGGCTCGGGCCGCCATCGCCAAGCGACCATGATGCCGTGCCGCGACGGATGTGAGCGCGTCGAGGTAATGAGGTAATACGGTAAAGCGGTCGTACTGGCGCCCGTGCCCCCCGACGGCGTGTCGGCCCGCACGGGCGCCACGCGGACAGTCGTAAGGAGGAGAATCTATGGTGCGCGTCATCGGCATAGCCAACCAGAAGGGCGGCGTCGCGAAGACCACGACCACGTTGAACCTGGGCGCGGCGCTGGCCGAGCGCGGACGGCGCGTCCTCATCGTCGACCTCGACCAGCAGGGCAGCCTCACCATGAGCGCGGGCCTGGACCCCGACGCGCTCGACCAGACGGTCTACACCGTCCTCTCCAGCCACGCCGATCCCAAGGAGAAGCATCCACGCGCGCTGGAGACGATCGTCCAGCGCACCACCGCCGCGGGCCTCGACCTGGCGCCGGCGAACATCGAGCTTGCGGCGCTCGACTTGGAGCTGACGCGGGCCTACAATCGCGAGCAGATCCTCAAGACGGCGCTGGCCCCTCTGCGCGACCGCTATGACTATATCCTGCTCGATTGCCCCCCGAGCCTGGGGCTCCTCGTCGTCAACGCGCTGGCGGCCGCCGACGAGGTGATCATCCCCCTGCAGGCCGACTACCTCGCCACCAAGGGCGTCAAGCTGCTCCTGGAGAGCATCGAGGCCGTTGGCGAGAAACTCAACCCCGGCCTACGCATCACGGGGATCGTCCTGACCCTCGCCGACCAGCGCACGGCGCACACACGCGAGGTCATCGAGCGGACGCGGGGCACCTTCGCGGGACAGATTCGAGTGTTCGAGACACTGATGAAGATGAACGTGCGCCTCAAGGAGGCGCCGATCACCGGCGCCAGCGTCCTGGCCTACGATCCTAAAGGGTCGGCCGCCGAGGCGTACCGCGCCCTAGCCGAGGAGGTGGAACATGTCGGCTAAACGCGCCCAGGTTCCGGGCGAGGTGTTCGCTAAACGTCCGTCCGCCCTGGACAAGCTCACGGGTGCCGCGCCGGAGGCGGATACGACCCCGCCGCAGGACGGTAATACGGTTATGCAGCAAAACGGTGAAACGGCGGCGCCGCGCGCGACGGGGAAGGGCGCCGGCGAGAAGACAACGTTCTACCTGCGTCCCGACCAGATCGACAAGCTCGACGCGTTGGTGACGTCCTATAAGCGCCACACGGGACAACGCAAGGGCGTCAACCGCAACGACATCGTGCGCCGCCTCATCGACCGAGCGGACCTCTCCCTGCTCGTCCCGGGCGAACCGGAGGAGGGCGCATGAGGGGGTTTTTGCATAACCCATCAAAAAGGTGCATATTGCCGCCGGGATGTGGGAACGACGCCCGGCCCCGTCACCCCGCTCGCACTGCCGTTGTCACGGCCGCCGGTTCGGCGGTCGGTGAGGCGACGCCCACCGGCGGCCATGCGCCCCCAGTGACGGCTCTCAGGCGGTCGAGCGCCTCGCGGACGAACTGCGGGAAGTCCTGCCCGTTGGCGTCGGCGATCCAGCGGTCGAACGCGACCCTGAAGACCGCGATCCCCGCCTCGGCGGCGAGGCGCGCGTCCGGCTCCCCGACGCCGCGCCGGCGCAACGCGCCGGCAAGCGCCGAGGCAAGCGTCGCGAGCTTGATCAGCTCGCGTTCCTGGAGCTCTGTGTTCGCGGCAATTATGCTTTGGCGCTGCCGGGCCAGTTCCCGGCGCTGCTCGAAGATAGCGCCGGTGGTCTCGAGGGCCGCGACGACCGCCTCAATCGGCGCCGCGGCATCAGGCGCGCTGGCGACGGCGCCCACGAGGAGCTCCTGCAGTGCGCCCGCACCCCAGAACAGCACCTCGCGCTTGTCGGCGAAGTGCCGGAAGAACGTGCGCTCCGTCAGTCCCGCGCGCGCAGCGATCTCCGCTACCGTGGTCTTTTCGAACCCGCGCTCGCCGTAGAGCGCGAGAGCGGCCTGTTCGAGCCGGCCGCGCGCGTTTGGCTCCCATCGACTCATACAGTAATTATAGCAGTTTGTTGACAGTGGCTGACACCCTTGCTATGCTGATAACGGTTACTGACATCACTCTCTCCCCGCGCACCCTCTGTGCCGAGGTCATTCAACCGTTTGGAGGTTACTTCTCATGCGCGTATTCGTCACGGGCGCGTCGGGCTGGATCGGCTCGGCCGTCGTCCCCGAACTCATCGGCGCGGGTCACCAGGTCCTCGGGCTCGCCCGGTCAGACTCCTCGGCCGCCGCCATCGCCGCCACGGGAGCCGAGGTGCTCCGCGGCGACCTGGACGACCTGGACACCCTACGCGCCGGGGCCGCCAGCTCCGACGGGGTCATCCACCTCGCGTTCATCCACGACTTCACCCAGATGGAGGCCTCGGAACAGGCCGACGCGCACGCCATCGAGACGATGGGCGCCGCGCTTGAGGGCTCCGGCAAGCCCCTGGTCATCGCCTCCGGGACGCCCGCACTGCCCGGGAGCGTGGCGACCGAGCGCGACGAGGCCGCTCCCGGCGGACCCATGGCGGGCCGAGCCGCGAACGCCCAGACGGCGCTGGGCATGGCGGCACACGGCGTCCGCTCGTCCGTCGTGCGGCTGCCCCGGTCGGTGCACGGCGAAGGCGACCATCACGGCTTCCTCGCGACCCTGATCGGCGTCGACCGCGACAAGGGCGTCTCTGGCTACGTCGGCGACGGGTCCAGCCGCTGGCCCGCGGTGCACGTCCTGGACGCCGCGCACCTGTTCCGCCTGGCGGTGGAGCAGGCCCCGGCGGGATCGGTGCTGCACGCGGTCGCCGACGAGGGCGTACCAGTCCGCGACTTCGCCACGGTGATCGGCCGTCACCTGAACCTGCCGGCGACTTCCCTCACGGCCGAGGATTTCGGCTTTCTGGGGATGGTCCTCGCGGTCGACCAGCCGGCATCCAGCACGCTCACCCAGCAACTCCTGGGCTGGAAGCCAACCCATCCCGGCCTCATCGAAGACCTCGACCACGGCCACTACTTCGGTACCCCGGCGACGTGAGCGGCCGGTACGGATCATGATCCCTCGAAAAGGTGTATTAAGGGGCTTGGCCAGGTAGTGGGGTCTCAAAATCTCTAAGATGTCCCGAGATGGGCATTTTGAGACGACTTGTGCGACGCGGCATGGCGGGTGTGTCGCAACGTACTTTTCGATACACCATCTGCCCCATGTCGCACAAGTCGTCTCAGAATACTCTGCGCATAACATCTTAGATGATGTGAGACGCCCGATCATCCGCAACGAATCCCCTGATGCACCTTTTTGAGGGGTTATGCAAAAACCCCCCATGAGCGACGACGGGCCGGACAGGCCAGGTGAACTGGAGGTCGTGCCGGTCTACCAGCCGATCGTGCGGGAGGAGGCCCGGCGTCTGGCCGCAGGCTTGTGCGCCTTCCCCGACCAGGCGTGTTCGCTACCACGACGCAAGATCGCCGTGCTGGATGCCGCGGCCGAGGCGCTGGAGATGATCGCCGACCCGGAGACGCCGCGGCGCCGACCGGGCAACCCGGGGAGGTGCGCCGACTGCGGCCGAGTGGGAGACTGAGCGACGTCGGGCGGCCGACCAGGCAACCCCACCAGACGGCGATAGCGCCTAACGCCACAGCAGCCTATGCGACAGAGCGCCACATCAGGGGGCGCGTCCTTTAGGGGACGCGTCCCTTCGCTCTACCCCCGCCCTCGACATCACGTATATATGGCCATACCGAGCACGCTCACGGCTAAGCGGAGCCATGGAGCGACCCCGGATTCTCGGCAGCCCCCGTTGGCGCGCTCATGGGCGCTCCTTGTCCGCTTGCCTGAAGCTGTCCCTGTTGAGCCATCTGCTGGACCTGCTGGAGGAGTTGCCGCACGGCTAGTTCATCCTGCTGGCGGAGTTGTTGCCACATCGGCGCGCTACTCCCCCCGTCCTGCTCGTACTTATTGTAGGCGGCCAGTCCTTCCAGCTTGTTCGCCACGGCCACAATCACGTTGTAGACCTCATTGGGCACGATCGTCTGGTCACTCTGTTCGGCCACGGTGCTCCTCCTTTCCTCGCGTGGGGTTGTCTCCTCACGCTACGGTGCAGCATAGGCTATGCCACGCGGATCACTGACGCGCGACGCCGGGATCAGCCTCGTGGTCATGACCCTTTGCCCTCCCGACGACGCCACTGCACGAAACAAGGTTTGCACCGCGTTCATTAAGGTATGCGGGCTGACCGTCGGCTGACCGTCGGATGCGGGGCTTGGAGGCCCGATGCGGCGGCGGTGGCGCACGTCCTGCTACTATAGCGATACAACAGATCGGCCCGATGATTACCACGCCCTTTTACCGTCGTTAGGAGTCCTCCTGCTGAGCGCGCCATCGTCCGCGACGCCGCCCCTGGATGCGCCCTCAGCGTCGTCGCGTGAGATCATATCCGCGGCGGCCCGTCACGTCCTGGCTGACCACCTGCGCACCCTGGAGAGGGACGAGTCCGGTGACGCGTTAACAGCGCTCCAGCGCGCGCTCGTGACCGCACTGCCGGCCGCCCTGGCCAGCGATGTCCTGACCTCCGTCGAACCCCTCGCCACCGAACTCGGCGCCCTCGCCCACCGGCGGGGCATTCCTCTGCCCGCCGTCGTCGCCCGCGCCCACCACGCCCATACCCACACCATGGAAGCCATCATCGGCCACCTCACCCACACGGACCACGCCGGGCTTCTCACCCTCCTCCAGATCAGTCGTGTCCTGCGCGACCTCTCCGCCGCCGCCGTGGCCGGCTATCAGGACGCCGCTCTGGCCCTGCTCACCACGCAGGCGCTGACCGACGGCCTGACGGGCATCGCGAACCGGCGCGCCTTCGACGCGCGGCTCGACGAGGAGATCCAGCGCGCCGCGCGCTTCGGGCACGCCATGGCCCTGGTCCTCCTCGACATCGATGGACTCAAGCGGATGAACGACACACGGGGACACGTGCAGGGCGACGCGCTCGTCCGCGCGATCGCCACCGTCCTGCGCGAGCAGGCGCGGGGGATCGATCTGGTCGCGCGGATCGGGGGCGACGAATTCGCGGTCATCGTGCCGGAAGCCGATCGCGGGGGCGCCGATGCCCTGGCGCAGCGCCTCGCGCGGACCGTGAGCGCGCGTCAGGTGGATGGCGTGTCCCTGCGCGTCAGCATGGGCGTGGCTGTCTATCCCGAGGACGGGGCCACGCCGCCCGCCCTCATCGCGCAGGCCGATCACCTCATGTACGCCGACAAACGACGCGCGGAAGCGGTCCCGCCGCGCTGACAGGCGCTCCCGCGCGGGTGTAAAATACAGCCATACACCGTCGTGCTCTGCAGGGGGTGGTACCATGCCGCTCGATCTCCGTTCGTCCCCACGCGACGTAGCCACCTTCTTCGACGCGCCGCTCACCGAGGCGATGCTCGCCGACGCCCTGCACGTCCTCCGCACCGACCCTAACTGGCACGTGAACGCGACCGCCACGAGCCCCACGACGCACAAGATCGTCCTTCTGTATCGCCCCGTCGGCGCTCCTCCCCTCACCATCTACCTCGAACGCGCGGGGTCGCCGGCGGAGCCCGGCGTGTGGCGCAAAACCTTCTAGCCCACGTCGACGCCGCTCTCCCGTTATCTCCTCGTCCCCTCTTCCATATCGCGCTATGCGGACGGGTAGACAACCGCCTTGAACACAAGCCCTGTTATGTTACAGGTGCATTGCTCACCTTTAGCATGTTTGTTCCAACGAAAGGACGGCCCATGTCTCAACCAATTGTGCTAGCGCGAGGGAGGATTATCGTCATCGCTACGCAACGTGGTCGCAGCGACGCCGAGGAGCGATACGTCACCAGTCGTTTGGGCTGATCGAACGACGCGTCCCAAACGTGCCCGTCGAGAGACGGGCGAGGCACATGCGACGCACGGGTCGCGGCGAGCCGCAAAACGTTGGCCGTTTACAGTACAGCGCCCCGGTAACGGGTGACGTGACAGGGCGGCCTTGTTAACGGGCGACAGCGTGCCCGGCGACGACCAGCGCGGCAAGGCTGACAAGGACAATAAGTGTGGCCACGAGCAGCCAGGACCAGCGCAGGCGCAGAACCGGGCGGCGTGGAGGGCTAAGCGTGGCGGCAACTTTGACGGCCATGGGACGGCGGCGTGGCGACGACTGGTGGATCATTGGATGCTTTCCTTTCGCGACATACAAAGGTTGGTTCGCATGGTGGGGCCTACGACACTGCGCCACACCCCTCCATTCCGCGCCATGTCTACGGCGTGAGGTAGTCCTCGATCTCTCGCAAGGCTTGGACGATCGCGACGAGCCAGGCCACGACGGCGGCCGGCCTCTCCGTGGGGAAGCGCCGTCGCGTCGCCGCCTGGACAAAGGCGGCCTTGTCCGCGTCGTCCGTGGGCGCGCGCAGGAACAGCGCCAGTCCCCGCCGCCACCGCGCCACGTCGTCCCGTCGCCCGGCGCGCAGGATCGCGTGGAGCGCTGCCGCATCGTCGCTCTCGGCGGTGGGCCAGTACGCGGCGAGGAACAGCGCCACATCGGCATGCTCTCCCCGGAGGCGCTCCTCCGTCGCGTCCGTCACCTCTGTCACGTCCATCGTCGCAACAGTCATCCCTGCCCCCCCCACACTAGCGATCCGGGGCGACGCGCGCGCACGGGAGCCAGCGCCGTGACTGGTGCGTCGAACACGCCGTCGGCTCCGTCCTCCTCAGTGCGGCCACCCTCTACCGAGAGGTGATCGTCCAGCGCGGGCGCGGCGTCCGCACAGTACGGGCAGAGGGCGTCGACACAGGAGGCGTCGTGGCACGAGGCGTAGAAGGGCTGGCGACACTGCCAGCACGGAACGAGGGCCATCGCGACGACTCCTTGCGCGTTACACCGATCAGGCACGGGGCTATTATAGTACACGCGTTCTACTAATTCAACGGGTTATGCGCTCATACGTTGTCGCTTTGAGCGATTTCCGGCGCGATCTTGATCGATATGTGGCGCTCACTCGCCTTTTGCGTCACAGGAATACAAGACGATGATCAACGTAAGGGCAGACATACCCTACCGCTAGACCCCCGCGCGCCCAATCGCCTCCCGCACGTCATCCTCACTTGGCGTCAAGTAGACGCCGGTTGTCGACAGCCGGCTGTGCCCCAAGACGCGTTGCACCTCGCTAAGCTTGGCCCCGCTCGACAACAATCGACGCGCCAGACTATGCCGCAACGTGTGCGGCGTGGCGTGCTCCAAACGTTGCGCCAGGTCCAGCAAGCGGGCCGCCTGCTCGATATGCTGCTCACGTTGCGCCTCTGTTCGGAGTCGCGTGGCCGCCTGCGCCGCTAGTCGCTCGACGACGCGCTGCACCACCCGTTGCGTGATGCCCGGTCGCAGCGGTCGCCCCGGCGTTGTCATCTCGATGCGCCCGAGTAGCGGTTCGCGCTCGTATGGGCTCCCTACCGCTGGCAACCCGCTCGGGCAGCGAATGCTGGTCAGATAGCGTCGGAGAAGGTGCTGGGCGTCGGCGTGAAGCGGGACGCGTCGCGCCTTGCCCGCCTTGCCGCTGCGCACAATGACCGTCCCCCCCGCGAGATCCAGGTCGCGCAGTTGCACGTCGCACACCTCCTGGGCGCGCAAGCCGGTGTAGATAAGCAGGGCCAGCAGCGCTTCGTCCCGCAGGCGCAATGGTGTGTCCGTCTGGCCGCGCGCCATGCGGAGCAGCGCGTCCACGGCGTCGGGAGGGAGGCTCCGCGGCGCCAGCGGTGGCAGCGTCACGTCGGCGACATCAGCCGTCGGATTCTCGGTCAGCACGCCGGCGGCCGTGGCCCACGCGCAGTAGCCACGCAGGGCCGAGAGGCCGCGATTGATCGTGGCCGGCGCGGCGCCGTCGTCGCGTTGGCGTGCGATCCGCCACGCGCGCACATCCATATCGAGGAGCAGCGCGGGGTCGAAGCGCCGGTGGCGCGTGTCTTCCCACCAGGTCACGAAACGCGCGAGGTCCTGGCGGGTCGCTTTGAGCGTGAGCGGCGAGCGACCCTTCCGCTCGAGCGTGACCAGGTACCCGTCGATCGACGGGTGCATCAATCCCCCCCTTGCTCCAATCCTATACAAGGAAGCGCCGGACGATCATGCGCGGCCCGCCATCCCCCACCACGCATTCTCCGACATGTCACGATGCCCTGTCAAACCCATGAAAGGGACGGATTCTCCGACGCGTCAGGGCGCAGACGGTGCGGGCGCATGTCGGAGAACGGCACCTCTCCGACGCGCGCCACTCGGCGCGGGTGATGCGGAATCTTGGTGTGAACCGAATGGCCGCGAGATGCAATAGAGTAAGTGAGATGGACGATGAACGATTGATTGCCGCGCTCGCCGCCGGGGACGACAGCGCGCTGCGGGACCTGTTTGTCCGGCACGCACCCTGGCTCACGGCGCGGTTGCGCCGGGCGCTGCCCGTCGATGCCGTCGAGGACGTGCTGCAGGAAACGTTCATCGCCGTCTGGCGCGGCGCCAGGCGCTACACGCCGGCGGGGACGCCGGGCGCCTGGCTCTGGGGTATCGCCTACCGGCAAGCGGCCCTATGGGTGCGCACTCAGGGGGGCGTCGACACCATCGATATCGATGCGGATGGCCCCGACGTGGCCGGGCCATTGCGCGACGACCCAGCGGTCACTGCGGCCGCCCGCGTCGATCTGCAACGCGCACTCGCCGCGCTCGGTCCGGCGGATAGCGCGCAGCGCGAACTGGCGCGCCTGATCTTCGTCGAGGATCGGCCGGTGGCCAATGCCGCCGCCTACCTGGGTATCCCTGAGGGCACGGTCAAGAGCCGCGTTTTCACGGTGCGGCGTCTGTTGCAAGCCGCCTTACGGTTTGGACAAGGAGGGTGATGATGATGCCGCTGCATCCCGATGACCCGGCCCATGTTGCCGGGTGCGCTGAGTGCCAGGCCCGCGCCGGTCTGGCCGCTCTGGATGTCGATTTGGGGCGGGTCTGGACCGGCGTCGCGGCGGAGGTGTGGGCGCGGCCGGTCGGGGCGATCGAGCGGCTGGCCGGGCGGCTGCTCGGCTCACCGGGCCTCGCCCGCGCGTTGGTCACGACCCCCTCGCTCGTCGTGTCCTGGCTCGTGGCCAGCGCCGCCGTCCTCGCGGTCGGGGTGGTGGTCACGCGTCACACCGGCGTCCCGTGGGTGTCACTGCTCGCGCCGGCCCTGGCCGGTGTCGGGATCGCCTACGCCTATGGCCCGGGGATCGACCCCGCCTTTGAGTTAACGCAGACGATGGCGATCTCCGACCGCATAATCCTGCTCGTGCGCGGGCTCGCCGTCTTCGGCGTCAACGCCGCGCTGGGCCTGGTCGCGTCGCTGTTCACGGCGAGCGCGGCGGGGATCACGCTCGGCTGGCTCGTGCCGATGACCACGGTCGCGGCCCTGGCCCTGGCCGCCGCGACGCTGGCCCGCTCGGCCAATGTGGGGGTCGCGGCCGCGCTGGCGGGGTGGTCCATCATCGTCCTGGCGAGTATGATCCCGACGCAGGACCTCGCGACGGCGGTCGTGCAGGGTGACCTCATCCCCGCGTATGCGGTGGGGACGCTCGCCTGTCTGGGCGTGGCGCTCTATGGGACGAGTCATGGGAGGAGTGGGAGACGACAATGGCTATGAACGTCGACATCCAGGACGTGACCCAGCGGTTCGGCGCCCGGCACGCGCTCCGCGGCGTGAATCTGGAGATGGGGCGGGGGGTGTTCGGGCTGCTGGGGCCGAATGGCGCGGGCAAGACGACGTTGCTGCGCACGCTGGCCACGATCCTCACGCCGACGGGCGGCGCGGTGCGCCTGCTCGGCTACGACGTGGCCGACCATCGCCAGCGCCGCGAGCTGCGGCGACGGCTGGGCTACCTGCCGCAGGCGCTCGGATACTACCCGAACTTCACCGTCTTCGAGTTCGTGGAGTACATCGCCTTGCTCAAGGAGATGCCCACGGAGCGGGTGCGCCCGGCCGTGGTCCGGGCGATCGAGCGCGTCGACTTGGGCGACCGCGCCCGGGCCAAGCTCAAGACCCTCTCCGGCGGCATGCTGCGCCGCGTGGGCATTGCCCAGGCCATCGTGAACGAGCCCGATCTGTTGCTGCTCGACGAGCCCACGGCCGGCCTGGACCCCGAACAGCGCGTGGCGTTCCGCGCCTTACTACGTGATGTCGGCACGTGCGGGACGGTCATCGTGAGCACACACCTGGTCGAGGATGTCGGGGCGGCCTGCGCGCGGGTCGCCCTGATGGAGGAGGGACGGATCGTGTTCGAGGGGACGCCGGGGCAACTCATGGCGCGGGGGTCGGACGACGGGGCCGGCGACTCGGCCCTGGAGCGCGGCTACAGCGCCGTGCTGGTGGGGGCGCGCTCATGAACGCGCTGATCCTGCGCATTGAGGTACGTCGCAGCGTCGGCCTCTGGGTCTGGCCCGTTCTCGTGGGGCTCGCGCTGCTGCTCGCCTACGGCGATGGGCTCGCCTGGCGGGTCACCTTCTGGGTGCAGGCGAGCGTCCTGGTCCGCGACGGGCTCCTGATCGTCGGGCCGGCGATTGCTGGGGCGGCCGCCTGGATGGGCGGGCGCGAGCGGCGCCGCAAGATGGACGACCTCCTGGCGACGACGCCGCGACCGGCGTGGGTGCGCTGGGGCGTCACCTGGGCCGCGACGGCGCTCTGGGGGCTGCTCGCCTACGCCGTGGTCGGTGGCTACGTGCTCGCCCTGGCCGCCCGACAGATGACCTGGGGGGCGCCCGTGGCCTGGCCCATACTGGTGGGGCTCATGGCCGTCCCCGCCTACGGCGCGGTCGGCTATGCCCTCGGCGCGCTGCTCGCCAGTCGGTTCACCGCCCCGCTCGTCGCGATCGCGCTGCTTGTGGCGCCGGTGGTGGTGGGACGGGGGTCGAGAACGGGCACGTTGGGACCGGCGACCAAACCGTCGGCGCTCGACGCCTTGCACTACCTCTCCCCCGTCGCCGCGCTCGACGCGTCGGTCTGGTACGGCATCCGCCCGGATGTCGGGTGGCCCCAGGCGCTCTTTCTCCTTGGGATGATCGGCCTGGCGCTCGGAGGTCTAGCCCTGCGCGACCGCGAGAGCCGTCGCGACCGCGTCGCGTGGGGTAGCCTCGTCATGGGCTGCATCCTCGCCGGGGCGGCCGCGGTGACCCTCCTGGTCACCGCGCCCCCGAGCGCCACGCTCCTCGCCATGGCGCGCATGCCTAGCGCGGGCGCCGTCCCATCGCTGGCGCGGTACAGCAGGCTCATCCCCTACACGCCGGTCTGCGCGGGCACCCCGGTGCCCGTGTGCGTCCATCCCGCGTATCGGGCGCGCCTCGCGGCGGAGGCGCGGGTCATCAATCGTCTGCTCGCCCCGCTTGCGGGCGTGCCCGGCGCGCCCACGCGCGTCGAGCAGCGCTCCCACTATGAGCAAGGCGTCTTCGGGCGCACGCTCGCCTTTGTGCCGGACAACGGGGATGGGCCGACCGACCAATCGTTCTTCGGCCCCGTCGCCCAGGCCCTCGTCGCGAACTACATGTTCGATGGGCGTGGGCTGTCCAACGAGGCTTGCCCCGGCGACTCCACGCTGCAATCGTGCTTTGCCGCGCAGGACGCCATCGGCATCTGGTTGGTGCGTCAGGCCGGCCTGCGATTGCATCCGGTGACGGTCGCTGGGACGACGTTACGCCCGTATTTTGGCGGCACTCACTGGGACCGCACGTCGGCCGTCGCCGATCTCTTCGGCAGGCTCGGGCGTGCCCGGCAGCGGGCGTGGCTGCGCGCCCACTACGACGCCCTGAACAAAGTCCACGTTCGCCTGCGAGACATCCCGTGAGGCTGGCCTCCCTCTACCTGCGCTCCCGGCGGGCCGGCCTCGCCCTCGCCCTCCTGACCGCCGTCGCCGCGGCGACGTGGCTCTGGCGGCGCGTGGCCATGGGGGATGCATTGAGCGTCGCGCTGCTGATCGTCATCCCGCCGCTGATGGCCGCCTGCGTGATCGGGGCCACGACCTCCTCGCCCGTCGCGGACCTGGAAGCCACGGCCAGCCGCGCCCTGCCGCCGCTGCGGCTCGGCCACCTTGGTGGGCTCCTGGGGCTCGCGGCACTGGGCCTCGCCATCGGCGGCGGTGCGCTGGATGGGGCGCTCGTGCGCGACCTGGCTGGCTTCACGGGTTTGGCGCTGCTCACCGCGCGTTTCGCGGGGAGCGCCGCGGCGTGGAGCGTCCCGCTCGCGTACGGAGCACTGGTCGTGCTGGTGGGACCCGGACCCCGGTGGGCCTGGCCGGTCCAGGCGGCGACGAACCGGGAGGCCGCGGTGATCGCGGCCGCGCTGCTGGTCCTGGGGCTCGGGGCCATCGTGGGGTGGGGCGCGCGCGACCCGACCGGTGACACGGCGTGAGGCGCCTGGCCTGCGGCAGCGGACGAGCCGCGCGGTGGCAGAGGGCGTGACCCCATCATCGTCGCGCTGGCCGAGGCGTTCGTCGCTGTTGAGCGACCCGCAGGATCGGCGACGCCTGGGACGATCGCACTGGTTACAACACGCGAGGGGGAAACGATGGACGGAGAAAAGTCGGACGCATCCGTCCCCGCCGTGCGTCGCGCGATGGCGCTGACCGAACAGGAGCGTGCCGAGGCGCTCCGGCGACTCGTCGCGTTGCGCGCGAGCGACGATGGTGTGCCGGCCGCCCGTCTCGCACGGCAGGCGGGCCTGGCCGTGCGGACGGTCCAACGCTGGGTGGCACAGTATCGGGCGCAGGGCCTGACGGGCCTCGTCCGCAAGGAGCGTTCCGACGTTGGCCAGCGCCGACTCCCGGCGGACCAGGTTGCCCTCATCGAGGGGCTGGCGCTGCGCCGGCCGTGGCCGAGCGTGGCCACCATCCACCGGCAGATCGCCGCTGTCGCCCAAGAGCGTGGCTGGCCCGTGCCGAGCTACGCGCGGGTCTACGCCATCGTGCGCGCCCTCGACCCCGTCCTGCTCACCCTCGCCCACGAGGGAACGAAGGCATACGGGGAGGCCTACGACCTCGTCGTCCGGTGCGAGGCGAGCCAGCCGAACGAGGTGTGGCAGGCCGACCACACCCCGCTCGACCTCTGGGTGCGCGACGACAAGGGGCGACCGGTTAGGCCCTGGCTCACGATTGTGTTGGATGACTACTCGCGGGCCGTCGCCGGCTATGCGCTCAACGTGCAGCCGCCGTCGGCGCTGCAGACCGCGCTGGCCTTGCGCCAGGCCATCTGGCGCAAGGCCGAGCCAGCAGGCTGGACTGTGTGCGGCATCCCGCGCGACTTCTACACCGACCACGGCAGCGACTTCACCTCGCGCCACCTGGAGCAGGTCGCCGCCGACCTGCACATCCATCTCATCTTTTCTATCCCCGGCGCGCCGCGCGGCCGCGGCAAGATCGAGCGGTTCTTCGGCACCGTCAACCAGCTCTTCCTCGCGACGCTGCCCGGCTACACGCCTCCCGGGGCCGCGCCGCCCGCTCACCCCACGCTGACGCTCTCCGACCTTGACGCCCGCCTGCGCTGCTTCATCGTCGGCGACTACCACCACCGGTCCCACGGCGAGACCGGCGAGCCGCCGCAGGCGCGCTGGGAGGCGGGCGGTTTCCTACCCCAGTTGCCCGAGACCCTGGAGCAACTCGACCTGCTGCTCCTGACCGTAGCCAAGGCGCGGCGCGTGCAGCGTGACGGTATTCACGTCGCCGGCCTGCGGTTCACGGACCCGACCCTGGCGGCGTATGTGGGAGAAGACGTCATGATCCGGTATGATCCCCGGGACATGGCGGAGATCAGGGTCTTCCACGAGGGCCGCTTCCTCTGCCGTGCCGTGTGCCAGGATCTGGCCGGCCAGACGGTCGGGTTCAAGGAGGTCATCCAGGCGCGTAACGAGCGGCGTCGCTCCCTACGCAAGGACCTCTCGGACCGGGCACGGGTGGTGGAGACGTTCCTATCCGTGCATCAGGAGGAGGCGTCAACCGCTCCCGAGCCGACGCCGCCGGCCACGCCGCATCTGAAGCGGTACTACAATGATTAGCGTGCCACCGTCCTCGCTCTCGTCCGATGTCGAATTCCTACTCACCAAGGAGGCCCGGCGGTTCGCCGAACTGTGCGACACCGTGCGGCGCTATCGTTATATCGGGCTCTGCTATGGGCCGCCCGGTGTGGGCAAGACGCTCTCCGCCCGCCACTACGCCCAGTGGGGCGCGCTCGAGCCGCGCCTGCGCGAGTGGTACTGGGCCAAGGCCCCCGCGCCGGCGTTACTCACGCAGGCCACCATTGTCTATACACCGACGGTCGTCAATGCGCCGACGACCATCGAGAAGCACCTGCGCTTCCTCTGCCAGTCGCTGACGTGGGCCATCGACGAGGCGGTCTACCCGGACGACGAGATGTCGCGCCAGCGACCCGACCACAACCGCACCGACCTCATCATCGTGGACGAGGCTGACCGGCTCAAGATGCAAAGCCTGGAGCAACTGCGCGACCTCTACGATCGCAGCAACGTCGGGCTCATCCTCATCGGGATGCCTGGCATCGAGAAGCAACTGGCCCGCTACCCGCAATTGTATTCGCGCGTCGGCTTCGTGCATCAGTACCGCACGCTCTCAACCGAGGAGATGCAGTTCATCCTGGCGCACAAGTGGGAGCGGCTGGGCTTGACGCTCGCGCCGGATGATTTCACGAATGCCGAGGCGATGGCGGCGATCGCCCGCGTCACCGGTGGGAACTTCCGGTTGATCCAGCGCTTGTTCACGCAGATCGAGCGCATCTTGCAGATCAACGAGTTGGGCCTCATCACGAAAGAGGTCGTCGAGACGGCGCGCGAAAACCTGGTTATCGGCCCCCTCTGACAGCCCGCACGCCAGTTATCGATCAAAATCACGCCGAAAAGCCATCAACCCGACACCCGGCACAGCCGCCGTTGCCCCCTGCCGGCCCTGCCGGTCTCTCCCACATGACCATGCTGTGCTCCTCTCGCCTCTCGTCGGGTCGCTCACGATGCCTGTGCGGTGGCCGCGGTCGGGACGCACGCGGCCACATCGACGACATACTCGACACGCTCGACGCGCCCAGCACCGAGGCCGTCGTCGTCGACCTTGTGCAACGCGTCCATGACCTTGCCGGCCAGCTTCTGCTCCAACCAGACCTTGTTAAAAGCGGCGGGGACCGCGATGCGTAGCACCTCACCGTCCTGGTCGAGGGCGCGCGTCGTCGCAAACCAGGTGTTGAAGTTCTCGCTGGTCATGACCTGGGCCAGATCGTCGAGCGCCGCGCGCCACACCGGATGCTCCTCGACGATGGGCAGGGGCGCGGGGCTGTCGGACCACGCGGCGTAGGAGCCCATGGGCTCGCCGCGGTCGCCATCGCGCTGGCGTCGTCGTCGACCGGGCTGGCCAGCTCGCTGACGAGCCGAGGGCGGGCCGCCGTCGGCCACGCGGGGCGGCGCCGGGTGCAAGAGGTCCTGCAGAACGGCGAAGAGGTAGGGCATGCCGTTGGGGGCCTGGCCGTCGCGCCGGCGCTTGACGATGCTGGCCTGCCGGTCGCGCGTCCGGGCCGCCGCCTCGTCGAGCAGGCGCAGGAAGCGGTCGAGGGACACGCCGGCGTCGCGGTGCAGGTTGCGGGCGCGGCCGAGACTTGAGCGCGGCACATCGTCCCCTAACTCGGCACTTAGGGCGGCGATCTTAGCCGCGAGCGCCTGGTCGTCGGCATCGCTGGTGGGCTGTGCCTGGCGCTCGTAGTAGGTTCTGTATAACGATGCGCCGATGGGGGTAGGGGGCATCGAATCGAGATCGAATTCTTCTATTTCGACTGGGTTTACTTGGGGTGAAGAATTCTTCGCCCCCCCCGCGCACGATTCTTCACCCTCCCTCCCGGTCAAAGCCACGTCGTGCGTCACGGTGTCGTCCGGTCCGCCACGGGCCGCGACTGCACATAGCGGGTTCTGTTCCGCGCTCGCGCTATCCGTGTCGTGCGGGGCGGCCGAGCTCGTTGGGGGTGCGTTCGTGGCGGGAGGCGCGGCCGGTGTGACCGGCATTGGCGGGGGCGGGCACGTGTGCGCATAAGAATCTTCGCCCCGGTGGTCGTCGTCGAGCAGGCCGTCGAGTCGCGCGAGCCCCTCGACGGCGGCGAAGAAGGGGCGCACGTCGTAGCGGTTCGTGTGCTGGCGGCCGTGGTTTGAGAACTGAGTGTGTATGTGCAGTAGGCCCTTCTCCCCCAGCGACCGGATGTACCCCTGGATCGTGCGCGTCGTCTTGCCCATCCGCGCCGCGATCGCGCCCTCGCCGGGGTACGGGTCGCGCGCGCTCCACCAGTAGGTGCAGAGTTGCCCGATGAACACGAGCTCGGCCTCGCTCACGCCGAGGCGCGCGTAGTACACGTAGGCGTAGGTGGGCAGCGCCGTGTACCCGCCGCCCAGGAGCGGCGCCCCGTAGCGCTGGACCAGCCGCCGGTCGATCTCACCGGTGACGGCCGCGGGGGACACGGGCGGCGGTGGAGTTTGTGGCCGGGGATCGTGGGCAGTATATTGACATGCACGCATCGTTCCCGTATGATTGCTCATAGGTACTCCTTGGAAGCGTAAAGCCTCCCTGTGAGTCCTGGGAACATATTAAAGGAGTTGGTCGCTCCCGTATGTTCCTGGACCCGTCCTAGCGGCGCTGGTAAGTGGTTCTCACGCCGTCACACCAGAGCCGGACAATATTAGTAGTAGCCTTAACCCATCAGGGCAACCTGATGGGTTTCGTGCATGTAGCACGAGCGGGCTAGGGCATAGCAGAGTTCTCCATGTTGGGCATCATAGCGCACGACAACACGTCTGCGCAACGCACGGGTGTACAAGTAGAATATTAGTTCTAGCCGTCATGGTGACCCCGCACGGTTATAGAGGGTTGCGTCAGCGTCCATGCAGGACACCTCACCTGTGGTCGGCTCGGATTTGTGGGACGCCTCGCTGTCGGTCGCGATGGATGGCCGGGTGTGCAGCAACTCGGTGGCCGCTTCCTCCCAGCGTTCCCACCACTCAACGACGACCCGTGGGGCACAAGACATGCACCACAACATCGGGTCGAAGCACACCGCGCGCGTGCGTCTGTCCAACCTGGCCCTCGACTTGGGATACCCGCGCACGAGGCGCATAGCAGGCGAGAGAGGCAACGGGTACGGCCACACCACTTGGCCACATATGGAGCATGTACATAGCTGACCCGCGCGGCGTTTGTGGGCGAGATGACGGGTTCCGGGGTAGAGCATATCGACCATCCTCCGTCTATGGTGTGTCTGCCGATCACTTCTACCATACCGAACAACGCGTATGATGACAGTACCAAACCGTAGCTAATGGATGTACCAAAACGCGAAAATGTACCAAACGTGTACCAAACGTGTACCAAATCTCTGACCCGGAGCGGTGATCCCGCCGCTGCCGTGCTAGAGAGGGTACGATTGAACCGGTGAGGGGGCGAGATGCCGACACCGAACGAGCAGCTACGCGCCGCACGGCGACAAAAACGTTGGTCGCAACAGAGGGCCGCAGAGATCGAATTGGCCAGGCGCTTGTCGAGCGGCGCCTCGTCGCCTGCGCACAGATCTCTGGCCCGATCGCGAGCACCTACTGGTGGCAGGGCCAGATGGAGCACGCCGAGGAATGGGTATGCGCCGTCAAGACCACACAGGAGCTATACGAGCCGCTTGAACGCGCGATCCGCGCGTTGCACCCATACGAGACGCCTGAGATTGTGGCAACGCCGATCATCGCCGGCAGCCAGAGCTACCTCGCGTGGATCGAAGCCGAAACGTCCACGCTCGTCCCCTAAGCGCTGAGTCTGCTTCGACCCACGCTACGCTATACATTGCAGGTAGGGGTGCTTATGCAAAGTTTTGACCTTGCCCCTACTCGTGTCTCCGCGACGCGATTATGGCGGTCATCCGACCGGCGCCGATAGACGGGTCACGAACGTGCCCGCACTGATGGGCGCGACGTATGAGCGCATAACCCATTGAATTAGTAGAACGCGTGTACTATAATAGCCTGGTACGCGATCGATGTAACGCGCAAGGAGTCGCCGCGATGGCCCTCGTCCCGTGCCGGCAGTGTCGCCAGCCCTTCTACGCCTCGTGCCACGACGCCTCCTGTCTCGACGCCCTCTGCCCGTACTGTGCGGACGCCGCGCCCGCGCTGGACGATCACCTTCTGGTGGAGGGCGGCCGCACGGGTGAGGGCGGGGCCGGCGACATGTCCGACGCGTTGGTCGTGTCACGGGAGACCATGCGCGTGCAGCACCCCGGACCGCCGACACGAGGAGAACAAGGATGACCGTCGCGACGATGGACGTGATGGATGCGACGGAGGAGCGTCTCCAGGGGGAGCATGCCAACGTGGCGCTGTTCCTCGCCACGTACTGGCCCGCCGCCGAAAGCGACGATGCGGCGGCGCTCCACGCGATCTTGCGCGCCGGGCGCCGGGATGACGTGGCGCGGTGGCGGCGGGGACTTGTGTTGTTCCTGCGCGCGCCCGCGGACGACGCGGACAAGGCCGCCTTTGTCCAGGCGGCGACGCGACGGCGCTTCCCCGTGGAGAGGCCGGCCGCCATCGTGGCCTGGCTCGTCGCGATCGTCCAAGCCTCGCGGGAGATCGAGGATTACCTCGCACCGTAGATATGGCGCGGGACAGAGGAGGCGCGGCGGGGTGTCGTGCGACGCTGCGCGGACGGGTTTTGTCGTGTCGCCAAGAGAAGAGAAAGGGGAGCATTCCATGATCCATCAGTCGCCGCCGCGGCGCCGTCCCATGGCCGTCAAAGTCGCCGCCACGCTGACCCCTCCACGCCGCCCTGTTCTCCGCCTGCGTTGGTCCTGGCTGCTCGTAGCCGCTGTGATCATCCTTGTTGGCCTTGCGGCGCTGGTCGTCGCGCACGGTGGCGTGCCATACAAGTCGCTGTGATGATCGCGCCCAAACTATAGTAGCATGGAGGGGTCTAGCGGCCGGTGGACCCCGGTGGAGGCACAGGCCACGGTGGACGGGCACACGGACACAGGGCCACGCGGGGGAACAGGAGTAGGGGGAACGGCGGAGAGATGGGGCAGGACCTCGTGATCCACTGGCGGGAAGAAGCGCCCCACCTCTACGCGGCGCAAGTCGTGGATGCGGACGGCGCGGCCATCTATGTGGGCTACGTGGCCGCGGGCCCGGCCCCTGACCTCTGGCGCGGGTACCTCGGCCGGACGTTCACGCCCGTCGGGATGGGGCCGCGCGCGGTGATGCAGCGGGCCGTCGAACAGCACGTGTTAGAGGCGGTGGAGTCCGGTTCCACGGCCACGGCGACGCCTATGTCGAGGGAGGACACGTACCATAGACGCGCGTGAAGTGCGCCGGCTCGTGGTCAAGGGCGAGGGGCAGCTCTTGGAGTTCAAGCCGGGCAACGAGCGACCCAGCGAGCTGGCCAGCTCGCTGGCAGCGTTCGCCAATGCCGACGGCGGGACTCTCCTGCTCGGTATCGCGGAGCGGCCAGGCGAGCCCTCGGTTATCGAGGGCGTCGCCAATCCCAAACTCGCCCGTGATCATCTGCACACGGCTGCGGGGTTGTGTAACCCCAAGCTTGAGCTGACGCCGCCGGAGGAGATCGCGGTCGATGGTCGCGTGGTGTTGGTCGTGGCGATCCCGGGGGGGCTGCGTCAGGTCTACGGCGCCGACGGGCGCTACGTAACCCGCGAGGGGTCATTTCGGCGTCCGCTCGGCGCCGATGAACTTCGTGCGCTGCTCAGCCGGCGGGGGCTTTTTAATTACGATCGCTTGCCTGCCCCCGGCGCGACGCGCGCCCACCTCGATGCGGCGCTCGTGCGCACGTTCGTCGACCTGTTCCAGTCCGGGCATCGCATGGGCTCCGACGCTTTGCTGGAGTCGCGCGAGATGCTCGTGCGGCCCGAAGGCAACCCTGATGGGCCGCTCGTGCCGTCGGTGGCCGGGATCCTGTTGTTGGGGACGCATCCACAGCAGTTCTTCCCGCAGGCCCGGGTCGCCGTAGTGCAGTACGCCGGACCGACGATGGGCGAGAGTTTCCTCAAGCGTGAGATCGAGGGGACGGTGCAAACACAACTCGACGAGGCGGAGGCGTGGCTGGTGCGCAACACGCTACACGGCATCGAGTTGCGCGGGATGGATCGCATTGACCGCGATGAGTACCCGCGTGAGGCGCTCCGTGAGGCCGTCCTCAATGCGCTGGCGCACCGCGACTATAGCCAGCGGGGCGACCGTGTGCGCATCTACGCCTTCTCCGATCGCGTCGAGGTCCACAGCCCCGGCGGGTTGGGCGGTCCCATGCGCCTCGATAATCTCTTGGAGCGCCGGTGGAGCCGCAACGCCACGCTCGTGCAAGGGTTGGTCGCGTTCGGCATCATCGAGGAGGTTGGCTTTGGGCTCGATCGGATGGTCGCGGTGATGGCAGACGCTGCCCTGCCGCCACCTGTCTTCAAGGAGATCGGGGATACCTTCGTGGTCACGTTGTACGGGGCAGATCGCACCAGGTTACTCACGGGCGATCGCACCGTGGCTCCGGTGCCGCACGACACCGTGCCGCACGTCGGAGATGCCCCGCGCTCACGCCTGTCGCAAGAGGAGCGATTGGCGTGGGCGCTGGAGCGCCTGCGCACTGTGGGCGATATGGGCGCGCGCGAGTATGCGGCGGCGGTGGGGATCGACCGGCGCACGGCGCAGCGCGATCTCAGCGTGTTGGTAGAGCGCCGCGTGGTCGTGGCGCGGGGGACGACGACGGATCGGCGCTACAGCTTGCGGCGCGATGTGTTGTAGGTTGCTCGACGGCGGCCGGCTTGCGACAGCGCTTGCGACAACTCGCGGCCTGTCGCAAGCGCTGTCGCAAGCCGGCGTGAGTCGGAACACAGAACAGGCTCCAGGAGGTTAGTAAGGACGATGAGTATCGTATCGGCAGCGACGACGCGCCCCCTGATTATCGCCGTCGCGGGGCGCAAGGGTGGTGGCGGCAAGACCACGACAGCGATTAATCTGGCTGGTGTTCTGGCTGCGCGGGGGATGCGTGTCCTCCTCATCGACCTTGACCCGCAGGCGTCGCTCACGCGCCTCCTGCTGGGCGTGGATGACACCGAGGGCGCCGAGGAGGAGAGCGCGCGCGAAGGCATTGGCGCGCGCCTCATGACGCCGCGTAAGGGCCTCGCGGGCCTCATGCATGCGGCCTGGCCAGGTGTTGACTTGTGCCCGGGCGATCGCAGTATTGAGACCACGGCCTGGGCGCTCGTGGACGATCCGACCGGGCCGCTGCGCCTGCGTAAGCTCCTGGCGGGCGTGACCGCGTATGACGCCATCCTCATCGACACCCCTCCTTCTTTAGGGTTCGCCCTGAACGTCGCCCTGCTGGCCGCCTCGGTCGCTGTCTTGCCAACCATGCTCGTGCAGCAGGACCTCGACGCCCTCGACGACACGATAGATGTCCTTGAGCGCCTGGCCGAACTGGGCGCGGCCGGCCACATCGTCATCGTCCCCAACGCGGTCCGGGGCGACGGCAACGATCGCCAGGCCCTCACCAGCCTCGCCGCCGCGTACGCCGACCTCCTGGCGTCCCCGATCCCCCTCTCGGTTGCCATCAAGTACGCCCTGAACGCGCATCAGCCCGTGATCGCGCGCGAGCCGCTCGGCAAAGCGGCCGACGCCTATCGGGCGCTCGCCGTGCGCGTCTGCCCGCCGTCAACAGCGCCCATGGCTGCCGGGGAGACCGGGGTTGGGGAAGCGGTGACCCGTGGCTAAAGCGCCCGTTGGCCCCACGGCGGGGCGACGCCAGGCCGGGAAGCCGGCGGTCGCGCAGGCCTCCGTGCAGGCAGCGCACGGACCGCGTGCGCTGCCCAATGCCCTCGTGCTGCCCCTCGACCAACTCGTGCCCGACCCTGACCAGCCGCGCCGCATGTTCGACGCCGCTAGCCTCGACGAGCTGCGCGACTCCATCGCGCAGCAGGGCATCCTCCAGCCTTTGCTGGTGCGCGAGGACGGCTATGTGGACGACGGGCGCGCACGCTATGTCATTGTCGCCGGCGAGCGACGCTGGCGCGCAGCCCAGGCGGCTGGGCTCGACGCGGCGCCCGTCGTCGTGCGCGGCCCAGATGCGGCCTCTGACCTGCAAGAGCTGCGCGTGCTTCAGTTGATTGAGAACCTGCAACGCGCCGACCTCTCCGACCTCGAGGAAGCCCGCGCCTTACAGGAGCTAAAGGGCGTGCGCGACCTCTCCGTGCGCGATCTGGCCGCCCTCGTTAGCCGACCGGCGACCTATGTACAGAATCGCCTGGCCCTCGCCGCCCTCGCGCGCGATGAGGCCGTGGCGCGCGCCGTGGAGGGCGGCCAGCTCACCCCCTCGGCCGCCGTGGAGATACAGGCGCTTCCCGAGGTCAAACGCGAGAACGTGCTCAGTCGCGTGCGGAACGACCCGACATATGCGCCCGACGTGGCCGCGCTGCGCCGTTTGAAACAGCGGCGGTCTGCGGCCCCGCCATCCCTGCCCGATCCTCTCCCGCGCCGCGCCGTTGATGACCTGCCGCCCCCCGAAGCGCCCCTGCCACCCATGCTCGCTGTTCCGAATCGGAACACGCCGGACGCGGACGTTCACTACCAGCGCGCGTTGGGACGCGTGGATGGCCCCGCCTTGGAGGTCGTGCTGCTACACGGTATTGCGCGTGGGTGGTCGTGCCAGGAGTTGCTGCGGGCAATTCAGGCACGGCGGTCGGGAGCAACGGCCAAGCACGAGGGAGCGTAGAGTGGCATAACGATACGCCTGCGTTGCACCGCAAGGAGGCGTCGACGGGCTAACGGGCTAGGCGTCCGTCATCTCTTACCGCGCGATCGGATCACGCGCCGGCTCGGGCAGTGGCCAGCGCTCCCGGGCGAAAGCCGGTGCCTCTTTCGGCGACGGCAGCCCCTCCATCAGGGTGTCGCGCAATGCTCCCCTGCGGGACATCTAGAACGGGACGGCCACGCCTGTAATCCCGTTCTAGATGTCCCGGCCGATCACGAAGCGCGAGACCCTGTCCATGTGCTGGACCAAAGTGAGGCTGTCGCCTCCGACGTTTCCAGTGTGACAGAACCATACTCCTGATCCCATCTCTAGGTTGACCGACAGGCTCGGCGTGCCGTCGCGGCCATCAGCGTTGTATGAGTGTACTGCGAGGGTAAACAGCGCAGAGATAGAACGACAACATATCCTAGTTATCTGGCACGTTGTAGGTTGGTGTTTTAAGCATGGGGTAGCAAGCGACGGCGGTGAGAGCCGATGCGATGGGGTCCCTGGGTGCAACGCGCGCATCGCTAGCGTCCTCCTGCCTGGCGTGATCGCAGGAACAGATTGACTAGGCGCAGGTGGCGATCGCGCACCGGGCGTGAGCGGGGCGCGGAGGACGCTGCGGCTCCGCCACCCGCTCATTGCACGGACTATGGGCGGGGGTGATGGTGCATCTGGACCCGCGCGCGCTACCGCGCGGCCTTGTCCCCACTAGGCGGCATGAAGCGCCACCCCGCATAGAGCGCTGCGGCATTGATGAGGACGAAGAGGGCGATGATCACCACGGCCGACCAGCCGCTGTAGGGGACATCAAGATGACTGGGTGGCGCTCCAGTTACCGGGAGCAGCACCTCACGCCCTGCTACCTAAAAGGGAAGTGCAACTTCTCGACGCCCTGACGCTTGGCGGACTCGCCGCGGCGGTCGTAGCGGGCGGTGGTGACGACGGAGGCGTGGCCGGCGAGTTGCTGCGCGGCCGAGAGGTCCACGCCGGCGTCGAGCAGATCCGACACAAAGGAGCGGCGCAGGTCGTGCGGCGAGACGTGCGGCACGCCGGCCTGCGCGGCGCGTTTCTGGAGCATGTTGTAGATGGCGATGGAGCTGAGGCCGTCGCCGTGGACCGCCCCGACCTGCGAGACCGGGAGGAAGAGCTTGCCGGGACGGTCGCCGCGGCGGGCGAGCCAGGCGGCGAGGGCCGCGCTGGCGGTGGCCGTCAGCGGCGCCAGGCGCTCCTTGTCACCCTTGCCGTGCCGGACGCGCAGCGTGGGCGGGTCCGCCGTGTAGTCGGCCGCGGCGAGGTCCACCAGCTCGGTGCGGCGCACGCCCCCAATATAGAGAACGGCCAGGATCGCGGCGTCGCGCGCGCCGGCGGGGCTCGGGTCGCGGCGGCAGGCCGCGACGAGGGCCTTGAGCTCGCCGCCGGGCACGGCGCGGCCGGCCGGCAGCCGGGAGCCGCGCGCGCCCTTGACTTCGGCGATGCGGCGGTACTCCTCGTCGGTCAGCAGGTTGTGGTTGCGCGCCTGCTTGAGCACGCCGCGCAGCGCGGCCAGCGTCAGGTTGATCGTCGCCGGCGCCCGCGTCTTCCCCGTCGTCGGGTCCTCCTCGCCCAGGCGGCCGCGGATATAGGCGAGGTGGTGGGCGCGCAGCTCGTGCCAGGGCAGCGCGGCGGGATCGACGCCGATCAGCCGCGCCACGATGGTCAGGCGCTCCGTCACGACCGTCTGACTCTTGGGGGCGAGCGTCGCTAGGTACGCCGTCAGCGGGTCGACCAGCGGCCGGGCCGGCAGCACGGCGGGGAGGGTCGGGGGCAGGACCGGGGGCAGCGTCGCGATGCTCGTTGGTGTCGGCGTCTCGACCGGCGCCTCTGCCGCCGGTCTGGCCCTGCCCACCCTCGTCGCCTTCGTCGTCATCTTGCTCATGCGGGCAGTGTAGCACGGGGTTCCGCTATCATTGGAGTCGGGTAAGGGAGAGCGCATCACTGCGCCTCCCTCCCCTCAGAACTGGGCGTGCGAGTTGTCCCCGCACCCAGCTCAAGCAAACCACGATGCCTCAGCCTGCTTGT
>JAABUZ0100002847.1_pt1 | contig 27450 bp, 23 predicted proteins | sample 5562091 | NCBI WGS metagenome assembly JAABUZ01 (sample SAMN12813069, study PRJNA571459) | rock metagenome | isolation source: Antarctica rocks | place: Antarctica: Victoria Land, Linnaeus Terrace sud | collected 2015-12-21 | reverse complement strand
CGGTAATCTGGTATTGGGTCATGTCTCTCTCCTTGATGATTGGTTTTTGACAATCTCACTCTATCAAGGGAGCGCGTGGCCTTCTTTTATTGACCACCCTTTTTACAGATAATACTGGACTCTACTGGCTGCTGTCCTGGTGGACGATGGGAGCGTCTCTCCTGGGGGCCTGGGCGCAAACTCTGATCGTCTACGCGCACCGCATGGACAACCGGCAACCGTTGCTGTCATCCCTCGCGGGCGCCTATTTGAGCGTCGTCAAGCGCCCCTGGAGTATCGTCCTCAACGACCTGTGCGTCGTCTGTTGGATCGGGTTGATGGCCGTCGTCCTCTGGCGGGCGCGGCGCGCGGGCGTGACGCTGGGCGGCGAGGGCGGTTTGCGCGTGGTCGCCATCGCGCTGGTCTCGTGGCTGTTGCTGACCCCCTACGTCCACCCCGCCGATCTCGTCCTGATCGGCGTCGCGTTGCCGGCCGTCCTCGGACGCCGCCTCGAAGGGTTGTCCAATCCGCTCACGCGCCTCACGATTGGGGCGCTCTTGACGGCTCCAACCCTCGACCTGTTCGGTTTCAGCCCCAACTACCTCTTCACGTATAGCGTGTTTGTCCCGCTCTTCCTCCTCGCCGCCCTACTCACGCGGGGCGGCGGCCAAACAGCCCTCTACCATATCGGCGGCGTGTCCGGCAGCGCCGCGTAACGACTGATTGGTCGTCCCCTACAAAGCAACCCCTCTGACGAAACACCAGGACAAAGCGTCGCGACAACGTTCGCCCGCGTCATGGTACGGTCATGTCGTACCCGTACCATATGGTTATGGGCGCGTCGGACGTGGCGCGCCTCCGTTACAAGGCGTGCGTTGTATGGATAGCCAGGAGGTATGCGATGCGTAGGCTACTAGGATGTGTTGTGCTCGCCGCCGTGCTCGCGGCCCTGCCGGCGTCATTCGTCGGCGCCCGTGTCTCCGACACATCGGCGGTCCGTCTCACGGCCGCGGGGACGCGAGTCTCCACGATCACGCTCCCCGATGGGAGCAGGCACACCCTCGTGACCCCCATCGGGCTGCGCGTGACGCTCTACGCGACGGGGCTCCCCTCCGCCCGCTCCCTGGCCCTCGGACCGCGCGGCGATATTTTCGTCGGCAGCTGGACGGCCGGCACGGTCTCCGTGCTGCTCAATCGGTCCAATAGACCGCATGCCACGCGCGTCGTCACCCTGCTGTCCGGGTTGACCGTCCCGCATGGCGTGGCGTACCACGGCGGACGACTCTACGTGGCCGAGGAGGGGCGCGTCACGAGTTATCGCTACGATCCCACGACGGCGCGTCTCGACGATGCGCGCACGGTCGTGCCCGCCCTGCCGACCGGCGGCCGGCACGTGACCCGCACGGTCGCCTTTGGTCCCGACGGTCTGCTCTACGTGTCGGTCGGTTCGTCGTGCAACGAGTGCGTCGACGCGCCCGGCCGCGCGGTCATTATGCGCTATCGGCCCGACGGTACGGGCGGCGGGGTCTACGCGCGGGGGCTGCGCAACGCGGTGGGGCTCGCCTGGCAGCCGGGGACCGGCCGGCTCTGGGCGACCGACAACGGGGAGGACAACCTGGGCGATAACATCCCCCCGGACGAGGTCGACATTATCAGCCAGGGCGGGGACTACGGCTGGCCGTACTGCTACGGCGCCGGCCAGGCCGATCCCACGCTCGCGTCCGCCTCCCGGTACTGCGCGCGCACGATCGCCCCCGCGGTCGCGCTGCAAGCCCACTCCGCGCCGCTCGGCGCCGCCTTCGCGACGGGCGGGCTCGTGCCCGCGCCCTACCGCGGCGGCCTCGTCGTGACCTACCATGGCTCGGCCTCGCGGTCGCAATTGACGGGCTACAAGGTCGTGTCCATCCCGGTGAGCGGGACGCATGCCGACGCGCCGCGGGATCTGGTCACCGGCTGGCTAAACGGGAGCGCGATATGGGGGCGGCCGGTCGGCGTTCTCGTCGCCGCGGACGGCGCCCTGCTCGTCTCCGACGACCTGGCCGGCGTCGTCTATCGCCTCGCGCCGGCGGGGCGGTGATGGGGGTATAGACAACCTGCCCCGCGGATCGTGGACGATATGTTCCAACGCGTCCGCGCCTCGTGCCCGAAACACGACGCGATCGCCGGCGACAAAGTTCGCCAGCGCCGCGACGGCGGTCCCGAGCGCGGACGCCACCGGGGCGTGCAGGTGGGTGCGCGCGACGACGAAAAAGGCCACGTTCAGTAGGGCCGCGCAGCCGGCGGAGCCCTGGTAGGCGGCCCACCGGCCGAGGATGCGATGTGGCGTTCCGGGGAGCGGTCGCCGATCCCGCCAGGTGAACAGGTAACTCAGGACGAAGTTGACTTGCGTCGAGGGCAGGAGGGCCACGGCATCGGCCAGGACCGGCGGGCATCGCCAGTCCAGCAGGATGTCGAGCGCCGCGAGTTGCACGAGCATGGCGATACCGCCCGTGCAGGCGAAGCGCGACAGACGCCTCGCGCTCGCCCACGGAAACCTCAACATATCATATCGTCGCGCCTTGATCCGTGGCTGTGATTCCGTCCACGCTTGTAGCGGGGAGACCGCCGCCGCGGGCGGCGTCGCCTCTCTAGCGTGTGACATTACGATGCGGAAAGCTCACCCAGCCGAACGCGCGCTGTCGTGGCGGAACCGCCGCGGTTGAGCGTGAGCGTCACCGTATCACCGGGCTTCCGCTGCGCCAACGCGGTCAGCAGGTCGGACTCGCCCGAGATCGCCTGGCCGTCGAACGCCGTGATGACGTCGCCCTGCTGGACACCGGCCCGCGCGGCCGGCCCGCTCACATCGGACACGACCGCGCCCGCGATCGTCGGCGCGGCGTTCCCGCCGCCGAAAGCGTCCTGCCCCTGTGCCTGTGGGTCGGTCGCCGAGACCCCTAAATAGGCGCGACCCGTGTGCTCGACCTTGCCCGTGGCGATGAGTTGGTGCGCGATGAGGGTGACGCGCGTGCTGGGGACGGCGAAGCCGATGCCCTGCGCGGCCCCGCCGTTGTTGTTCTGCGGGTCGGTCGCCTCAAGCGTCGGGATGCCCACCACCGTCCCGTCGAGCGCGACGAGCGCGCCGCCCGAGTTGCCGGGGTTGATCGGCGCCGACGTCTGGATAGCGTTGGGCAGGTAGGCCGCGTTCGACTCCTGCACCGTCCGTCCGGTCGCGCTGACCAGCCCCGAGGTCACGCTCTGCTTCAGTCCGAGCGGGTTGCCGATGGCCAGCACCGTTTGCGCGACCTGGTAGGTCCCCGCCCCGGCGAAGCGGGCCGCGGGCAGGCCCGAGGCGTTGACGTGGATAACGGCGAGGTCGTCGGCGGTGTCGGTCCCCACGAGGCGAGCGGCGTAGGTCTTACCGGTCGCGAGCGTCACGCGCAGCGACTGGGCGCCCGCGACGACATGGGCGTTGGTGACGATATCGCCCGACCCGTCGTAGATGACGCCGGAGCCGGAGCCGACGCCGACGTTGTCGACGTAGACGACCGAGCGGCTGGCCGTGGCGAAGGCGCGCTCGGTGGCCATGTCGCTCGAGGTCCCGGTCCCGGTCGCGGACGTCGTCGTGGTCACGCGCGACGTGCCCGGCGTCGCGGCCGCGGCCGGTCGGTCCCCCCGCGCGCCCAGCGCGCGATCCCCGACGACGCCGGTGGCGATCAACAGCGTGGCCGCGATAGGACGGGTCAGTCGTGGCGCCTTCATCTGTCTGTCCTCCCTGTGTCTCTATTGCCGTGTCATCATTGCCGTGTCATCATTGCCGTGTCATCATTGCCGTGTCATCGATGGTGTTCTTGATCCGGGGGTGAGTGTGACGCCGGAAATGGTCACGCGGCCACACCCCCATACCGGGTCCCGCCACGGCACGCTTTTTATCATAGGACCGCCCCATGACATCTTCGTGATATGTCGATGACCGTTCGATGACAGAATGGGGGAGGGCCTCGTCATTGACCGGTCATCGACTCCTGATGCGTTCCTCTATTACGGGGTCGTGGGGGCGTGCCGCGGCAGGGCAAGCCCATACAGGCTTAGCGCGACGACGCAGGCCTCCACGAAGAGCGAGGCCAGGCCCAGCGGTTCGGTCCAGTTCCCGATGTCTCCCGTAGCTCCGGGCAGTCCCGTCGTGCGATCGAGGACAAACCCGATGAAGGGCATACCGCCGAGGGCCGTCGCCGCAACCCACACCAGGCGTGTGTTGGCGCGTAGCAGGAGGGCCGCCCCGAGCAGGCAGCTACCGATCAGGGCGAGATACATCCAGAACATGTAGGGGGTTTCGCTGTATTTACCCGGGGCGTCGAGTAGGTGGATGAGCCCGATCGCGGTTAGGCCGACCGCGCCGAGGCCACGCGCCACGATACTGGCCTCGGCCGCGGACGCCGCCCCGGCACTCAAAGGTCTGGATGTGGCGGCTATCCCCGTGGTGATCGTGGGTGAACGCAATGCTGTGATGTGTTCGTGTCGCTGTGTCTGGGTCTGTGCCATGGATCGTTTCTCCATTCCTCTCGCCAACATCACGGGCCCTCACTCGTCCCGTCCTCCGTTGGTATGTCCCCATCGTATGGATCGGTCGTGACCGTTCCGTGATGGATTGATGACGATAGCGTGATGAAGCGTCGCCGGCATCAAAAAGGGGTAGGTCAAAGGTTGTCATCACGGCGACATGAGCCGGTCATCCAGTGGTCATGTACAGGCGCTACGTTGAGGTCGGTAGGACAGGTACGCGGCCTTTCAGAAGGGCGCGTATGACGTGCGGTAACATGAGCGATAGGAGGCGTGGTGATGCGCGTGTTGACTATCGAAGACGATCCTGGCTTGGCCGATATGCTGCGGCGTTGGTTGACACGGGCGGGTCACATCGTCGATGTCGTGGCGAATGGTGAGGGAGGACTGGAGCGAGCGCGGGGTGAACACTATGACGTCGTGATCCTGGACCTGACGCTGCCGGACATCGACGGCGTCGTCGTGGCGCGACGCCTCCGGTCCGAAGGGGTCGCGACGCCGATCCTCATGCTGACGGCGCGCGATGCTCTGGACGACCGCCTGCGCGGCTTCGACGCCGGGGCTGACGACTATTTGGCGAAGCCCTTCGCCTTTGAGGAGTTGGACGCGCGGTTGGGCGCCGTCGTACGGCGTGGCAAGGAGGCGCCGCGGGACGATCGCCTCGTCGTCGGCGACCTGGCGCTTGACCAACGCGCGCGCACCGTGACACGCGGCGGCCGCCCGCTCGCCCTGGCGCCCAAGGAATTCGCGCTGCTCGAGTACCTAATGCGACACCCCGGCCGGGTGATCACCCGCGCCATCCTGCTCGAACACGTCTGGGATTACGGGTTCGACCCCTTTGCCAACGTGGTCGACGCGGCGATCCGTCGGCTGCGGCGAGTGGTGGACGCCGACGCCGCGCGGCCCCTGATCCACACAGTGCGCGGCGTGGGCTACAAGATCCAGGATAAAGCATGAGCGCGGCGATCAGGGCGCGGCGCGGGCGGCGCGGGCGGCGCGGGCGGCATGACGCGCGTGAGCGCGGATACACCCCTGACGAGGCTTCGCTGCGTCGCATCGGTTGGCGGTTGGCGGCCTTGATCGTGGGACTGCTCTGTGCGCTGCTGCTCGTGCTCGGCGTCACCCTCTACCTCACCATGCAAGCGGCCTTGCAGACGACTATGCGGCAGACGCTGCAGGCGCGCGCCGCGGCGAACGCCTCTTTTGCCGCCGACCGGCTCATGGACGCGGCCTATGGTCGTGGCAGGACAGGGCCGCCGGCTGATACGGTCGCGAACGGCGCTTTTGGCGTCGTCGCCGATCGGGCGGCGCGCTACGTCGATGCGGTCGACGGCGATCCCTTCGGCCTGGCGCTGCCCGACCATATGGCCGCGCGACAAGCTATGCGGACGGGGCATCCTCTGTTCTCCACCGCGGTCCAGCGCGGAAACGTCATCTATATGCTCTACACCGTGCCCGTGCATGGACCGATTGGCGGCCCAGGCGGCGGCGGGAGGCCCGGCGGCGGGCCACCTGGCTCTCCCGGACCAGGTGGCTCTATAGGCGCCCCCTCCAGGCCCGGAGGGGCGCCCCCCACGGGGGGCAATCCGCGTGCGGCCTGCGCGCCGGCGCGTCCCTGTGCGGCGTTGCCCGCACGGGGCGCTTGGGGTGTGATCCAGGTCGGTCTGCCGGAGGGACCGTATACCGCCAGTTTGCGCCTGCTGGTACAGATGCTCCTGCTGGTCAGCGCGCTGGGGCTGCTGGCCGTGGGCGCGATCAGCGGGGTGGTGGTGCGGCGCGCGCTCCGCCCCATTCGCGTCGCGCTGCGCCGTCAGCGCGACTTCGTCGCCGACGCCGCGCACGAATTGCGCACCCCGGTGACGATCCTGCGCAACGCGGCCGAACTCGGATTGGTGAGTCTCGCCGACCTCGATCTGCCCAACGCCCTCGAGTCTGATCAGCAGGCGGCCTACGAGCAAACCCTGATCCAAAGCAGCCACCTGGGTCGTCTGGTGGACGACCTTGCGCTCCTGGCCCGCGCCGATAGCGGCGCCGTGATGCTGGAGCGGAGCCCTGTGGACCTCGCTCGTCTCTCGATCGAGACGGCGGCCGGCATGGACATGCTGGCGGAGGATCGCGCGGCCCGGTTGGACGTCCAGGCGCCCGAGGATGCGCCGATCGCGGGCGATGCCGGCCGTTTGCGTCAAGTGTTGCTCATCCTGCTCGATAACGCCCTCAAACACACGTCCGCGGGCGGTGTCATCACCGTCAGTGTGGAACGACACGGAGGCTACGCGCGCCTCCGTGTGTGTGACACCGGGCCGGGTATCGCGCCGGATGATCTCCCGCACGTGTTCGACCGTTTTTACCGCGCCAATCGGGAGCGGCGCGACGAGGGCAGCGGGCTAGGATTGTCCATCGCGCACTGGATCGTGGCCGCCCACGGCGGGTGGATGACGGCCGCGAACGCTCCCGAGCGCGGAGCTGTCTTCACCGTTGCATTGCCCCTCGCGCGGTAAGATCAGTATGAATCGGCCTACGCGCACGCGCTGGTATTGTCGTCCTGGTTATGCCGGTCAGGGGGCCAACCACGCCACGCCGGGACGGCTCGTCAGGCAGGCCGCTACATGGGCCATGGGCCATGGGCCGCCCTCGCAAAGGTCTAGCTGTATCTATCCGAGTACCCCGGCGGGACAGGCGCCACTGGAGCGACCCGTAGACGGCGCGGGCTCAGCGGGCGCAAGATCAGGGCAAGCAGGGCTCCGGCGACGAAACCGCCGACGTGGGCGAAGTAGGCCGTGCCGTCCCCGCTGGAGACCGTCGCGAGGCCCGGGATAAACTGTAGCAGGAACCAGGCTCCGATGACGATGGTGGCGGGGAGCCGCGTGATGAAGAAGATGCCGAGACCGATGAGTGTGAGGATGTGCGCGCGCGGGAAAAGCACGATGTAGGCCCCGAGAACCCCGGCGATGGCCCCGCTCGCCCCCAACTCACCACCGTCGATGGCTTGAGGTTGAAACATCTCCACGACGACGAGTTGAGTGAGGGCGGCTGCGACGCCGCAGAGGAGATAGAACGCGAGGTAGCGCGCGTGGCCGAAGGCGTCCTCGACGTTATCCCCGAAGATAAAGAGGAACAACATGTTCCCCGCGATGTGTAATAGATTGGCGTGCAGGAACATCGACGTGAAGACCGTTACCCAGAGCGGGCTTGGCCCCACCGGCGGAACATCCTGTCCTTGCAAGATCTCGCGCGGGATCGCGACGTAGTTTTGCAGGATGTTTTGCTGCGTGGCCGGGTCCACGAGGTAGTACACATACACATACGCGAGGATGTTGAGCCCGATCAGGAAGAGGTTGACGTAGGGAAAGGTGCGGCGTCCCGAGTCGTCGTCGCGGAATGGTATAACCCCCACGGGCTGCGGTCCCCCTTAATGCTACAGCGCGCGTGTCGGCGTGGCGCCCCGAGGCGTCGCGCATAGTCGTGCATGATGGAGGCACGATGCATGCCACCAAAGCCTGTATGCTGATGCCATGGAACATACGATCCTGTTAGTCGAGGATGAGGAGCCCGTCGCCAAGGGCGTGCGCTACGCGCTCGAAGCGGAAGGGTGGCGCGTGACCTGGGCTCCCAACGCCGACGCCGCGCTGGGGCGCCTCGCGACGGCGGCGCCCAGCCTCGCCGTGCTTGACGTGCGCCTGCCCGGCATGAGCGGATTCGACCTATGCCGCGAGTTTCGGCGCGCCCACACGTTCCCGGTGCTTTTCCTCAGTGCCCGTGACGAGGAGATCGACCGTGTGCTAGGCCTCGAACTAGGCGGCGACGACTATCTGACCAAGCCGTTCGCCGTGCGCGAGCTCATCGCCCGCGTGCGTGCCCTCCTGCGCCGCTCCTACGGTGAGTACGCGATTGAGGCATCTGGTGGGACGATAGCGCGCGGCGCGCTCACGATCGACATCGAGCGCCGGCGCGTCAGTCTGGCCGACCGACCGGTCGAATTGACGGCGACCGAGTTCGATCTGCTGCGGACGCTGGCCCGCCAGCCGGGACGCGTCTTCTCGCGCGAAGCGCTGCTGCGCGCCGTGCGCGACGACCTCGACTTTGTCGGCGACGAGACGACGGTCACGGTGCATATCCGGCACTTGCGGGAGAAGATCGAGGACCGACCCGACGAGCCGCGCTATATCCTCACCGTGCGCGGCGCCGGATACACGTTCGGCCGCGACTAGGAGCGATGGGCGCCGCGCGCGGCCCCGTAAGACCGTAAACTTTGGCGGCTTGACAAGGTTCAAGCCCGTACATCATAATACGGCATACATATGCTTCAATGCATATCTATATTGCACACGTGCGAAAATTGTTCCCATTAGGGGTTAGCCTGCCCATGAATGGAACGCCACCCATCGCCGAACTCGTGTCGCGGTGCCGGGAAGAGACCGCGCGCTATCTACGACACGAGCCCTATACCGAAGGCTACTGTCTCGATCTTTTTCGTCGGGCGGTCATGCGGCGCGACGAGGACGCCTGGGCCGCGGTCTACGCGCAGTACACCGATGTCGTGCGGCGCTGGCTCGACGCGCGGCCGGGCGACATGGACGCCGATGCCCACGTCGCCGCCGTCTTCGCGCGCTTCTGGCACGCCGTCGACGGCGCGAAATTCGCGCGTTTCGGCTCGCTCCCCGCCGTGTTGCAGTATCTCAAAATGTGCGCGCACAGCGTGCGCCTGGAACGCGGCCGCGCGGCCGCGGCCAGGGCGCGCGAAGACTCGCTTGACGACGCGGCGTACGAGTTGTCCTCCTCCGACGATGTCGCGCGCGCGGTGGGCGCGCTCGTCGACGCGGAGGGGTTCTGGGCGGCGGTGCGCGCCCAGTTACCAGACGAGCGCGAGCAGGTTGTTGTCTATCTTTCCTATGTCATCGGGCTGACCCCACGCGAGATCGTCGCCCGTCACGCCGCCCGTTTTCCCACTGTGAGCGAGGTCTACCGCCTAAAGCGCAACGCGCTCGACCGCCTGCGCCGCGCTCCGGCGCTCCAGGCTATGCGATGATGGATAGCATGGTCGGGAATAAAGGGCGCGAAAATGGGCGCGCGCGTCGTTTATAAATATAGAGAAGCATAGTAGTGGCGCCTCGTGGCGCGTCGCCGCGACGGCGGCGACGGCAGCGGGCGACGATGTCGGAAGAGCGCGGAGAGGAGTTCATGGCACAGACGCCCGGCGCCCCTCGTCCCGACGCCGCTCTCGATCGCATGCTACAGGCACGGCTATATCGCGCCGATTGCCCCGACCCGCGGGTCCTTGGCGAGTTGATCCTCGACGTGCTCGATCACGAGGACATACTGACCGTGCGGGGACACCTGGCCCTATGCCCCCACTGCTCGGACGAGGTGGCCACGCTCGCCGCCGTCTTGCGAGGCGATCCGATGGAGGATCTCCGCCCCGTTCCTGGTCGGTTGCGACGTGTCGTTGCCCGGCTACTGCGGTCCCCAACTCCTGGCGTGGCGCTCTCCGGGGTGCGCGGCGCGGACGCCGACAGGACCTCGACTTACGAGGCTGAGGGTATGGTGTTCTCGTTCGCCTTTGCGGCCGAGGAGCGCGCCGCGGGGCGCCGCTGGACGTTATTGGGGCTGGTCGTCGACGAGGTTGGCGACCAGCCTCAACTCGCGGGCGCGCCGATGCGGGTGCGACGCGACGAGGTGGTTGTCGCCGAGGGCGTGTTGGACGAGCTCGACAATGTCGTCGTCGGCGGCTTGGAGGCGGGTCGATACGATGTGGAGCTTGATCTAAGCGACCGGGTCGTCGTGGTCGAAAATATCAGGATAGGGGCCGAGCCGGCACATACATAAGCGAGGCGTACACCGTAGATGTCCCCCCCAACGCAAAACGCCATGCCAGCGCCGGACGACGCGCTCGAACGCCTCGTCGCCCACCTGTCCGTCACGGGCGACGCCGCCGCGCGCCTCCGCTCTTTGGAGGGGGCGCTAGATCTATACCCGGCGCGCGCGGTGGCCGAGCGCCTCAAAGAGGAGGCCGACCGCGCCCGCTATCAGGATCCCGCCCGCTCGCTGCGCTGGTGCGCCGACATCGGCGCCCTGGGCGAGGTGGCGAACGCGCCTCCCGTCGTCGCGTTGGGCCGCATGGCCGAGGCGTTCACGCTCTACGAGCAAGGTCGTCACCGCGACTCGTTGACCCTCTTCGACGAGGCCTCGGCCCTTTTTCGCGCGCACGGTGACGAGGTGGGGTGGGCGCGCGCTCAGATTGGCCGTACCCTCGCGTGCATGACTCTGGGCCGGTTCGACGAGGCGTTGGAGCGGGCGCGCGAGGCGCGCGCCATCCTCGAGGGGGCGGGAGAACACCTGCGCGTGGTAGGCATCGATCATAATCTTGCCCTCTTGTTGGAACGCATGAATCGGCCGGCCGAGGCGTTGATCTACAACGAACGCGCGCTCGCCGCCTACCGCGACGCCGCATTGGACTACTACATCGCGCATGCCCTGAGTAACCGCGCCTTGCTCCTATGGCGGCTCGGCCGGGTGCGAGAGGCCATAGAGGCTCATCAGGAGGCGCGCCAAAGCTACGTCGTTCTCGGAGCGGCCGCCGACGCGGCGTGCGAAGACCTGAATATAGGTACAGCTTATCTCGCCCTGGGCCACTACGCTCATGCGGTGAGTGTGCTTACGACTGCCCGTCGCGATCTATGTGTCGCACAATCGTCGTATCTAAGCGCCCTTGCGGGTCTATACCTGGCCCAATGCCTGGTACATTTAGGCCGCTTCCATCAGGCCATTGATATGGCGACGGACCTGCGCGATGAGTTCACTCGTCACGAGACGCCTTTAGACACGGCCCAAACGTTGGTCTGGCAAGCGCAAGCGCACGGCGGACTTGGCGAGCACGAGGCGGCGTTGTCCGCTCTTGACACGGCGTCCACGATCTTGGCCGCGAATGAGAACGTAGCCGCGCATCGCGCCGCGATCGATGTGTCGCGCGCGCGATTGTTGCAAGAGACAGGGCGCGCCGACGAGGCGCATCGGCTGCTTCATGAGGCCATCCCTGTCCTGCAACGCGCGGGGATGGCCATGGAAACAGCGGTAGCTCAAGTGTTGTGGGGCTCGGCGCTGATAAAGGAGCGCCCCGACGCCGCCCGCGCGGTCGCCGATGACTCTCTGCTGCTGGCGACACGCGAGGGTCTCGATTGGCTGGCCGCGCGGGCGCTGCACCTGCGCGGGCGCGCGGAGACACAAAGAGGAGACGATGCGATCGCTCGCGACACCTTCGCCGCCGCCATACGTCATCTCGATTGCGTACACCGGCATGTCGCCTGGGACGACCGAGCCTCCTTTGCCGGGACGACGACCGCACTCTATGCGGACGCCACGGCGTTGGCGCTGCGGCACGAGCGGCCGGCCGTCGCCTTGCGTTACGCCGAGCAATCCAAAGCACGCGCCATGGCCGACCACCTGCGCGCCCGTATCGACATCCGGCCCCGCGCGCGCGACGAACGTTCGCGCGCCCTTATCGAGGAGTTAGGGACCTTGCGCGAGCGCTATGCCTGGCTAGGCGCGGCGTCCGTGTGGCGGTCCGACGAACAGGACCCCAGGGCCATTGTTCGCCGGTCGACAGGATCGTCTCGCGACGCGGAAGGGCGCGTCGAGGCGTCACACGTCGAGCGACGCATGGCCGAGATCTGGCGCGAGCTCCAGGCGAGCAACCCGGCCTATCGCGGCGAAGCGGCCGCGCTCGCCCTAGTCGACGGTGGCGACGACACCGGTGACGACGAGGCGGCGGAGCGATGGCTGGGGCGCGTGCAGGCGGCGCTGGGGCCGGACGACGATGTGGCCTTGCTCGAATACACCGCGCTGGGCGACGACCTTGTGCTCTTCGTCGTGCGTACAGGCCACGTCCACACGGTGCGGCTGGCGGGGGCCGCGATCGAGGTGCGCCGCCTCGTGCCTCTGCTGCGCCTCAACGTGCAGCGCGGCGCCGAGGCGGCCGGTGGCAGCGGCAGGATCCCGCGCGCCCTCGCCGCCAACGCTCGTGGTCTGCTGCGCCGCCTCCACGACGTGCTGCTGGCGCCGGCCGCGTCGCTGCTGGCCGGCGCCTCCCGTCTCGTCGTCGTCCCGCACGGCCCCGCGCACCACGTCCCATTCCATGCCTTGCACGATGGCCGCGGCTATGTCATCGAGCGGTTGGAGGTCTCGTATGCGCCGTGCGCTGGTCTTATCGAGCACTTCGCCGCGCGTCATCAATTGGTGCGGCGAGCCAGGGGTACGCGGGGCTGTCAGGCGTTGGCGCTCGCCTGCTCGGACGGGGGCGCCTTGCCGCACGTCGCGGCCGAGGGCCAGGCGGTCGTCGCCGCGTTCGGCGGTCTCCTGCTGCGCGAGGAGCAAGCGACGTTGGGCGCTTTGCGCGGGCGGGCGGGCGACTGCGACGTGTTGCACCTGGCCGCGCACGCCCATTTCCGCCCCGACGAACCCCTGTTTTCAGCGCTGCAGCTCCACGACGGCCAGCTCTCGACGCTCGAGGTCTTTGACCTGGAACTCTCCTGCTCATTGGCCACGCTCAGCGCCTGCGAGACGGCGCTTGGCACGACCGGCGCGGGCGACGAGTTGATGGGCCTGAGCCGCGCTTTTCTCTATGCCGGCGCGCCCTCGCTGCTGCTGTCTTTATGGAAGGTCGAGGATCGCTCTACCGCCTTGTTGATGGGCGTATTCTACGAGGCGCTTTGTAAGGGTGTTGCCAAGGCGCCGGCGCTGCGCCGTGCGCAGTTGGCGCTGCTGCGCGGCGAGGTTGGCGACGGCCCTGATTATAGCGCCCCGTTCTACTGGGCGCCGTTCCAGTTGATAGGGCACGTGGGTCCGGTGTAGAGTTCGGCGCGAAATGTGCGCCCCGCGGGTGTTTAACCACAGTGGGGCTGCGTTGCCTTGTGCGCAATCGCACACGTATAAGGGGAGATACGCATGGACAGAGGACAGGATCGGGCCGTCGGTGGGGTACTCGGGAGCGTCGTGGCTATCGCCGCCGCGGCGCTATGGCAAAGACGAAGGCGCAACGCCTCCGCGATAGGCCACGTGTACTACATGCCCGACGAACTGTTGATCACCCTGATCGACACGACGGCCAAGCCCTCGCCCGACGACGAGCGGGTGCAAACCTTGCTTCGACACGCCGCGCGCGCGGCCGGAAAGCGCGAGTTCGCCGTCATCGGGGAGGGGCGCCCGACACGCGGCGGAGATGAGGAGGGACCACACGTCGCGGGCTCGCCGCTGACGTTGCGTGTGCGCGCGCCGAAGCCACGCGTCGCCTTCGGGCGCCGCCAACATGTCAAGCGCGCCGTCGACGGGATCAACGGCAACCTGGACGCGCTGCGGCATCGGGGCATCGTCGTCTCTTCGGCCATCCCTAACTGGCTTATTGTGTCGGGCGCGGGCCATGGGGTTACCGGTCCCGCGACGCTCCCCGACCCCGCGCCGGACGGCGACTGGGCGATCACCGTGCCGTCCGCCGGGGGGTGGCCTCCGCCACCCTCCTCATCGCTCCTGCCGAAACTGAAAAAGGACGCTACGCTCGATCAGCCCGTCGTGGTTGCCGTGCTCGACTCCTCGCCCGGCTACAAAGGATTGCGGGACGCGGCCGCTAAGCCCCTCTACAAGGGCAACGCGTTGCTGCGCCGCCTCGCCTCGGGCAACACTATCGTCGACTGGAACCGCTTCACGCCGCCCGACGATGTCCCTACCGGCCATCACCCGCGCTCGGAGGCCGACCATGGACTGTTCGTCGCCGGTGTGATCGACTCGGTCGCCCCGCATGCCGAAATACACCTACTGCACGTGCTCGACGACCAGGGCCTCGGCCGCACCGACCTGCTGCTCGACGCGCTCGACTATTGCCTCAGCATCGCCCGACGCGGGCGACGCGTGGTGGTCAACCTGAGCCTGTATCTGGCGATCCCGCCCGACGACGAACTGTGGGCGCATTGGTTCGGTCCGCTCGCCACCCTGATCAACCGGCGTCCCGTGCAACGGGCCAACCTGTTCGAGGCGCTCGACGAGGCGGTCGAGCAGCGCATCGACCTGCTCCTCGACGCCGGCGCCGTCGTCGTGGCCGCGGCCGGCAACGATGCCTTGAGGCGGGGCGGTCGGGGCGTCCACCCGCAGCCGCGCCTGCCCGCCGACTACGACGGCGTGCTGTGCGTCGTGGCGACTGACCGCGACGGCAAGCTCGCCGCCTACTCGAACCGCGCCGACATCCCGCCGACCGGCAATAGCGTCGCCACCTACGGCGGACAGGGGATGCTCGACGGCGTGAGCGCCGTGGTGCCGCCGGGAATCGACCCGCGCGACGGCGTGGTCGGTCTCTACACGCGATCCGACGTCTCGACGCCGGACGGACCCAAGCCCAACGGCGCCGGCTGGGTCTACTGGTCGGGCACCTCGTTCGCCACGCCGATCATCAGCGGGCTCGCCGCCAACATCCTGGCCCGCAACGAGTTGGAGCGCAAGGCCAACCCGGCCGTCCACCGTCTGAGTCCGCGTGAGGTCGTCACCCGCATCCTCGACATGGCCGCCCCGCCCGACCAAACCGACCCCGCCCTCGGCTGTCCCTATATCCCCGTGTCGCAGCAGCGTTAGCGGCGTTAACCGGCCTGTACGCTCCGGCTCGTGGCCGCGCCGGTTTCGAATACTTCGGGGCTATCACCCTGGATGATGGGAGCGCCACGGACGCTCCCGTCGCCCGTCGCTATGCCGGCGTAGCGCGTGTAAGGAGCGTTCGAACGCGGTCCGGCACTCTAAGGCGTCGGCGACCGCGCGGTAGTGGCGCAACAGGCGGCGGTAGCGCTCTCCACCGGGTCCATATAGTCTCCGCAGCAGGGTGAGATTGTGGTGTGCTTCCGCGATAAACGCCCGCGCCGGCGTGTCGGTCTCGCGCTGGGCTCTTGAACGATGGGCTGTTGAACGATGAGACATGCGGCGCTGCCTCGAAGCTGGGCTGTTGAACGATGGGGCATGCGGCGTCGTGGTGAAGCGTACGGTGGGGCCTGGCGGGGTGGTGGGGCGGCGGGCTTTGCCTACCTGTTCCGTGGCGTAGCGTGGTCGACGGCGGGCGGGTGGGGCGCTTCTTGAGCCTCAACAGCGCTGAACTTATACCCGCTGCCGCGCATCGTGATGATATATTGAGGGCACTCCGGATCGCACTCTATCTTCTGGCGCAGACGGCTCATATAGACGCCCACCGCTCGTGACGATAGGTGCAACGCTTCGTCGCCGAAAATTTGCGTCAGGAGCTCCTGCTGGTCCACGATATGCGGCGCATGCATCATAAGATAGCGCAACAGGCGCATTTCGTTCGGCGTGAGCCGCTTGTGTCGCCCCCCCGGTAGCGAAACCTGCAGGCCGTGGACGTCGAGCGCGACGGGCCCCACGGTTATCACGTTGTCCGGCGCTTCCCCCATGCGCTGACGTGCGCGTCGCAACGCGGCCCTCGCCCGCGCCACCAACTCGGCCGGTTCATAAGGCCGCACGATATAATCGTCGGCCCCCTGCTCCAGGGCCCGTATCTTCTCATAGATGTCCCGCGAGGAGCCGAGGACGAGGACATTGCCCTCGACACGCGTGGCGACGAGGGAAGAGACGAGGCGCAAATCTCCCTCGCCCAGGAGACGGTCGTCGAGCACGAGCAACGTCCAATGCCGCTCCGCTGTGTACCGCTCCGCTTCGGACAGCGTATGCGCGACGACGACCGTACGGTCACATTCCGACAAGAGATAGGAGGTAACGTCGGCCTCCACACCTTCGCCCATCACAAGTAGGGTGCTCATCACAATGGCCTTCTCTCGGGCTTCACGCCGGGCTCGTCGCGGCGCCTCGAATAGGGGCGCGGTTTACCGGGGGCTGTAGCCATCTTCGTCTTACCATAAATATGTCAGTCTGCCGAACGCGCGGGAGAGAAAGAGCCTAGCAGGTCGCGAGTTATGTTCGCCGAGGCCCGTCCGCGAACCGTTGCTCGCGGACGGACCTCGGTCCTTCGCTTTCTACCTACCCTCCGATCGTGATAGCCGCGCTAACCGCGCTCTGGCACTCCTGGGGGGGCGAGATCTTGATGGTGGCGCTCTCCAGGCGCTGGCCATGCGACGCGGGATCGGAGACCTGCACGCCGATGCGCACGAGGCTCGGGGATTTCACGAAGCTCAGCTTAATCGGTACGACGGTGTTACCGCGTTTGCCGGTACGGGCGACGATCGTGCGGCGAATGCCGCCGGGGAACGTCATGACGACGCGGATCGACGTATTAGGATGGTATCTGACATGTACCGCTTGCGTCTGCAGGCAGTGCGCGATGCGGCTACTCGAGACGGTGAGGATCATATCCGAGATGTGCAGAGAGCCTGCTCGCTGGTCTCGTGTCCCGACCGCCCGCACGTCGACACGCACGAGGCCATGCCCCTTGGTCAGCTTGATGCTGGTCGGAATCTTGAGCGCCAGCGCGAGATGGCCCCCAGCGTCGGTCGTGGCGGCGACCTGGATCGGGCGCCGGCCGGGGATGCTCACGGTGATGCGCAAGGGGGCCCCGGCGCCGTAGGAAACGGCGATGTGCGCCGTGTCGCTGGGCCGCAGGAGCGACGAGAGCATTGCCAGCGCGAGGCTGGGATGCGCGCCGCTCCTCTTCGCGCCGCCAGTGAGCTTGTTCGACGACACGCCGGCGGCGCCTTTGCCGCCGTTGTGCGCCGAGGTCCCTTGGGTCGGCTGGGCGCCGATCGTCACGTCCTGTCCACCTGGCGTGCTCGTCGGGAGGGACGTGCTCGTCGGTTTAACAAACGGCTCGGACGTGCTGATGGCGCGCGCACTACGGGTGTTGGTCGGGATAGGGGTCTCGAAGCCGATCTGCACGGCGGTGCTCGAAGCGCGGGGCGCGCCGTTGCCACCAGGACCGGGGCTGGGATTCGCACTGCCGGATCCAGAGCCGCCGCCAGGGCTTGATCCACCGGAACCGCCGCTTGGCGATGTGTTGGTCGCGGTCGCGGTGGGCGTGTTGGTCGCGGTGGGCGTGTTGGTCGCGGTCGCGGTGGGCGTGTTGGTCGCGGTGGGCGTGTTGGTCGCGGTCGCGGTGGGCGTGGAGGGAGGAGGCCCCGTCCCCCCGTGCCCCTGGATGGAACCGGGTCCCCCAGCCGTGCAGTCTTGTGGCCCCGAGCCGTTCGTACTGTTGTTGCCGGTCACGACGAAGTCAACCTGACATGTGTTGGCGACCGTCCGATTACCAGGGCCACTGATCAAAGCGTCGTTGCGTGTGACACACGCCGCCGCCCAGTCCTGGTTGGGGATGACACAGGCCTGCCCAAAGCGATACGATCCCGGTGTCCCGGTTTGCGCCCCTGCCAGACTGCCCTGCATCAGATACGCGTTTGCGCTGTAGTTGCAGAAGTATCCCGTGTAAGTTAGAGCCGCGTCTTCTGAGTGTCCGCTTGGGTCGTCGACGCTGACTTGCCCCACTCCTGTCGGGGCCGACGGCGCGACGATACACAGACGGTACGTCACCGTCCCCCCTTGCCCCACCATCGTCGGGTACACGCCGACGTTGCTTATATAGGCGTTGGAACTGGCCGGCGCGGCCAGAATGGTGTGTGTGCTTATCAACCCGATCCCCATCGCGATGGCGACGAGGGCAGCTATACCATACCGTATCATCGTGTTACTCTCCACCTTGCTCATCCTGTCAGTAGGGCATGCTTTCGATATGCACGCGCCTCGTTGTCCTAAGGCGCGCGTCCAGCGCATCGCTGTTGTCCTACTGTCGCCTAGGCTCGATGCTTCCGCCGACCTCTACTGTTTGGGGACGACCACCCGTCCGTTCCAGGTTGCGTGTAAATAGTTTGGCGCCGACGCGGGCGTCAGCTTCGCGCGATAGGTCAGTTGGATGCGCGCTTGATACGCGCCGACGGGAACGAAGCGATTGAGATCGAAGATGGCGGTCGCGGCGTTGCCGCCGAGTACCAGACCGATATAGCGCCGTAACGTATAAGATTTGTCGGGATGGGCGATATCCCTGAATGTCATGACTGCAGTGACAGGGTTGGCGAACACTGTGCCCGTATTCTTAAAGGTGACAGTCAGTAGATTGTGCTGAGCCCTGTAGAGGGCGCCGACCTTGTCGATCCTCAAACCCGCTGATCCCTGCCCGATCACGCGCAGCAAGATCGTGCAGCGCACCCTGCCGCGCACGTTGATCGTCGCCCGTCCTTGGGTGACGGATCCCCCCTGCAAGTTGGTCGCGCTGACGGAACCTTCGTACTGTCCGGGGCGCGCCGAGGGCGAGACCTGCAGGGTGACGGGGACGAGCAGCGCGGTCTTGGGGGCGACCGTGACGGTCGTGTTGCGAATATGGAACCAATTGCCGATCTCGCGCTGCCTGCGCGGGTCTTCGACGAAGGTGACGCTTAGGCCACCCGGGCTATTTATCGCATCGGACGCGCTCAAAGAGACGGTCAGGGGGGTGGTCGCGGGGTTGACGATGGCGACCGTGTCGGCTACGGTTTGGCCCGGCGCGACGGTGTATAGAAAGTACCTTTTTTTGGGCTGCTGATTACCCGGAACCACGAAGAAACCGGTGAGTGATCCTGAATTAGCCACATGCCCTGACGGTGGCGTCGGCGACGCCGCGTCGATCGGGCGCAGTGGGACGGCGACGAGGGCGGCGCCGAGGAGGAAGGGATAGAGAGTACCGCGTTTCATGGCCTTTGTGCAGTCCTTTCCTGGAAATAGAGGGGCGGAGCGCGTGCTCCGCCCCCCGGAACGCCGCCCTTCTCCTCCCGCGCCTACGGCGGTACGGGGTCATCGCGGAGAACTGTGGCGTTGCCTAGAAGTCGCCGAGGAGAGCCGTGTGGCCCACCGCGTAGCAGTTGTTCGGGGATACGTTCTCCTGGATGGTCAGGAGGAAGTTGCCGTCGTAGCTAATCGGCAGCGTCAGGATGTGCGTCTCGGGGAAGCGCAGCGTCATAGCGACCGGCACGTCGTCGGTGTAGATGCTCTGACCGATGGCGCTGATCTTGCACTCGCCGCCCACGAGTACCGGGGAGTCCAACGTCTGACCCGTCGGGTCGGTCAGGTAGCCATCCTGCGCCGACTCGTCGCCGGTGGCGTCGCCGAGGAAGAGGTCGACGTCGTCGGAGGGCATGCCGCTGACCGAGAAGTCGGAGGCGGGCACGCCACTGGGGAACTGCGGCGAGGTCAGGCAGCGCCTATCGCACTGCAGGAACGCGTCGAAGCCCTGGTTGTTGCCGCGCAGGTCGAACACCGAGAAGCTGACCGTGCCGCTGACCGTCGCGGTAGCATTATTGGCGAGTTCGGCCTGGGTAGGCAGTTCGCCGAAGCTGGTGGTGCCTAGCGTGGCCGTGAGCGGAGAGATATAGGTGTCGAACGAATTGCCGCCCGTGATCGTCACGGTGCAGTTACCCTCACTGTCCATCTGCCCCTGCGAGCAGGCGGACGCGCTGTGGGTCACGTTGAAGACCGGGACCGCCATCGCGGAGAGCGCCGCGACCACGACCAGCGAGCGCAGAAAACGTCGTCGCATGTTCTTACTTCCTTGTCTGGTGCTATAGCGTCTGTGGTGTAACAGGTGTCGAAAACGAGCGCTGTGCGTTCAGGCCCCGCGTCGCGCATCGTCCTGGCCGTGTCGCGCGGCCGTGTCGGATAGGATGCGAGTTCCTCCGTGTCGCCGACTCTCGTCTAATTCTCTAACCACCCCCTTCTCGATAGGCCGTCATCGTAGCTAAACCGGCCGGCCCCCCTTTTTCGTTGGACCGCGGCCTAGACCGCCGAAGCGGCCCTCCCAGCGGCCCAGGGCCGTGGTCGTGCGGCATACGGTAACCGCACACACACGACTCTAGCCCTTCCGCAATCGGTGTATCTGACAAAAAGGCGCCCAAACGTCAACACTTTAGTTGCATAGCGCCGTGACATAGCCATGACACAGCCGCACCCATGCTCTATACTCAAAGCACGGCGTGGCCTCGCGATGGCCCCGGAGGCAGCGCTTCCTCTTTGTCGCTTCACGATCTGCTCGTGGGGACGTTTATGTCCCGCGGGTTCCCTCTCAGCCCTTCATGGCCTGTAGTAGTTGATGTGGAAGCGAGAGACCTATGCGCACCCGATTCCTGACATGTTCCCTCACGCTCCTGGCGATCGTCGCCGGGGAGCTCGCGATCCCCGGCGGTCTGATGCCGCGCGTGACGCATGCCGCGCGTGATAACGGGCTATCCGCCCGTCCCTTTGTCGCGGGCGCTGTGGCGCCTGGTCCGACCACAGCGCCGCCGTTGCTCTCCATCACCGGCGGGTCCAACGCGACCTGCGCCAGTATCGTCAACCCGGAGGTCGTCACCGCGACCCTGGTGATCGTCAACACGGGTGGAGATAATACCCCCGCCGACGCCACCCTGGTGGTGAACCTGTCTCCGAACGTCTTGAGCCTGTCGGTCTCCAGTCCCTTCGGCGGCGCGCTGTCGTCTACCTTGTCGGGGTTTACGCTGCCGATCGCGCTCGCCCCGGGCGGCAGGGGTACCGTGACCGTGGTCTTCCGCGCCTTCGCGGGGACGAACATCACCCTTGGGGCCTCTGTCTCCGAGGTCGGCGGCAGCGGCGAGGTGCTCAGCAACGCCTTCTTCATTCCCATCTCCCCGGCGCCCTGCCCGTATCCGACGTTCCCGCCGCCAGCGACACGAACGACGCAGCCCACGAGTACGACGCCGGCAAGTACGCCCGTCGCGACGACGCCTACTCTCCCCTCAAGCACGCCCACGATCCCGGCTGGAGGGCCTGGCCCGACCGACACACCCCCGCCCCCCACGGCGACGGGGACGTCGATCCCCAGCGTGACGGCGACGACCACAGCCAGGCCCGCGCCGCCAACGGCCACCGCGACGACCACAGCCAGGCCCGCGCCGCCAACGGCCACTAATACCCTCATGCCGAACGCCACCGGGACCCCAACCGCGGGGCCTACCACCATGGTGGTTATCGTGGGAGCGACGACGGCGACGTCTCGTCCGACCGAGCGAGTGACCGTGGTGTACAAGACGGCGACACGCTATCGTACCTTGACGCGCTACAAGACGGTGACGCGCTACCGCACCTTGACACGCTACCGTACCCTCGTCCGGTACGCGATGCGCTATAAGACCGTGCAGGCCGTCAGGGTCATAGAGCGCCGCAAGGTCGTGCTGGCTCTACGCGTGGTCGTCAACCACAGGACGATGGTCACGCGTGTCACCCACCTCGTCTATCGCACGGTGGTGCGGCATCGCACCATCACCTCGACTGTCTACGGTCTGCGCGTGGTTGGCCATCCTAAGACCGGACGCTTCGCGGGGGTTCCGTCACTTGGACGACAGGCGCGGCGAGCGGCGATCCCGCCTTCGGACGCGACCATCTCGCTGCCGCGCCTCGGCATCCTTGGCGCCCCTGTCTGGACGCGCGGGTATGTCTCCGACGGATACGGGGGGTTCACATACGATATCGTGCCGGCCTACGGCGTGACGCGCTTCGCGTACTCCATGCCCTTCGGCGCGCCCGGAACGACGATGGTCTACGGACACGACGACATCCACGGCAGCATCTTCCGCTACCTACCGCACATGCAACCGGGGGATACGATCTTAGTCGCGGCCGGACGCCGGCGCCTCACGTACGTCGTGCGCCGGGTCGCCGTCGTTCGCCCCGACGACGTCAGCATGCTCACCGCACCGCGTGAGCGCCCAACTCTGGCGCTGATCACGTGCGCGCCGTATTGGGTCGACACGCAACGCGTGGTCGTCATCGCGGAACTCGCGCGCTAGCGCTGACGTGGGGGGGCGCCGTCGCCGCGCGGCGACGGCGCCCCCTCCGCCGCGCCGGCAGGCCTCGATAGGACCGGTTAGGCGCGGCCTCGATCGGTCGGCGTCCGGCTTTTCTCAAGGGGAAAAGGTTGTATGGTCACTACGAACAATCGGCGCCGTGTCTACACGGCGCGTCTGGGGATATGGACGGGAAGGGTTGCCACATTGGCGGCTCTCTCCGTGCTCGTCACTATGTTGTCTGGCATATTCCAGGAGAGTTCTACTTCGGGGGGGCGGTCTGGTACGACTGGGAGATCGCATGCCTCGGTCTCTATCACGCTGCGCCAACCGGGCGCGATTGGAGACGGCAACTGTCCCGATGCCAAGACCGTCGCCGTCCAGGCCGCGTTGTGGGCCACGACGGTGGGCCCTTCGGTCGCTCGTCTACAACTCTTTCCGGCGATGGGATGCGACGCCGCGGGGAAATGGCTACGAGCGTATCGTCAACGCGTGCGTGTCGCGACCTTGTCTCTAACCCTGGCGCAAAGCGACTGGATCGCGGCGACCGCGGACATCAGGCAGGAGATGACGCCGACGTTGGCGCGCTCGCTGCGCGCCCTCTATCCCCGCGCCCGGGTGCGTGTCGTCGTCTTGTCCGGCGATCGGATCGTCGGGCGCGCCCTCCACTAGACGTGCCGACAGGTAGCATGCTCCTGTGTCGGTAGGGTCTAGGAGCGCGCGAGTCCAGGCCCGCGCGTGTGCAACAAAAATGTAAACGTTCTATCGAACAATTGTCAGCATCATGCCCATCGGCGCCACTACAGTGAGAGGGCCGATCAGGTCCCGTTCAGCCCCGAACACTCTTTCTCGCGCCTGTCATGCGTCATAACAGGCGTGCTGTACCCGTATGGACAAAAAACTTTTAACTTGCCACGACACTGCTGGAAGGCATCTACGATGAAACGATTGTTGCTGTTCGCCCTCATGGCGGCGAGCCTTTTTGCCGGAGGGCTCTCACCCGGTCTCACGCCGAGCGCGGCGGCTGGCGGCGCGCTGGCGCTGGCCACCTCGTCGCCCTTGCGGATTATCAATATTGGGACGCAGGCCCAGCCCGACGGATCGGTCCTGTATCGCGTGTGCGTGACCGACTCGCAGCCGGACATTATTGGGGGCGCCGTTAGGGTTGCCGCGTCAGCGCCGGGGATCGTCGTCGTCCGGACGATCGGGCTCCAACAAATCCCATACAGCTGCGGCTTACCCAATACCTACCTGCTTGAGGGCTCGGCGTACGTTTTTGCGCGTCAGGCGGCTCAGTATCAATTCCAGCAGGTTTGTGTGTTTACCAGTTCCACCTTCAATAGTCAGGTGTGCGTGAGCGCCGGCCAACCCCTCGCGGGGCAATCGGGCGCGGTGAACCTCAACTGTTCGGTGAACTTTACCGTCGACGCCAGCGGGCGAGCGACGGCGCCCGCGACGTTGCAGGGCTGCATGGGAGCGACCGCTTCGCTGGTCGGTGTTCCATTGCCGCCCACGGCGACGCCGAGCGTTGCGTCCGGTTGCCCGCCGCCGGCGACGGGCGTCGTGAATGCGACCCTCACCTCGGTCGCGACGACGGCGTCGAGTCCGACGGTCATGCCGACGGGTACGGCGACGAGCACAAGCACGGCGACGGGTACGGCGACAAATACAAGTACGCCTACGAATACGAGCACGGCGACAAAAACGCCCACGCGCATACCGTTCCCCGGGCAAGCAACCGCCACGAGGACGCCCGTGAGGACGCCGACGCGCATGCCATTCCTGCGCGCGGGCGTAGCCCCACATGTCGCCGTTCCTGGCTTGGCGCCGCGAGTCAGTATCTCAGGTGCGGCGGCGGCCGGTGCGACCGCGACCGCGACCACGACGACCGGAACACCTCTCTCCAACTGCGTCGCGACCGTGACATCGACGGTATCGCCGACGGGTACGGTTGTACCGCCCACCTCGGGCGTAGGTGGTTCTACGGCGACGGACACCGCGACGAGCACGAGCATGGCGACGGACACGACCGTGCCGACGCGAACCGCCATGGCGACGGACACGACCGTGCCGACGCGAACCGCCATGGCGACGGACACGACCGTGCCGACGCGAACCGCCATGGCGGCAGGCGCGAGTACGCCGTCCGCCACGCCGACACGTACACAACGGCCCGTTGTGATCGTCACGGCGACACGGGCGCCGGGCCCGTTCCCAACCAGCAGACCGGAGGTGAGCGCCACGCCAGGGGCGCGGGCATCCACGTTCGTGGGGCCACGGCTGCTCGTCAGCGTGGAGCCGCGCACTTTACGTCCGAACGACATGATGCTCGTGCGCGTATATTACGGACGGGGCGCGCGCGTGCATATGACGCTTACATACGCGCCACATCGCCAGGACGCATTCGACGGCTCGACCGATTCCACGGGGCTCCTCCGCCTGCGTCTGCGCGCCCCGCATGTGCCCTTACATAAGGGGCATGGGACCGCAACGCTGGCCGTGACCGCCACTTCGGGCCTCTACCAGGCGCGTGCCCGCGTGCGCCTCGCGTTGTCCGCCTTGATCCTCTCTGTCCGAAGCGTCAGGAGGCAGGCGTGCTCGCAGAGCTTCTCGTTGCGCGTTGCCTATCTCAATGGGGCGCTCGTGCGGCTGACGATACGCTACCAGGGTGGCCGACCCTTCGGTATTGCCCTGCGCGCGAACCGTGAGGGTATCGTCAACACACGTATCACCATGACGGTCGCCCCGACGCGCGCGCGTCGGGAGACGATCGTCATCGTCGCCCATGGGCAGCGCGGGCACGCGCAGCAGACGGAGGAGGCGCGCGTGACCCAAGTCGTTCCATCCAGCTGTCGTTAGGCGAAACCGACGCGGGGTATGGATAGACGGGAGCGTGACGCGGCCGGGAGTCTGGGCTCCCGGCCACGCTCCCGTCGCGCTTGGAGTGGCAGGATAGAGTATCCGGGTAGGGGGAAATACATAGCCAATTCGGGCTATTTTGACGGATAGTCCTTGACAGCCGTGGGGGTCGTGACAGATACTAGGCCACGTTTAGCGCGCGTCATCAGCCCAGCCCGCGCTTTAGCGGGTGGGACGTGGCTAAGTGGGTAGATTCTGGAAGGACACGACCGCCTATGAGGAGAACATTAGTCGTTTGCGGCCTGATTTTAGGTCTCTTGCTCGTTTCCGCCGCCCGCCCTGGCGTGGCGCGTGCAAGCGGAGCCCATCTCACCTTGAGCCCGAACGTCATAGCCACGGGCCAAACGATTGTGGTTTACGGCAGAGGGTTTCGTCCATCGGAGAGCGTTCTGTTAGCCTGGATCGGCGGTCCACTCACGCGTGTCCGCGTATCGACATCCGGCGCATTCTCTAGCCGCCTCCTCATCGTCCCCGGGACGCCCCTCGGCGCGCACATCGTCGCCGCGTGGGGTAACGGCGACAGTTCGTCCGCCATGCTAACCGTTCTCGGCGGCGCGCCCGCGCCGACCACCACGCTACCAGCGGCGCCAACCTCGACCGGGACCTCCATCGCGACGCCTTCGAAGACTCCAACGGCGGCGCCGACTACTATCCCGACGATTATCCCGACGATGGCGCCGACCGCGCCTTCACCAACCTCCCCGGCGACCCCACCGACGATGGTCCCGACGATGGCGCCGACCGCGGCGCCATCCCCTGTCCCATCTGGGAACGTCCCAACGTCCGGCGTCACCGGCAACGGGTGTCCCATCACACCCGCGCAGGCATCGGCCGAACAACATCTCCTCGCGTCAATCAACGCCCACCGCGCCGCGGCTGGCGCTCCCGCGCTCACGCTCGACGCGACGCTCTCCGTGGCATCCCGCGAGCACTCGTGCGATATGTCCATCCACCAGGCTCTCAGCCATACGGGCAGCGATGGCTCGTCGCCCTTCCAGCGTATTTCCGCGACAGGCGTAACGTTCTCCACCGGCGGCGAGAACATCGGCATGGCCGGTGGGTACGGGCTGATCGGCGGCGTCGACACGATCGACAGCGGCATGATGGCGGAGCCGGCGACACAAGGGACGCACCACTGGAACATCATCCATGCCGCCTACACGCGCGTTGGCCTCGGTATCATCTACGCCAACGGTGAGGTGTGGCTGACCGAGGATTTCATCGGATAGTCTGATAGGCTGACCGGCGGGCGCGGTTGCCGCGTTGCCGCGCCCGCCGGTCGCGAGAGGGAAGGGCGCGCGGATGGGGCCGGAGAGGGCGGCGTGGCGCCGTAAATTGCGTGGCCGAACGCCGGTCCAACTCCGGGCGCGTCCTTTGCGCATTCGCCTCGCCATTTGGTTCACTCCCCTCATCGTCCTCACTGTCGCGCTCTTGGGTGTTACCATCTCCGCGCGAGCTATTCAACTCCTGCGGGATCAGTACGCGGCGACGTACCGGAGCAACGCTCAAGCGGTCTTCGCCATTGTGGACGACCGGCTCCAGCACGAAATTTTACAGCAGTTCCTGCGCACCGGACGGCTCGATATCAAGCGCGCGCGGCTTGGTAGCCTCGTCGACGCGCTAGGACAACGCTTTCGCGTCCGCATACGCCTATACCGCACCCTGGACGGCGCGCTGCTCGCCGCTACCGACGGCCCGCGTGTAACCTCTGGCAACCATCTCGCGCCCGATGCCTTCGGCCCGAGCGTCGATGAGCCGGACATTGCCCTGCCCGGCTTCGCGCTGCCGACGAAGATCGCTCGTGTCGAGGTGTCGCGCCCGCTCACCGATCGTGCCTATCAAGAGCGGCAGTTCCTACAAATGGTTGTGTGGGTGACGCTCGGAGCGTTGCTGCTCGCGTTCGTCGTGGGGGGCATCCTCTCCGATCGCCTCACCGCGCCCCTGCGCGTGCTTACGCGCGCGACCGCGCGGATGGACGCCGGCGCCTTGGGGCTGCGCGTCCCCGAGGGCCAGCGCGACGAGGCCGGCGAGTTGGCGCGCCAGTTCAACCGTATGGCGGAACGCCTGGAGGAGAGCTTCCGCCTCCTTTCGGCCGAGCGCGATCGGCTCGCCCTCGACCGGGACGGCCTGCGTCAGTTCGTGGCCGATGTCTCGCACGAGTTGCGCACCCCGCTCACCGCCCTGTACACCTTCAACGATCTCCTGCAAGGAGGAG
>JAABUZ0100002846.1_pt1 | contig 27457 bp, 32 predicted proteins | sample 5562091 | NCBI WGS metagenome assembly JAABUZ01 (sample SAMN12813069, study PRJNA571459) | rock metagenome | isolation source: Antarctica rocks | place: Antarctica: Victoria Land, Linnaeus Terrace sud | collected 2015-12-21 | reverse complement strand
AGAGGCGGCAGACGGATGAACTGGCAGGGGAGGGTGGGAAGGGAGGCGCGTACCGCCCTCTGGTAACATTTTCAATTGAGGGAACCATCATCATTCGGTAACATTTTCAGTTGACTTGACACGGCATCATCATTCGGTAACATTTTCAGTTGACTTGACACGGCATTAATAAAAGCTCATTCAGTGTTCAAAGATGCCGCCTATGACATCTTTGAACACTGAATGAGCTATAGCAAGAACATTGTGTTAAACGACGCGCATCAAATACATGACGCTGTTGACATAGTTCCAGTTGAAGATGCCACGATGCATTACTGCCCAGCCACCTTCATTATAAGCACTAATAACTTGAGGGAGATTGCCGTGGAAATTGATCCAGAGCCAGCGCAGATAGGTGGCACCGAGATTAAGGTTGTCCCACAATTTATAGGGGTCTCGCTGTATTCCTGTACTCGCATTGATGCTCATTGTAGTATAAGGCATAAGTTGCATAACGCCGATGCCACCATCACGAGCGATGACATGCTGTGTCCACCCGCTCTCCTGCCATCCAATTGCCAGGACAAGGTTAACGGGCAGGCCGTAGTTCAAAGCAATTTGACGGAGTTGTGCGGACACTTGGTTCCGTGATGACCATTCTAACGCATTGTAGTTGTACCAGGGCACATAGCCGTTAGCACGAATGCCACTGCCACCACTACTATAATTGCTTGAACTATTATTACTTTGTCCGCTACTCCGCACCACATAAGGAATGCAGAGGCTTTGTCCAGCAAAGATGAGGTTGATATTGCCAATGCCGTTGACCTGTGCCAATGTCCAAAGGCTGGTATGATAGCTGCCTGCAATATTGGCTAGCGTGTCGCCGAAGCGGATGGTGTACCAGGAACATGCATGTCCACTGCCAGGGTTTGCCGCATGTGCATTATGTTGTGGCTCATGTGTGAGTAAAAAAGAACCGAACAATAGGACAACTGTACAAATAACCAGTACGATTTGTTTGTAAAAGTATGGTTTCAAACGCATCGTTTCAATCCTTCCATGTGTTGTGAATAATTTTATAGTATTGTATTTATGTGTTGAGACGCTCATATATGGTACACTCTCCTTTCCCTCTTACTATAAAGGGCTTCAAAATCGGTATATATTGATATATTGTTTTGCTTAGAACGCTTACTTGAAATTAAGTGTGGCAACGTTTCTTGACTGTGTTACAGGAGCGTGCTAAAGTGTAGAGAGATTGTTGAGATGCACGTATAGGACATAAACAAATGAAAACGAACGAATTGCTAAGCGCGACTGTGGAAGAATATCTGGAAACGATCTACAATATGAGTATGGAAGACGAGGTGGTGATAGGTGCGCGCCTCGCTCAGAAATTTGGCGTCTCGGCTCCCACTGTGACCGAGATGTTGAAACGACTGATGCGTGATGGCTATGTCGAGATGGATCAAAAGCGTCTTGTGACACTAACCTTCGTCGGTAATCAAGCGGCAGAGGCGGTGCTGCGACGCCATAGGCTGACAGAACGTTTTCTCGTTGATATGTTGGGCATGCCATGGCACCAGGTGCATGAAGAAGCATGCCGATTAGAGCATTTTATTTCTGGTGCAGTAGAGGCCCGTGTCATCACCAGCCTGAATAATCCTACAACATGCCCTCATGGCAATCCCATTCCTGGCTCAGTTGACGCACGTAACTACCTTAAAGATCATAACGCGCTCCGTCTTTCCACAATCACTCCCAGCGAAACTGTCACGCTTTTATGCATTTCCGAGGTGGTTGAAGATGAAGAAGGATTGATTCGCTACTTTGAAGAGAAGGGTTTGATGCCAGGAATGCAACTGACTGTTCTGGCTCAACAGAAGAGTGACGTTGAAGCCCACCAGGAAAACGTGCAATTACGTGTTGGTGAACGCGAGGTATTTATTAGTATGGCCGCGGCGGCGAAACTCTGGGTGACACGCTAAGCTATCGAGATACTCACGCACTATCTTCCTGTGCTAGTTGAAATTATACTATGCAACAATTTTAAAAAAATTAATGCTTCCATCACTAGCCCTCTTGACGTACCGCATTAGCACGTGCTAATATCTTAGTAGAGAAGTGGGAATTAACGAAACATGGTAATAGCCGTATTTTGTGTAATAAGAAAGTGTATACGTCAATGGTTGCAGCATTTGTTCTTTTCTTACGAGAAGGGTTAGAGGCAAGTCTCATTGTAAGCCTCCTCTTCGCGGCACTACGCCAGCTTGGTATGACACATCAAGCGCGGGCCGTTTGGATAGGCATTGGGCTTGCTGTTCTCAGTTCATTACTTGGTGGAATCGCACTGTATGTCACTGTACACAACTATTCAGGTACGACATTTCAGAGCATTTTCGAGACAATCACCTATCTCGTAGCCGTTGTATTGCTAACAACTATGACGTTCTGGATGCAAAGCCATAGTCGCTCCATGAAAAAAGAGTTTGTGGCAAAAGCTAGTGCTTCGAGTTCCGGTCTTGCTCTGGGTCTGCTAGCGTTTTCAACCGTTGGACGCGAAGGATTAGAGACGGCTGTTTTCACACTTGCCTTTGCCTTCCAAACGACTGCTGTACTGCTTTTACTCGGTGCTGCACTTGGCCTTCTTGCCTCGATAGGCTTGTGTATACTTATCTATCGGCTCGGCTATCGCCTTGATTATCGTGTCTTCTTCCGCGTCATGGGCATTTTACTCATCATCTTTGCGGCTGGCCTACTTGGTGATGCAGTTCAAAATATGCAAGGGCTAAACTGGATTACTTTTGGGACAACACCTTTATGGAATACTGCACATATTCTCAGTGAGAACAGCACTCTTGGCGATATCTTACACACCTTTCTTGGTTACTCAGAAGCTCCAACAATTCTTCAAGGTGCTCTTTATACAGTGTATCTCCTGATTGCTGGTGGCATCTTCTTCTGGAAGACACGTAAACCTGGAACGCCGAGAAGCAATCAATCAGGTAATTCAACAACGAAAGTACAGCCTACTATGTTGAGCAAAGCATAGCTATAAGTGGCTGAAAAGAGCGTGTTGTGAGGCGATAATGCTTTGCAATACTCTCTTTTTTTTTGTGCAAAATGAGTTGCCACTTATTTACGTTGCCGTTTGTTTTTCACCATCTAAAGCTTGTTCTTGTTGCTGTATAATTGGGTGTGCGAGGAGGCGTCCCACAAAGACGAACCAGAGTGGAAGCAGTATCAATGAGGGCAGGAGCACTATAAATGTCAATGGTATATAGGCGATGAACGAGTAGAGTACAAGGTCAAGCGCTACCAATAAACCAACGATACGCATTGCACCCCTTGTTTCCCAGGAGGCAGATGCAATCCACAATGCTGCCGCAATATGCCCACCATAACGCAACGTAAGATAGGTTAGTCTGGTGACGCTGTTAAGTTGCATAATATCCGTTGCCATGTCGATAACAAGCCAGCCATAGCCAGCAGAACGTGCCCAACGTGGGGCTGGAAGTGCTGCGACGACTGGAAAAAGGAGCAGATGCTCAGTGACGCCAAGCAATGCAAGCAGTTCGGCTACTACCGGTGAACTAGCAGTCGTTGCATCACGTATAGGAGTGATTAAGTAGGTTACAAGATGAATGGCGAAAAGAATAGCTGCTCCATATGCTGCTGTTACCGTTCGACGTGATATCTGAAATGTATTCAAACGATGACTCCTTCCCTCTATTTGGTTATAAGCATATCCAATTTTAGCATGAGAAACAATTATGCATTTCCTCTTTTGATAGAGACGTTACGCGACCAACTTGGGAAGAGTACGCTCTATTCGTTGCCAAGCGCGGAGGTCGTCTTTCTGGCTGAAGAGCTGCTAAGGCGCTTTGTGCCACTTGAGCAAGTGCGCTTTTCAAATTTCGGTAAACGTTAACAAATTCAATGGGGCAGACGCCAAGAGTACTCTTAGTGTTCACCCCATTGAATTGGGTGTCTCTGGCGTTATATAGTACAGAAGAGAATATTTTTGTTTAAGACATTCTCAGCGCGTTGTTTTATTGATGAATGTCATCTTTAGTATGCAAAGTAGTACACTTGATGAATAAAAATAGAATGATAATAGCTTCTGATATGAATGTGGATATACAAAAACATGAGATTTCTATGAAATACCCGTCTAGACCGCCAATGCATAATAGGCGCGTTGGTACCTGGTTTTCTCCTTTCTGGCATGATCGCCTTGTCGAGAGCGGTCTTATTCTTTCGATGGCTCTTTACTATCTCATTGGTAACGCTAATATCCATATAGGGCACTTTTCATTTGTTCCTTCGCTAGATGTACATCCATTATATACTCTTCCGTTTTTGCTTGTCTTCGCGCTACTATGCTGGTATCGATTGCCTTTCGCAGTCGCTTTACTACCACTTTCTCTGCCGTATTATCTGCAACAGAAAGAGGTATATAGTCATTACCAATTTAGTCTTGTTGAAATTACCTTTGGAACATGTGTGATTGTCGCTCTGCTGCAAATGATCATTTTGCGACGCCGTTGGAACTACTGGCTTTCATGGGAGCAGTTGCGAGACCGATATGGGCCGTTTCTTGTTCCCATGCTGCTTTTTTTCGTTATGGCGGCATTTTCTATTGTGATCGCCTTTAACCGCACGTTTGCATTCCGTGCGTTTCGCGAAGAGGTGTTTGACCCTTTCGTTTACATGTTGCTTTTACTCGTGTGTCTGCGCACATGGCAAGATGTGACACGGTTAATAAGCGCTTTGGTGGGAACTGGCTTCATAATAGCTGTGCTTGGTCTCATTCAGTTTCTGTTTTTGAAGAATGTAATATCGTCTTTGGAGAATGGTGTTTGGCGCGTTCATGCTGTTTACGGTAGTGCTAATAGCATTGGTTTACTCTTTGACTATGTATTGCCTATCGGCTTTGCGCTATTGTTGGCACGAGTTTCGCTACGCCTTCGCTTGCTTGCATTAGCGTGTTGCCTACCAATGCTTTTTGTGCTGTATTTAACACAATCACTTGGGGCGTGGATTGCTGTTACTCTTGCATTGCTCTTCGTGGTTGCTTTTTCCATTCGCAACAAGAAACTGCTTTTACTAGGTAGTGGTATCCTACTTGTTGCCGTACTTGTTGTGACGCTTGCCTTTCATACTCAGGTGGTTGATGTAATCGCAGGACATCATACGAGTGGCAAGGGCGTTCATGCAGTAAGTACGACGACAAAGCGTATCTATCTGTGGGAGAGCGCGTTACACATGATTCATGATAGTCCCTGGTTCGGCTATGGTATGGATAACTGGCTTTGTCATTATAGTAACAACAAAATTTGTGATGCGCACTACCATTACTGGATTGAAAAAGACTCTGTAACACATGCAGATACGGGACTTAGATCTGAGCCAACACTATCACATCCACATAACATCTTTTTGCATGTATGGGTTAGCATTGGTGTATTCGGTTTGCTAGCTTTTCTCGCGGTTATCATACTCTTTTTCTGGTTATTCACACGTATTCTACGACGTACTACTCATATCAAAGGTATAGAACACTTGCGCTGGATGATTGTTGGAGTCGGGGCTGCGATGCTAGCCGCTCTGGTTCAGGGGCAGGTGGATAGCTCGTTTTTAGAGCAAGACCTGGCATTCTGTTTCTGGATACTTGTTGCGACACTCCTCTTATTGCGTGTCCATTCTGGCATAGCGTGGAGGGAGGACACCAATCAAGCAGCGGAAAACGTGACAGTGCCTATTGCTACCACATAAATTCTAATATACAAAACGGACGCTGCAACTGAGAAAATCACATTCTTTTCAGTTGCAACGTGCATTCTTACGTAGTAACAATTACTCTTGCTTTGAGCTTGTACCGTAGATCATATCTGACAGTTCTTTGCGTGTGCGTTCGATAATGCTACGGAGCTGGGTTAGTTGTTCTGGATTCTCGAATGTCTTGCGACCAGCGATGACGAAGAGACGAGCAACCTCTGCTGCCTCACCGCGTAAAGCCTGCATCTCCGGTCTTCCTGGACCGCCATGATGTGCTCCGGGTCCAAAGCCATGCCCCCAACGAGGACCAGCGAGTTCTCCCCCCTTTTCCTGCCGTTCCACGAGGCTAGCACGACCAGTATCGGTAATGCTATATACCTTCTTACCTTCGGTCTCGTTAACAGTGACAAAGCCACGATCTTCGAGCAATTGAAGCGTGGGATATACTGAACCAGCACTAGGAGCGTAGAAGCCACCGGAACGCTCTTCCAACGCTTTGATCATCTCGTAGCCGTGCATAGGTCGCTCTTGTAGCAAGCCTAGTAAGGCAAACTTCATGTCCCCGCGCCCAAAGAAGCGACGACCTTCTGCCGGTCCTTCTGGTCCAAAGGGTCCGAATGGCCCTCCGCCGAAGGGGCCACGCCCACGCTTCATCTCGAAGAAGCGTTGCCCTGGGCCAAATGCAAAGGGTCCACGATGCCAACCCGCGTGTTCTCCGTGATGCCCATGAGGTTCATGCGGTCGCTCGTCATCTTGTAACCAGGGAGGAGTCCATCTCCCCCAATCGCCACCTTGATTTTGATATGCAAATCGTCTATTCATTCTACCAAACATGGTATTGTTTCCTTTCTCTCTTACGATATAATACGATATATCGTTATTGATAGTATAACGATATATCGTATTCTTGTCAAGTCTAAAAATGACGAATATTCTTGATCGCTAAAAACTCGTTTCTGCCGCTGTTTATGTCTTTTAAAACAGGAATACGGCGTGTATAGTGATATACCATATTTATAATAGGTATAGACACGCTCTTTTTTCTGAGGAAAATTTGATGAAACACATTGTGCGTAGATATATCATTGGGGAAGGAAACCATGAACGAATTTGCTAATATGCTTGTAGGAGATTATTTCTTACTTGAGGGCTTATCTCTTGACGGGCAGGTTGAGATGTATCATGCCCGTTCAACGACAAGAGATAATCATGATGTCTTGTTGTGTTTATTTAGTAGTAGGATACAATAGGTTTTATGGCAGATGTACACGATCTGCCCGTCTATTTCTCCATTTTGAGTTAAAAAATGAAGCTAGGACATTGACGCGGCATACTTTAATGTCGCTAACCGTGAATAGTAGCTATGGTTGGCAAGAGTCCATAGCGTCTGAAAGAGAGCAGGATCACGCCGCTCAAAATGTCTCATTATAGTCTGTTGTTGCTCCGAACTGGCATCACAAAAATTTCCACCCGCAGAAGCATTTAACTCACGGAGTGCCGAATGCAATCGTTTTTCGCTCAGCAACAAAGACATTTTGTCTGTTTTGCCGGGGGCGAGATGATTGAGAAACGCATCTATAAGATGAAGACTGGAGGGTGGAGGAAAATCTTTGTCGGCAGGAATAAGAAGGTCTATAAATGCATTCAATTGGGTACGCTCTTCTGGACTAAGTTCAATTTTCTGACTGCGAGGTGACGGTGCTCGCAGAATCATGTGGTTCATGAATGCTCCTCTAGGGCGAATAAATTGGGAACCCCTTCTACTTTCACTAATGGTAACATATAAAATATGAAAATTGCAATAATTTCGGCCTAAACCGTAAAATATTGGCCTAATTCAATTTTAATATTCTCTAATTCAATTCTAACACATTGGGAGAAATAACGAGTGGAATTGATTATGTTAAAAGGATTTCCTGGCAGCGGAAAAAGCACGATTGGTCGTGCGCTAAGCAAACAACTAGTTTGGCCTTTGATTGATAAGGATGACATCAAAGATAAGTTTGGCGAACAGATACCGGATGCTGATGCACTTGCGTATGACGTGATGTTGAGTATTGTGCGCCGCCAATTGTTACAGGGTCTACATGTTATTTGCGATAGTCCACTTACTTTTAGCATGACATATGAACGCGCACAAGCTATTGCTACAGAGACGAACGCACGTCTGCTTATTGTTGAATGTTTCTGTTCTGATGAGCGAGTATGGAGTCAGCGCGTCAACGTACGCAAAGAACGAAGTCTGCCTAAACATCATATGACCGATTGGGAAAGAGTACTGGCATATCGTCGTCAGCATCTCGCGGCATCTACCTATCCAATAATGCATCCACATCTTTTAGTAGATACAGCGCGACCTCTTGATATATGTATCACACAGATTGTAGAGTGGTTGAATAACTTCTAGTAAGCATGGTAATAGTATTTAAAACACAATCGTCTTGTTTTCATATACGAGCACTCGGTCCTCTGTATGCAGGCGCACAGCTTCTGCTAATACTCTGCGTTCAACGTCACGGCCCTTACGTACAAGGTCTTCGACGGTATCACGATGATTACAGTGAATTACGTCCTGGGCAATAATTGGTCCCTCGTCAAGATGTTCTGTAATATAGTGAGCTGTTGCACCAATAATTTTTACACCACGCTCGAACGCTCTTACATACGGATTTGCGCCTACGAACGCGGGTAAAAAGCTGTGATGGATATTGATGATTTGGCGCGGGTAAGCCGCTACAAAGAATGGTTCCAGAATTTGCATGTAACGTGCCAGGATAAGAAAATCCACGTTCCCCATGAGCAATTCGAGAATATGCTGCTCATCTTCTATGCGTTGTTCACGACGTACAGGCATGTAGTGATAGGGTACGCCATACATGTGCGCGAGCGGTTCTAGATCACGATGATTACTGACGATAAAGGGAATATCGATGGCTAGCTCTCCACTCTTCCAACGCCATAACAGGTCCGTAAGGCAGTGATCGAGCTTAGAGACGAAAATACCTGCCCGTTTTTTGTGTCGTGAATAGGAAATGCTCCACTGCATGGTGAAGGTGTTAGCAATAGCCTGAAAAGCATCTGTTAGCTCTCTCTGCGAGAGTGAAAAGTCTTCTTCGGCAAAGCTGATACGCATGAAAAACGTATTGTCAGGTGTGGAATGTTGGTCCGATTGGACGATATTGCCATGATGCTTAAAGATGAAGTGTGAAATCGCAGCCACAATCCCTGGTTTGTCGGGACATGAAACAAGTAACGTGATTGTATGCTTTTGTGTAGACATCGCAATACAGCATCTTTCTTATAGTCTTAGAATACTAGTGAAATTTTAGACTATACAGTTATTCAGGTGCTATGGTATGTCTTCTCTCTTTTGCTGTCAAGCGAATGTTAGCGATGAGATCAAAAATAATGGCATAATGCTAACAACTATATGATTATGTTGTGCAATTATTAAAAGACGCAGGTGTGAACACCAACATTTTGACTGATGAATTCGTTGTCAACTCTTTGTCAGGAAATGCGGCTTTGAATGGCGTTGCAGTCAAGGTTGAGAAGAGGCAGATTGCGTAGTGTAGCGTTGCTTCACAGAAAAAAATCGTAAAGAGGTTAAAAATGCAAGCATTGCTAGGTATTGATCTTGGGACGACGGGCGTTAAGGCAGCTCTTTTTGCTGTCGAGGATGGGCGAGTGCTGGCTGACGCTTTTGTTGATTATCCATTATTTCATCCGCATTCAGGATGGGCAGAGCAGAATCCTGCTGATTGGTGGCGAGCGACTATTACCGCCATCCGTATTTGCCTTGAAAAAGGTGCTAGACATAATATACATCTTTCCGATGTACGTGGTCTCGGTCTTTCTGGCCAAATGCATGGTGTTGTCTTGCTTGACGCAGAGCACCAGGTATTGCGTCCTTGCATCATCTGGTCCGATCAACGTAGTGATGTACAAGCTCGTTGGATGACTGAAAAGATTGGAGCGCATAAGCTGATTGATTACGTCAGCAATCCTGCTCTTACTGGCTTTTCTGCGCCGAAACTGCTGTGGATACGCGATAACGAGCCAGAGCTATTCGCACGCGCTACTACAATGCTTTTGCCAAAGGACTACATTCGCTATCGTCTTACAGGGGTGATGGCGATGGAAATATCGGATGCAGCAGGTACTTGTTTGCTTGATGTGAAACGTGGAGTGTGGTCACAAGAAGTACTTCATGCACTTGATCTTGTCCCTTCATTGTTGCCACCTATTGTCGCCGCAGATGCAGTGAGTGGAAGTATTACCGATGAAGTTGCATCATTAACGGGTTTACTTGCTGGTATTCCTGTCGCAGGTGGGGGAGCGGACAACGCATGTGGTGCGGTTGGTAATGGTGTTGTTGTACCTGGTCTTGCACTGGTCTCGATTGGTACGAGCGGTGTTGTATTGGCGTATGCTGAAACGCCACAGGTTGATACATCCGGTCCTGTACCGCGTGTACACACATTTAATCATGCTGTTCCGCAGGCGTGGTACTTGATGGGAGTGACACAGGGAGCTGGCCTCTCGCTACGCTGGGTACGCGATAACATTGGGCTACCTGAGCGTGCGTTAGAGCGTTGGACAGGCGAAGATGCTTATGAACTACTTGCCAAAGAAGCTGTCATGGTGGCCCCTGGTAGTGATGGTCTAATTTTTTTGCCATATCTACAGGGTGAGCGTACTCCACACCTGGATGCCTATGCTCGTGGTGGATGGATTGGTCTGACTGCGCGCCATGATCGCAGACATCTGATTCGTGCAGTGCTTGAAGGTGTTGCTTTTAGCCTTAAAGACTGCTTCACTATTTTGCATGAGCAGGGACTGTCGATTGAGCAGATGCGTGCGACAGGTGGTGGAGCTAAGAGTTCGATATGGCGACAAATTATCGCTGATGTGCTCGGCGTAGAGCTAGTGACAACCAACGCAACAGAGGGACCTGCGTTTGGTGCTGCACTTCTAGCTGGTGTCGCAAGTGGAGTATATACATCCGTAAAAGATGCGTGTGAGCAAACGGTACGAATAGTTGAGCGAACACAGCCGCGTAACGAAACTGTGCAGGTGTATACCGAGAGATACGAGACATACAAAGCACTGTATCCTGCGCTTAAGCCAATTATTAGTAAACAATCATAAACAACTACTCCTGATAAAGGCTTATCTTGTATCAGGAGCATTGAATAAGCGAAAAGCTATGATCTGTGGGAAAGTCCGTATAATCCTAACCCCACCTCGCAAAGTGCAAGAACGATAGCAACGATAGACAGTACTAGTCCAATTGTTGCCATTGTGCGGCGTTGAGTAGAGCTGCGGCCCAGCACTGAAAGAATAATACCGACAATTGCGGCTGGTATACCAATGTAGATAGTCCAAAAGAGGACAAGACTAACAATACCAAGTACAAAGCCTGCAATAGCAAGACCATTTCTTTGTCCTGTTGGTGCTGGTACCATATAAGGTGTCCCTGGATAGGCGCCTTGCTGCTGGCCATAGCCAGGATTTTGCGCTGGTTGATAATACTGTGGTTGCGGTGTGGGCTGATATGGAGGTGGCTGTTGAAGATTGTCGTATGAACCATAGACCGTCTGTGGCGGCTGATATTGGTTTTGGTCACCTCCATATTGTCCACCACTATACGGGTCCTGCGGATTATTAGGATAATATGAGTTTTGATCGCTCATGAAAGTAACACTCCTTTACACGATTTTGAAAGATAAATGAGTGCATTAGCCGTGTCGTGTCAAGCGTTGTTGAGTAGCAACGCTGCCAAGTATATCGTACATTCAGGTATAATGCAATGATACCTTTTTTCGATTTAAAGTGCTATGAAGTACTTCACAGAAAGAGAAGACTTGTCTATGAGCTTTGCTGATAGCATCTTACCTGCAAATGTACAAGATCTTCGTCAACGTTTGCTGTATCATCCTTTGTGGCAACAGATTGAGAATGGTACATTGGCGAGAGAAAGGTTACGCGTTTTTGCTTTACAAGATTGGTGGCTTGTGCGCGAGGCATATCGACTGGATGCACTCACTATTGCCGGTATCTCTGATCTGGACGTGCAAGAACTGCTCATGAGTAAATTGATGCCCAAGGTTGGTGGTTACAAACTCTTGCTAGCTTTGGCGAGGCATTAGGACTTTCACGAGCCGATTTTGATGCCGTTGAACCGCTCGCAGGCTGTATGGCATTGACGAATTTTTTCTATTTTATGTTGGCGTATGGCACCCCTGAAGAAAAATTGGCATCGGTGAGCGCAAGTGAAGATATTTTTGTGCAGATTTGTGCCCGTATAGAGCCAGCCTTGATACAACACTATGGACTAAACCAGGAGCAAGTAGCATTTTTCACAGCGCATGATGAGATCGGTGAACGTGTAACTCCCATCGATACTACGTTGTTGGCTCGTTATAGTACAGCTAATGAGCAGCAACGTATTGTCCGAGCAGTTCGTCTAAGCCACGAGTTCGAGTTGATGTTCTATGATACAGTACTGAATGCCCCTCCATGTTAGGGAAGCGTTGCGTTATTCAAGTTCATATTCTTTCGTTGCCTCTAGTAAGGTGTGATTGAGGGCAGTAAGTGCGGTATGAGGATCGACAGGCTCTTGCATGGCATCTGCCTCTGGATCAATACGGTTTTTTACAGAGGGAATATCACGGCGCAGGTCTTCGAGGAGTTCTATGACCTTACTTACCTTTCGCTCAGTTAAAAGCGTGATTTGCAGATCGAGATGACGCCGTTGCTCTGAAAACTTTTCCTGGCGGTTCTGTGTAGTGAGGACAAGAACAGTCATGAGTAAAGCACTTAAACCGATAATGCCTTGCAGCCAGCTAAATGGAGGATCATCAAAAACAGGAAGTCCAAGGGATTTATGGAATGTGTTTATAAATATCCACAGTGCTACGATAAGCAAGGTGACATACACGACAAGCGGTCTCCCAAGAGTACCTGTGATTCTTTCAATGAGTCGTTGATGATAGCTAACCTTGCGTTCAGCCGTCATCCGTATCGCGACAATAGCCTCAATGTCCTGGTCGAGAATATCTGTCAAATCTGTTATAGTTGTTTGATTGGTCGCCATGCAGTATTTCTTTTTCGTTTTCCTGGTATTGCTCGAATAAACTCAACACTGTCAACATAGCCTCTATTAATGAATACGTTAGATAGGCCGAAAATGGAACGTTTAGCTTGGTCTGCTACGTATTATGTAGTACAACTGCGGATAAGTAGTGTAGTGTATCGGATTGTTTCGTAGAAAGACGAAAAATGCTAATGAAGCAAACCATAAAACGTGAGCGTAATACAGCCGATTATGGCTATCCTTCTCCTGACGTTATAGCACTTTCTGCGAAAGCATTAGAGGTGACGCGACGTTTGACAGAGAAGTATGGAGAGGCGCGCTGGTCAAGTAAAGATCCAATGAGTATGCTCGTCGATATTTTGCTTTCTCATAGAACCCGCGATGAACAGACTGCTGCTGGCTATGACAGTTTGCTGAAACACTTTGGTTCCTGGGAGGGCGTACGCGATGCACCCGTGAATGAAGTGCAAGATGCAATTGCGAATGTGAACTTTCCTGAAGTCAAGGCACCTCGTATACAAGCGATTATGCGTCGGATCACAGAAGAGCGTGGCAATCTTAATCTGGATTTTTTGCGAGAGATGCCTGTGGCGGAAAGTTCCGCTTGGCTAAACCGTTTTGAAGGAGTGGGACCGAAAACAACGGCGTGCGTGCTGCTGTTCAGTTGCCAGCAACCCTTATTGCCCGTTGAGACAGGGGCATCCAATTAGTATGTTTCATATCCTCTGTAAGTCCCTCCTTTTCCATGAATATAATATCTTCATACGTCATCTTCTGATTACCGAGCTTTTCCCATGCCCCGAGCCGTTTAAGTCCCAGGTACGTTCCCCTGTGCCTAATTGACTCCCAACTCCTTGTATTTAACGTTTTCATGAGTTCCATTCGAGGCATATCACTATAGTGCATCCGCATAAGATCATCTTCTTTCCGTGACCATCGGTGCGTACCATAGTTGTCGCGACAATAGTATATTTGCTCCGTGCCCCATTCTTCATGCAGCCAATGAATTTGTATACGTAGCCAGTGGAGAGACATCATGTCAATCACGACTTTCCGCACAAGGAAATTAACGAGAGCAACACGCTTTTGTATGGGGTATTCATCCCAGTACAATTCGAGGTCTTGCAGCTCTTCATCGAGAGTTCGTAAAGACATGGCATTTTCTGCCTCCATTTCCTTCTTCAGCACAAGCAGTTTGCGGTGTTCTCCCTCAAGGGCTTCAATCTGGGCAAGAAGGATACTGCGTACATTTTCGTTGCTGGTTTTGCCGATCTGGTCTGCAATGTTTGCTTGCTGGATAGGAATTTGTGCAACACTTTCAATAACCGATTGCAATTGCAGTTCTTTCTCTTTCCGCTTCTCGGCTAACTCATCGTCATATGTGGTAAGCGAGGAAATATCTCGGATATGCTCAAAGAGCCGTGCTGTTACTAAGCTATCAAACTTAGTGACGTTGCCAAACTGAATGTATCCCTTTGCGCTGAGTCCCGGCTGACGTTCAACTAACGGAGAGTGATAGACGTAATACGCACCTGTTTCACCGTCTTTGTAGTGACCGCTAACATGTGTATGAATACTTCCTTCAGTTGCAATAATGCGATCTTTAAGCAAGGAGAAATCCTCTGCTGTTTTCCCATGATAGAATCGTCTTGGTGCTTCCTCAACGTTCTCAAGTGGTACTCCGTCGAGCGTACAGCCTGTAAGCCGGGTGAATGCGAATGTGAATAGTTGCTCCTCAACAATCAGCTCGTGATTTTTTTTATTTACCACTTCGCCTTTTACTATGCGCCAGCCTAAGTACGTTCTGTTGGTTAAGATTGATTGTAAGACTGAACGGGTGCGGATAACTCCTTGCGAGGTTTTCATAAACCTGCTTTTAGTAATGTAACGGCTAGTAATCTCTTCAGGATAGGCAGGAAACATAAGAGGGCTATCAACCATTTCTTTACAGAGCTTCCCAAAATCTCCTGCAAGCTCCATGAATCGCTTGAACAAGTACTGAACGATAACTGCATGTGGGGCGTAGACTACGAACCGCTTGTACTGATTGCTCTTTGGATCATCATCGACAATATAGCCGATAGAAATGTCTCCCATACCAGCCCATATACCCTGTTTGGCGGCGCGGATACGAGCAGGATGCATCCATCCCTTTACCTGGCGTTTGATCCACTCTCCTGCCTCTTTACATTTCCAGCGAAACATTTCAGTTAAGAAATCATCTTGAAAGTCGTAGATCATTGTATAGGGCGACACAACGACGACGACGACATCATGGTCTTTGCACTTCTTGATAAATTGGTTGTAGTAAATTTGGGTTTCATCACGGAACAACCGTGATTCCTGGTAGCAAATCACTGAACCGTGGTTGTACACGCCTTTATCAATGTCATCAAACAAGCGTAGCATATCAGGGCGTTCATCGGGCCTCAGTGTACCTGAGAGCCCTAAATCCGCAAAGTACGGCTCTACATCTCTCTCCTGCCAACTACTTCTAATTGCCCACGCTAATAGCTCTTCCGTTTGCATTTCACGGCTTTGCGATTTATCTGTATCTTTCGATTTTGCTGTGGGGTCCGACCGTCTCGCGTACACTGCTGCCTTCTTGGTTATTCGCAGAATTGGGGGTTTCCATGAATTATCTTCGAGTGATGGTACGATAATTTTCCGCATGAGTTTGTTCCTTTATACAAGTACTTTAACGAAAGTATTGTGGGTCGATTTGACGGTCTAAACTAATATATCGACTTGGTTTGATTGGTTTAGGTTGGGGTTGGTGGGATGAAACGTCTTCGGTATTTCTTCCCGTTTGTCTTTCAATGTGCCGTACTCTACGTTCAAGCCTGCTCATTCTTCCGAGCAAGGTAAAATACGTGAGACCGAATCCCAACCAGAACACAAGGATTACTGAGAAACAGGATATGAGACAATCACTCATAATCTTTTCCTCAACTATTCTTATGGCTTCTTGAAACAAATAGTCCTTCTCGCATCAGTCCGTTAAGCTTATGTATGGCTGTCTGGTCTTCTGTACAAAAACAGGGGCAATTCAAAGAAAATAGTTTGTTTAGTCTGTGTTCTCTATAGTCTACTGGAATAACCTGAATAAGATTATCACCGACTTGTCTCATGAGTTCCGTCCTTTCTTGACGAGAATAGGCTCAACTTGGATAACTATCACATAGAACTCTTAATAGAGTTTGACGTGGCGATGCTTCTGGAAACTGGCAAATAGACAGAAGCACCGATTTTAAGTCTCTTAGACCATCGATTATGATGATTAAAAGAGATTGATGTTAGTATACAAGGAAATATAAGGATTTATCAAGGGTATAGACGATTGATTTACGTCTAGGTTATACTAACAAGAAAACAGAGGTGAAGCAGTGGAAAAACCATATTTAACTGTAGAACAATGTGCGGAACGCTTACAAGTTTCATCCGAAACAATCAGATCATATATTAATACAAAGAAAAATCCCCTTCCTGCTATCCGTTTAGGTCGAGAGTACCGAATTAACCCTGATGATTTTCAAAAGTGGCTAAATCAGAGAAAGAACGCACAACCCGAAACATAGGAGATAGGAAGCCTTTCTATTTTTCGATCTCGAATATATAGCCCACTGGAGTAAACTTTCGTCTGCATCTCTCAGCCCTATGATGCATCAGTTGTCTTTTTCTTCGCTCTCCTGTCTGAACGCTTCTCTGAGCAGATTAGTATGTTGTTCTGCATTTGCACTATTGGACTCATCCATCCAGGATTGACCTTTGGACTCGTGGCTCTGAGTTTTCTCATACGCAGTTGCCTTTCTTGATGTAAAGAGATCAATGAGTAGGCGTGTCAGCACTTTCTGCCGAAACGTGTGAGGTATGAAGTAATGATGCACGTTGTACTCCTTTGACTAGGTCTGAGTATGTAGACATTTTCAACGTTCCAAAGAATGACTTCACCATTGCGTTGTCATGACAATCTCCTTTTCGGCTCGTCCCATTCTTTATGATGATATGCTTAGCTAATAGACTTTTATTAGGAATTGCTCGTCTACCGACTTCTCGATCAGGGCAGTTCAGAAGCTTAGCCTTCAGACATTGATGCTCCACTGCTAGAGGCAGTGCGTTCTCCACTAGAGAAACCTCTTGATGGAGAGCCATTGCCCATCCTACAACTAACTGCTTGTGAGGAGATGCCTAGTACGTCGGACAATCTCTTACTCCTGTTCGACCATGTCTTCATCCTGTTTCAATTAGAAGCAACATTTTGCTGCCCGACTCATTCACAAGACAAGTATAGCAACCGCACCTGGATTGGAGACGGGAGAGAGGCGGGAAGAAAGCGGGAAGAAGGTGGGAAGGAGGCTGGAAAGCATGAAAAGATGAGCTTATGTGCATTTTGCCCTTACCCTTCTCAATTCTTACTAGCAAAGACAGTGATCTAAATTGTCATTGTCTTGCCTTTGTTTCGTATCATAGGAAGCCCCTCACTCCTATAATTAATTCCCCTTGAGGGGCATTATTATTCGACTCCCTTACCTTTCTATCGTCTCAGAAAAGCCAATGCCAATACCCAATGAGTCTAAATCGTCCTCAAGGGAACTTCCTAAGAACTTTTTTTCTTCCGTTCCTGTTGTAGGGGTTGATGTAGGTAATTTGAGTGACGCGATTTCGCTCTCCTTCTGCTAATTGATTCTCATGCTTTGGAAAGGATGTTCTCCATGCTCCAGAAGCAAATCAATTGCAGAACCTAGATGGCACCGCAATGCTTTCGCAAGCGATGCAGCCTGTATTCCTCCAAGCGTGCCATCAGGCTTTGGAGCGATCTTCGTCACCTCTATGAGCAGACCGCACGCAAGTGCAAGTCAAAACACATCATTGACGGAAAGTCCCGTTTGTGTACTAATTTCATCGGCCAGCTGCCAGGCATCAACAGGAATATTGCGTAATGATACCAGGTCACTCATGTTTGTTACCCTCTCTCATGCTCGGGAGACGTATGCATCCGCTCTACTAATTTCTGTGCAGTCGCTTGTACCAGAATGTAGCCGCCAATGGCATTAAATACCGTCTGCTACTCGTGCTCTAACCAAAACTGCCGCAACTCTACATATTGAGATAGGTGAGCGAACAGGCAGTATTGCCTGATACTTGTACCGAAAGAAGTCAGTTCCTGTTGTGTTCGCAGCACATCTGTTCTCATTTCCCTCTCTCATACAAAACAAGTATAGCAACCGAACTCGGATTGGAGGCGGGAACGAGGCGGGAAGCAGACGGGAACGAGGCGGGAAGCAGACGGGAACACTTCTAGTGCCCCAGATGTTCATGTACTTCCGATTGCTTCCCGCCTCGTTCCCGATCTGATGCTCTCCACGTTCTGCCTACGTCGAGTACGCTTTCATAAGACAGACAGGCCAAAACATGATCCGCTCATTGTTATAGAGGCCATGTTTCGGATGTGATTTCTTCAAAACGGATTCAGGGAAATCATGAGTGATACAGCAGAAATCGTAGATATGCTCACGTCGCTCTACAAAAGACTTCAATGAGTACCACAAGCATGAAGGAAGGACACATTTTCTCTCAGTTTGTAATACTGATTCAGAAAGGTAGAGTCATTTTTGAATCAGAGTGACAAAACACAGAATTTTATGAAAGGATGCATTGATGCCTCAGAAGAAACGCTCTAGTACCAGAAAACGGGTCAGACAGGAACAACACTCTTCACCGACAGGACGAAAGAAGCGAAAGGATGCTGACGCGATACGGCTCCTTGCACGCGATGAGTTGGTTCTCACCTGGATTGGACAGCAATACGCCATGCGTCTCGATCAAATTCAAGAACTCCTGGGACAACGTGTGGGTCAAGGTGCAGCACACGAGAACCAGATCACCGAGAGTGCAACGCGGAACGTGATCGCCCGATGGAAGAAGGCTGGATGGGTCCAGGCACGACGAATTGATGCAGAAGAACCGCTGTGGGTGTGGCTCACCAAAGAGGGTCTGCGACGCGTCGGACTCACCTACCAGTATCAGAGTCTCGATAGCATGAGCAAACACGACCGCGACCACCTCTACGCGATCACAGATGTTCGGTTGGAACTAGACGATGGAACCGAAGGAATCGAATGGACGAGCGAACGGACGTTGTTGCAAGGAGTCAAACGGGTGGCTGGACGCGAACGCATCCACCGGCCTGATGCTGTCTTTGCCTGTGGCGATGACCTGATTGCGATTGAAGTGGAGTTGTCGAGGAAGACGGTACCGCTACTCTCACACATCTTGGAAGACCTTGTCTCCAAAAAGGACTATCAGGGACATGCCTATTATGCTCTCAAGGCTCGTGTCGGGGAAGAGAAAGCTCAACAATCTTTTCCAGAAGCGCGGTGTTTCTATACGCACGTGTATTACTATGCCAATGCACCCATTCGCAAGCATATTCGTCGTGTGCGAGCCAAACTTGTCCAGCAAGGGCGTCTGTTCACAGAAGAGGCCAAACGGATCTGCGTGTGGTGGTATCCCTGGCCGATGTCCGAAGCTGAGGGTATCCAGGAGGAGGAAGAAGAGAATACTCCTGTGGACGTGCACGAAGACGAAGAGCTGTTTCTGAGCCGAGAAGGAGGGGAAAGAGATGGCTAGCTGATGCAGGAACTTTTCTGCCTCCAAAAAGAACTTTGGCGGAGATAAGCTTCGCCAAAGTTCTTTTTGGAGGCAGAAAAGCGTGAAAGCGGCTTCAGTTTGCAGGTCAATGAAGAGTTGGTGCTTGAAAGAGGCAAGAGGGGAAGCCAATCTCAAGAATGCTCTCACGGTGGAGCAAGCACCTTGAGATCAGCTTTAAGCATATATCTTGCACGTACCAAGCAGAAGAGGATTCGGGTTTCCTCTTGCATCTTACTGCACACATATCAAACACATACGTTCCCAGTTCCACGAGAAACCGGGAACCATCCTGTTCCTACACGCGTTCGTTGCCCGGTGAGAGGAGGGACTGCCACGTTTCCAGGTCGATGATGTCGATTGAAGAGCACATTGCTCCTCGCTTGTGTGTCATCTGCTCGTAGATCGACAGAACAGTCCTGCGTGACCGGTGGTTCACGTAATACCGTACAGGATTGTCAACAGTTCCTGCTCTCTGCTGCTCACTCAAGACCGTTCGCACCTGAATTGTGGCAGGACGACCGGTTTGCACCTTGATGTCAACACTCTGTTCGTGACCTCCTTCGTCTCTTAGGACAAGGATGCCATCTTGACTCGCACCCGAATTTCCCCACTGCCCTGTCCGCAAGGAACGTCCACTAATCCAGCGCATCTGTGAGGCATCGTACGTGTCCTCGAGATGCATGCGGACTTGGGTGACCCAGTAAAGGTGTTCCAGAGTACGCCATTCGGGTAGCTTTGCTGAGAAGGGAAGACCGGCCTCTCGGAGACCTTTGTCGGTCAGGCAAATCCATTCGGGTTGTGTATAAAAGATTCGTTTGTAGACAACGATGCCGTTCTGTTCCCAACGATCAAGCATCTCAAAGGTGTGTGAGACCGACATCAGCGTGTCAGTGCTTTCAGATGCAGGTATTCTCACAGCGAGACGTTGTAGGTGATCGAAACGAATAGCATACATGTGGCCGATGTAGTTCCACAGAGAGCGGTCTCGCTCCGTCCAGTGTGGAGGCTGGACATCAGTGCGAGCGGCAGACTGCGAAAAGAGCTGCTCGTCGCACAACTGCTGGATCACCTGTGCAACTGCGTACGTGTTGAGGTGAAAGAGGACTCCAATCGTTTCATAGGGCGGGAGACGGTTGTGTGGATCGAGTTTCTGCTGGACCACCAGAGTGCGTAACCAATGCGCGAGCCAATACATACGCTGCTGAGTAGAAGCATCTTTGTCACGAACTATGACTCCCTCGGCGAAACGCTGCTGAGCCCAGGCTTGATACAGAGCCAATCTTCCCTCATCGGTAGTAAAGTCTACCAAAGGGAGTGAGAGTGCATTGTGTTGGTCTGCATGATCTCGTTGCGTTGAAGGCATCGTCTTCTTACTTGATTGTCCGTGTTGCTTCGTCTTGTTGTACCTTGTCATACTCTCTTAATTCCTTCATAACAGTCAGGTGGAATACTGCCTGACGTTTTCGACAGAAGAAGCATAACAGCCAAAGGCGGAAGCAAGACGGGAACGACACGGGAAGCAGTCGGGAACGCATCGGGGTCGGACAGGGAATCATACGGGAAGAGACATGAAAAATAGCAGTAAACGCGCATTACACTACAGTCGCACTTGTTAACACAACTAGAAGAGCTAGAAAAGTATCGAACAAAGGGCCATCTTTTTCTTCCAGATGTGGCAATCTGTAGGGGGAAACCCTGAAACTGAAAAGCATCATCTTGAAGGAGAAGAAGATGAAACGAGACGATCAGACCATCTTCCCCGGAACCAAGACGACCTCTGCCGATGTGTGTGGCTGGGTCCAGACCCTTTCTTGCTTGCATGCCCGTCTTGCCCCACGCTTTGCTCGCCCAGAGCCACATCGTCGCGTCCTGGCCTATCTGCAAGGGATTTTGAGCGAAACGTCCCGCAAAAACGGCTGGCAACTGGCGGAACATGCGGGGGAAATTCGACCCGACGGTATGCAACGGTTGCTCTCCAGCGCGGTCTGGGACACGAATGGCGTCCGCGATGACCTGCGTTCTTACGCCATCGAGAAGCTCGGTAGCGCGTTTGCCATCCTGGCTCTCGACGAAACCAGTTTTCCTAAGCGCGGGAAGAAGTCGGCAGGTGTTGGCATGCAGTATTGCGGAACCATCGGTTCCGTAGAGAACTGTCAAGTAGGAGTCTTTCTCTCGTATATCACTCTCCAGGGACATGCCCTCATTGATCGTGAACTGTATCTGCCCTTCGACTGGAGAGAAGACCCGGAGCGGTGTCGAGCCGCAGGCATCCCCGAATCGGTTCGTTTCCAGACCAAACCAGAACTGGCTCGCCAGATGATCGAACGTCTCTTCCAGGCTCATCTCCCCTTTACCTGGGTCGTGGCCGATACCGTCTACGGTGGCAATCTGGACCTGCGCACCTGGCTGGAAGTCCATCAGTATTCCTACGTGCTGGCGGTTCCTTGTCATGAGCCTGTTGGGTTCCAGATGCCAACGTCGCGCAGGCGAGAGGAAGCCGCGTTGGTCGAGGGGTTGGTGCTTCATGATCAGGACTGGCAACGCCTCTCGATGAGCGAGGGCATCAAAGGTCCTCGCCTCTTCGACTGGGCAGTGGTGCCCATGTTGCACCGATGGGAAAATGATGGCCGTCATTGGCTGCTCATTCGTCGTAGCCTCACTGATCCTCTCCAGAAGGCGTATTACGCGCGTGTATGCTCCACTTGGAACCACCCTTTCTGAGATGGTTAAAGCGATTGGAGCAAGGTGGCGCATTGAGGAAGATTTTGAACAGGCCAAAGATTTGGGGCTGGATCACTACGAAGTTCGTCGCTTCATTGGCTGGTACAGACACATCACTCTCGTGTTGTTGGCGGCTGCCTACCTGACAGGAATTTGTGCCATGACCTCTCGTCCTCCTACCACTCCACCCTCTGAAGTAAGCACAAGCCCTGCTGTGCTTGCTCTCTCTCGTCCCGAAGTGCATCATCTGCTCGCCCATCTCATCTGGCCCTCTTCTTCGTCCATCCGCCGCGTCCTGGCTTGGTCCTGGTGGCGTCGCTGTCACCAAAGCACTGCCAACTATTACCACACGCAACGCCGTCTGAAGGCTGGCTACACCTGACATACTCACCCTCCTCCACCGATGGCGGATGTCCTGTATCTGTGGTTCTCGATGTCCAAGATATGTCGTGGACATGCTGGATATCCGGAATATATCCTGGTTCTTTCGTTCGTTGTGTTGGCTCTTTTGTCCTTCTTTAAAGGAGTTCTGATCATGGCAATCCTCCCTGTAACAACCTGTGCCCAAATGCTTGGTATTCATCCCAAAACCTTTCACCGCTGGCTCACCCAAGCCGATTTCCCCTTCGCTGCCCATCCCACGGATGCACGCATCAAATGCGTGGCGGAGGAACACTTCCTGGAGGTTGCGAGACAGCATGAGCGTCCACTCCAGCCTACTGCCCCTTCTCTTGTGTTCAGTGGAGCCTCTCTGCCAGTTTCGTTTCAGGAACAGGTTCCCCTCATCCCTGAAAATCAGGCACCATCCTTTCAAGCAGACCTGATCCAGAAGCTGGCCTGCTTGGAAACCAAGGTCGCAACGCTTCAAGAACAACTCGCCCAACTCGCGCTGGCACTGCTTCAAGAGCGCGAAATCGCTGTCGAACGACGGCTCTCGACTCTGGAAGCCACAACCACTGGACTGCTGGGACAATTGGGCTTTTCCCCTTCGCTTGCAGAGTCGCCCTCTCCAGGAACTGAGCCGGGGCATGGTGGTGTGCTGCATGTCCCTCGACTCCTCAATCTTGCTGAGCAACGTGCGCGGTCGCGCATGCCTCCTTTGATTGAATATAGTGTCCAAGGGGAGTATGTCGTCGTCAGTTCTCAGGACGGTGAGTTGCACCTGGTTCCTGATTCGACGGAGTGGTTTGACTGGCTGGCTACCCTCTCCTCTTTCCGCTTCATTGGAAAGCAGGGAAGTCGCTTTACCGCCTATCGAGAATCCGATCATCGAGGACCAACGCGAGGCTGGACAGCTCATCGTAGCGTCCATAGGAGACGGTGCAAGCACTATCTGGGCGTCACTGATCGCCTGAGCATCACCTCTCTGGAACAGGGTGCTGCACTCATCCAAGCTCAGATAGACGTTCTCTGATTGATTGAGTTGTGCCATTTTCTGCAAAGGTTTTCTCCGTCTCTCAACAAGTGCGACTGTAGTGCATTAGATGTCCCTCATGATATGAACAAGAAGAAACTAGAAAGACTTGCTAATACTCTTAATATAAGGCCTCTCCTTTTAAGTGGAGCTTTTCAAGGTAAAGGTGTATAGATTTATGCTCTTTCAAGATTGATAGGCTCAAGACGAAGAAATTATTAGATTGGTATAATAGGCTCTAAGCGTTGTCTATTTTCCCGTACTCCGCTTGGTAGTTGTTGTGGGACGCACTGGTCACAATGATGTTCTAGCGGAAGAGCGGTGCCCACTTCAGTTGAACTGCAATCTGATTGTGTAGGACGTACTCCCGCCAGTGCGCGACGACAAACTCAGGTAGGATGACGTTAATGACATAATCGGGATACAATTCGCTTATATAGTCAATTTAGTTCAATAATGGACGCAAGAGCGAGCGGAAGGCAGACTCAATGACGATTAGCTCTCTCTTCTCGCCGAGCAAGAGATGTTGTTTCCAGTGATCCTAATATTATTGATCCTCTCGGCGTCAGCGTTTTCAATTGCTACATGGACAGCAACTACGTAGTTCGAGATGGAGAGAGCATACGCGAGGACACCGACTGTGGGTTGAGGCTTCCAATCACAAATTGTTGCTGTGGATGCTGACGCGCCCAAGATGCAAGGCCATCGGTGTGTGCCTCTGCATCGAATATCTTATCCTTCTGTGCATACAGAAAGTCAAGCAACTGCGCTGCCTCACTCGCGTTCAGGCGATATTGCCCTTTCGGGGCAGTCACAATCAACTGATTGTTGGACCAACGAAACGTCAGACCACCCACGGTAATACTGTCCATCATTCTGCTTCCCATAGAGAGAGGAGGTGTTTTTCTCTTGCACGTCTCGCTCTTTCTGGAGACGCTTCCACTAGTCTCTCGCGCTTACTCTGCTCCTTCTGAAAGCTGTGAGCGGTAGCCGTCCAGAAATGCTCTCTCACAGACGCCTGCACGTTCATGCGCTGAGACCACGCTCATGTGTTGGTTCGATTTGAAGAGGGAGATATGGGCAACGTCAGCGGCGAGAAGAGTGAGGGCCTCGTCGGTGACGATACGCTGCTGTGCTTGGTGCCAGCGCTGCATCTGCTGGCCTCGCGCGTAGGCTTCTTGCTGGATCAGTTCTGTCGTTTCTGACATGGGACGCTCCTTTTTTGCTTCCTGCTGTAACAAGAGGACTGTCCTCTTCCTTGTGCATGGGACTGAACTATACACCCATGTGTACCACATCGTCAATTGACTAGTCCTCTTGTCTTCTGTAACGCGAGGAGCATGTCACATTCGTAGCCCAGAAGTGCCATAGTGACAGAAAGCACCGTGCTACCCTCACCTCTCTCCCTGTCTAACAAACGAACCTTTCGCTCTTCTCAAGAAGCAAAAGAGCATCACCTTGCGCTCTCTCTCTACATGCAGACATCACTCCTGCTTGCCTGTGAGAAGAGTACTTCAATGACTATAGAGGATTGCCGCTACTTTGCCATCTCGTGAACACGCACCCCGTATGCCCCCACTATGGGAATACTCTCCATTCCCACACTCGACCACATACCCATTGGTGTCCGTCCAGAATGTACTGACACAGGAAAAATAAGTGCCGCAAAAATCCGCGTTGGGGAAGTAGATCAAATTTCCTGGAGTAAAATCATAGCCCCAGGGATTGCCATTCACACCCGTTTGTGCAGGGGGTTGCGTTGGAGCTTGCGTCGGTGCCTGTGTTGGTATTGCTGTCGGCACACTCGTTGGCGTGGGGAGAGGCGTATCTGTAGGGACAGGAGTGTCTGTCGGTTTGAGCGTAGGAGTCGGCTTCACTGTTTGATGCGTCGGTTGAGTTGTCGCAACGTGTGCGATCTGTGTTGGTGCATCGGTAGCCGTTGGAGCTTGCGTGATAGTCTTCTGAGGATTGGCCGCCCCTATTGCCGCAACAGGACACATGCAGAGACACAGTGCAAGCAAGAGCACACCACATCCTATCCCTATTTTTGCTGGCCTTTTGGTTGTTGTGTAGCGTTGCCACACATGTATTTAAGGTAGAATATATTTTTTAACTTCCTACTGTGTCCTTCATGACAGCTTACATAGCACAAGACTATGGCATGAACCTGCAGTCTGTGCGACAATGAAACCAGAAGATGAGACATGCCCATGATTTTTTTAGACGGGAGGATTTGGCAATGTACCAGGATCCAGTATTCCCAGTGGATGACGTGGTCCTAGAGAGGTGTCAGGACCTAGCACCAGTTTCTGTCGTGACTACGATAGCTCCGGTTGGTGGGCAACAAGCTCTCTACCTCGCCGCTGCAGACCGTCTGTACGCAGTCGATGCCAGTGACGGTACGGTACGCTGGTGCCAGCAGGTGAGACTGACCAGGGATTTTAGTTATCATCCCGGCATGAGCCATCCACCGCCTCCACGTATGACATTCGGGACTCCGAGGGTGGTAAATGGCGTCGTTTACGTTTGTGCTTCTGGCTATGGTGGATATACCTATGCATTTAATGCCGTGGACGGTGTTCTGCGCTGGCGTACGCCTACCGATGGCTGGATTGTCTCCATGCCGTTTGCAGATTATGCTGTTCCAATGGTGAAAGATGGTATCGTGTATAACGGTACCTATGCCTTGAATGAACAGGATGGTGCCGTGCTCTGGCGCATCACCATCGATACGCAATGGCTTTCGCTCCACGCACTCGTTGACAGCACGATCTACGCGTCTACCCAGATGGGTATCTACGCCGTTAACGTGCAGAATGGCAAGACTTACTTGCTCTACCAGCCTGAAGCGCACACGATTATTAGTGGACCGCCTGTCGTCGTCGACCATGTGCTCTACGTCGGCACGAGTGGCTCGGTCGATCACCCAGAGAAAAGCTATTTCTGTGCCCTGGACACCGAAAAAGGGACAGAGCATTGGCGGTACACAATGGGCCGCTATATTGGAGCTGTCGTCCACAACGAGAGCATCTATGTCAGTTCGGGTGATCGGTACCTCTATGCACTGGACAAGAACAACGGAAGTTTGCACTGGAAATACCAATTTGTCTTTCCGGGACACTACCCTGCTATCATTGCAGATCACGTCTTGCACATCAACACAGATGGAGCCTATGCGCTCAGGAGCGCAGATGGCACAGTTCTCTGGCATCAGCCCATAGGGAGTAGTCCTAGTGTCTCTTTTACTCCATCGGTCATCGTCGACGGGGTTGTCTACTTAGTGAGCATCGATGGACATGGGCGGAGCATTTTGTATGCACTTAACGCTAGCAATGGAACTGAGTACTGGCACAACCACTATCTCCACCCGATAGCCCCACTTGCCGTGGCTGCATAGCACTTTTGTTGTTCGACTTGCTTCTTGGCTCTGGCACACTTCAGATAAAGCTTGTTTAACGACATAGGCATTAGGCCTAACAGTGTGATCTTGATGAAAAAGGTAGAGTAAGCGGCCAGCGCGTTACCTTGCGGCACGTTTCCAACCGCTCCTCCCCGAACCACGCATGCACGATTTCCATGCACGTAGCTCTCCAGAGATCAACGTCTTTTCAACGCAACTCCAGCACTGGTCTTCTGGCCTATCCAGGCCAACCAGTACGTTTGAGTCTGATCTCCTGCGGTACTTGTCGGGTAAGAGGCCAGGTCTTGGTTGCCCAAGAACACCAACCCCTCCCCACCGAACCGAGACGTGCATCCTTTCGATGCATCCGGCTCTCCAAGAGTCCCTTTGCTCGCCTTTCAGCGTGGCA
>JAABUZ0100002843.1_pt1 | contig 27473 bp, 22 predicted proteins | sample 5562091 | NCBI WGS metagenome assembly JAABUZ01 (sample SAMN12813069, study PRJNA571459) | rock metagenome | isolation source: Antarctica rocks | place: Antarctica: Victoria Land, Linnaeus Terrace sud | collected 2015-12-21 | reverse complement strand
CCGGGCACATCGATCATGGCAAGACGGCGCTGGTGGCCGCGCTGACCGGCACGGACACCGACCGGCTGCCCGAGGAGCATCGCCGGGGGATCTCCATCGTCCTCGGCTACGCGCGGCTCGCGCTGCCCTCCGGGCGGACGGTCTCCGTGGTCGACGTTCCGGGCCACGAGCGCTTCGTGCGCACGATGGTGGCCGGGGCGACCGGGATCGACCTCTTCCTCCTCGCGGTCGCCGCCGACGACGGCGTCATGCCCCAGACGCGCGAGCACCTCGCGGTGCTGCGCGGCCTCGGGGTGGAGCGCGGGGTGGTGGCGCTCACCAAGGCCGACCTGGCCGACCCGGAGCCGGCCCGCGTGGAGATCGGCGCCCTGCTGCCCGAGGCGGAGGCGGTGGCCGTCTCGGCGCGCACGGGCGCCGGGCTCGAAGAGCTGCGCGCGGCGCTCGACCGGGCGGCGGCGCTCTCTCCTGCGCGCGAGCGCGAACCCGGCGCGCCCTCGCGCCTCCACGTCGATCGCGTCTTCTCGATCCGCGGGGCGGGGACGGTGGTCACCGGGACGCTGTGGTCGGGCGCCGTGGCTCCCGGCGACGAGCTGCGCATGCTGCCCGGCGGCCGGCGAGCCCGCGTGCGCTCGGTGCAGGTGCACGACGAGCCGGTCGCGCGGGCCGCGGCCGGCCAGCGCGTCGCCCTCAACCTCGCGGGGCTCGAGCGCACCGAGGTGGCGCGCGGCGACCTCGTCGCGGCGCCCGCCGCGGAGGTCGCACCCACCCACATCCTCGACGTCGCCCTCGAGCTCCCCGGCGAGGGGAGCGCCCTCGAGCACGGCGAGCGCGTGCAGGTGCACCACGGCACGCGCGAGGCGCCGGGGCGGGTGGCCGAGCTCGGCGGTCGCTTCTGGCAGCTCCGGCTCGAGCGGCCGCTGCTGTGCCTGGCCGGCGACCGGCTCGTCGTGCGTCGGATCGCGCCCCCCGGAACCCTGGGCGGCGGAGTGGTGCTCGACCCGCGAGCGCGGCGTCACGGAGCCGGGCGCGACGTGCTCGCGCGGCTGGTCCGCCTGGAGCGCGGCGAGCCCGAGCCCGAGCCGCCGCCCGCGAGCGCGCACCCGCCGCCGGCGGCGCCCGAGCCTCCGCTGCTCACCCCCGCCGCCCTCGCGCTCGAGGCGCGCCTGCGGGCCGCCGGGCACGAGCCGCCGCTCGACTCCGAGCTGCCGGCCGCCGAGCTCGCCGCCCTGCGGGCGGCGGGGCGCGCGGTGCGCGTCGGCGCCCAGCTTCACTTCCACCCCGATGCGCTCTCGAGCGCGCGAGGGCGCATCGTCGCGCTGGCCCGCGCGCGAGGAGCCGTGTCCCTCGCCGAGGTCCGCGACGAGCTCGGGACCTCGCGCAAGTTCGCCCAGGCGCTGCTCGAGCACCTCGACGCCGAGAAGGTCACGCTCCGCCGCGGCGAGGCGCGGGTGCTGCGGCGCCGGGCCGCGGCTACCGGGCCGCCGCCCGCCGCGCCTTGAGCTCGATCAGGGCGCGGTCGGCGTTGGCCACGAGCTCGGCGGCGGTCGTCTGCTCGTCGAGCTGGGCGAGGGCGCACGTCATGTTCAGCGGCTGCCCCTCGGCGTTCTTGCAGCCCTCGGCCACCGCCGCGGTGAACCGCTGCACCACCGCCTCCGCCTCGACGGCGTCCGCGCCGGGGAGCACGACGGCGAACTCGTCCCCTCCCCAGCGAAAGCACTGGTCCTCGGCGCGGGCGTGGCTCGTCAGGGCCTCGGCCACCGAGCGCAGGCACCGGTCGCCGTGGGCGTGGCCGAGCTGGTCGTTGACCTGCTTGAAGCCGTCGAGGTCGGCGATCATCACGCTGAGCGGCGCCTCGGCGCGCCGGGCGCGGGAGATCTCCACCCCGAGCACCTCCTCGAAGGCGCGCCGGTTGCCAAGTCCGGTGAGCGTGTCCTGGCGTGCCATGAGCTCCGCGCGCTCCTGGGCCTGGCGCAGCGCGGCGCGCTGGGCTCGGAGCACGCCGAGCAGCACGCGCGTGGCGGCCGCCAGGGCGACGAACATGAGGATCTGGGTGCCGGTGTCGATCGCGTCCTCGCGGCTCCAGCCGTGGTAGAGGAGCGGGCCGGCGGCGGCTAGCGCGGCGACGGGCAGGAAGAGCCGCAGGCCGCGGCTCGTGTGCACTCCCGCGGCGAACAGCACGGGGAGCGCATAGAGCGAGTGATAGGGGGAGGAGCGGCCGCCGGCGAGCCACTCGAGCAGGACGATCGCTGCCAGGCCGAGATAGGCGCTCAGCTGCAGCTCGCGCAGGGAGACCATCCGCCGCTCGTCGAGCCGCCGCCACACCATGAGCACGCACGTGAGGAGCAGCGCCGCGGTCACGGCCCAGCCCGCGGCGCCGATGGCCCGCGTCGGCGGCGCGACCGGCAGGAGCACGAGGGCGCAGAGCGCCCCTCCCGCCCAGAGCACCGCGCCCATGAGCCGCGCGGTGGCGACGTCGACGTCGTGCGCACGCAGGCCGCGCATGACCTGCACCGCGGCCAGCGCCCGCCTCAGCATCCCCGGGTCGTTCCTCTCCATGCGGGCATTGTGGCCGGAAGTCAGACCCCGTGTCTCCCCGTGAGGGGCGGAGATGGCCGCCGGGGCGAGATGTACAGTCGCCGATCATGCCCACCTCCCTGGTCACCGGCGGCGCCGGCTTCCTCGGCTCCCACCTGTGCGACGAGCTGCTGAGCCGGGGCCACCGCGTCATCTGCGTGGACAACCTCGAGACCGGCTCGCTCGCGAACATCGAGCACATCCGAGAGCCTGAGTTCCGGCACCTCACGCTCGACATCATCCAGCCCTACTACGTCGAGGAGCCGGTGGACTTCGTCTACCACCTCGCCTCGCCCGCCTCGCCGATCGACTACCTGCGCCTCCCGCTGCACACGCTCAAGGTGGGCTCGTACGGGACCCACCACACGCTCGGGCTGGCCAAGAACAAGCGCGCGCGCTTCCTCATCGCGTCCACGAGCGAGGTCTACGGCGACCCGAAGGTGCACCCCCAGCCCGAGACCTACTGGGGGCACGTCAACTCGGTCGGCCCCCGCGGCGTCTACGACGAGGCCAAGCGCTACGCCGAGGCGCTCGTCATGGCCTACCACCGCCAGCAGGGGGTGGACACGGCGATCATGCGGATCTTCAACACCTACGGCCCCAAGATGAGGCCCCACGACGGCCGCGCCATCCCCACCTTCCTGCGCCAGGCCCTGCAGGACCGGCCGATCACCGTCTTCGGCGACGGGTCGCAGACCCGCTCCTTCTGCTACGTCTCAGACCTCATCCGCGGCATGATCGCCCTCTCCGAGTCGGGCCACCACCACCCGGTGAACATCGGCAACCCCCACGAGTTCACGCTGCTCGAGCTCGCCGAGACGGTGATCGATCTGACCGACTCGAAGTCGGAGATAGTCCACGAGGCGCTGCCCACCGACGATCCCCAGGTGCGCCAGCCGGACATCACGCTCGCGCGCGAGCTGCTCGGCTGGCAGCCCGAGGTATCGCTGCGCGAGGGTCTCGAGCGCACGATCGAGCTCTCGGGCCGCGAGGCGCTCATCGGCGCCGGCTCCCGCTAGAGACCGGGGGCCGCTACTTCGCCGCGCCGCTACCGTTCTGGGTAGGGGAGGGAAGTCGTGCCACCAGGCGCCGTGAAGATCGACGAACGAAACCCGACGCGGGAGTCCACGCCCGTGCCCAGCGACGACTGGGTGGCCGACGTGCGCGCCCGCGACATGCGCGCCAAGCGCCCACCCGCGCTCTCCTTCCTCCTGCGCAGGGAGAACTTGCTGCGCGCGGCGCGCGTCGGCTCCCTGCTCCTCCTCGACTACGCCGGGCTCTACGCCGGGATCTTCACGGCGCTGGCGATCAAGGTCGAGGTGCTCGGGACGGGTGGACTGCGCGAGGCGGCGCACGAGGCCGCGGGCCTCGTCGGCTTCGCCTACCTGCTCACCGTGCTGCTCTTCGCGCGCTCTGACCTCTACGCCGAGCGGCGGCTGCGCTCGGGTGTGACCAAGGTCGTCTCCTCGCTCTTCCAGGTCACCGTCGTCTCGCTCATCTTCGCCCTGGCCACGGGGCGGCGCTTCGATAGCTACTACCAGTTCTACGGCTCGCTCTTCTTCGCGGTGATCTACGTCGCCGTGCTGCGCGCGTTGCACATGCGGCTCACGAGCGCCGTGCTCCGCCACGCGGGCTACCGCCGCCGCGCCCTGCTCATCGGATCGGGCCAGCAGATCGAGCACGTGAGCCGCGGGCTGGCCGACGCCACCGGCGCGCCGGTCGAGCCGGTGGGCTGCATCTCGCTCACGCCGCACCGCGACAACGGCCTGAAGACCCTCGGGACGCTCGCCGACCTGCCTCGGATCCTCGGCTCGCACCGCGTGGAGGAGGTGATCGTCGCCGACCCCGAGTTTCCCCAGGAGCAGGCGGTGATGCTCGTCGACCACTGCCACCAGCGCGGAGTGACCGTGCACGTCGCTCCCTCCACCACCGAGATCCTCATCCGCCGCGCGGAGTTCGTTCCCGGCCAGTCCGTGCCCCTCTTCACGCTCAAGCCGCCGGTGTTCGAGGGCCTCGACTTCGTGCTCAAGCGGACCTTCGACATCGTCGGCTCGCTCCTCCTCCTCTTCGTGCTCAGCCCGCTGCTGGCGATGCTCGCCGCGGCGGTCAAGCTCTCCTCGCGCGGCCCGGTGCTCTTCCACTCGATCCGGCCGGGCATGGCCGGCCACCGGTTCGCCTGCCTCAAGTTCCGCACCATGCGCTCGGACGCCGAGCAGAGCCAGGCCGATCTCGAGTCGGTCAACGAGGCCTCGGGGCCGCTCTTCAAGATCCGTCGCGATCCCCGCCTCACGCCGCTCGGGCGCTTCCTCCGCCGCTTCTCGCTCGACGAGCTGCCCCAGCTGTGGAACGTGCTCCGCGGCGAGATGTCGCTCGTGGGGCCGCGTCCGCTGCCGCTGCGCGACTTCGAGCGGCTCGAGGACTGGCACAAGAAGCGCTACCTCGTGCTCCCGGGCGTGACCGGCTTGTGGCAGGTCTCGGGCCGCTCCGAGCTCGACTTCGACGACCTCGTGCGGCTCGACTTCCTCTACCTCGAGCGCTGGTCGGTGTTCCTCGACCTCGTGATCCTGGCCAAGACCGTGCCCGCGGTGCTCACGCGGCGCGGGGCCTATTGAACCGGCTGCGCGCGCCAGCGTGCGGGCGTTCTACGAGGAGCTGTGGGCGCGGCTGCCCGCAGAGCTGCACCCTCCCGCCTTCGCGGCGCGGCAGGAGCTCCTGCTCGATCACGTGCGCCCGGGGCTGCGCGTGCTCGACCTGGGCTGCGGCGAGGGGCACTTCGCCGCCGCCGCAAGCGAAGCGGGCGCCGAGGCCGTCGGGATCGACATCGCCCAGGCGGCGCTGGAGCGCGCCCGCGCGGCGCATCCGGGGCTCGAGCTCCGCCTGGCTCCCGAGGACGGAGCGCTGCCGCTCGAGGACGCCTCGATCAACGTGGTGTGGGCCTCCGAGGTGCTCGAGCACGTGCCCGACACCGCGCGCTTCCTCTCCGAGGCGCGCCGCGTGCTCCGTTCCCGCGGCACGCTGCTCGTGACCACGCCGGCGCGGGGGCGGGGGCGGCTCCTGCTCTCCGGGGCGCCCGATCCCCTCGGCGACGAGCTCCACCTCTACACGCGACGCTCGCTCGCCGCCACGCTGGCGGGATTCGGCTACGAGCAGTTGCGCGTCGGCCGCCTCGGCCGCGCGACGCTCACCGCGGTGGCCCGGCGCGCTTCCTGGTAGCCACTTCGACGAGCGGGTGCGCGGACATTCAAGAGTCTCCCGCATACGGACGATATCGGGAGTCCAGTCCGTCTTCCGGGGAGCGTCGTGGGCAAGCAGAGCAACCGCCAGATGTTCGTCTACCTGCCGCTGGTGGTGCTCGTCACCTTCCTGGTGGCGGTCTGTCCGGTGGTGCTCGTGTGGTGGCTGCGCGCGTCCGGGGCGGTGAGCTCGGGGTGGGTGGCGGCCGGGCTGGGCGCGGCCGCTTCGTTTGGCGCCTCCTACGTCGGGGGTGCGCTCTGGAAGACCCGACCCCATTCCGAGGATCTCCTGTTCGGGGAGCTCATGCTGTGGGGGTGGGTGCAGCGCTGGCGCGGGGAGCGGCGCCTGGCGGCGGCGACCGACCTGCTTGGCCTCTCGGAGGGCGTGCCGCGGAATGTCCCCGGTGGGCGGCTGACCGATGAGCAGCGCGCCGATCTGTTGACGCGGCTCGCCTCGACGTTGGAGGCTCGGGATCCGTACACGCATGGTCATTCGCGGCGGGTTGCCCGTCACTCTTCGAATATCGCCAGGCGCATGGGCCTCTCGGCCGAGGAGGTCGCCAAGGTGCGCACGGCGGCGGCGATGCACGACGTGGGCAAGGTCAAGACGCCGATCGCGGTGCTCCACAAGGAGGGCAAGCTGACCGACGAGGAGTTCGCGATCATCAAGCGCCATCCGGTGGACGGGGCGGTGATGGTTGCGATGCTGCGTGACGACGAGCTGACCGGGATGGTGCGCCACCATCATGAGCGGCTCGACGGGACGGGCTATCCCGACCGGCTGGGCGGTGAGGCGATCCCCGTCGGGGCGCGCATCATCGCGGTGGCTGACACCTTCGACGCGATCACCTCGACCCGGGCCTACCGCTCGGCCCGTGCGCACAAGAGGGCGCTCGACATCCTCCGCGCCGAGGCTGGCACCCAGCTCGATCCCGAGGCGGTGAAGGCCTTCTGCCGCTGCTACTCGGGGATGCGCCCGCTCGCGATCTGGACGATCCTGGCCGGCGTGCCGCAGAGGCTCGTCTCGTGGTTCGGCGGCGGGGTGGGCACCGCCAACGCGGCCTCGGTGGCCAACGTCATGGCCACCGCCGCCTCCACGGTGGCGGTGGGTGGCGTGGCGCTCGGGACGTTCGTCAAGCCGCCGGCCCACTCCCACCGAACGGTCCTGACCGCCGCTACCGCTCCCGTGACTCCGGCCGCTGCTCGGCGGTCCCCGGGAGCCTCCTTCACGCGGCACGAGCGCGCCCACGCCCCGGTGCACCGGCCGGCCTCTTCGGCGCCGCCTCGACCCGCGTCCGTGGCTCGGCCGACCGTGAGCCGGCCGAGCGCTCAGTCCATCTCCGCCCGACGCGTGCGTGCCTTCCCGCGCAGATCGCCGCGGCTCGTGGCGTCCGCTCCGGCCGCACCCGCCCCCGCGACGCCGGTACGCCGCCATGGTGGGGGGACGGTGCCGGTGGGCCACGGTGGCCAAGGCCAAACCCACGAGCACGGCTACGTGACGAGATACGGGACCGGCAGGGCGCCCGCACCGCGTCGGGCCCCTGCGCCTGCTCCTGCCCCCGCTCCTGCCCCTGCTCCGGCCCCTGCCCCCGCGCCTGACTCCGGCGTCGCGCCCGGCCTCGGCATCGCGCCGGGCCTTGGCACCGTGCCTGACCTCGGCAGCGGGCCGCCCCCCCAGGGCAGCGCACCGCCTCCGAGCAACCCGCCCCCGAGCAACCAGCCGCCCCCGAGCAACCCGCCCCCGAGAACTTCGCCCCCCCCGAGCAACGGGTCCGGATCGGACCACGACCACGACCACGACCACGGCCACGGCCACGGCCACGGCCACGGCCACGACGGCGAGCACGGCAACGCGCATTGAGTCGGATCCAGCGCTGGTCGTCCGGCGCTAAGGACCGGCCTCGGCCGTGACCGACGCGGTCGGGTCCGGAGAGTCGGTGGAGAATCGCTGGTCTCCGATGATCGAGAGCAGCTGGAGCTTCTCGTGGTCCTCGGTACCCGGGGTGGCGGTATAGACGAGCAGCACCTGGGCCTGGTCCTCCGCGACGAGGGTCTGGCAGTCGAGCTCGATGATGCCGACTCGTGGGTGCACCATCCGCTTGCGGTCGCTGGTCCGGAAGCCAACCTCGTGCTCCGCCCAGAGGCCGGCGAACTCCGCGCTCTCGGCGAGCAGACGGTCAGCCAGCTCCCGGGCGCGCGGATCGTCATCGCCGCCGCGTGCCACCGCTCCGCGCAGCGCCGCGACGTACATGCGCGCGTGGCGATCGTGGTCGGCCTCCGGGTAGATGTCGCGCTCGGACGGGTCGGTGAACCAGCGATACACGACGCTGCGCGCCGGCCCGGTGTAGACGGTCTGGTTGCCGAGGAGCGCGACCGCGAACGGGTTCTGCACCAGGGTCTCCCCCAGGTCGGAGATGACCTGCGCCGGTGTGTCCAGCCGGTCGAGCACCCGCATGAGCGCCGGGCTGACGTGATCAGAGCGTCGAACGCGTCCGGGGGCGGTGTGCCCGGCGAGGCGAAACAGGTGATCGCGCTCGTCCTGGCTGAGCCGCAGGCCGCGGGCGATCGAGGCGAGCATCTGCTCGGAGGGCTGCGGGCCGCGCTGCTGCTCTAGTCGGCTGTAGTAGTCCGTCGACATGCTCGCGAGCGTCGCGACCTCCTCACGGCGCAGGCCGCTCGTGCGTCGCCGCGGTCCCTTGACGAGGCCGACGTCCTCCGGCTGCAGCGCCTCGCTCCGCCGGCGCAGGAAGTCGGCGAGTTGTGGTCGGTCCATCCGCCCAGTATCCGCGCCCGGGACGCCGGCAACCAGGGATCGCCGATCCCCGGATGGAGGCTCCTCTTTCGCCTCACCCCGGATCGCGCAAGGGTGGATCCATGAGCAATCCGCGCTGGAGCTTCACAGAGCTTCCCGACCTCGCCGGCCGCACCGTCGTGGTGACCGGCGCCTCAAGTGGACTGGGCGCCGAGACCGCCCGCGCCCTCGCCGGAGCCGGCGCGCGGGTCGTGCTCGCGGTCCGCGACACCGCCAAGGGCGCGCGCGTCGCCGCCAGCATCGACGGGGACACCGACGTGAGGGCGCTCGATCTCGGAGAGCTCGCGTCGGTCCGCGCCTTCGCCGAGAACTGGTCGGGTCCGCTCGACGTCCTCGTCAACAATGCGGGGATCATGGCCGTGCCCGAAGGCCGCACCGCCGACGGCTTCGAGACGCAGATCGGGACGAACCACCTCGGCCACTTCGCGCTGACCCTGCGGCTGCCCCCCCACATCCAGGACCGTGTCGTGACCGTCAGCTCGGAACTCTCGACGCGCAGGCAGATCGACCTCGAGGACCTGAGCTGGGAGCACCGCCCCTACAAGCCGTGGCCGGCCTACAGACAGTCCAAGCTCGCCAACCTGCTCTTCACCTACGAGCTGCAGCGCCGCCTCGCCGCCGGTGGCAGCAGCGTGCGCGCCTACTCCGCCCATCCCGGCGTCGCCGGTACCGGGCTGCAGCAGACCGGCCACCGCCTCCAGGACCTGGTGATGGGGTCGCTCGTCAGGTTCTTCGCCCAGGACGCTGCCCATGGCGCCCTCCCGACGCTGTTCGCGGCCACCCAGGATCTTCCCGGCGGCAGCTACGTCGGCCCCGACGGTCGCTTGGGCACCCGCAAGAGCCCGAGGGTCGTAGCCCCGCCGCCGGCCGCCACCGATCCGGAGATGGCGCGCAGGCTGTGGGAGGTGTCCGAGCGCCTCACCGAGACCGAGGCGACGGTTCCGAGCGGCATCTAAGGGAGCCCCTAGCGCCGGACCGAGTCGCCGAGCCGCTTCAGGTCCGCGTCGACCATCAGCCGGATGAGCTCTTCGAAGCTCGTCTTCGGCTCCCAGCCGAGCTGGCGCTGGGCCTTGCCGGCATCGCCGACGAGGAGGTCGACCTCGGCCGGGCGCAGGAACGCCTCGTCGAGCACGACGTGGCCCTCGGAGGAGACCCCCGCCTGGTCGAACGCGATCTCCACGCAGTCGCGCACCGAGTGCGTCTGTCCGGTCGCGATCACGAAGTCCTCGGGCGCGTCCTGCTGGAGCATGAGCCACATCGCCTCGACGTAGTCCCGCGCGTAGCCCCAGTCGCGCTTGGCGTCGAGGTTGCCGAGCCGCAGCTCCTGCGCGAGCCCGAGCTTGATCGCCGCAGCGTGCCAGGTGATCTTGCGGGTGACGAACTCGAGCCCCCGGCGCGGACTCTCATGGTTAAAAAGTATCCCGCTCGTCGCGTGCAGATCGTAAGACTCACGGTAGTTCACCGTGATGAAGTGACCGTAGGCCTTGGCGACGCCGTAGGGTGAGCGCGGGTAGAAGGGCGTGGACTCGTTCTGCGGCGTCTCGCGCACCTTGCCGAACATCTCGCTCGAGGACGCCTGGTAGAAGCGGGTCTCGGGGCAGACCTCGCGGACGGCCTCCAGCAGCCGGGTGACGCCCACCCCGGTGAACTCGGCGGTCAGCGTGGGCTGGATCCACGAGACCGCGACGAACGACATGGCGGCCAGGTTGTAGACCTCGTCGGGACGGGCGGCGCGCAGGGCGTCGACGAGCGAGCGGTGGTCGAGCAGGTCGCCCTGGTGGAGGGTGATGCGCTCGCGCAGGTGCTCGACGCGCTCGAACTTCTCGGTCGAGGCCCGGCGGACCATGCCGTGCACCTCGTAGCCCTGCTCGAGCAGGAGCTCGGCGAGGTAGGAGCCGTCCTGCCCGGTGACGCCGGTGATCAGGGCGCGGCGAGGGCTCACCCGGCCTACGCTAGCGTGGCGAGCGGCAGCTCGAGGGCTCGCTCGCCTCGCCCGCCGACTCCCCGCGCATGACGCTCACCGACTCACCGGCGCACCCCACCTCTCCGCGGCGCCGGAGCGTCCTCCTCGTCCTCGCCGGCCTGCTCCTCCTCGCCTTCCTCCTGCGCCTGTGGGGCTTTCGCAGCGGGCTTCCCTACTCCTACAACCGCGACGAGAACGCGCACTTCGTGCTCTACGCGATCTCCCTCTTCGGCCACGGGTGGGACCCGAACTACTTCGACAACCCGCCCGCGCTCATCTACCTGCTCCACCTCGTGTTCGCGGTGCGCTTCGGCGGGGGAGACGGCGCCGCGCGGGCCTTCGCGACGAACCCGACGGCGGTCTTCGAGGTCGCCCGCCTGACCTCCGCGCTGCTCGGGACGGCCTCGGTGGCGCTCGTCTACCTCGTGGGCCGCCGCGCGCTCGGGCGCGGGGGCGGGCTGCTCGCCGCGGCCGTCCTGACCGTCGCCTTCCTGCCGGTCTCCTACGGCCACCTCGCTCTCAACGACGCCCTGACGATCCTCCCCGTGAGCCTCGCGCTGCTCGGGGCGGTGCTCGTCGTGCGCCGGGGACATGCGCGCGACTACGCCCTGGCCGGCGCCGGGGTCGGCCTCGCGGCGGCCACGAAGTACACGGGCGGCATCGCGCTCCTCCCCGTGCTCGGGGCGGTCGGCGTGCGGCTCTTCGCTCCGGGCGGCCGGCGCCCGGCGCTCGTCGGGCTCGCCCTGGCCCTCCTCGCCGCCATGGTGGCCTTCGCCGTCGTCGACCCCTACGCGCTGCTGCGCTTCGGCGACCTGCGCGCCGCCCTGCACCGGGAGGCGCTGGTCGCCGCGGGCACGTCCAAGCTCGGCGTCACCGAGCACAGCGGCGTTCTCTACTACGCGTGGACCGCGACGTGGGGGCTCGGGTGGGTGCCCGCGCTCCTCGCCCTCGCCGGTGCCGTCCTGCTCGTGCGCGAGGACCGGCGCCTCGCCGCCCTGCTCGTCCCCGCCCCGGTGATCTTCATCCTCTTCATGGGCTCGTGGGACCGCTACTTCGGGCGCTGGCTCCTGCCCATCTTCCCGTTCCTGTGCCTCCTGGCCGGCTACGCGACGCTGCGGATCGTGCGACGGCTCGCCGCTCGACCCGGGCGGTGGCCCGGGCGGGCGCTGGCCGCGGCCGCGGTGGCGCTCGTCCTCGCCCAGGGCGCCGTCACCTCGGTGCACAACGACCTCGTCCTCTCCCGGCTCGACACCCGCAACGAGACGCGGGCGTGGATGGTGAAGAACGTCCCGGCGGGCTCGCGCGTCGTGCTCGAGCCGATCGTGCCCGACGAGTGGGTGCGCGGGCGGGCGGCGAGCGGCGCCCGCCGGCGGGCGCCGAAGCTGTGGGTCACGGGCTTTGGGTTCGGCCCCGAGTACTACGAGAAGAAGCTCTCGCCCGCGCGGATCGAGAACTACCTCCGCCGCGGGTTCTGCTGGGTGGTGAGCGGCTCGACGGAGTCCGGCCGCGCCTACGCCGCGCCGCGCGAGGCGCCGGGCGCGATCGACTACTACCGCGAGCTCGGCCGCCGCGCCCAGGTCGTCTTCCGCTCGAGCCCCTACGACCCGGGAGCCGAGCCCGTGCGCTTCAACTTCGACTTCTCGTTCAACTTCTATCCGCTGGCCTACCACCGCCCGGGGCCAGAGATCACGATCTACCGGCTGCGCGGCGGGAGTTGCGGGTGAGGGGACCGGCCCTCGGCGTAGCCGGCCAGGACGGTCCGCACGGAGGACTCGAGCGAGAGCATCGTCGCGTTGCGCTCGTACCAGGCCGCGGTCGCGGCTCGCAACCGGGCGCCGCCGGCGTGGACGGCGAGGATCGCCGCAGCCAGGTCCTGCGGCTCGGCCGAGCGCGCGACCACGCCGTTCTCGCCCTCGCTCAGGAGCTCCACGGCGGCGTTGTCGGGGCCCTTCACCACCACGCTCGGCGTGCCCCGCGCCGCGGCCTCGACCACGACCAGGCCGTAGCCCTCGCGCTTGGAGGGCAGCACGAGGCACATCGCCCGCGCGAGGGCGGCCTCCACGGCCGCCGCGGGAACGAAGCCGGGCATCTGCACCGCCTCTCCGAGGCCGTAGGAGGTGACGAGCCGCTCGACCTTGGACCGCTCAGGCCCGTCGCCGTAGATCTCCGCGCGCAGCTCGGGGGCGACCTTGCGCGCCGCGGCCAGCGCCGGAACGAGGGCGTGCACCTGCTTCTCGGCGATGTGGCGACCGGCGAAGACGACGACGGGCTGGGTCGGCGCCGCCCTCGCGGCAGCCGGTGACGGCGGGGAGCCGGCGTACTCGCCGCGCAGGACGGTCACCGGCCCGGCGTGCCCCTCCTCGCGCAGGCGCGCGGCATGGAGCTCGGAGAAGCAGAAGGCCCGGTGCGGGCGCCGCGCGCACGCGCGCTGGACGAGCGCCCCGATCCTCCCGCCGGCGTGGCCCAGGTACTCCCGCCAGTAGTCATCGCTCCAGACCTCGTGCCAGTCGACCACGAGGCCGTAGCCGCCGCGCCGGCGTACCCCCGCCGCGGCGAGCAGCGAGAAGTAGGGGAAGGACGCCGTGTGCACCACGTCGTAGTCGCGCCCGCGGCGGGCGAGGTGCCACAGGCAGCCGAGGCCGAAGCGGAGCGGGGGGAGGATCCGCCGGCGCCCGCCGCGCTCGGTGTAGAGCTCCGAGCGCCCGGAGACGGCGATCACCCGCACTCCGGGAACGGCGGGAGGACCGCCGCCCCGTTCCCACTGGCGACGGGTGAGATAGGTCACCTCGTGTCCGTCGGCGGCGAGCCGCTCGGCGAGGTTGCGGTACCAGTGCTCCGCTCCTCCCACCGTGCAGGGGAAGAGGCAGTCGTAGACCACGCAGATCCGCATGCGCGCCAGGCTGACAGATCCTCGCGACTCAGCGGCCGGGACGGCGGCTAGACTGCCCCCGCCTCGACAGGGGGACCGCAACCTCTGCGGCGACGAGCCGTCTTCCTTTCCATGTCTAGCCTTCAAACCAGGCGGGTCAACGGCCTGCTCTCGCCTTCGCAGGGCGAGTCAGAGCCGCTCGTCACAGTGGTGATCCCCTGCCTGAACGAGGCGATGACGATCGCTCCGTGCGTTCGCCAGGCGTGGGACGCGCTCGAGGTGAACGGCATACCCGGGGAAGTGGTGGTGGCCGACAACGGCTCCACCGACGGCAGCCCGGCGCTCGCCGCCCGCGTCGGCGCGCGCGTCGTCCACGAGCCGCGCCGCGGGTACGGCAGCGCCTACCGCGCCGGGTTCGCGGCGGCCTCGGGGCGCTACATCGTCATGGCCGACGCCGACCTGACCTACGACTTCTCGGAGATCCCCCGCTTCGTCGAGCGCCTGGAGGACGGCGCCGAGCTCGTCATGGGCGACCGGATGGACAACATCCATCCCGGCGCCATGCCCTGGCTCCATCGCTACGTGGGCAACCCGGTCCTCACCGGCCTGCTCAACGTGCTCTTCGGCACCGGGGTCAGGGACGCCCACTGCGGCATGCGGGCGCTCCGGCGCGAGGCGCTGCCGCGGCTCGGCCTGCGCACCACGGGGATGGAGTTCGCCTCCGAGATGGTCATCCGCGCGGCCCAGGAGGGCCTCGAGATCGACCAGTTCCCGATCCAGTACCGCCCGCGCGGCGGCGAGTCGAAGCTCTCGAGCTTCCGCGACGGCTGGCGCCACCTGCGCTTCCTACTCGTCCACAGCCCGCGCCACCTCTTCATCTTCCCCGGCGCCCTGATGGCCCTGCTCGGTGCGCTGATCGCCCTGGTCGTGCTCACCCAGGTGCACGTCTTCGGGCGCCCGTGGGAGCTCCACACGCTGATCGCCGGCTCGCTCCTCATGGTCGTGGGCACGCAGGTGATCGGCCTCGGGCTCTGCGCCCACGCCTACGGGACCTACTTCATGGGCGACCGCGACCCCTGGTTCGACCGTATGCGCCGGCGCTACCGGCTCGAGCACGGCCTCCTTCTCGGGGGGACGGTGGGGCTCACCGGCCTGGTGATCGCCGGCCTGCTGCTCTGGACGTGGGCGCAGCGCGGCTTCGGCGCCCTGGCCGAGGAGCGGTGGGCGGTGCTGGCGGCCACGCTGATGATCGTGGGCATCCAGGTCTTCTTCTCCTCCTTCCTGCTCTCGATCCTCGGGCTCCGCCGGCGCGACCCGGCGCCCACGCCGGCGTGGAGTGCGACGCGCGAGGATCGCCCCCTCACCGCGGGCCGGGAGCAGAGCAGCGTGCCCGGACGGGCGTAGAGCGCCCTTCCCGCCGAGTCGCGCGACGCGCTCAGCGTGCGAACACCGCCAGCCGGGTGCTGACGTACACCGCCCTCGCGCCCTGAGGGGGTTGCGCCGGGCGTCCTCGGGCATCGGCGCAGAACGGGTCGACGAGGATGTAGCGCACGCCGAGGCGCCGCCCGATTTCGCGTCCCCGTGGGGAGTCGTCGAGAACCGCGCGCGCCTGCTCGGCCACCTCTAGCTCGGCCTTAGGTTGGATGTCGGAGCTCTCCAGCGCGGGCAGCGTACGCGTGTGGAGCAGCCACGTGGAGAGGAAGCTCCAGCAGCGATCGGTCGCCACCACCTCCCCCGGCCGCAGGCGGTGGGCGAGGGCGTCGAGCCCGCGGAGCGACGCGGCGTCGGCGAAGGAGTAGAAGCGACGGGCGTGCTCGTCCTGGGTCCGGGCAAGCACACCGACCGCGGTGATCAGAACCAGCGCGAAGGCCGCCGCGACACGCCGCGGTGCAAGCGAGACGAGAACGCTGGCGACGAGCGGCACCAGCGCGAGCGGAAGGTAGTAGGCCATCCGCACATAGGCGAGCGGCAGGTGCACGAGCCAGGAGTAGGCGAGCGCGACGACGGTGGCGAGCAGGCAGATTGGGACGAGGAGCGATTCGCGGCGAGCTCGTCGCGTACAGAGCAGGACGAGGGCGAGGAGCGCGACCGCGGCGAAGGGGTAGGTGAGGTCGCGCACGACGCCCAGGGCATCGATCTTGGTGGCGAGGTAGGCCGCGTAGCCCTGGGTTCCACCGAAGGTCCTCTCGCGCGCGACGAGGTCGGCGGCGACCCCCGGCGCCGCCAGCGCCACCAGCGCGCCAATCCGGAGCCCGTTGCGTGCGAGCCGCCTCCTGTCCGTGCTGCGCGCGAAGACCACGACCAGCGCGCCCCCGAGCGCGAGCGCGGCAACCAGGAAAGAGAGCCGATGCGCGGCGGCGAGCGCGACCGTGAGCAGTGCAGCACCCGCGGCCTCCCGCCAGCGCACCCGCTCGCTGGCGAAGGCGCTCGCGTACGCCATGAGGATCGGGAAGAGGCCGAGGGCGGCGACGTTGGCCAGCCCGTGCCAGGCCAGGATGTCGTCGTTGACCGGCAGCACCGCCCAGAGACCCGCCGCCACCGCGGCGGCCAGGGGGCCCCAGTAGGCACGGACGTAGCCGAAGATGGAGAGGAGGGGGATGAGCGCGAAGAGCCAGAGAGCGTGGGAGATCGTCGCCGGCCCCGCCTTGGCCATGGCGGCGAAGGGCCCGAGCACGGATGGGACCCCGGGATCGTCGCGGAAGGGCTGACCGAGCATCCACAGCGGGTTCTGGATGAGCAGCGAGCCGTGCAGGCGCACCTCATCGGCGTAGAGGAGGTACTTGCCCCAGTCGGTTCCGGGCGCGGGAGACCCGCCCAACGTGTGCCCGGCGAGCACCGCGGCCACGATCAGCGCGGCCAGCAGGGAAAGGGCCTCGAGCGGAGCGGGAGCGCCGGTCGCGCCGTCCGCCCGACGGAGCGCGAGCGCCCCGATCACCACGATCGCGGCGACGGCGAGGCGCGCGCTGAGCGCAGTCAGCGGAACTCCCACGCGGGCGAGGGTGATCAGCGTGACGCTGCTCGCGGCGAAGCCGAGCGCCGGAGCGCAGGCGATGGCCCCCAGCGGAGTCGAGCGCAGTCGCGCGGGGAGCAAGGGCAGCAGAGCAAGTCCCGGGGCGAGCACCAGGACCGCCGCGGAGAGGGCCGGGACGCGGCCGCCGAGCGCGGCGACGGCGGCTTCGACCACCAGGAGCGCGACCGCCGCCGCCGCCCCGCTGCTGAGGAGAGCTCCCGCGCTCGCGGCGGCAGCCGGGGGTACAGTCCGAGAACGAGATGAACGTGCGCGGTCGGATAGCAGCATGGCGACGCGGCCTCGCGGTGGGCTTGGCTTGGGGGATCCTGTTGAGCGGCGTTGGCGCGGCACCGGCCGCCGCCCAGGCTGGCAACGGCCTCTACTCTCCGTTCCCCCAGCCCACGAAGCAATCGGGGTTCTTCGCCCAGACGAAGATCCGCGTCACCTTCAACGACTACCGGCACGGGAAGTTTCTCACGCCGCGTCATCTCGCGTCGGGTTTGGCGCTGGCGCCCGTCCCGCCCGGCGATCCGAGCGCGAGGGCGGGAGTCGGCGACCCTCAGGACTCCGGGACGGGCGGATGGGCCCTCGGGATCGGCGTCGTCGCGCTGGTCGCCGGGCTCGGCGCCTTGGCCCCGCGCCGGGCGCGTCGCCCGAGAACGGCGGGGTGAGCGTCGCGCCCACGCTCGGCGCGGCCGGGGCGGAGGCTGGGAGCATCGCCCTCCTGGCTGGTCTGGGCGGCCGGGCCCGCGCACCGCGCCGGCGCGAGACATTCCTGCTCTCGGGGGCGACGGTGGCCATGCTCATCGGCGCGACGGCAACCTCCGAGTACAACCTCCGCTACCTCATCCCGATGGTTCCCCCGCTCCTCGGCGGTGGCCTGGCCGCCGCGCTGGACCTCGCGAGCCTCGCCGGCGCCCGAGCGCGCCGCCCGACGCTGGCGCCGGCCTCTTCGTGACGGCGCTTGCGCATCGATTCGCGAAGCGGCGTGTTGTTCGGGTGATTACCGGTAGCCTGCCCCGCACCCGTCCAGCTGGTCCAAGGAGGAGTCGATGACGAAGTTCTCGCTGAGGAGCACGCGCGGGCCCGCGCGTGCTCGCGTCGTCCTGCTCGCCGCGCTGGCGGTGCTCGCCTCTGCAGCGGTGATCGTGCCCACTGCCGCGTCCGCCAGAGTGCCCTCGACCTTCGTCGGGATCGCCCCGTTCACGAGCTGCACCACCTGCGCCTTCGGGGACTCGCAGCTGCGCCAGCAGAAGTCGCTGCGGATCGGCACCCTGCGCACGGCGTTCAGCTGGATGGACATCGAGACCAGCCCCAACGCGCCCTACGACTTCCGCTACACGGACCGGAACTTCCGCGACGCCGCCCGCTTCGGGCTGACGCTGCTGCCGATCCTCTACAACCCGCCGAGCTTCCGCGCCAAGCCGCCGCAGGGCGCCATCGCCTTCCCGCCCAACAACCCGGCGGACATGGGCACGTTCGGAGCGAAGATGGTTGGTCGCTACGGCCCGCACGGCTCGTTCTTCAAGGGCGCGGACGCCAAGTACCGCAAGTACGCGATCCACTCCTGGCAGATCTGGAACGAGCCGAACCTGGCCCAGTACTGGGGCGGCAGGCCGAACGCGAGTGCCTACGTCAGGCTGCTCGCGGCCGCGTACAAGGGCATCAAGCACGCCGACCGCCGTGCGGAGATCGTCACCGCGGGCATCCCGTTCAGCACCCAGCACCTCGCCATCTCGGCGAAGATCTACATTCCGCAGATCCTGAAGGCGCACGCGGCGCGCTACTTCGACACGCTGGCGATCAATGCCTACTCGCGCGCCCCGAGCGGGGTCTTCGACCGCGTCTCCGCGGAGCGAAAGAACCTCAACAAGTTCGGCGGCAAGCGCAAGCAGATGTGGGTCACCGAGGTGGGCTGGTCGGACGTCGGCCCCAAGAGCCCGTACAAGGTCGGCGCCAAGGGGCAGGCCAACGACATCGCCGGCCTCTTCAAGCTCGCCTCCAAGCTGCGGGGAAGCCTGAAGCTGCGCGGAGTCATCTACTACAACTGGCAGGACCTCACCCCGGGCAGCCGGGGAGACTTCGCCGGCAACCACCAGGGGCTCCTGACGCAGACGGGCAAGCGGAAGCTCGCCTACAACGCGTTCGCCAAGGCGGTCCGCAGCCTGCGCTGAGCACCCGCTCCGCCACTCCGCCGCATCACGTGACCGCCCGAGAGATCGGGCGGTCACGTGCGTTCGGAGCCGCTCGGAGCGCTCGCTACGGTCTACGCCCATCGCCGGTCGACGCCCCCATCTCCGCGTGCGCTCGCACCGGCCGCCTCTCGTCGTGCTCGTGGCGAGCGCGCTCTGCGCCGTCGCGGCGGGTTGCGGGGGGACTTCAGGGTCCTCGGGGCCCGTCCCGCGCGACTTCGTCGGCCTGTCAACGAGCGGGGTGCTCGCCGAGCAGGGGGCGGCGCGCGATCGCGACCTGAGGTCCATCGCGGCGACCGGCGCGGGGATCGTCCGGCAGCGGTTCGACTGGGCCCTCGTCGAGCGCCGGCCGGGCCACTTCGATCTCTCCATGTACGACGGCATCGTCAGCGCGACGTCCCGCGCCGGCCTCGATCTGCTGCCGATCCTCTTCCTTCCTCCTCGCTTCCGCGCGAGCGGCTCGCCGAAGTCCAACCCCAACACGGTCTTCCCCCCGCGCCGCGACGCCGACATGGGGCGCTTCGCCGCCGTGCTCGAGCGCCGCTACGGGCCGCGGGGGACGCTGTGGTCCGAGCATCCGTCTCTGCCGCGCCACCCCATCCGCGCCTGGCAGGTGTGGAACGAGCCCAACCTGCCGGTCTACTGGGGCGGGCGTCCCGACGCCTCCGCCTACGTGCGGATGCTGCGGGCGGTGGGCGGCGCGCTCAAGCGCGTGGACGCCGGAGCCCAGGTCGTGAGCGCGGGGCTGCCCGACAGCCGGCTCGGCGTTCCGCTGCTGCGTTACCTGAAGCAGATGTACGAGGCGGGGGCGAGGGGAGCGCTCGACGTGGTGGCGATCCATCCCTACGCCGTCGACGCCGAGGGCGCGCTCGCCGGCGTGCAGAGCGCGCGCGGCGTGCTCGAGCGCTCCGGGGACGGCGGCGTCCCCATCTGGATCACCGAGATCGGCTGGGCGAGCGGAGGGCCGCCGAGCGCGTTCACCGTCGGTCCTGACGGGCAGGCCAAGCGCGTCACCAAGATGCTCACCGAGCTCGCCTCGCGCCGGCGGGAGCTCGGCGTGCGCGGCGTCTTCTACTTCACCTGGCAGGACGTGAGCGCCCCTCCGGCCCAGGACTTCTTCGGCCTGCACACCGGGCTTCGGGGCGCCGACGGCCGTCGCAAGCCCGCCTATGAGGCCTGGGTGAAAACCGTGAAGAGCATCACCTCGTGAGCGCCTCGTCGCGCGGCTACCTGTCGCGCGTCTTCGTCGCCACCGAAGAGCTCAACCGCCGCGAGCTGCTCGGCGCGCTTCCCGCCGGGCGCGGCGGGCACCTGCTCGACATCGGCACCCACACGGGGGAGTTCACGCTGCGAATGGCCCGTCGCCTCGTAGCGGAGCGGGTGAGCGGGGTCGAGCTCATCCCCGCCCACGCCGCGGTGGCCCGCGAGCGGGGCATCGAGGTCGCCGAGGCCGACCTCGACGAGGGCCTCCCGTTCGCCGACGCGAGCTTCGACGTGGTGAGCGCCAACCAGGTGCTCGAGCACGTGCGCCGCACCGACCGGCTCCTGGCCGAGATCCGCCGGGTGCTGCGTCCGGGCGGCCTGGCGTGCATCTCGACCAACAACGCGGCGAGCTGGCACAACGTCGTCTCGCTCGCGCTCGGCTTCCAGCCGCCGCCCATGCACGTGAGCGACGAGGTGATCGTCGGCAACCCCCTCAACCCGGAGGCCGGAGCCGAGCACGAGGACGTCGGTCGCACCCACCTGCGCATCTTCACCGGCCGCGCGCTGGCCGAGCTGGCCCGCCACCACGGCCTCGAGCCGGTGCTGGAGCGGACCGTGGGCTACTACCCCCTGCCGCCCCGCCTGGCGCGCGCGGCCGTGCGGCTCGACCCGCGGCACGGGGCGTTCCTGCTCGACCTGTTCCGCGCGAGCTAGGGCCGGTGGGGGCAGCCCGGCGCCGGGCGCTCGCCCGGCGGCAGCGCCCCGAACACGTGCCAGACGCCGACCTGGGCGATCTCGTACACCCTGCGTGGACGGTAGGAGAGCTCGGGCGGCCCGCCGATGCTCGCGAGGTTCGGCGCCTGGAACGTGATGCCCGGATGGCGCAGGAACGGCCGCACCGCGCGCAGCTCGATGCCCAGCGTCCAGGCCAGCGCCGTCAGGGAGAAGTGGTTGACGGCGACGAGGCCCCCCGCGCAGCGCACCACCAGCCGCGGGCCGCCGGCCGCCTTGACCGCCTGGTCGAGCGACGCGAACTCGTGCTCGGCGTCGCGCGCCTCCGCGTACTGCGCCCGAAGCTCGCCGAGGCGGCTCAGCGACCCCGCGATCGTGCCACCAGCGAGCACGAGGGCCAGCACGATCGCGATCGGGCGTCGCCGGACGAACCGCACCACTCGGACCAGGCCCGCGCCCCCGAGCACGCAGACCAGCGCCGCCGCGGGAAGCATGAATCGCGCCAGGCCCGGATAGCCGACCAGCGCCATCGCCACCACCACCCCCACCCAGGCGATCGAGGCCCCCGCGAGCCAGAGGGTCAGGCGCTGGCGGCGGCGAAGAGCCAGCACGGCAGCGACGAGCGCACCCAGGAGCAGCGGCGAGGCCACGAGCGCGCCGCCGCGGCGCAGCACCTCGAGCGGCGGATCGGAGCCGAGGTGCCCGTTGAAGGTGGCGGCGTGGTTGCTGGCGGTGAAGGGATCGTCGGAGCCGATCCACGGGGCCACGAACCAGAGCAGGGGAAGGAGGGCGAGGCCACCGACGATCAGCCACCGCACGCGGCTGGCGTCGGCGCGCCACAGCCAGATGGCGTAGAGCCCGAGGAACGGCCACACCTCGGGGCGCGCCAGGCTGGCCGCGAGTGTGAGCATGAACGCCGTACGGCGACGTGAGCCCAGGTGCGCGAGGATCGCCCAAAGCAGAAGTCCGACGACCAGCGGCTCCGAGGCGCCTCGCTCCACGAAGCGGAGCCAGTGGGTGGTCAGGAGCAGCCCGGCCGCCGCCACCGCGCCCGCCGCCCATCCCGCCAGCCGTGAGCCGAGGCGGTAGGCGCCGAAGAGCGCGAGCAGGCCGCCCGCCCGCACGGTCACCATCCAGAGCCCGGGTGCCGCGCCGCCGAAGAGGCCGAACACGGTGGTGAAGGCGACCGGGAGGGGCTTCCACGACGGACCGCCGAAGGTCGCGAACCGCAGGTGCGTGTCGATCTCGCGGCCCCAGACGATCCACGCCCACGGGTCGAAGCTCGGCACCGACGGGAGCACGAGCGCGGAGAGCGCGGCGAGGAGGCCTATACCCGCGGTGACCAGGGGCAATGCCCCCCACGCGGGCCCGCGGTCAGGCATGCCAGCGGGACCATACCGACGCGGCCAGCGTCTGGTGCGCAACTTCGCCCGCGCCCGGGCGTTGATAAGCCTCGTGACCACGGCCTTCTTCCCCTCGCTTCGGACCCGCGTCCGCCTGACCTTTCTGCTCGTCCTGGCGTTGGCGCTCATGCCGGCGACTTCGGCTCAAGGAACGACACAGTCATTGAAGAAGGGGATGTGGGGGCCCGCCATGCGCCACGGGCAGTCCCTCTTTCCCATCTACCGCGATCTCGGCGTCGGGCTCTACCAGGACTCGCTGCGCTGGGACCTCGTCGCCACCCGCCGGCCCGCGAGGCCGACCGACCCGACCGACCCGGCCTACCAGTGGCCCGCCGAGCTCGACTGGGCCGTTCGCGAGGCCGGCCGCAACCACATGAGGGTCTCTCTCCAGGTCACGCAGACCCCTCGCTGGGCCAACGGAGGCCGCCCGCGCAACTGGGTACCGACGCACGTCGCCGACTACGCCGCCTTCGTTCAGGCCGCCTCGCGCCACTACCCGAGCGTCCACCTGTGGATGATCTGGGGCGAACCCACGCGTCACGCCAATTTCGCGCCCGAGCAGGCCGAGACCCGGCGGGGAGCCCCGCTGACCCGCCGCCAGGCCCAAGCGCCGCACCGCTATGCGCAGATCCTCGACGCGGCTTACAGCGGGCTCAAGCGCGCCAACCGCCGCAACCTGGTCATCGGCGGCAATTCCTTCCTCGCCGGCGACATCACTCCGCTCAACTGGATCAAGAACCTCCGCCTGCCCAACGGCAAGGCTCCCCGGATGGACATGTATGGGCACAACCCGTTCGGAGACCGCAAGCCCGACCTGCGCAAACGGCCCTCTTCCGACCCCCAGCGGGCCGGGTTCGCGGACTTCTCCGATCTCGACACGCTCGCGGGCTGGCTCGATCGCTACCAGCGCCCGCGGCAGCCGGGTCACCCTCGCCTCAAGCTCTTCCTCTCCGAATACACGATCCCCACCGATCACTCCGACTTCGAGTTCAACTTCTGGGTCGATCGCGGGACGCAGGCGGACTGGATCAAGGCCGCTTTCAGCATCACGCGGCACACGCCGCGGATCTATACGACGAGCTGGATCCAGCTCTTCGACGACGATCCGAGCCCATCTCACGATGAGCGCAATCACGGACTGCTGGATTACCGCGGTAACCCCAAGCCCGGATACCGCGCCTTCCGGCGCGGCTGAGACCGGCCCGGCTGCCTACCGTCGAACGGCGATGCGCCGTTTGACGACACGTCTGTTGCCGGCCGCATCGGTCGCCGAGACGACGAGGCGAAGGGCTCTGACGGCCGTCTGACCGCGGGAGGCGAATTGCGCCCCCGACGTTGATCTCAAGATCAGCCGGACGGTGCCCCCGGACGCCAGGGTGGCGTGGGCCCGGCCGAAGAAACGCCCGGCGCGGGGGAGGAGGATCAGCAGCCGGGCCTCGAGGCGGCAGCTCTCGGAGCATCCGACCCGGATCCGGAGGCCCGCGGTGAGCACGCTGCGCATCCGCACCGAGCGGGGAGCCACGACGCTGACCTCAGGTGCGGTGCGATCGACCTGCGGCGCGGCGGCCGGAGCCAGATCCGCCAGAGCATTCCGCATGAAGGCCTGCACGCGCGAATCGGCCGGTGCGGAGCGCTGCGAGCCGTCTCCCACCAGATGCGTGTCGGCGTAGCCGTCAAGACCCCACGAGAAGTGGATGCTGCCCGTGCTGAGCACTCGCGCGCCCGAGGCAGCGCGGTAGCGGATCGCCTCGGCGGCGCGCTGACCGTCGTAACGGAAGAGAACGGTGGGAGTGGGGACCGAGCAGCCGGACTGCACGGCGTCCCATTCGTGCCCGACGAGACCCTGGAGCACCGATCCGGCGACGAGCCCGGTACCCCGGAGGTAGGGGTCCTCGTCGGCCCCGGGGGTGACCGTGTAGGAAGGGAGCGGCTGACCGGCTCCATACGCACCGCCCTGCCACTGAACTCCGAGGAGCTCACACTCGGGCCTGGGTGGTTTCAGATCGCGGAAGAGCACGGTCTTGAGCGAGGGATCCGAGATCGGGTCGGCGTCTGACTTGTAGCCCACCAGCGTCCGATCGCCGTCTGCGTAGCGAACCTGCCAGTAAGCGGTGTTCGCGCCCATGAACGCCAGGTTCGTGCCGAGGTCGCGTGCGCGCTCGAACCCGTCGCGCTCTGCCTTGGACCAGTACTCGCCGTGCCCGGCGGTCATAACGAGCCGGTGGTCGGTGAGAGCCGAAGGGTCGCGGTTCGAGTCAACGTCGGTCTGGTAGGAGACGTCGTAGCCCTCGCGCTCGAGGAAGCGCACGAGCTGGAGCTCCTCGCGGAAGAGCTGGAGGCCAACGAATGGCCGGTTGAACGAGACGTGGGTCGCCGGCACCCCGTCCGTGGAGTTCGAGCTGTAGAGGCTCTTGCCGCCCCAGCTGTTGTAGGCCTGCCAGGTGTTGACCGGCACCTGGACGAGGATCGACGCTCGCCGCGGCTGCCGCGAGCGCACGATCACCGGGTAGGCGCGCGCTTCGCCGGCCGCCGGCCCGCTCGTCAGCACGAACTTCGCGAGGTAGTAGCCGCTCGCCGCGGCGGCGGGGATCCTGATCCGGTCCGTAACCGACCAGCCGGCATCGACCTCGCCCGTCGAGGCATCGGGAGCCGGTGGCGCGGGCTGGACGACGCCCGCCTCGTCACCCGCGCAGCTCGGGCTGCACGCGATCCGTCGCCCGCCGCTGCCGCCGTACCACCCGAGCCGATAGAGCTCGACCCGGTAGCGCTCCGCGGGCGACGTGCGGACGTGGAAGCCCACGACCTCGCTCGGAAGGGCGCTGACCTGGGAGGTGTAGCCCTCGATAGCGCTCGGATACGACGGCTGGACGAATGACCATCCTTCACTCGGCGCGCGCGCATTCTCGGCTTGCACCGGATTGGCACTCGCTGCGCTCGTGCCGCTCGCTGTCAGGACCGCAACGATGACGAAGGGCGCGAGACGCGCGCGAAGCGGGCGAGGCCACATCAACACCGGAGTTTAGTCCCCCGAACTCATCGCACGTGCGTCAGCGCCGGCGGAGAACAACGACGCCCTGCTCGTCGAACACGGTTCGATACGCGCCCCGGCGAGTGGCTATCGCCCGCTCGAACTCGGTGAAGCTGTTGCTCGGAAAGACATCGCGATCGGGCCGGGACAGGTCGACCACGATGTAGTCGGTCGAGGGTGCGGCGGCACTGAACTCGTAGATCGCCGTGCGGTGGGACAGGTGCGGCACGAACACGTTCTGGGCGGCAACCGACGCGTGCGGAGGGATCAGTCCAAGCGCGCGGTCAGTTGCCTGGTCCACGGCGGATCGGGTGTAGAAGCTCGGGTGGCCGAGGGATGTGAGTGGGTATCGCGCAGCCACCCCCGCGTTGAGCAGTAGCGCGACCGCGGGAACGATCACCGCGGGCGCGCCGGACGCCAGTCGTCCCCAGGATGCGAAGGAGGTTTGGAAGCCCATCGGCTGCTCCCATCGCGATTATCGGGGCGATCGCCAGCGAGTAGTGGAAGTCGGCTTGCCACAGGGCCGGAATCGAAGAGAGCATCCGTTCCGCGAGGAGTGGGACCGCGGCGATCGCCAGCCGCGAGTAGACGATCAGGCCGAGGAACGGCGCAAGGAGAAGCGCAACCGTCCGCATCTTCTCGGGGTGGTCGAACAGCGTGTTGAGGAGAAGCGTCGGTGACCGCGCCACGTTGAGCAGCGCGTGAGGCAGGTCCGGTCCGAGCTGGCGATAGCTCCAATATTGATACGGCGCTCCTCCGGCGAACGCCGGGATGAAGACCTTGGTCGCCAGGACGAAGTAGGCAACGCCCACCAGCACGGTGATCGCGCCGCGGCGCCGGTGCCCCAGTAGAGCGACGTAGAGCCCGACGAACACCATGAACAGTGAGAGGTCTTCCTTGACGAGGAGCAGGAGGCCACTGGCGACCCAGTACGCGGTCCAGCGCCGCTGGTCGACGAAGAGCAGCACGAGGGCGACGAGAAGCGGGGCAAAGGCCACCTCGTGGAAGTCGAACGCGACGCCCGCGTGAAGCGCCCAGTACAGGGCGTAGGCGCCGGCGAGGAGGTGGGCGCCGCGGGTTCCCAGCCGAGGGCGCGCGAAGAGAAACACCGGAACGATTGACGCCGCGACGAGGATCCCCTGGGCGATTAGCAGCGTCCGGGGATCCGACCAGAGCCAGTACAGCGGAGCAAGGACGACGAGGATGGGGTGGAAGTGGTCCCCGAGAAGATTGCTCACGCCCCTTACACTGCTCGCCGGCGCCTCAAAACGGCTGTAGTGCCAGATCGCTTGGTCGAATATGCCGAGATCGTTTCCGGCGCTCGCGTAGTGGACGTGCCGCAGGATCGAGTAGGTGGAGTACGCCACCGCAGCGAGGAGCGTCAGGAGGACCAGCAAGGGCTGCTCCCGCACGAACACCCCGACGCGCGACGGAGACAGGTGAAGCCCAACGCGTCGGGGCTGAGCGATCACCGTCATGCTGCCCTAGCAGTCAACCGCCTCACCGGGCGCGACGCAGCCCCCCAAGCGGTCGGCCGGAGCCCCGCGGGCAGAGCGTCTACACCTCGCGGCTAGGCCGCTTGCTCGCGCCAGCGCGTGAGCCGGGGCACGCCGACCGCGAGGCCGCCGCCGAGCAGGAGAACCGCAGCCGCGATGCCCACCGTCCACGCCAGCCCCGAACCGCCCCGGCCCTTCTCCGCGGCCTGGAGCGCGGCGGCGTTGGAAGGGTGACCCGAGCCATTGGGGGTGATGCCCTGGCCGAACAGAGACGAGGACGCTGCGGGGCTGCCCGCGGTTTTGGTGCCGCCGGCAGAGCCACCAGCGCCATGGTGAGCTTTCCCCGAGCTCCCGGCAGCGCCCTGGGCGCCCCCCGCGCCATGGCCGCCGTGCCCTGCGCCGCCTCCCGCCGCAGGTCCCCCCGGGCCTCCGCCGCCGGGAGCGCCGGGGGCACCGGCGCCCTGGTGGCGACCTTGGTCGAGGGGAACCGCGTACTCCTTGCCCGCGGGGCTGCCGGGATCCACGTGCACGCCCTTGTCCGCGGCCACGGCCGAGCCGGGCACGAGCAGGGCGCTCGCGGCGAACAGCCCGAGTAGGTTTCGCATTCTCATGGGTCGCAGTCTGGCAAACATTCCGGTCCCTTCAGCAATGGAGGCGGGAGTGGTCGGACCTCTCCCTGCACAACGTCTGTGGGCCTCGAAGGTTGCGCCGAAGGCTCAGCGCCCCCTCAGGACTCAGGCCGAAGTCGGTTCGTCTGAGGCGCCCGTCGACCGTTGAGGCCGTCGCCTTGGTAGCTGCGGCGCCCGGCCGGAGAGGTCGACGAGGGCCAACACGCCGCCCGCGGTGAGCAGCGGCACCACGGGAATGAGGTAGCGCAGGGTGGAGGTGGTGGTCGCCGTCGATCCGATGAGGATCGAAAGGCCGGCGCCGAGGAGCAGAAACACCTCGGGGCGCCGCG
>JAABUZ0100002842.1_pt1 | contig 27495 bp, 24 predicted proteins | sample 5562091 | NCBI WGS metagenome assembly JAABUZ01 (sample SAMN12813069, study PRJNA571459) | rock metagenome | isolation source: Antarctica rocks | place: Antarctica: Victoria Land, Linnaeus Terrace sud | collected 2015-12-21 | reverse complement strand
TAACATCTCTTTTCCCAACATCTTTCGAGTAACACATGCTAAAATCGTGACAAACAGAAATGTCAACAGAAATGTAAAAAACTTTGAAAATAAATTGATGAATGAGTTTTTAATGCATGCTTTGTCATTGATGACAGCAATGATTAATATTACTTCACATTTAAAAAAGTTAATTTTGAAGCTCAATAAAATAAGTTGCAAAGAATTATTTTAAAAGATAATCAAACTTTTGATTAAATATCACTGTTTAAAGTTTAAATCTGTCGTTGAGTCAGAATTAAGTTGAGTTGAAAGAAGTCAACTTAACTCAATCTTAAGTTCAAGTTGAGATTGAGTTGATTTTTTTTAACTTAAGTTCAACTTAAAGTTGAGTTGAGTTAATTTAAATTTAATTTCTAAAAATAGTATGTTTAATTAATGAAACAATTTTATATTTAAGAAAAAAATTTAAAGTTCTTAACAAAAGCAATAACTTTTACATTCAATCATATGTAAAAACAATAGTATTATTAACAATGTCATAATGCAAAAATAGTATTCATAATCTTATATAAACAGCTATTGATTTTGTTGACAGCATTGCATTCTATCTACATTATGATTATTTTGTCATATAGTTTAAGAAAGTATCAAACGTGAACTTTTCATTAATTAAATGAAAAATCAATCTTATATTCTTCACTTGAATGATTACATGCTTTGCATGAATTGTGCAAAGATTGATGTCTGTTAAGTAATTAGTATTTGAATTGCAAAATTAATTGCAAAATTAATTGCAAAATTAATTGCATAACTGATTGCAAAATTAATTGTAAAACTAGTTTTTATACATCATCATGAATCATGTTTTTGCAGTCTTCTGCAATGTTTTTATAACTTTCAATTAAAAGCAAAAATTAATTTTAATCAATTCATGATACATTTCATGAATTACATGTTGAAAAGATAGCTTTGAAATAAGTAAGTCAATTATTTCTTGATATTGATAAATTTCTTAAAGTATCACAGTTTCTTTATAATATTTTCATACTTTTCTGAACTTGATAAAATTACTTTTTATTATGACATTAAAAACACAATTTAACTCAATGAATCAAATATTTTAACATATAATCAGCATTTTTGAAATCACTTTTACAATCATTTTTGCAATTTAATAAGACTTAAAACTTACTTTAATGAACTTCATTTTTTTATCATCAGTTCTTGACTTTACTATTGACTGTTTTCAAAACATCTTTTCAACAAATTGCTTGTTATGAGATTTTTTACTGAGTGATGATGAGAATAATGATGATGAGCTTAATAATGATGATTTTAAGCTGCTTGATAATCATGATTTATTATTTAACTTATGATTGAAATTTGATTTTGTAAACTTGAATTTAAAATTCGTTGCAATATTATTTTTACTTTGCAATCAGTTTTGCAATCAATTCAAGAGTAATAAAAAATGAAATAATAATAATAATAATAATAATAATAAATTTATACATTCTTATGACATTGATTAAATCGACTCATGAGAGACTTTATGCTATTTATATCGAGTGAATAAAATTTTCTGAGATAGAAAATCACTTGCAGTTTATACAACTGCTTCACGCAGTTGAAACAGTGAGTTTTGAAACTATGTATCAAATTTGTTCGCGTTGATTGCATGTTAAAGAATGAGTGTTCTAGTCACTTTAAATTGCTTCAAGAGTTTCATTTTCATCATCATCTTTGCTACTGCTTTGAGATTCTTCATGATGATGATGATTATTCAATAGTTCAAGAAGTCAGCATTTTATAACATTCTTGATCGCAAATGCAATCAGTTTAAGCAATGCATAAGTACATGCTTCGTTATTTGATGACTTTATTTGCAGTTGCATTGCAAGCTATTCATGTCTGAAATGTTTTTAAAGTGCAGATAAACATTCAAATCTATGCGTTTCATTCTGATGTAAGTTGCAAGAATGCTTTCTGCTTTCTGTAAATTATCATGCATCTTCATCATTTTGTTGAATAAATGCAATCTTTGTGTTGAAATGATATTGATATTTACAATGTGTCAGAACTCAGATCTATAAGAGTCAGAGCTCTTCAAAGAATAGAGAACAGACACGAGAATTATTCTTCAACACTATCATCGATTTCTCAGACGAGAATCTGAGTCTATGAGAATCTCTATCGTCGATTCTCAGAGTCTCTGAGCTTATCAAGAGTTCAAGTCACATACAATCTTTGACATTTCATCGATAATAAAAATTCAAGTCACATACAATCTTCGAGAAATCTCACATGAGTTGCATGTAATCTCACTTATCTCATCAACGATGCTTGAGCTTAGTCTTCTGAGTATATAGAGAAGAGTTCGCTTCTGTATTTCGTAGTCTAGTGTTAACTTTCTATATGAATAGATATTACTAAGCTACTATCAAATTTGATCGTATTATCTACGCGCATATTCTCTAGTGTGACTGCACATTTCTCGAGCTACTCACAATTTTAACACTCTACTTTATTGCAGAGACGATAGTTCATACAATTCAAAAAAAAATCATCAACTTGAACAGCAATTCTTCAAATATGACACTTAATCTTTGTAGCGAATCTCAATTTCTTTTCATTCTTGAGACTTCTGCGTCTCTGATTCAAGCGATTATCATCACTGACGTTGTAGATGTACTTTTCGAGCATCACGATCAAGATATGATCTCTCTTGATGTCGTGATCTCATCTCTTGAAAGCAATATTCACATGTCTTTCAAGAGCGTTATCTCGTCTACTTTCATCATCTTCACAGAGCTTGCACTCGCTTTGCTTGATCAAATCTCTTGCGACAATAAAGAGAAGTTTCAACTGAATTCGATGAAGAGTCTTGCGCAGCGTCAAGCGATCATCGTCGATATCATGACTTCATTGACTCGATCGTCTTCTGATTTTGCAAGCGTTAGTTTGAAGAATCTATTAAAGACTCGTTGTCATGCAACATTGAACGAAGATATCAGAAGTGCTCATGTTGATGTAGAAAGAAAAGAGAGACAGCGCACGTTGCTTCAGACAAGAATGAAAGTCGTTGAGCATGAATTCTCATTCGTTATTCTCGACGAAATTCAGAGCATTATCAATGATGTGAAGATCTTGCAGAAACAACAGAATTATTTGAAGATGTGCGCTTGACGCAAGATGTTATTCGTTGAAAACGTCATTCTGCTAAAAAATCTAGATCAAGCGTCTTGCACGTTGAACTCTGATTATTTTTTAACACGACGAAGTCGTGCATCTGATCGCTTCAAATCGAAGTTTCGCAAAAAAGTTGTCACTAGAGTCATAAAGAATTCTTTCATCGATGATGATCTCTTTAAGAAGAGAATGATCATCTCTAAGATCATTCTCTTGAATAAGTTCTCAAAAGAGAAGAAGTTTAAATTCATCATCAACGAGAATCTGAAGTTGTTTCTCAGAAAACTAAAGTTGAACTTCATCAAGATAAACTACATCAAAGACGATGACAAGCTCGATTACGTCACAAAATATGTAAAGATCACGATGACGCACTATCTTCAACAGATCAAGAAGACTGTCGAGAAAAGAGATCATAGAATCACATGAGCAAAGTTTCTCAAGACTCTTCAGCAATGCTTGCTTGATGTGAAGTCACTTCAGAATCGAGCAGACGATTTATGAAATGTCATTATAAAAAGAAGCGATTAAACATGCGTGTTGTTCTTTCTGAAACTCAACAAGACACATTTTCAAAATCGTGTTGAAGTCATGAAGTCTGAGAAAGTACTATTGTTCAGATTTCTGAGTAAGTTACTTTCTTTGAACAAGATCAAGCTAATTGTACTAACTTTCGCTCAACGAAGCAAGATGTTCTGTCGAGAATTGACGAAGTACATTGACACGCAGCATGCTTCGAACTATGCTCAGCAGAATCAACAGTCGAAAACGAACTCATCTCTTGAGAATTGATCACACAAGAAGAACTCGCAGAGTTTCTTGCAGAGAATTGATAGTCAAGAAAAAGAAGAATACTTCGATGATCAACAAGAGCAACGAGAATCAGAATTAAGAAAAACAGTCTTTCAAAAGAAAAAATATCGCAGAGTCAGCGAGAGAGCGTGCGTCAGATGCAAATCTAGAGATCACGCAGAGTTAAATTGTTCAAACTCATGATTCATCTTCTTGAAAGCTTTCTTCTCAGAAGCTTCTTCTGCTTCTAACAACATTCTCATTGTCGACGTCTTGAGAAAAGACTTAGCTTGATAGATTTCTTTCATCTATCAATCACTCAAGAAAAGAGAGCAACTGAAGAGTATGAAGCTCAATGAATCAACTCGATCAGTCAACTGTCTGTTGAACTGAACGCGTTGACAATGTCGAAGAACTTGAACTCAGTCACAACATCATTCATTCTTGTAGTCAAGATCAAGTCAAAATGTCTTGATCTTCTTGAAACTTGAATCATGATAAACACTGAGTGTATGTTAAACGTGATTTATCACAGTCTCGTGAAACGTTTAAATAAGATCAAGAATATTTATTCTTGAAAGTTCATGAGAATTTTCTTTGACGATAAATCAATGCAACTACACGAAACAATACTGCTTGATTTGAACATTCAGAACTTCGATGAGAGCAATCTATGCATCTTGAAGATTTTTATCATTGTCAAATATATCTCAGAGAATCTCATGTTAAATCTTTCATTCTTTGAGAAGCACAATCTCATTCACGAGTTTGCTCATCAACGCTTACGCTGAAGAATCTTGTGTGCTCAGAATGAAAGAAAAAAACTATCTCATTGAAGAACAGTTTCAGAATCATCTTACGTGATGTTCAATGAAGCAAGACTTGCGTCAAGTCTTTTTGCATGCAATATTCATCAATTTAACTTCATAAGAAAAGTCACTTTCAAGTCTTTTCATTGACATAATCATCAGAAGAAACGAGAAGTCTCAAGCACTTGATTGACTCAGAATCTCGAGCAACAAAGCATCACAATACACATTTGATTGCTTCTAAATGCTCTGTATGACTCTTTGAGTTCTTCAATGACAGAAGAAAACTTTCGATTCACACAGATCGAGAATACGATAGTCGATCAATTCTTAAATGTTTCAAAAGAATTTGCGAATTTCGCGAATTTCTTCACTCAAAAAGTCAAAGTTCTTTCGACTCATGAATCTCATGATCACGCTATTTGCATCGAGAAGAATCGTATTGCTCTTTGAAACTCTTTGTACAATCTTTTCGCAGTTGAACTCATTGCACAAAAGACGTATATCAAGAAACAGCTTCGAGCAAAGATGATACAATACTTCATCTCTTCAGCTGAGATGCTCATGCTCTTTACATTTAAAAAAGATGAAACGCTGCAATCGTGCGTTAATTATTGAGAACTCAACGTGATCACTCTCAAGAATAAATGTTCTCTTTCACTGATCAATGAAGTTTTTGATCATCTTGCAGACGTCAAGTGATTTATCAAGCTTGACATCAAGAATATGTTCAACAAACTTTGCATACAAGAAGAAGATGAATGAAAGATGACATTTCATACGAGATTTGACTTATATGAGTATCTCATGATGCTCTTTGATCTCATCAATGCATCAACTTTCTTTCAGATTTATATGAATCAGACTCTGTTTGAATTTCTCGACATCATCTGTCTTGTTTATCTGAATGACATTCTGATATTCAGCAAAACTCGCAAGAAACATGTTCATTATATACAACAAATTCTTGACAAACTGCAGATTCTAAAGCTTTACATCAAGCTCTTCAAATGCAAATTCTTTAAGAAAAAGTTATTTTTTCTAGAATATAAAGTAGAAAAAAGAGAAATTTCAATGAAGAAGAATCAAGTGCAAATCATTCGAGATTGATCATAATCGAGAATGATGAAAGAGATTCAAACATTTCTTGACTTTGTCAACTTCTATCATCAATTCATAAAGAACTATTCAAGAATAGCATCATTCTTGATCAATAATCTCAAAACGAGTCTCTTTTCTAACGCAAAGAAAAAATGAATTCTCAAAGAATAGACGAAGTGAATTGAACTCATCAACAGTGCTCAAAACGCTTTTCAGAAGCTGAAAGTCATCTTTGCTCAAAACGTTGTTCTTCAGCACTTCAATTCTGCGAAAGTCATAAGATTGAAGATGAATGTCTCTGAATTTGCAGAGAGAATGATGATGTCTCAACAAACAGATATCACACTCGAGAATCTACATTGACACTCAGTAGTCATCTGATTGAGAAAGTGACAATCGATTGAACGAAACTATGATGCACATGATCAGAAAATGCTGATGATCATCGAAAGCATGAATCATTGAAGACATTATCTAGAAGAGACTTGACATGAAATAGAGATAATCAACGATCATGCAAATCTTTGACACTTCATGACAACAATCAAGCTCTCTTGCAGACAGATGAAGTGAATCAACAAACTTACTGCGTACAACTTCAAGATCTTCTATCAAAAGAAAGCGAGCAACTCTGTCAATGACTCGTCAAGAAGATTCAACTATGAGAAAGATATTGATGCAGACGAGAGAGAGTTCACTCATGATCTAGCATACATGAGAGAACTCTTGAAGAATCTCTCAAGTCAGTCAGCATCAACGCTCGTCATCTTCACTCGACAGTTCAAGATTCTGAGCATCAAGAATCATGAGAGAATAGTCATCAGATCATTCGAAAAGATCATCAACTTATCAGCATTCGCGAAGAGAATCAGAAGAGTTTCTCAGACTCTGAAGAAACTCTCAACTGCTGACGAGAAGTCTCAATGATGATTTCAAAACGTCGTTATTTCTCGTCAAAAGAACATCTGATTTTGCAAGAACATTGAATCAAGATCTACTACTGTCGTTGAAACTAAAGAAGATGTTGACTCTTGCAAGAACATTGAATCAAAATCTACTACTGTTGCTGAGACTAGAAAAGATGTTTGCTCTTGCGAGAACATTGAGTCAACGTCTACTACTGTTGTTGAAACTAGAGAAAATGTCTGCTTTTGCAAGAACATCGAGTCAATGTCTATCACTGTCGCTGAGATTGAGAGAAACGTCATTCAGATGAAGTGAAAACGCAGAAGAGCAAATTTTTTTGCTGAAGAAAGTGAATGTTTGATCATGAGTCAAAGCAGAGATTCAATCATGTGTCATTCTGCTAGAGAGAGTGAATGTTTGATCATGAGTCAGAGCGAGAATTTGACTATGTGTCGTTTCGCTGACGAAAGCGAATGTTTAATCATGAGTCAGAGCGAGAATTCGACTATGTGTTGTTTCGCTGACAGAAGCGAATGTTTGATCATGAGTCAGAGCAGAGTTTCAACTATGCATCGTTCTGTCGAGAAGAGCAAATGTTTGATCATGAGTCAGAGCAGAGTTTTGACTATGCGTCGTTCTGTCGAGAAGAACGAATGTTTGATCATGAGTCAGAGCAAAGATTCAACTATGCGTCGTTCTGTCGAGAAGAGCGAATGTTTGATCATGAGTCAGAGCAGAGTTTTGATCATGCGTTGTTCTGCTGAGAAAAGCGAATGTTTGATCATGAGTCAGAACAGAGATTCGACTATGCGTCGTTTTGCTGAAGAAATAAAGAAAGCTTTATTCATGAAAGAGAAAGTGAACACATCAGAGAGTCATTTCGTTGCGATTCAGAATGATTCAGATGAGACAGATGACGCAGTCTCAAAGTCTACGAAAATTCATAAACACTTCAATTCGTTGATATGAAACGATGTTCTGATCTCAAGCTTTGTCAACTTTGCAAGCTACTCTTTTGAGAGTCTGACTTGACTGATCTGCAAACAGCAGAAAATGAATCATCTTGTCATCACAGTACGAGAATTAATGAAAAAGAGAAACTCAAGCATGCGTGATACTGAGATTGACTTCAGCGTCTTCATGATCAACTGATCGAAGAAAATCACAGATGATATCATGATATTTCAAAAATTCATTTATATCTTTGCACAAAACGAATTTAGAGCAGAGATTATGAGACAACATCATGACAGCTTTCTTGCAGAACATCTTGATTCTCAACGATGTCTAAAGCTTGTTCAATGAATCTTCAACTGATCATTTGCAAATAAGAACATTAAGAAATACTGCAGAATCTGTAGATCATGTCAGCAACACAAGATACTACATCACAGAATCTGAGAACTTTTGAATAGTTTGCTCGTTTCTCGAAGAGTATGAAGAAGCATCATCATGAACTTCATCATCGATCTTTCTGACAGCACAGGCGTCTCAGATGTCTTCTACGACAGCATTATGATTGTAGTCGATCGTCTTTTCAAGATGACGCACTACATTTCTACTTGAAAGACAATGATTGCTTTCAATCTGATTAATTTCTTTCTTGACAGAGTAGTTTGATATCACGAGACTTCTGATGATATAGTCTCTGACAGAGATTTCGTATTTACATCACACTTTTGAACATCGCTGTGCTATCATCTTCTGATCAAGTGAAAACTTAACACTGCGTTTCATTCTTGCATCGATGATCAAATCGAAAGACAAAATCAAACTCTTGAGACTTATCTTCGAGCGTACTGCAATGATGTTCAAAATGATTGAGTTCATCTTCTTGTCATGATCGAGTTCTTTTACAATAACAGTGTTCACATTGCAACATCATTAACATCATTCTTTGCAATCACAGAAAGACACTCGAGAATGAAGTTCAGCGTCAAGAGTCACTCAAAGAAATCAGAGTCAGTCACGAACTACGTAATGAGAATGAAAAGACTGCACGAGAATCTTCGCTACAGACTTGCAGAGACAAACGTTGACTACGCGACTGAGCATGACAAAAAACACTCAACTAAGACATATCTTGTCGATCAGTTGATGTGATTGAATGTCAAGAACATTTGAATCAAGAAGTCTTTCAAGAAACTTGAAGTCAGAAAATACGAATTGTATAAAATTCTGAAGCATCTGAGCAGACAAGTCTATCGTCTTGAACTGTTTTCAAAGACGCGCATACATTCGATATTCAATGTCAGCTTGCTAGAATCTTTCTGCTCGAGAAAGAAGAAATTGAATGAGTCGCTCGTGAAAGATCTTGAGCTAGAGAAAGAGATACATGATAGCTGAAAGATCGATGACATACTGAATAGTTGCATACAGAACGATCAGTTGCAATATCTGCTTAGCTGAAAGAACTTTGAAGCTTCAGAAAATATCTGAAAATCATCAGACTGTCTTGATAACTGCAAGACTTTATTGAGATTCTTTCATCGCAGACATCTCATCAAGCTCGAAAGTAAATCATTAACATCGTCATGAAAGATTACAAGTATGCATAAAACGAAGTAAAAAGATTGATAGCTATCTAGTTATCATTAGAAAGAAAAAAAGAAAAGAAAAACAAGACTTTCTCGTTCAATCATTCTCGTCAATACTCGACTCAATAGTTTAAAAAAGTCGTTAGCAGATGCAGAAATTGATACATGAATAACTCATGAGTTTTATATGATATGTATATCATTCAGCTTTCACTTTCTTGAAAATTCAAGAGTTGATGAAAGTAAACTCTTGCAACTATTAGTCAGACAGCACAAAACATGCACAAGCTATCATATTGACAGAATGAATGAAATAAGAAGTTCATATCAAAGCTCATTGTGTTCTTTATCTCTTTGATGATAGATTGCGTGATCAACGTCAAAGATGAGAAAAGAGAAAAAGTCATTGATGAGAATGAATCAGACGAGAGCGAAGCATTCTTCATCACTTCGATGATAGACTGCGTGATCAACGTCAAAGACAAGAAGAGAGAAGAAGTCATTGACAGAAATGAATCAGACAAGAGCAAAGACAAAGAGACATGAGAAAGCGAAGAGAACAAGAACGAAGACAACATCACAGAAGAGCATGTTTTGATTGCAACAGAAACATTCTAATCTTTTGAATGCATCGCAAGAAGAGTTAAAGCACTCTGAGTCTGAGCAATCAAGACGAATAAAAAATTGTTATAGTTCTCAATTTGCTTTCACAGATCTTCAATGATCTTGTTCTGTCTTGCAATTTGACACAGCAAATCATTGATTCAAGTCTCTTGTGTTATCATTTGCTTTTGCATCTCTCTGCAATTGATAGTCACGTCTTCAACATTCTTCTTCATTTCATCAATGTCATCTTTGTTTATCTTGATATCAAGAACGAGAAGACGCAGCTTCTTCTCAATATACTCTTCAAATTCAAGAAACATCTGACTCTGAGCTGAGTCAAGAGAAAGATCGCAAGAAACAATCATCATCTTCTCGATCACAGACTCAGAATCAGATGCAACAAAGAACGAAGAGAAGCTTGCGTGAGATTGAGAAGAAAGAAAGCTTGAACGAAGTGATGAAGAGACAGAACTGACGAGATTGAACTCGAGATCAGATGTAATCTTGACATGAGAAGAGTTTAAGTGAGACAGAGAAGTGCTTGAGTCAGATGAAGAGAGAACAGAGCTGACAGAAATGAGCGTCAAGTCGTTCTCAAATGCTCTAAAAAGCATCAATTAATCATTGAATTTTCACATCTTGAAGCTACTGAAAACTGAAAATTATACTTATGACTCATACTTGCAATTTGTCTTGATAACGACGCATAGTGCGCATTTCTTGAAATTCTTTTCAATAGAAAACTTTATTTTTACACAGTTTACATTTCTTTTCACGCACTTTTTACATCTATTCAAGAGTTGTATCACAACTTCTTTGCTGTACACATTCAGAGCTGTTTTGTGATGCTGAGTTGATAACGTAAGATTTCTCATGTAGAGAGAAAGAGAGACAGATTTCTGATCAAAGATGACGTAAGAATGAGAGAATTGAACGCAAGCAGCAGACACAGCGAGCGCGCTGACGCAAGACGAAGAATCAATAACGAAGAAAGCAAGCAGATGTGATGCGAGCACGTTTCGTGTTTTAAGAGAGAGATACAACAAAGAACTGCGTCACTCACTTCTCTTAGACTTCTTTATCTTCATTCAAGATATCATCAGCTCATCATCATCAAATCAAGAAGCTGATTCATACTCACTATGATCATGATACTTGAAGAAATTGTACAGAACTACTTTACAGAATGAATAAAAAATCAAGTAAAATAACATGATGAAGATTGAATGCAAGAACGAAAGTTGAAGAAGAAAGAAAGCTGAAGATCACGCAGAAGATAAAAGAGATGAGTCAACAAAAATTCACTACTTCACAACAAATAAACATAAACATCGATGATCATCATTCTTGCGCTAGTCACAATAAACAACAGAAGCATCACTCTTCTGTTCACTGTTTACTTCTACTATCTGATACTATCTTCTGCTCGTTGTCTGCTTCTACTATCGAGTATTATTTATAGAAGAAAAACTTCAAATCGAGCAAATCTCAATTCTCACTACAATTGTCATCATGAGAATTCAAGTCTAGTCGACGTAAATGTGCTAATGAAAGAAAGCGTCGAGATCATGACAATACACTGCATAACTACATAAAACGTCTGCAAAGCGACAGTCGAAATATAATGAAACAACAAGATAATTGTCAGAATTCAGATCTACGAGAATCAGAGAATGAGCATGAATGCTACTGCTGATCATCTAGAAATCTACATGAATCACAGAGAATGCTCAGTCTACGTCTACGAGAATCAGAAGTTAAAGAATATGCTATCATCAGAATTGAAGTTTATGAAAATCAAGAGAATAGACACGAATGCTACTGTCAATTCTCTAGAGACTTGATGCTTATGACTCAAAGAATAAAACAATGCTCACGCGTTATTGAAAGAAAATCTCGAGAACACAATTACGCACAGCGAACTCTGATGTCATGCATCACATGACGTCATCATTCTTCTGCTTGCGATCGTTCACAATTCAACAACGAGAACGTTGTTATTAAAAGAAAAGATAATTGTCAGAACTCAGATCTATGAAAGTCAAAGCTCTTCAGAGAATAAAGAACAGACACGAGAATTATTCTTCAACGCTATCATCGATCTCTCAAACGAGAATCTGAGTCTATGAGAATTTCTATCGTTGATTCTCAAAGTTTCTGAGCTTATCAAGAATTCAAGTCACATACAACTCTTGACGTTTCATTGATAATAAGAGTTCAAGTCACATACAATCTTCGAGAAATCTTGCATGAGTTGCATGTAATCTCGCTTGCCTCATCAATGATGCTTGAGCTTAGTCTTCTGAGTATATAGAGAAGAGTTCACTTCTGTATTTCGTAGTCTAGTGTTAACTTTCTATACGAATAGATATTACTAAGCTACTATCAAATTTGATCATATTATCTACGCGCATATTCTTTAGTGTGACTGCGCGTTTCTCGAGCTACTCACACAATGCGTTTTCTGTAGTTTTTTCATCTTTGATTTCATTGATTCTTATGATACTGCGCTATTGCGATGCTATCACTTATCAAAGCTATTGCAAAAAGAGATAATTATCTACATCTCATTTGTATTCTTGTGTCTTCTTGAATTAAAATGTTCAGAAGCATTACTTTCTTAATGATGAGTAAGTGAGAAATGACGTGATTAACTTTCGTCAAATGAGCATGTATTAATTTGCATGCTTGTCTGATCTCTTACATTCAATCATTAACTCAACTGTGTAACGTGATCTTGTTCTGTAGCATGTTCAAATGAATATGTAATGAGCTTATGTATGTTTCTGTCTTTAAAGTTTCAATGCTTACTCTTTTGAATGCTTCTGCTACGTGATACAAAGTTTAATTCTGAAGTGTTTCTAGTTTGCATTCTTTGCTCAACAGTTCATCTTTCTTGTTACACTGATATCAGACTGACGCTTCAAATGCGATTTCTGATCTCATTACTGCTGAGTATACTTATCTCGCTTTTGTGAAAATAGCTTTTCATGTAAAGACTTCAAGATAACTAAGTGTCAGCACTTTTGTGACGTGATTCATCTTTATTTATCAAAGATGCGCGTCTCATTACAGTTTCATGTTCAGTTGCATTTCTAGAACTCATACATCTGATTTTAATTTAATAACTGAGTTTTCTATTTATATGCTAATCATCATGTTGAATCTCTTCGATTGTTTAGTGAAATGCGTAAATTCATACTTTTCTGATGTGAACATTGCGTCATGAGTGCAAGCTCATTTCGCGCAAATGTCATGTGCTTTGCTCAGTGTTTTACAAATTTCTTCAGTGAATCTGTTGTAAACTAGAATGTTAATATCATTTATGAAGTGAAACACTTCAATTTTAATTCTCAATGCTTTGCATTTTTCAATTAAACTTGCGTTAAAGAATAGAAAGAGAATCAATGAAATGAAAGATTTCTGCAATATGTTTGCGTTTATCTTACATATATCACTCGTTCGTTCATTGAATATAAGCGATGTCTTTCAATTCTTTAGAAAGCTGCGTATTCATTTGATTATGTAGCTTAACATTCTTTTCATTTTCAGCATATGCAGAAGTTTGACGTGTGAGACTTGATTGAATGCTTCAATGATGTTTAAGTTTAGCATGAAGATTACATATTTAATTTCACAGTCTCATACTGTGTAAACTTGATTTATCAGTAAATTTAATGTCAAGATCATGAATTGCTTGCATTTCACTTTCATTTGAGCATTTGATAGCATGCAATGAATCTTGACTATGTCACTCAGTCTTTTGATCATGATCAACTTCAGTGCTTTGCTCATGATATCAAGTAAAGCAATGAGTCAATACATTTTTGAATCAATATAATCACTTTTCTTTAATTTATATAATACTATTGTTTGAGTCTTTTTGAACTGCTTTGAATGATACTTATGTATTATGTATACGTTGAATAAACTCATCAGTACTGAAATCAGTTTTGCAAGATTCACTTAAAGCACTTTGTTTGAAATATTTGAAGCATTTGATGCTTTGTCTGCTTTTACTCATTTAATTATTTGCTTCACTTCATCTTCTGTAATGCGTGAATTGAATAAAACTGTTAAAGATATGAATGACTTTGCAATGTCATTGACATTCACTTAAAAAGATGAAAGAAAGAACTTTTCTTGCAGTATTTCGATTTTTTTCTTGAACGTCATTGTCATATAATTAATGTCGCTTCACTTCAATGATGAAAACTGAGAAAGCTTTTTAAATAACTGACTTTCGATTCTAACTCATTTTGCAAAGCATAATATCAATTTGAATGCTTCACTCAATTCATGCATTTGTGATCTGAAGTGTACACATTTCATTTGTCAAATGATCTTGTTTTTATGATCATTATGCTTCAGATATTCATTTCATGCTTTTAATGTATCTTATGTTTTTCATATAATTTGCAGTTGTCTTGATTTCATTATTACTTTGAAGCAGCTTTGATTTTAAAAGTCTTTTACTTAATTTAATGACTTTGTTAAAAAAATAAATTTCTTGATGATTTTCTGTAGCACTCTGATAATCTTACACACTCTGTCATTCATTATAATCTTGTCATTTAAAGAGTGTTTCAAAGATAAATGTATTCACAAATAAGCATTCAATGCTTTTGTATTCATTTTCTTTCAAAGTCATCAAGTCAAGAATTGCACTGAAATTGTTTATAAATATAACTTTGTGATGATTGAAAGATGATTTGATCTTTGATGTAGATTAATTTGTATCTTGCACTTACATATCATGAACTGTATTTTCTCGCTGTTAAAGACTAAATCAATCATCGTAAATTGATTGTGAGCTTCACAAGTAATAATGTTTGATTTCAGTAATAATTTCAATCTTACGTTTATAATAATGTTTAGTAGAATATCAATCATCATATGATAAGTGAAGCATTTTCGCTTTTCTCAATGAGAATGATGTAAATTGAAATCTTCTACAATCAGTTGTTCACAGTCATTCTTGAGTAGTTCATTTAAATAAGAAATGATTAAAGATTTCTCTGTAAATGTAGTAAACAATGAGCATGAATTGTAAACATTTAAAAGTCTTAGTGTTTGCATTTTATCATCTGCGTTGCGAGTTAATATTCTGATTGAGTAAATGTCTGATTCAACTGTTTCTACTATTTATTGATCAAATTTTAAATGTTTATTAATGTATATGCATGAATTAACAACGAGATTCATTTGTACATGATGTTGACTACGAATCTTTTGATTCTATTCTATGTTTGAATAGAAGTCAGAAGAGTCAAGAGATCTCAATTCAACGCAGTTCAAACGATGTTAGAACGTTGCGTGATTAGAAAAGTCATCATGCAGAGTTTTCACTCATGCAACAACATTCTTTCTAACAGTCACAATCAATCTACGAGAAAGATTAATGACATGTCGATGTCAGTAAGAGATGAAAAGATACTACTAGTGATTAAACAATTCAGATGCATAGTCTGAGAGTTGTGATTGCAAGTGATTGAAGAGATGATAACTCGTTAATCGCGTTGATATACTGAAACGTCTTCATCACATCGACAGTGTTGTCAAGTAATTGATGAAAAGATATCAGATAAAATAGTGATTTCAGATGATGAGTCTGAGAATCAAGACTACATGTGCTCGAAGAAGTAGTGACTTGTCGATCACGCTGATATACTGAGAAAGCTTGAGTTCATCTTCTTTACTTGACGTCAGATCATACATCTATCTACGTGAAAAATTGAGAGCGCAAGAGAGCGATCAGAACACATTCTCTTCTATTGATCAGAGTCAAACATTGAACGATTGCGATTGCATGTTTATACTAACAATCTATTCAACGTCTACGTGACATAAGTCAAATCAAGAGAAGAAAAGAATTATTCAATACAATCACACTTTATCTTCTCATCATGTGCATTTCTCTTTCATCACATATTTCTCTGCTCAATGAATGACAATCATTGAGCAAGAGAACGCAGTTTTCAACACTACAATCATGAGCATCACGAATGCAATGAAATCAACTTCACGATCAAAGATCGAAGATCAAAGCATCATTGTATAGAATATCATTAATGAAGAGCAGAGCAAAGACGATGTGTCATAATTAAACAGCACAGACACTTTCATCAAGAGTTTACTCAAGCATCATGCGCTGAATAGAAGCTATAGATTCATTACTGATAATATAGTGTCAATTTTATTGTTTCAATGACATGAAGTCATCATGTAGTCAATGAGTGATTTTCTTTCTCAGAGAATTTTGTTTATTCAATACACATAGCATAGTTTCTCTCATGAGTCGAACTTAAATTGATGTTACAAGAGTGTATGAATTCAAATAAAATAAAATCAACTGTATATGCATGTTCTTGATTAAGATAATGAGTTTTTCATTAAATGAAAGAAGTTGTGTGATGAGCTAAATAATTGTAAATCATTGTTGTTGCAATCTTACTTCTGTATAATTACTATGTCAAATTCGCAAATTTCTTTATTAATTAAAAATGATTTTTGAATTTTTAATGACTTTCTGATGTTATACTGTAAAATTCATAGAAAAGATTGTTTTATCATAAAGTTATTTATAACTATTGTTGACTCTGTGATGAGAAGATTCTTTGTATGCTTTCAATTATCAAAAGTCTTTCTTGCTTTCTGATTGAATGTTTCTGAATCTGCTCAAATGTCATCTCGTCTGAGTCATTATTCACGTAAAAGAAAAGATTGACTTATCTCTTCTTGATTTCTACTATTTATCAAGCTGATTCATCAGCGATTCAACTGCATGTTTTTAACATGACTGTTACTGAGTTTGAGAAATTCATTGAATCAAAAAAATTCATTGAATTTGAAGAGTTCATTGAATTTAAAGAGTTCAGAAACAGCAAAAAGAATGCGTGATTGTATTTGAATGTTTCAAAGTATTTGAATGATCTGTTTCTATAAATTTTGAACGTTTGTTTCATTTGCTATCATCACTTGAGACAGATGCATCTTCAGAATTCATGATTTTTATTGCAGTTGATGCAACATCTTTTATTCAAAAACATCATGCACTTCTTGATGAGATGCTTGTTTATGCACTTTTTGCAGCGCTGATTCTTTCTGCAGAACTTAATCATATGATCAAATTTGTGACATTTTGTCATGATGTCAGATCATCAATTTGATTTAGAACATAGATCGTCAATATCTTAAATAATCTCGATTCATTGAACTCGTTTCGCAGTTCAATGAATTAAGTCATCAATCTAGTCATCATCATCTTAATTTAGTCTCAGCAATTCTATTTTGATCATCTCAGTCATGTGCATGAACTTCTGCAATCTTAAGTCAATAGAACTATTGTTTAGCCTTGATTCTGCTCGATTCATGTATATAAAAGTTGAGCTTTCGTTCTTTTCTTTCACTCTTTTTCTTTTATCTTATACATTATCTGATATATTGTCTTGTATCTAGATTCTATCAAAGTAATAATAATAATATCAGTCTTTTATATTGATAGTATCTCTAGTTTAGCTCAGTCTTTGACATTATGAAAGATCTACACTTTCTGCAACGTTTTCATACGTTGAAATCTCATCTAGTTATTCTTTCGCTCAAATAAAGTCATCTCACAATCTCTCAATCAACGATGAGCGTGCTGTTGAACAGTTCGCTCAAAGTATGATCGAAAATTCAGTTGAGATCTTTCGCGTAATGCAAAAGCTTCAAAATTAAGTTTGACAACATGATGTTATCATTTCATTCTCATTCATCGTTTTTAATTCTTCAATCTATATAAAGTTGAATTCTCAGTCTCTTGTGATGATAGCTCAGATCATTGCACAAATCTTGAACAATCAATCTTTTTTCATCATTCATCTTTCTGCCAATTCTGTCATTGTCTTTATTGCTTCTAAATTCGAGAAGCTTTTTGACATATCTGAGTATGAGAGAGACAAAGATCAATTGAATGCATGAGAGCAGAATCTGATACAACGCATGAACATGAATGATGATCATTATTTCTTTCATCGAGTCAAGATTATCTATGTCGAGTCACGACTCATCATAAATAAGAAGACTCACAATCTAATGAGTCAATATCGAGTCAATGATCTCTGTATCATTTTCATCTTTGCAGATTGATGACATAAGTTGCATCATTACTGCAACAATTCTTTCAAGACAGAAGATGTTCATCTATATCTTCATGAAACTCTGAAGCAAGACATGAATAGCTTTGTTGACTACTACAATCTCTTTTATCAAAAGAAAGAATGTTCTTTGATGAAAGATTTCTCATTGATTGACTGTCTGAAGCGCAATGTCAATTATTTCACTCAAGTCGTCATCTTCTTCTAACAAAATCTCAATGAAATTCGATCATTCATCTTTCATCAATGAATTCAAGCATTCTCTGACATCAATGAAGAGCTTCAGCAGCTTAGACATCATCAATCTCGCTTCATCTTCATCATTGTTTCATTTGTCAAAGTCAAGAGCATTTCTGCATCGACTAGTAATTCTTTGAGTTCAAAGATCATCATCTTTGTGACTGTTGTTTTGACAGTATCTTCGTCTCTTTCTTTCTTGTTTCTCAATGAGTCAATGAATCTAAACTTTGTCATTGTCATCATTCAAGATAAGACTTTGATCGTTTCTGAGATCAAGAAAATCTGCAACAAGTGAAAGCTTTGCTACTACTGCAAGTTGCAACATTCACGCAAAATCACTAAAGAATGCTCAAATAAGAAGTTTTTCACTCTGCATATCATGAACATCTACGACAATGATGTCGTCAGTATAGATGAAGAAGTCTCGCTGTTCATAAGAAAAGTTTAGTTTCTGAGCTAAGTCACATTCAGAAATCTGTATACATATCATCTTGTCTACTAGTCTCAATCTTTTCATTCTCACTTCAATCATATAGAAAGTTTTTTGCTAAATCTGTCTTGAAACTCTTTGAATTCAATTCAACATTCAAAGATAGTCACATGATAGTATTCTGTATTTTACGTCAAGCTCAATCTAAAGTTCTCACTCTCGCTCTGATTGATAGTGAAGTTTCTGCTTATGTCTTTATGAATAAATTCTTCGCGTAACAACATCATCTTCTCTTGCATCAATTAACTCACTCTCACAGACTTCAAGAATTTGATGATCAAGTCGCTTTAATCGATGATATTACTCATGTTGTCGAAATCACAATGATTCTTGATGAACACATCGAAAGACTATTCTTCTATGTCACTGAATTAAATCAGTATCTCATCATCATGAGTCTGTCATGACTTCATCATCACGTCATTGATGTCAATTTTGAGCACAATATTCTCATTTTGTCTTTTTTCTTCTGTCTTAATCATTGTTACTCATTTCTCATCAAGATCTATGATTTTAATCAACAAGAAGAAAATTTCTCGTTTGAAGTTAACAAAGTAGCTTTCTCTCAGTCTTGCTCTCAATTCATTCACAAGAAGCAATTCAGTTCACGAATCACTTACAAGAAGTAATTCAGTCTACAGATTGCTCACAAGAAGCAATTCAGTCTACAGATTACTCACAAGAAGCACTTCAGCACTCAGTTTGCTTGTAAGAAGTAATTTAGTCTCTCATTCACTTGAAAGAAGTAACTCAGTTTTCAGTTCGCTCGCAAGAAGCAATCTAGTCTCTCATTCACTTGAAAGAAGCAACTCAGTTTTCAGTTTGCTCGCAAGAAGCAATTCAGTTTTCAATTTATTTGCAAGAAGTAACTCAGTTTCTCATCTGCTCACAAGAAGCAATATAACTTCTCGTTCACTCACAAGAAGTCAATTAATACTCAGCTCGTTCACAAGAAACAAATCTTGTTCAGTCTTGTCTCTCGTCTGAAACAAGAAGCTTCTAGTCGTATTCTTCAAGTCATTCAAAAAGAATACTCATCAAAAATCAAGTGTTGAAATTCTTTTCTCTTTAAAACTTTTGTTATCTTTCAAGCAAATCAATTCAATCGATCTTCTATACAACTTGACATAGTCGAGTTGAGAGCTTGAAGCTTTAATCATGTTGCTCATGTCAAAGACATTGAAGTGTTTAGCGTCACTTTAAAGAAAATCGATGTTTTCTTGAATCTTAAGTCAATCTCATCTTCTAATCTAGACTTTGATGAGTCAAAATCACGTCACACGACTTTGATTGTTCATTCAAAGAACAGTTCAACTCTTGCTCAGTTCTTGTCTCGTTCTCAAGACAGTATGTATGATAAGAATCATCGTCTGAATCTTCATCAAATGAAAAAGAAATTTCATTTGACTGCATTCATGACACAAGAAGATCTTAAAGTCTATCGACAAAGTAAGAACGTTGATTCAATCACAATTCTATCGTTCAAATATTTTGAGTTTCTAGACGTCTTTTTCAAGAAGAATGTCAATATTTTGTCTTTGCATCAAGCTCATGATCATGTCATACATCTTAAAGAAGATGCTCAACTCTCAGTCTTTGCTTTGTACGACATGAGTCGTGATGAAATTCTAGAACTTCATCGTTATCTGAATGAGAATCTGAGCAAAGATTTCATTCGAGTCAATCACTTTCAGATGATTGTTTCTGTTCTCTTCATCAAGAAACTCGAAGAAAAACTTTGCTTCTGCGTGAACTATTGAGATCTGAACGTTATCACAATCAAGAATCGATATTCTCTGTCTTTAATCTCAGAAACGCTGAATCATCTGAGTCAAGCTAAAATCTTTATCAAGCTGAATATCATCTCTGCGTTCAATCAACTTTGAATCAAAGAAGAAGATGAAGCTCTCATCATCTTTTGCACTTGATTTGAATTATTCAAGTATTTAGTTATGCTCTTCAATTTATGTAATGAGTCTGTCTCATTTCAGAAGTATATCAACAATACTCTTTGCAAACATTTAGATAAGTTTTATACAGCTTATTTGAATGACATCTTGATTTATTTTGACAATGAACTCGAGCACAAAATTCATGTCAAGCTCATTCTGCGAAAGCTGCAAGAAGCAGATCTTCAGATGAATATAACCAAATGCAAGTTTCACATCATTCAAGTCTTGTATCTAAAATTGATAATCATCATTGAAGAGATCAAGATGAACTCTTCTAAAATAAACATCATTGTCAACTGATTTATCTTGATCAACGTTAAAGACGTTCAAAGTTTTCTAGATTTCGCGAACTTCTATAGAAGATTCATCTATGACTATAGTAGAATAACTATCTCGCTCACTCATCTCATCAGAAAAGATGTACTCTTTGTCTGATTTCAGAAATGTCAGATTGCATTCAACACTCTTAAGAAAGTCTTTACTTTTAAAATTATTTTTCGTCACTATAATTCAGATCACAAGATTGTGATAGAAATCAATGCTTCAAACTATGTGTTCAAAGACATTCTTTTTCAATACGATGAGAATGAGATACTTTATTCAGTCACTTACTTTTCGAAAAAGAATAATTCAGTCGAATGTAACTACGAAATCTACGATAAAGAACTCATGATCATTGTTTGCGCTTTCGAAAAATGATGATCAGAGCTCAAAGACTTTATCTATTCTGTCGAGATGATCACGAATCACAAAAATCTTGAGTATTTCATGTCAATTAAGCAGTTGAGTTATCATCAAGCTCGTTGAAGCGAGTTTCTGTCTAGATTCAACTATTGCATCGCTTATCATCTCAACAAGATTGATGATAAGTTGAATGCTCTGACACGTCACTTAGAAGATTTTTTTAAAGAGAAAATTACATTTGATTCTCGACATCAATATCAACATCAGACAATTCTGAAAAGTCATATTTTAGATTTTAATATTGTTGAGAATCTCGTTTTTAACATCTTCAACATCAAAGTCATGAAGCTTCAGTCACAAATTATCGCTCTAGATTCAGTTCAATTACATTTGTTTTCAATTATTTCAGCATCTTTGCAAATTCTAGTCTTCATGAATCTAGAAATCAAAGAATTCAACGTTGAAAACATTAAGTCTCAGTTAAATTAAGACATTCTGAATCTTGATGAAGATTCTGCTGACATTCTCACTTAGACATTGTGAAAGCAAGTTGAAATCAATGACAAATTCGCAGTTCAGATAATCAAAGTGCTTCGCAATGAAGCACAACATCACAACAAGATTTCTTCAGTCGAGTGTGAAGAACACGAGAATCATCTGTACTTTCAAGAAAGAAAGTACGTGCTCAACTCAAATAAATTACGTCTTCGTATCATTCAGCTCGCTCATGATAGTGTCATTGATGATCACTCAGAAAGAGCAAAAAGCTATGAACTGATCAGTTGAATTTACTGATGATCAAACATTTATAAGTATGTTCAACGCTCTGTATGAAACTATCACATGTGCACACGTTTTAAGCTCTTTAGACAATGAACTCAAGAATGATTGTGTTTTCTTTCAGTTCTCGAACGTCGTTGACGTGATGTTTTCATGAACTATGTAGATTCTTTATCGCTCAGTATCTTTATGAATATCACATATAAATATGTTCTAGTCTTCATTGATCGTTTTATCAAAATGAGACATTTAGTTCTTATCACTTTTATAAAAGTTGAAGAAGTTATCAACTGCTTTTATGCTCATGTTTGAAAACATCATGATTTACTCAAGTTCTTCATGTCTGATCAAGATATACAATTCATCTTCAATGTCTGAAAGCATATGTGTAAAATGCTGAAGATAGACGTTAAATTATCAACGACGTATCATTTTGAAATTGATGATCAAATCGAAAAAATCAATGCTGTCATGAAGCATTATCTTTGAGTCTTTGTCAACTACATGCAAGATGACTGAGCTAAGTGACTTTCTGAAGTTGAATTCATCGTCAATAACACATCGTCATTAATCACTTTAGCATCACTCTTCTTGATCAATTTGAGTCAGAACTTACATTTAAACTTCAAGTTTTTTAAGTCTCTGCTCAAGAATTTTACGTTTCAAGCTTGAGACAAGTTAATTAGTGTTGAAGAGTTCATCAAGAAGATGAAGAAACTAACTGAGCATTTACGTGATGAGATGCTTATAGCTCAGATCATTTACAAATTCAATGTCAATCTCTTTCGTCGTTCTTGTTCAAAATACTTCGTCGAAGATGAAGTTTGACTGAATGCTTGCAATCTCAGCATCGCTCATCTTGCTGTCAAGTTAAATGATCATAATGTTGATTTCTTCAATATCAAGCATGTCTTCAAGAACAATTCTCTGATCATCAAGTTAAATCTTTCAGCATTCATGAAAATTCATTCAATCTTTCATGCTATTCTTCTGAGTCATATCGCAAGTGATTTTCTTTCGAATCAACGTCAGAAATCTTGAGAACTCATTGTCATCAAGAATGACGAAAGATTCTGATATGTAAACAGCATACTAAACTTCAAGCGTGATAGATGTTATAACTTATCTCTGCTCAAGTATTACATTGATTGAGAAAATCACTTCTTTACTTGAAAGTCTTTTCATCTTCTGAATAATTGCAAGCAAGCGCTTGATGAATATCATCTCATCAACTCTGTTGTCGAAGAATCACATGTACTGTCATGTGTGATGTTTTAATGTCAATGTCAAGAACTCTAAATTCAATCTTCATCATCTCAACTCAGCTCAGATCTGACTCAGATTTTGTCTAAATCTGTCTCAGATGTCATGTTTAAATCTGACTCAGATGTAACTCAGATGTATTCTAGTTTCGTCTGTGCATTATCATATTAAACTGCATTTCGTCTTTCTTTTACTCAAATCTGACTCAGATCTTGTCTAAATTTGACTCAGATATCTCGTTTAAATCTGACTCAGATGTGATTCAGATGTGTTTTAATTTTCTGTGCATCATCACATTAAAATGCGTTTTATCTCATCTCATTTTACAGAAATCTTGCTCAGATCTGACTCAGATGTGACTCAGATTTATTTCAGTCTCATCTGTGCTTCATCACATTAAAATGCGTTTACATCAATTCTCATCTTGTTTCAATCTTCATCTTCGATTCTTTCTCATCTTGTCTCATTTCTTCTCATTATCTTGCAGAAGTTTAGTCTTGAAGAGAGAAGCTACTGTCATGATGTCAGATCATCAATTCAATTTAGAACATAAATCATTGATATTTTAAATAATCTTGATTCATTGAACTCATTTTGCAGTTCAATGAATCAAGTCATCAATCTAGTCATCATCATCTTAATTTAGTTTCAGCAATTTTGTTTCAATTATCTCAGTCATATGCGTGAACTTCTGCAATCTTAAGTCAATAAAACTATTGTCTAGTCTTGATTCTGCTCGATTCATGTATATAGAAGTTAAGTTCTCATTCTTTTCTTTCGCTCTTTGTCTTTCATCTTGTACATTATCTGATGTATTGTCTTGTATCTAGATTCTATCAAAGTAATGATAATAATATCAGTCTTTTATATTGATAATATCTTTAGTTTAACTCAGTCTTTGACACATCTGAAGCATTGTATGATGTGACAGTTCTTTTCAAATAGTTTGCATGCACATTCTTAATACAAGTTCAGCATGCTCATGTTTATTAATTAATTTATCATTGCTTCAATCATGATCTTTATGATAAGTAATGAATGAATCTTCTCACTCTTTGTTATCTTCTTGAATCAAACTATTCTTAAAACTTTCAAATCTTCATGAAGTTTTATATTATCTTTTATCAATCTTTCAATGATCTTTTTCTGATTATTCATGTTTATTGTAATATGTACTTCATGTATCAACATTGCAAAGATTTAACATGTTACATGTATTGAACTTGCAATTTCTTTTGCTCATGTTTGAGTCTTTTTCAGATTTGCTTGAGCATTTGAGTTAACTGCGTGAAGAAAAATATCATCGCTACTCAGCTTGCAAAGTGACATGATTAAATTTCTTTGATCTGTTAACACATCTGCAATTCTCTGTAAAATCTGTTTAATCAACTTCTTCTGTATCTTTTTTATTTCTCTTCTGTTTATTATTTTAATCATGACTTTTTATTTCTTGCAAAGTGATGACAAATTACTTCTGAAATGTTGCTTTTTCATCACTATTTCTTCTCTTATCACATTCATTCATGACGTGATTTTCATTGAAAGATTCATGCTTTTCTGTGTATGTAACTGCTTGTTAAACAGTTGAATTGATGTATTTAATTTTTATACATTCTTCGCGATAAATGTATTCTGATTCATATGATGTTTTTCTTCTGAGTCGAGTTGAAGATGTTGAATCAGCTTCAATGCTATCTTTTTTCATGAATGATCTTTGCTTTTTTCTTTCTTTAACATTAATATCTTTATTAGTAAATCAATAATATTAACAATGTTCTTTTCATTATTACATAAATGTTTCAATCTTGCATCTTTATTTTCTTGTAATAAATTGATGTTACTTGTAATCATCTTTGAATCAGCATTGCTGCAATTCATGCAATTCATCATTATTCAATTATCTTTTAAATTCACTCTGTTTTATTTATAGTGCTCTTTTTCAAAATTTGTGATGCATGTGTTGTGATTATTCATAAGAAATGAAATATATATATAAATTCATGCAGATTAAAAAATTCATTTAAATTCAAAATTGATTTCAAAATCTTATTAATTGCAAAATCAAAGATGTTAAATAATGTTTTATTGTTAATGTTAAATTCATAATTTTTATATTGTAATCAGTTTTGCAATCTTTTATAAACTTATAAAATTAATACATAATTTATTAAATTATTGCAATCATGATTGCAATATATTGTTGTTGTTTGAAAATGATTGTTACAAAGAATAATAATAATAATAATAATAATAATAATAAATTCATACATTCTTGTGACATCGATTAAATCGACTCATGAGAAACTTTATGCTATGTGTGTCGAGTGAACAAAATTCTCTGAGGTAGAAAATCACTCACTATCTATACAACTGCTTCACGCAGTCAAAACAACAAGATTAAGACTATGTATCAAATTTGTTCACGTTGATTGCATGTTAAAGAATGAGTGTTCTAGTCACTTTAAATTGCTTCAGAAGTTTCGTTTTCATCATCATTCTCGCTGCTGCTCTGAAATCTTTCGTGATCATGATGATTATTTGATAGTTTAAGAAGTCAACGTTACGTAGCATTTTTGATCGTAGATGCGTTCAGTTCAAGCAGTGCATGAGTACATGCTTCGCTGTCTGATGACTTTGTTTGCAGTCACATCGCGAGCTATTCATGCTTGAAACGTTTCTCAAGTGCAAATAAATATTAAGATCTATGCATTCAATTCTGATGTGAGTTGCAAGAATGCTTTTAATTTTCTGAAGATCAACATGCATCTTTATTGTCTTGTTGAATAGATGAAATCTTTGTGCTGAAATTGCATTAATGTTTGCAATGTGTTTCTTGTATTTTTCTCATCATTGCTTTCATTGATCTTTGTGATATAACATTATTGCAATATTATCACTTATTGAAATCATCATAAAAGAGTTGAATCATTTGCATCTAAACTACATTTTTACGTCTTCTTGAATAAATGTGTTCAGAAGCACTATTTTCTTGATGACAAAGAAGTGAGAAGTGAAACGACTAATTCTCATCAGTCAAATGCATATAAGTTTGCATGCTCATTTAGTCTCTTGCATTCTGTTGTCAACTTGACAGCGTAATGTGACTTTATTCTGCAGCATGTTCAAATGAACATGCAGCGAACTTGTATACATTTCGATCTCTAGTGTCACGATTCTAGCCTTGTCAGGCTCAGCCTTCTAGCCTTATCAGGTCTATTCTCGCTTCGTCACCTTGACTAGTTTCTATTGGGCCTAGCGTCGGCTGAGAAACACACATATGTAGTCAGCTTCTTTCCCGTAGTTATCTTTCTTCCTTAGCATTTATCTTCTAGTTAAATAACACTTCTATCTGACTCGCTCTAGACAGATCTCTAACATTAGATAAATGCTCGTCATTTACTATTCTGCTATCGACGAATAAACGATACGAGACAATCTATTCAGTAAGAAAAATTTGCAAGAAATTCTTCAAATTTGCATCATCATTTTAGACCGCAAGAAATTCTTCGAATAAAGCACTCAATTATTACCTGAAATTCACAAGGGATTCTTTGAATTTTCACTCATCAAAAAACATCAATTCAAAACATCAATCTCTCATTTACTCTTACCTCAACAACTTCTACCTTCTCTCATCATGACACACGACGTCGAGTCAGTTGAGTTTCGAACAACTCGTCTGCTTAGAAGCACTGTCAATAGAAGAGTTTCACTTCTATTCATCGATGCTTCAGTTGAAGCTGAGAAAGCTGTCATCTCATGAAACATAAACATCGAAGAACAACTGTTTCATTGAGTCAGCAATCAATTTGACGAAGTCATCAATATGCTGAACGAGCTTCGAAGTCAGCGAGACTTGACTCTACAACTCAATGAACACTGACTTCTCGTACAAGACAATCACAAAAAGAGAGCGAAACAACTAGAAGTCGCTTTTGATAAAAACGATGAGCTAGAGAAAAAGATCAATCAGCTACAAGGCGAGCGATTGAACTTCAGAGCGAAACAACGTCAAGCTGATCGATC
>JAABUZ0100002841.1_pt1 | contig 27498 bp, 20 predicted proteins | sample 5562091 | NCBI WGS metagenome assembly JAABUZ01 (sample SAMN12813069, study PRJNA571459) | rock metagenome | isolation source: Antarctica rocks | place: Antarctica: Victoria Land, Linnaeus Terrace sud | collected 2015-12-21 | reverse complement strand
AATCGCCGTCGCCCGCTCGATATACCGCCCCACCTGGATAAAATGCCACCCCTGCCCATGGCTCATCGTCGAATCGCTCACGCCCTGGAACTGGTGCACCGCCTCCATCACCTGCTGCAAAAACTCCTCCGGCTGCTCCCGGCCCTCCAGCAGCGCGTCCGCGTGCATGTCGCTCTGCATCTCCGGCCGTGACACCTGCAGATACAGGCTGTTCAACCTCGACCACTGCTCCGTCGAGATCTGCTCACGCACGTGCCGCGAGTTCTCCCGCGCCGACACAATGCACGCCACAATCGACGTCTTATTCAGCGGATCAAACGACATCGCCTGCGTCAGGTCATACGGATTGCCGGTCCACTTCACATCCTTCGGCCGCCCCAGCGCCTGCAGCACCCGCTCCCAGCGCCGCTCCGCACTCGCCGCACTCTCGTCCAACATCAGGTTCAAATTCACATCCAGAATGCGCGTCGTATGCTCCGCCCGCTCCAGATACCGGCTCATCCAATACAAACTATCGGCCACGCGACTCAGCATCTCACCTCCATCTCACAAACGAGGCGCCTTCTACCGAACACCTCAGGAAGCCGTTCGAAGATCGAAGCGGCCAAAGCCGTGCCCGTGTTCACTGGAAAACTCCCACTGGTCCCCTCCGAGCCGGTCCAGTTCGGAACCGGCAAACTGAATTGCCAGTTGTACCGCTTGCACACCGTCGACACCCTGTATGTCATAGTTCATCTCTTCACCCGGCACAACGATCCGAACATGACAGATCGCCTGGGCTGCATGTGTTCGCAGCGGGCCAATTTCGACGTCGACATGCTTCCGCTCTTCACCCTGAACAAGCGTAAGCTGCCGTCGAACCAGGAATGGCGGCAAGCTCGCCTGCGTTGCAAGCACTCGAACATCAGAAGCCCGCTTCCACAAACCCTCCGGAACTGGCGCGATATCTGAAAAATCGATGTTCTCGTCCGGCATTGTGCGGAGCTTCGCTATCTGCTGCAGCGCTTCACTGGAAAGAGGTTCGCCCTCGTTCCGTCTGGAACGCACGATATTCGGCTCGTTCATGTCGCTCTGCCCGCCTCGCTGAGATGATTCGGATAATCTCTTCATTGTCTTCGCCCAATCGCACTACGTGTGCTACCAGGAGCAGAACCTGACCAAGTGAAGAGCCAAGGGCCTGCCACCGTTCTTCCTCATCGATCATCCTATCTTGCCGCAGCAGCAGGTCTGGGTCCTCGAACACGGTCTGTGCCAACTCCATGCTTCTCGACGTTGGTCCGCTGCTTACCCTCATCCCATTCAAAAGCCGGCATTCACTTACTCAACACCCACGTATCCTTGCTCCCGCCGCCCTGCGACGAGTTCACCACCAGCGACCCGCGCTTCAGCGCCACCCGTGTCAAACCTCCCGGAACGATGTTCACCTTGTCGCCGTACAGCACATACGGCCGCAAATCCACATGCCGCGGCTCCAGCGCATCCTCAATCAGGCACGGAGCCCGCGAAAACGAAATTGTCGGCTGCGCGATATAGTTCCGCGGATCGGCCTCGATCTTGCGCCGAAACTCCTCGCGCTCCGCCGCCGTCGACTGCGGACCGATCAGCATCCCGTACCCGCCGCTCTCGCCCACCGCCTTCACCACCAGCTTGTCCAGGTTCGCCAGCACATGCTGCCGCTCCTTCGGCCGCGTCAGCAGAAACGTCTCCACGTTCTTCAGCACCGGCTCCTCGCTCAGGTAGTACCGAATAATCTCCGGCACATACGCATACAGCGCCTTATCGTCGGCCACACCCGTCCCAAACGCGTTCGCCAGCGTCACATTGCCCGCGCGGTACGCGTTGAACAGCCCCGCCACGCCCAGAATCGAGTCCCCGCGAAACGCCAGGGGATCGATAAAGTCGTCGTCCACCCGCCGATAAATCACGTCCACCCGCCGCAGACCGCTGATCGTGCGCATGTACACGACGTTGTCGTGCGTCACCATGTCGCGCCCCTCCACCAGCTCGATCCCCATCTGCCGCGCCAGGTATGCATGCTCGAAATAGGCCGAGTTGAACACCCCCGGACTCAGCAAAACAATGTTTGGCTCGGGCCGGCCCTCGGGCGCCAGCGACCGCAGCGTACCCAGCAGCAGCTGCGTGTACTGCTCGATCGGCCGCACGTTGTACGTCCGAAACAGGTGCGGAAACGTCCGCTTCATCACCCGCCGGTTCGTCAGCATGTAGCTCACGCCGCTCGGCACTCGCAGGTTGTCCTCGAGCACCACAAACTCTCCGCTCTGCAGCCGGATCAGGTCCGTCCCGCACACCGCGATATACACATTGCGCGGAACCTGCAGGCCGCACATCTGCCGGCGGAAGTGTTTGCAGCTGTACACCACCTCCCGCGGAACGATCCCGTCCTCCAGAATCCGGCCCTCGTTGTAGATGTCCTTCAAAAACAGATTCAGCGCCGTAATCCGCTGCGTCAGGCCAATCTCGACCGTCTCCCACTCCTCGCTCGTAATAATCCGCGGCAGCATGTCGTACGGAAAGATCCGCTCCGTGCCCTCCTCCCGCCCATACACGGTGAAGGTGATGCCCTGGTTCAGAAAGCTGAGGTCCGCCGCCTGCTTCCTCCGCTCCAACTCCTTCGGAGCCAGCGATCCGAAGTGGTCCAGAAGCGGCTGGTAGTGCTCATGGAGCTCGTCCCGACCCTGAAACATCTCGTCATACGCGTGGTCCAGCAGATAGTTCTGTAGCGCGGCCTGCGTGAATTGGGTCGTCTGGGTGGGGGGCATGAGGAAACCTGAGTATAGCGGCACACACCCGTCCCACCAACACGTATCTGGCCCCGGCTCTCACCCGAAACGGGTATGCGGATCGCCTAAATCCCCACCCGCCGACCATCCTTGCTGAAGTAACTCAACTGCCGCCGGTAGCACCGCTGCCTCTCCAGATCAAACGCAATGCAGCTGTCGAACGGCTTCGAGTACACATGGAGACTCACGCACCCCGTCGTCCCCGCGTTCTCAATCTGGTGGATCGTCTGCAGCTTGTCCACCGTCACCATGCCGTTCCCCTCCGAGCACACCACCGTCCCCACCCGGTCCAGCTCCAGCTCCGTCGCCCCGCCCAGGCAATCGATGTTCACCACATTCTGGTTCTCGGGCGCGTTGCAGCTCGTATGCCGAAACTCATGCGTCCGCACCTCGCCCTGCGCCACCGTCATCCATCCCAACTGCCCATTGTGCGTGTGGATCGCCGTCCGCTGCCCCGGCGACCAGCAGATCGTCATCACCTCAAACAGCTCATCGCGGTAGATCAGGTTGCGCGTATACAAGCTGTCCCGCCACCACACAAACTCGCTCAACGCCTCCGGCCGCAGCGTCGCCGCCCCCATGTACTCCTTGATCCGGTCCTTCGTGATCAGGTCCCGCTCCAACTCGCGCAGACCTGCCACAAAGTCCCCCACCGTCGTCCGTAACGGATGCGTCCCGCCCTCAATCTCCATCCCGATCCCTCCACGTCCCGAATCGGGAAGCTAACAACCCGATCGTCATCCCCAAACTCACCCATAAGTTTCTCACGCCGAACCTTCGTCGCTGCATTCCGGTCCCCGCCTTCGCTACAGTAAGGAGCGCCACTCCGTGCGGTCGACATCGGAGGGCAGAAACCGGACGTCCCTGCTATGCTGCGTTCCTTCCCAGGTCTGCGACTTCTCTGCTCGCTCGTGCTCGTCGTTGCTCTTTGCTCCGCACGCCCCGCCGGCGCCTACTCCGTGCTCTCGCACGAGGAGGTCATCGACATGGCCTGGCTCCCTCACCTTCTCCCCCTCCTCCGCGCCCGCTTCCCAAACCTCACGGACGACCAGATCCGCGAGGCCCACGCCTACGCCTACGGCGGCTCCGTCATCCAGGACATCGGCTACTACCCCTTCGGCAACCAGCAGTTCTCCGATCTCCTCCACTACGCCCGCACCGGCGACTTCGTCTCCGCCCTCATCCGCGAGTCCTCCAACCCCGACGAGTTCGCCTTCGCTCTCGGCGCCCTCGCCCACTTCTGCGGCGATCTCGTCGGCCACCCCGCCATCAACAAGGCCACCGGCCAGGAGTACCCCAAGCTCGAGCGCCGATTCGGCCCCATCGTCACCTACGACAACGACAAAACCGCCCACATCCGCACCGAGTTCGGCTTCGACGTCGCCGAGGTCGCCCACGGCCGCTACTCGCAGCAGAACTACCGCGACTTCATCGGCTTCCAGGTCGCCAAAGAGGTCATGGAGCGCGCCTTTCAGGAGACCTACGGCTTCCCCCTCAACTCCATCCTCAAGCACGAAGACCTCGCCATCGGCAGCTACCGCCGAGCCGTCAGCGGCCTCATCCCCCGCATGACCACCGTCGCCCTCGTCCACTACAGCGGCCAGATGCAGAAGGAGAACCCCACCTTCGATCGCAATCAATTCATCTACCGCCTCAACCGCACCGAGTACGAAAAGGACTACGGCAAGCAGTACGCCCGCCCCGGCTTCGGCTCCCACCTCCTCGCCGTCACCTTCGCCGTGCTCCCCAAAATCGGCCCGCTCAAGGTCTTCGCCCTCAAGGTCCCCGACCCCAAGGCCCAGGACATCTACATCAAAAGCATCAACGGCACCGTAGACAAGTTCAACGCCTACCTCGCCGCTCTTCAGGCCATCCCCGTCGACGCCCGCCACCCCCAGACCGCCCCCGATCTCGCCGAAATCGACCTCGACACCGGCAAGCCCGCCGAGTTCGGCGAGTATCGCCTCGCCGACCAGACCTACGCCAAACTCCTCCACATCCTCGTCACCGATCCCAAATCCCCCATGCTCCCCGACGTCCGCAAAAGCCTCGCCGACTTCTACGGCAAGCGCTCCGAACCCGCCTGGTACCAGCGCAAGCCCAAAGTCTGGCAGAGCCTCCAGGCCGACCTCGCCGCCTTCGACCGCTCGTCCTGCTCCCCCTCCGCCAACCCGCCCTCCCCCACACCCGTCCGCTGATTCCCGCGCCCTCCATGCCCGCCGCCCACGCCGAACGCCTCCGCTATACTTCGATTCACCGCTTTATGACCCTCACTCCCGCTCCCCACCCGGCCTCCGCTCCGGTCCCGCGCCCCGTTCTCTACCTCTGGATCACCTTTGTCGTCGTTTCCGCGCTCCTCTGGCTCTCCTGCCTCGTCCTCGGTCACCTCGGCTTCGGCCCGCCCTACTCCACGCCCTTCGCCCAGGGCCTCTTCGCCGACCTCCAGATCTACTTCGGTCGCTTCGAAACCTTCCACACCGCCGCCTTTTTCGAGTACTCCCGGCACTCCCACTTCGCCTACCCCGCCGGCGCCGCCGTCATCTACCAGGCCATCTACGCCACCCATCGCGTCCGAGCCACCTACAGCCTCCTCTGCATCGGCTGGGCCCTCTTCGGAGCCGTCGTCCTCACCCGCGCCCTCCTCCGCCAGGGTCTCAGCCCCCTCCTCGCACTCCCCATCGCCGTCTCCGGTTCACTCGCCTTTCCGTTCCTCTTCCTCTACCAGCGCGGCAACATCGAAATCGCCCTCTGGATCATCGCGAGCCTCGGCATCCTCGCCTACATGCGCCGCCGCCCCTACCTCGCCGCCGTCCTCTGGGGCATCGCCACCGCCATCAAGATCTACCCCGTCTTCCTCCTCGGCCTCTTCCTCGGCCACCGCCGCCGCGAGGTCGGCCCCCTCCTCACCGGCATTGCCTCCGCCCTCCTCACCACCGTCGCCTGCCTGGCCTACGTCGGCCCCTCCATCGGCCTCGCCTTTCGCGGCTTCCTCGGCGGTGTTCAGGGCTTCCAGGGAGCCTACGCCGAGACCGTTCGCTCCTCCGCCATGGGCTTCGACCACTCCCTCTTCTCCCCCTTCAAGCTCCTCGCCGTCTCCACCGGCCACCTCGCCGCCCCCTGGCTCCACCCCTACTACCTCCTCGCCGGCGCCCTCGCCGCCCTCGTCTTTCTCCTTCGCGTCCGCAAGCTCCCCTTCCTCAACCGCCTCACCTTCCTCACCGTCTGCTTCATCCTCCTCCCGCCTGTCAGCTACGAGTACACCCTCGTCCACCTCTACCCCCCCGCCGCCCTCCTCTTTCTCTACGCCGTCGCGGCCGGCCAGGCCTCGCCCAGCCCTCCCGCCTCCCCCGCGCCCAAACCCGGCAACCTCCGCTCCCTCATCTGGGCGCTCGGCTGCCTCCTCGTCCTCTTTCTCCCCATCAACCTCTTCGTCCTCCACGGCCTTCTCTTCGCCGGCCAGGCCCAGATCCTCCCCCTCCTCCTCCTGGCCGCGCTCGCCGCCATCCACCCCTGGTCCAACCCCTCCCAACTCCCCCGCCGCGCACACGCGCAAGACCTTCTCCAACCTTCTTTGTATCCCGGCGCCTCCCAGGCGACGTGATCCCAGCCGCCACGATCCCCCAATCTGCATTAGACTTGAAGTAGCACGGCTTTACGCCCCGGGATCGCGCCCAAAACCCCCGCCACTCCCAGAATAGGACCCAACTCCAGAGTGAGTACCCCCACCTCCGCCCAAGCCATCCGCAACATCGCCATCATCGCGCACGTCGACCACGGCAAGACCACCCTCGTCGACGCCATGCTGCGTCAGTCCGGCACCTTCCGCTCTAACGAGGCCGTCGCCGAACGCGTCATGGACTCGAACGACCTCGAAAAAGAGCGCGGCATCACCATCCTCGCCAAAAACACCGCCATTCAGTACCACGATGCCCGCGGAGCGGAATCCAAGATCAACATCGTCGACACCCCCGGCCACGCCGACTTCGGCGGCGAAGTCGAGCGCGCCCTCAAGATGGTCGACGGCGTCGTCCTCCTCGTCGACGCCTCCGAAGGCCCGCTCCCCCAGACCCGCTACGTCCTCTCCAAAGCCCTCGAGGCCAAACTCACCCCCATCGTCGTCGTCAACAAAATCGATCGCCCCGACGCTCGCCCACAAGAGGTCCTCAACGAGGTCTACGATCTCTTCATCGATCTCGACGCCGACGAGAGCGTCCTCGAGTTCCCCGTCATCTACACCAATGGCAAGGCCGGCACCGCCACCATGGATCTCGCCATCCCCGGCACCGACCTCCAGCCGCTCTTCGACCTCATCTTCCAGACCATCCCCGCGGCCACCGGCACCCCCGACGGCGATCTCCAGATCCTCGTCACCAACCTCGACTACTCCGACTACCTCGGCCGCCTCGCCATCGCCCGCGTCTTCAACGGCTCGCTCAAAAGCGGCCAGGAGGTCAACCTCTCCAAGCTCGACGGAACCCTCCAGCCCGTCAAGGTCACCAAGCTCTTCACCTTCCACGGCCTCAAGCGCGAAGACACCGTCGAGACCGAGGTCGGCGACATCGTCGCCGTCGCCGGCATCCCCGGCATCACCATCGGCGAAAGCTTCTGCGCGCTCGAAAACCCCAAGCCGCTCCCCCCCATCAAAATCGATGAGCCCACCATCGCCATCAACTTCTCCGTTAACAACTCGCCCTTCGCCGGCCGCGAAGGCAAGTTCGTCACCTCCCGCAACATCAAGGAGCGCCTCGAACGCGAGCTCCTCACCAACGTCTCCATCCGCGTCGAAGACACCGGCTCCCCCGAGACCTTCAAGGTCCTTGGCCGCGGCGAGCTCCAGCTCTCCGTCCTCATCGAGATGATGCGCCGCGAAGGCTTCGAGCTTATGGTCTCTCGCCCCACCATCGTCACCAAGCGCCTCAACGACCAGCTGATGGAGCCCTCCGAGATCCTCACCATCGACATCCCCGACAACTTCGTCGGCACCGTCATCGAGCGCCTCGGCCCGCGGAAGGGCGAGATGGTCAAGATGGCCAATCACGGCTCCGGCCGCGTCCGCATGGAGTTCAAAGTCCCCTCCAGAGGTCTTATCGGCCTCCGCAACGAAATGCTTACCGAAACCCGCGGAACCATCGTCATGAACTCCATCGCCGGCGAGTACATCCCCTACCAGGGCGAGATTCCCCAACGGCCCTCCGGTGCCCTCATCTCCGACCGCAACGGTGTCACCACCACCTACGCCCTCGACGGCGTCCAGGAGCGCGGCGGCCTCTTCGTCGGCGACGGCACCGAGGTCTACGAGGGCATGATCATCGGCGAGCACTCCCGCGACAACGACCTCGACGTCAACGCCGTCCGCGAAAAGAAACTCACCAACATGCGCGCCTCAGGCTCCGACGACGCCCTCCGCCTTGTCCCCTACAAGCAGCTCACCCTCGAGCAGTCCATCGAGTTCATCGCCGACGACGAACTCGTCGAGGTCACCCCCAAGAGCCTCCGCATGCGCAAGCGTGTCCTCCAGGCCAACCGTCGCCCCAAAGGCGCCCGTGGCGGCTCCCACCTCGAATAGCCCTCTTTCCGTGCAGCACCCACCGGTGCCGTGGCGTAATCTCCCCACCAACCGCTTACAATTAAGGTAGGAAGAAAAAGAGGCCTCGCTCACGAGCGAGGCCTTTCTCATTAGAATCAAGACTTTAGCTGTAAACTGTTTGGATCGAATACTTTACAGAACCCCGTATTTCTATGTGGCTGATTCCGGAGACTTTGCTAACAAGTAGGGGGAGGGGGAGGGTACCCCCGATCAGGTCTACCTGCTCTTCGCCGTCGCAAAGCGCTTATTCACCTCATCCCAATTCACCACATTCCACCAGGCCGCCAGGTAATCCGGCCGCTTGTTCTGGTACTTCAGGTAATACGCATGCTCCCAGACATCATTGCCCAGAATCGGATACATCCCCTGCGAGATAGGATTGTCCTGGTTCGGCGTCGTCACGACCTTCAGCTTGCCGCCATCAAACACCAGCCAGCCCCACCCCGCCCCAAACTGCTTCGCCGTCGTCTCATTGAACAACTTCTTGAAGTCTTCGAACGACCCGAAGTCCTGCTTGATCTGGTCGGCAATCTGTCCCATGGGCTCGCCGCCGCCACCCGACTTCATGATCTGCCAAAACATCGTGTGATTCACATGCCCCCCGCCGTTGTTGCGGACCACCGCCCGCACATCCTCCGGAATGCTGTTCAGGTCCTTCAGCAGCTCCTCCGGCGACTTCGTTCCAATCTCGGCGTGCTTCTCCACCGCGCCGTTCAGATTCGTAACATACGTTCCGTGATGCTTGTCATGGTGCAACTTCATCGTCGCCTCGTCGATGAATGGTTCAAGCGCGGCATAGTCGTAGGGAAGCGGGGGAAGTTCGTAAGCCACAGTTCTCTCCTTCAGTATCGTTCGTTGACGGATCTCTCCGTGGGTCGCGCACAGCCGTGCGCCGTGTAAGGTGATCGGGGCGGAAACACCTTATGCTGCCGCCGGATCTCATGGCATGTGATGCCAGCCCAGGGAAGGGCGATGCACCGCGCCCGCTTCGCCCCCCATCCAACCCTCCTTCTTCATCTCCGTTTGACAGACGATCCGTCCCTGAACCGCGCTTTAGGTTCTAATGGAAGTCCATGGCGCAACCCACTGACGCATACCGCTGGCTGGATGACTCCGGCCCCGCCTTCGGCGCTCCCGGCCTCGAACCCCGCTGGACCTCCAGCAAAAAGGACGCCGTCTCCACCGCCTACGCCGCCTCCAGCCGCGTCTGGTTCACCGTCTCCCACGGCACCCTCAACGAGATCTACTTTCCCACCATCGACCGCCCCCAGACCCGCGACATGGAGCTGCTCTTCACTGACGGAGAGACCTTCTTCCACGAGGAAAAGCGCAACCTGGACTACGACTTCAGCTACATCGACCCAGGCGCGCCCGCCGTCCACCTCACCGCCACCGCCCCCGAAGCGCGGTACATCGTCACCAAGGAGATCATCTCGAACCCCCACCACCCCGTCGTCCTGATGAACGTCAAAATCGACGCCGCTCCCGAGGTCCTGGCTAAGCTCAAGTGCTACGTCCTGCTGGCGCCCCACCTCAACGGCGGTGGCGCCGGCAACTCCGCCCGCTCTATCGAGGTCGCCGGAAAACGCGCCATTCTCGCCTGGAAAGACGACTTCTCGCTAGCCCTTGGCACCAGCTGCGGCTTCAGCCGCTCCTCTTGTGGCTTCGTCGGTCAGAGCGATGGCTTCATGGATCTCTCCGTCGACAAGCAGATGCACTGGCACTTCGGCCAGGCGCTCAACGGCAACATCGCCGTCACCGGTGAGATCGAGGTTGCCTCCCACAACGAGTTCACCATCGCCATCGCGCTCGGCCACGGTCACCACGCCGCTCTTTCCAGCATGATGCAGACGCTCGCCTCCCCCTACACCACCCACCGTGACCGCTTTCTGCTCCAATGGAAACGCGCCGGCCTCTCCGAAGCCATCGATGGCGCCTCCACCGACGGCGGAAAGCTCCTCCGCATCAGCCAGAATGTGATCCTCACCCACGAGGACAAGACCTACTCCGGAGCCTTTATCGCGTCCGCCTCCATCCCCTGGGGAGCCTCCAAGGGCGACTCCGACCTGGGCGGCTACCATCTCGTCTGGACCCGCGACATGGTCCAGTCCGCCACCGCCATGCTCGCCCTCGGCCGCACCGATACCGCCCTCCGCGCGCTCGTTTACCTAGCCTGCACCCAGCGCCCCGACGGCAGCTTCGCCCAGAACTTCTGGATCGACGGAACCCCCTACTGGACCGGCATCCAGCTCGACGAGGTCGCCTTCCCCATCGTCCTTGCCTGGCGACTGTGGAAGCTTAATGGCCTCGGCAACTTCGACATCCTGCCCTTCGTCGAACGCGCCGCTGCCTTCCTCGTCCGCTACGCCCCGGTCACGCAGCAGGAGCGCTGGGAGGAAAACGCCGGCTACTCCCCATCCACCCTCGCCATCGTCATTGCTGCCCTCATCTGCGCCGCGGACATCGCCCGCGCCCGCAACTCCGCATCCCTCGCCAGCTATCTGGAAACCTTCGCCGATTGGATTGAGGCCAACCTCGAGGAGTGGACCACTACCAGCGAGGGTGTCCTTCATCCCGACGTCAAGCGCCACTACATGCGCATCCGTCCACCCGCTCCCGGTCAGCCCTTCTACGTCGAAGAGATCCCCGCCGGCTCCATCCGCATCGGCAATCGCGGCCCTGGCGAAAAGAATATCTTCGAGGCCCGCGAGGTCATCGATGCCGGCTTCCTTGAGCTCGTTCGCTACGGCATCCGCCGCGCCGACGACCCGCTCATCACCGACTCGCTCAAGGTGGTCGACCGTGTCCTCAAGATCGACACGCCGCCAGGCCCCTGCTGGCGCCGCTACAACCACGACGGCTACGGCCAGCGAAAGGACGGTGGCCCGTACGAGGGCTGGGGACAGGGTCGCGCCTGGCCGCTCCTCACCGGCGAACGCGCCCACTACGAGCTCGCCGCCGGCAACGACATCCGGCCTCTCGTCGCGGCCATCGAGCACTTCTCCTCCGTCGGCGGCATGCTCCCCGAGCAGGTCTGGGACTACGCCGATCTCCCCTCCGAAGGCATGTACCTCGGCCAGTCCGCCGGCTCCGCCCAGCCGCTCGTCTGGGCTCATGCGGAGTACATCAAACTCCTCCGCTCCGCCCACGACAAACGCATCTTCGACAGCATCTCGGTCGTCGAGGAGCGCTACGCCGTTCCCCAAGGCAAGCGCGCCTTCACCAGCCTCGTCGAGATCTACGAACTGAGCCGGCCCGTCGATCAGATCGTCGCCGGCCTCACCCTGCGCATCGTTCATGCGGATTCCTTCCAGGTCGTTTACACCACTGACCTCTGGGCCAACCAGGCCACCGTCGATTCCACTGCCGTTGGCTTCCCCGGGTCCTTCGCCGATATCGCAACTCGCCCCGACCAGACCGGCAGCATCCTCTTCACCCTCTACTGGCCGGGCAACCAGAGCTCGGGTCGCTGGCTCGGCCACAACATCGAAGTCAACCTCGTCTCACCGGCACCCCCGTTCTAACGGTCCGAGCAATCTAGCCTTGTACACTTGTCCCTGAACCGCACAGCGCATAAAACCCGAATTCGAGACCTCCCGCGCCCCTTCTCTGGACGCCCGGTCCACAAAGGAAAAGAATGAGCGATCAAAATCTTCAACAGCAGGAACTCGACCAGCTTTCGATTAATACGCTCCGCATCCTCGCCGTCGACACTGTCGAGAAGGCCAAGTCCGGACATCCTGGAGCCCCGCTAGGCCTCGCTCCCGTCGCCTATCTGCTCTTCACTAAATTCATGAAGCACGACCCGTCCGATCCACTCTGGTCAGACCGCGATCGCTTCGTCCTCTCAAACGGCCACGCCTCTGCCCTCCAGTACGGTGCCCTCCATCTCTCCGGCTACAACCTTCCTATGGACCAGCTCATGCAGTTCCGCCAATGGGGATCGCACACCCCCGGTCATCCCGAGTACGGCGAGACCCCCGGCATCGAGGTCACCACCGGCCCGCTCGGACAGGGCTTCGCTGAGGCGGTCGGCCTTGCCATCGCGGAACGCCACCTTGCCGCCATCTTCAATCACGACAACAACACCCCCGTCGATCACTACACCTACGTTATCTGCGGCGACGGTGATCTCATGGAAGGCATCTCGCACGAGGCCTCCTCGCTCGCCGGCACCCTCGGCCTCGGCAAGCTCATCGTCTTCTACGACGACAACCTCATCTCGCTCGACGGCCCCACCGAGCTCTCCTTCACCGAAGACGTCACCAAGCGCTTCGAGGCCTACCACTGGCACGTTCAGATGGTCGACGACGGCAACGATCTTGAAGCCATCGAGCAGGCCGTCAAGAACGCCCGGTCCGAGACCACCCGCCCCTCGCTCATCCGTCTCCGCACCGTCATCGGCTACGGTAGCCCCAAGGCCGGCACCAGCAAGGTTCACGGAGAGGCCCTCGGCCCCGAAGCCACCAAGGAAACCAAGAAAAACCTCGGCTTCCCCGAAGACAAGAGCTTCTACATTCCCGAAGCCGCTGCCAGGCACTGGCTCGAAACCAAAGAGCGCGGGAAAAAGAAGCATGCGGAGTGGCAGAAGACTTACGAGGAGTACCAGAAAGCTTATCCGGAACTCGGCTCAGAGTACGACCGCCGCACCTCGATGAAGCTCAAAGAGGGCTGGGAAAAATCGCTCCCTGTCTTCACAACCGAAAAGCCGATTGCCACCCGCAACGCCGGCCAGACCGTCATGAACGCCATCGAGAAGGTCGTCCCCGAGCTCTTCGGCGGAGCCGCCGATCTTACCAGCTCCACCAAAACGATCTTCAAGGATTCCCCGTCCTTCCACCTCGACCCCAAAGGCCGCAACGTCTTCTTCGGCGTCCGCGAGTTCGGCATGATGGCCGCCGTCAACGGCCTCGCCGCGCACGGCGGCATCATCCCCTTCGGCTCCACGTTCTTCACCTTCTCGGACTACTGCCGCTCCGCCCTCCGTATGGGCGCGCTCCAGTCCTCGCACTCGCTCTACATCTTCACCCACGACTCCGTCGGCCTCGGTGAAGACGGCCCCACCCACCAGCCCATCGAGCACCTGATGGCCCTCCGCGCCATCCCGCAGCTCACCGACTTCCGCCCCGCCGACGCCAACGAGACCGCCGCCTGCTGGCGCCTCGCGCTCGAGCGCCACAGCGCCAGCTTCATGGCGCTCTCCCGTCAGGACCTCCCCGTCCTCGACAACGAAAAATACAAGGTGCAGGAGGGCGCACGCCACGGCGCCTATGCCCTCGACGCCTCCGGGAAAGACGTCATCCTCATCGCCACCGGCTCCGAGGTCTCCCTCATCATGAAGGCTGCCGAAGAACTCAAAAAGCAGGGCATCAACGCCAGCATCGTCTCCATGCCCTCCTTCCGCATCTTCGACGAGCAGGAGCAGGCCTACAAAGACCAGCTCTTCCCTGAAGGCACACCCAAGATCGCCGTCGAAGCCGGCGCCACCATGGGCTGGTGGAAGTACGTCGGCCACAACGGCGGCATCATCGGCCTCGATCGCTTCGGCGCCTCCGCTCCCGGCCCCATCGCGCTCGATAAACTTGGCATCAACGTCAACGCCGTCGTCGAGCTCGCAAAAAAACTCGTCGCCAACAAGAAATAGCAACCCAAGATAGCAACGCAGGAAAGAGCGGGTCCAAGCGGCCCGCCCTCTCCGCACAAGGTCAGCCGCATGCCAAGCACATGGACCGAACGCATCTGGAACGAGCTCGTGAAGATCGAGCAATCCGACCTGCCCCGCGAGCGCAATCCAGACTCCTCCATCTCCGCACAATACGAAGATCACGTCCTCCCAGACATCTCCTGGGAACACCAAGATGAATCCTAGGCTCCGTGTGCACGCGTCAAACTAAGCACTAAGTGCTCACCAAAACTCGATCCGCCTCGCCAAACCCATGCCAAACACCAGCCAGAGCATCCGCACCATCTTCTGGGACCTCGGCGGCGTGCTCCTCACCAACGGCTGGGACCCTCAACAGCGTGCCCGCGTTCTCTCTTCCCTGGGCGTCGACCTCACGGCCTACGAGGCCGTCCACGATAGCGCCAACTACTTCTGGGAGCGCGGCCTGGCAAGCGCACAGGACTTCTTCCAGGAGACCGTCCTCCGTCCCAACCCGCGGCTCAATCTCTCCTTCGCCGAGCTCTGGCCGCTCGTCTGCGCCGAAAGCAAAATCCTCCATCCCGAGTGCTTCCGCATCCTCTCCACGCTCCAGGCCGCCGGCCGGTACCGCCTCGCCACCCTCAACAACGAGAGTAGGGAACTCAACCAGCATCGCCTCGATGTCTTCGACCTCCGCCGCTACTTCGACTATTTTCTCTGTTCCGGATACCTCCACGAGATGAAGCCTGCACCCGGCTTCTACCGCTACGCGATCGAGATCTCCGGCCAGCTCCCCTCGACCTCGCTCTTCATAGACGACAAGCCCGAAAACTGCGCTGCCGCCCGCGCCCTCGGCATGCGGGCAATCGTCTTCGAATCTCCGGAGCAGCTCAAACGCGAGCTCGTCGACTTCGGCATCCAAATCCCATAAGTTCAATCCACAGGGATCGCGCCAGAAACTTGAAGCAACCCGCACATCCTACGCATCCCTTGCAGAGCGACTTCGATACGAGGAAAACGAAATGGCGACCGCCCAGATCAGCGTCTCACCCTCCGCCGTCCAGCACGATCAGCCCGAGCGCACACCTGATCCCTGCATCGTCGTCATCTTCGGCGCCTCCGGAGACCTCACCAAGCGCAAACTCCTCCCCGCCCTCTACCACCTCGATCAGTCCGGTCTCCTCCCCAAAGACTTCGCTGTCGTCGGTGTCGCCCGCCGCGCGCTCGAGCAGAGCTTTGCCCCGGACATGAAGGACGGCATCATCTCCGGCGGCGGCGTCGAAGAAAATGATCCGAAACTTGCCCCCTTCGTCGATCGCATCCAGTATCACGCGATGAACTTCGACGACGCCGCCGGATACGACACACTCAACACCAAGCTCACCGAGCTCGACGCGAAGTTCAAGACCAACGGCAACCGTCTCTTCTACCTCGCCGTCGCCCCCGAGTACTTCTCCGACATCATCAAATATCTCGGCGAGCACGGCATGGCCAAGCCCACGGAGACTACGAACAAGAGCGGTCACAAAAGCTGGGTCCGCACCATCATCGAGAAGCCCTTCGGCCACGATCTCGATTCCGCCCGAGCCCTCTCCGACGAGGTCAACAAAGTCTTCGCCGAAGATCAGATCTTCCGCATCGACCACTACCTTGGCAAGGAGACGGTGCAGAACATCCTCGTCTTCCGCTTCGCTAACGGCATCTTCGAGAACGTCTGGAATCGGAACTACATCGATCACGTCGAGATCACCGCCGCCGAGTCCATTGGCATCGAGGGCCGCGGCCCCTTTTACGAGACCGCCGGCGCCCTCCGCGACGTCGTCCAGAACCACGTCATGGAGCTCCTCAGCTTCGTCGCCATGGAGCCACCCATCTCCTTCGACGCGAACGCCGTCCGCGCCGAAAAACTCAAGGTCTGGCAGGCCATTCAGCCCATCCATCCCGCCGATACCATCCGCGGACAGTACGGCCCCGGCGCAAGCGACGGCAAGTCCGCTGTCGGATATCGCCAGGAAGAGCGCGTCCACCCCCGCTCCCAGACCGAAACCTACGCCGCCCTTCGCCTCGAGATCGAAAACTGGCGCTGGGCCGGCGTCCCCTTCTACATCCGCGCCGGCAAACGCCTCGCAAAACGCGTCACCGAGGTCTCCATCACCTTCAAACAGCCGCCGCTCCAACTCTTCAAAAACACCGAAGGCAAAGGCGCCGAGGGCATCAAGCCCAACGTCATCTCTATGCGCATCCAGCCCGACGAGGGAATCAGCCTCCGCTTCGGCGCCAAGGTTCCCGGTCCCAACATGACCATCAGCCCCGTGAACATGAACTTCAGCTACGCCGACGTCTTCGGCAAGTCCTCCGCCAACGGCTACGAACGCCTCCTGCTTGACGCCATGCTCGGCGACGGAACCCTCTTCGCCCATCGCGACGGCGTCGAAGCCACCTGGGCCCTCATCACCCCCATCCTCGACGCCTGGAAGAACAACCCCGTCCGCGACTTCCCCAACTACGCCGCCGGAACCTGGGGGCCGGCCGCCGCAGACGCCATGCTCAAAGCTGATGGCCGCAAATGGCGCAAACTTTAACCCAGCTTCTAGCCATTAGCCTCTAGCTCATGACTCACAGCTCCTACTTCATTGCTGAATAGCAATTCTCTTGTTCGGCTAAAAGCTCCAGCTAACAGCAAAAACCCGACCCGGACCCCACTCATGCCTAGACCCGTCACCGTCACCTACTCCACCTGGCCCACGCCCGATCAGGTCGCCGCCGGTGCTGCCCAGCTCTTTACCGACTTCGTCACCCGTGCCATCGCCACCCGCGGCATGGCCCGCGTCGCCATTTCCGGCGGCTCCACGCCCAAGGCCATGTTCGCGCTCCTCGCCGACCCCGGCCAGACCTTTCGCGAGGCGATCAACTGGCGGCGGCTCAAGCTCTACTGGGTCGACGAGCGCTGCGTCCCCCCCACCGACGCCGAATCGAACTTCCGCATGACCAGCGAGGCTCTCCTCAGCAAGGTCCCGCTACCCGGCGAAAACATCTTCCGCATGGAAGGCGAACTCGACCCCGAGGTCGCTGCTGATCGCTACGAGAGCAACCTCCGCAACTCCATGAAGCTCGAGGGCGCCGAGTCTCCCGCCTTCGACCTCCTCCTCCTCGGTATGGGCGACGATGGCCACACCGCCTCACTCTTTCCACACACGCAGGCCATCGAAGAGATCGGCCGCCTCGTCCTCGCCAACCATGTCCCGCAGAAAGACACCTGGCGCATTACCCTTACCGCACCGGTCATCAACCAGGCCCGCGAGGTCGCCTTTCTGATCGAGGGCGAGGTCAAAGCCGCCGTGCTCGCCGAGGTTCTCACCGGTCCGTACAACCCCGAGCGGCTCCCCTCGCAGCTCATCCGGCCCTCGAACGGCAAGCTCCGCTTCCTGCTCGATGACGCCGCCGCAGCCCAACTTCCTGCTCCCGCCAATACCTTGGCGACCACCGGCGGCTCGCATAGGGTAGGCACTCTGGAGCTCTAATCCAAAATGATCCTCGCAGGTGACGTCGGCGGCACCAAGGTCCATCTCGCCCTCTACAACTTCGAAAGCGGCAAACTTAAACCCGTTCGCGATCAAAAATTCCCCGCAGCCGACCACGCCTCCCTCGATGAAGTGGTGCTCAAATTCCTCGCCAAGGACGGCAAGGGCATGGAGGTCAAACCTGGCGATCACGGCGTCGTCGCCGCGTCGTTCGGCTGCCCGGGACCCGTTCGTGACGGTCGTATCAAGCTCACCAACCTCCCCTGGACCCTCGACGTCCGAGACCTCTCCAAGTCCCTCCAAATCGAGCACATCTTCCTCATCAATGACCTCGAGGCCAACGGCTACGGCATCCCGGAACTCGCCTCCGAAAGCATCTTCACCCTGCATAAGGCAGACCCCACCGCCGTCGGCCATCGCGCCCTCATCTCCGCCGGCACCGGTCTGGGCGAGGCCCTGCTCATCTGGGACTCCCATCTGCGCCGTCACGTCCCCATTCCCTCCGAGGGCGGCCACTGCGACTTCTCCCCCCGCACCGATCAGGAGATCGCCCTCCTTCAATACCTCCGCCGCACCCTCGATGGCCGTGTCAGCTTCGAGCGTGTCGTCTCCGGCATCGGCATCAAAAACGTCTACGCCTTCCTCAAAGACGAGCAGAAAATGGAAGAGCCGGCTTGGCTCCGCGATCGCCTCGCCACCGAAGACCCCAACGCCGTCATCGGCTCCTGCGCCGAAGACGGCTCCAGCCCCATCTGCTACGAGACCATGCAAATCTTCTCCGCGGCTTTCGGCGCCGAGGCCGGCAACATCGCCCTCAAGGTCCTCTCCACCGGTGGCATCTACCTCGGGGGCGGCATCGCTCCCAAGGTCATCAAGACTCTCCAGACCGGCGCCTTCACCGACGCCTTCCTCGACAAAGGCCGCCTCCGGCCCATCCTCGAGGCCATGCCCGTCCGCGTCATCTTGGACGACACCTGCGCCCTCCTCGGCGCAGCCGCCTACGCCGAAGCCCGCAGTTCCGAGGTCTCCGGACACTCCGAACGCGCGGCCTCCATCCAGGGCTAGCCTATGCCGCCGCCGTTTCCACCCTTCACCCTCGAGTCTGCCCGAGCCAAGGTCCAGGCCGCCGAAGACGCTTGGAACACCCGCAACCCCGACAAGCTCGTCCTCGCCTACACCGAAGACGCGGTCTGGCGAAACCGCTCCGAGTTCCTCCACGGTCGCGCCGACATCCACGCCTTCCTCACTCGCAAATGGCAGCGCGAACTCGACTACAAACTCCGCAAAGAGTTCTTCGCCTTTCACGAAAACCGCATCGCCGTCCGCTTCGAATACGAGTACCGCCTTACATCCGGCGACTGGTTCCGCGCCTACGGCAACGAGAACTGGATCTTCGCCCCCGACGGCCGAATGGCGGAGCGCTACGCCAGCATCAACGATCTCCCCATCGCCGAAGCCGACCGCCGCCTCCGCTGACCCTATCGGTTCGTCCACCTAGGGCAATCAAAGATGCCGCTCAAACCGGGCTTTAGCCCCTGGGGTACGCTTCTGACGCTGTATTGCAGGCACAACCGGCTTTGCCGTCAGCTGTCTCGCGATCATGGGAGCATCGGTTCTGTGAATCCCATTCGTTGGCAACTTTAGCGCAGCCGGCGACTTATTTCCCACTCAGCCAGCCGGGATATCATCTCCACATGGCGAGCGCGACCACCCTCTCGATAGCGGAGTACCTCGACACCAGCTTCCGCCCAGATCGCGAGTACATTGACGGCGAACTCCGGGAGCGCAACAGGGGCAAGTGGGAGCACGCACGCGTGCAATGGCTGCTGGCAAGCTGGTTCGGAAATCACGAGCGCGAATGGAACATACCGGCAGCACCGAACAGCGCGTGCGCGTCTCCAACACCCGCGTCCGCATCCCCGATCTCGTCGTGCTCCGCCCCGGTCCCCACCCCGATATCCTCGTCGACCCGCCTCTCCTCGTCATCGAAATCCTCTCGCCCGACGACACCTACACCGACACGCAGGCCCGCGCCCAGGACTACCGCAACATGGGCGTCCTCACCCTCTGGATCATTGATCCCAGAACCCGCACCGGCCGCATGTGCATCGGCGCCGACTGGATCGCCGCCGATCGCCTCGAAGTCCCCGGCACCCCTCTGTATGTCGTCCTCGACGCCATCTTCAAAGGTATGGGCGACCGCCCCTCACAGCACTTACCCGCATAAACCTCCCCCCTGTAAAACGGCCGGTGTGCGTATCGTGGGAGCATGCCCTTCGCAGCGCTCCGCAACGCCCTTCTTCTGCTTTCCTGGACAACCCTCGCCGCTCAAGCCCAGCGCATTCCCGCTAACTCGCACCCGGAGCACTACACCCTCCACCTCACCCCGGACCTCAAAGCCGCCACCTTCACCGGCGACGAGACCATCGACCTCACCCTCGACGCCCCCAGCAAAACCATCACCCTCAACGCCGCCGAGATCAAGTTCCAGTCCGTAGACGAGACTGATCTGAACGACATGGAAATCATTCCCGCGCAAGGGTCTGCTACGCCCAGCAGAGTTCATAGCCCGCACACTGACCATATCGCCACCATCTCCCTCGACCCCGCCAAAGAGCAAGCCACCTTCACCTTCCCGAAACTCCTCTCCGGCCGCGTCACCCTCCACATCCAATACACCGGCCTCCTCAACGACGAACTCCGCGGCTTCTACCTCTCCCGCACCAAAGCCCGCAACTACGCCGTCACCCAGTTCGAGCCCACCGACGCCCGCCGCGCCTTCCCCTCCTTCGACGAGCCCGCCAGCAAAGCCACCTTCGACATCGCCCTCACCGTCGACCAGCGCGACACCGTCATCTCCAACACCAACCAGATCTCCGACACCCCCGCCGCCGCCATCAACGGCCAGCCCAAGCACACCCTCACCTTCGCCCGTACGCCAAAGATGTCCACCTACCTCGTCGCCTTTCTCGTCGGCGACTTCCAATGCACCAAAGGCGCCGCCGACGGTGTCCCCATCCGCGCCTGCGCCACCCCCGACAAAGTCGCGCTCACCCACTCCGCCCTCCAAGCCGCCGAGTACATCCTCCCCTTCTACGACAAATACTTCGGCATCAAGTACCCCATGCCCAAGCTCGACATGATCGCCCTCCCCGACTTCGAAGCCGGCGCCATGGAGAACTTCGGCTGCATTACCTACCGCGAGACCGCCCTTCTCCTCGACCCGAAGACGGCAGCCCTCTCCGACCGCAAACGCGTCGCCTCCGTCGTCGCCCACGAGATGGCTCACCAGTGGTTCGGCGACATGGTCACGATGCAGTGGTGGGATAACCTCTGGCTCAACGAGGGCTTCGCCACCTGGATGTCCGCGAAGCCCCTCGCCGCCTGGCACCCCGAGTGGAACATTCCCGAGGACGTCGCCGAGGTCCTCGACCGCACCCTCAACCTCGACGCCGGCCCCGCCACCCGCACCATCCGCGCCCACGCCGAAACCCCTTCGCAGATCAACGAGCTCTTCGACGGCATCGCCTACGGCAAAGCCGGAGCCGTCCTCGGCATGGTCGAGCACTACCTCGGCGAAGAGACCTTCCGCCAGGGCGTCCACAACTACCTCCAGGCACACCTCTACGGCAACGCCACCGCCGAAGACTTCTGGAACACCCAAACCTCCACCTCCCACCAGCCCGTCGACAAAATAATGCAATCCTTCATCGATCAGCCCGGCGTCCCCCTCCTCACCTTCGGTGATCGTCAGGCCTCCGGCATTTCCGCCACCCAGAGCCGCTTCTTCCTCTCCAGCCCCGAAGGCTGCACCCCCTCCGGAACGAATGAGATAAGCTGCGCCCAAAAGCTCGCTCAACACTGGACCCTTCCCGTCTGCCTCAAGTCCGCCGGCACGCCCATCTGCCGCATCCTCACTCCCGGGGAGACCGCCCTGCCCATCCCGGCAGACGCCCCCGTCCCCTTCTTCTTCGCCAACGCAAACGCCAAAGGCTACTTCCGCACCCGCTACACCCCGGAGCAACTCTCCGCCGTCATCCCCCGCGCCGAATCCTCCCTTACCCCGCCCGAGCGCATGAGCCTCCTCGGCGACCAGTGGGCCCTCACCCGCACCTCCCAAACCCCCGTCGCCGACTTCCTCTCGCTCCTTATCGCCCTCAAATCCGACGGGAGCGGCCCCGTCCTCAACGCTTCGGTCGACAAACTCAATCAGATCGAAAGCACCATCGCTCCCCCCTCCGATCGCCCCCGCCTCGCGTCCGTTCTTCACGCTCAGTTCGCCCCCGTCTACGCCGCCCTCGGTCCCGCGAAAAAGTCCGACTCCATCGATACCCAGCAGCGTCGCGCCCTCCTCTTCGAACTGCTCGGCGACGCACAGGATCCCTCCATCCTCCCCGAAGCCGAGCGCCTCGCCGACCGCGTCTACCCCGCCTCCGGCAAGCCCCAAGATACAGATACCACGCTCGATCCCGCACTCGCCCAGGCCGCCCTCAACGTCGCCGCCGCCTCGTCAACCGACGCATCGCTCTACGACCGCGTCGTGGCCGCAACTGAAGACGGCGCCGATCCCAACCGACAGTCCGAGGCGCTCCGCCTCCTCTCCCGCTTCACCGCTCCTGCTCTCGTAACCCGCACCCTCGAGCTCGCCTCCTCGGGCAAGGTTCGGAAACAGGACAGCTGGCGTCTCTACGTCGGCCTCCTCGAAAATCGCGACTCGCAGGACCGGGCCTGGACCTGGATTCGGGCCAATTGGGACAAGGTTCACCCGCAACTCACGCCGTTCGTTGGCGCCCGCATCGTCGCCGCCACCGGCCATCTCTGCACCGCCGCCCAGCAGACCGAGGTCTCCACCTTCTTCAACGCCCATCCGGTCAACGCCGCCGAGCGCGCCCTCCCACAGGCGGTCGACAGCATCGGCAGCTGCGTGCGCCTGCGCGCCCAGCAGTCTCCAGGCCTCACCCAGTGGCTCGCCCAACACCCACACTGAGTTCGCACATGAAATTGAGCAGGCACGATTCCCAATCTGCGGTAGGCTATACCTCATTCGAGCCATCCAGAAGCAGGCTTTTTGGCGGGCTTTTCATTGACACCAACCCGGGCAGACCGTACCTTCCAACGTGAGGACCAACATGAAGAAATCTTCCCTTCTGCTCATCGGCTCTACCTTCCTTTTCCTTGTCTCCGCACCTCTTTTACACGCACAGCAGTTCGGCGGCTGTGTTAACTCTCCTGAAAACCCAACCGCGGTCCTGGCCGTCGTCGGCTCTGCTGGCGCCTTCTTCTTCTCCCGCCGCAAGCTGCGCATCAAGTAAGCCCGAAACCGCCGCGAGGTCGCCCCTCGCTTCTAGTGTTCTGACTCTATGAAAATCCTTAGCGATGGGCGGGATTGAGGTCGCATGTCTACCCTTCCCTCGGTTCATCCCCGCCCATCCCTGATTTCCTTGATTCTCCGCACATCGCCGCACGTCCCCGCAAGCCTGGCGGCCCTCCTCACCATCCTCGCTGTCAGCAGCATCTGGCCCGCCGCCCTCCTGCTCTGGAGCCTCTGGATCACCGATCCGCTCAAGTCGATCGGCATGCTCGTCCCCCTCGCCTCCCTCGCCCTCATCCTGCGCGCCTGGCGATCCATCGGCTGGCAGACGCAAGGTACTTGGTGGGGTCTCGTCCTCCTCCTCGCCACCGCCACCGCCGTCTATGTCCGCGAGCACGCCGTCCTCGTCCTCGTCGTCGCCCCGCAGTGGAACGTTTACTTCCCGCCCAACTCTCTCGTCGCCTTCGCCTATGTCAGCGGAGCCGTCCTCCTTTTCGGCGGAACCCGCCTCTTCCGCGCCGCCCTCTTTCCCATCTTCCTCATCCTCCTTGTCAATCCCGTCCCGCACATCTTCAACGTCTTCGTCGACCTCCCGCTCCAGCACGCCTCCGCCCACGTCGCGCGAGCTTTCGCCCATGCCCTCGGTCAGCCCCTCACGCCCGACCAGATGCGCCTCATGTTCACGCCCGATTTCGGCATGTTCATCGCCCCGGGCTGCAACGGCATCCGCGGAGCTATCACCATGGGCATGATCGCTCTTATCGTCGGCTACCTCTCCCGCTTCCGCTGGCAGGCGCACGCCGCCTTCGTCGTCGCCGCCGTCCTCTTCGGCTACCTCTTCAACTTCGTCCGCCTCTGCACCCTGGTCCTCTACTACATCCTCGCCCTCCACATCACTCGACTGCAAAGGCACGGGGAGATGGCCGACTACATCATCGGCGCCTGCCTCTTCCTCTTCGCCACCTTCCTCCTCACCTATATCGTCCGTCACGCCCAAAACTTTACCCGCCCCCCCGCACCCGCCAACCTCCCCTCCGCCCCCGCGCCCAACTCCCTTTATCTCCGCTATGCCGCCATGGCCGCCCTCACCGTTCTCGGATCCATCGGCATCGCCCGCGCCCACGCCGCCGCCAGCCGCATCGCACCCCAGGACACCTCCGCCCTCGGCGCCTTTCCCACCCGCGTCGGCGTCTACACCCTCGCCCGCTCCTGGAACGAGTACGTCACCGGCGGCCCCCTCATCTTCCAGTGGGCCGACTACGCCCCCGCCGACAACTCCCCCCACATCGCCATCGGCATCTCCCCCGTCCTCGGCTCCCACGACACCCTCATCTGCCACTCCGCCCGCGGCGAAGACCCCATCTGGCACGCTGAACTGCCCGCCGCCACCGCCGCCGGCGTCACCAGCTTCAATGCTTCCTTCTTCGCCGACGGTGCCACCCAGTACCTCGAAACCACCACCCTCTGCAACGGCAGCTCCTGCGGCGAATACTCCGATAACCGCCGCCACCTCGGCTTCGTCTATAGCCGCCCCAGCGCCGCCTCGCTCTTCTCCCGCGACCCCGAACGACCTATCCCCGTCATGCTCCGCGCCGAAACCACCGACACCGCCCTCCCACCCGACCTCGCCCGCCAGCAGCTCACCATCAGCACCCGCGCCTTCCTCGCCGCCCTCAACCTCGACGACCTCACCCGTCCCTTCCGCCACTAGAGCAGTTCTTCTAGCGCTGTAGAGCACAGGAGTTCAGGGCCCCAACGGCCCGCTCTATACGAGCCTAGGGCAACGCTCTGTGTTCGCAACAGCCCAGCAGCACGAGGACTGAAGGCCGCCGCACCAAAACTAAAGTAGGCTGTTGCCCAGCAGGTAACCCGTCCCATGCCACGTCAGAGACATGCCCGACCGCAGGCCCAGCCGCGAAGACAGCAGGCCCACAACCAGCACAACGACTCCAGCTACAGCGAACAGAGTAGGAATGCAAGTCATGGTTAGCTCCTTCAGCTTCGTCTGTGGGCTACAGCTTTGTCCCGTGGGCGGTCGCCTGCGGTATGCTTCTTCGAGGCCCGTGGCAGCCTCCTTAAGCCATGATCAGCCCTGCTGTCAGTAGAAAACAACCTTGAAACCAACCTTGCCCCCGCCCCACCATCTCCCGCAAGCCCTGACTAAGCGCCAAGCGCTCGCTGCCCCCACCCTCGCCGCCGCCCTCGTTACCCTCCTCAGCGGCTGTGGCGGGACCACCACCCTGTCCGCCCCCGCCCCAACCCCCCTCCTCCCCTCCGGCATCGCCATCTCCGGCCAGGTCCTCGCCGGCCGAAAGCCCCTCGCCGGAGCCACCGTCCAGCTGTACGCTGCTGGCGCCACCGGCAACGGCTCCACCCCCACCCAACTCTCCTCCGCCGCCACCGACACCACCGGCGCCTTCACCATCGCCGCCAGTTACACCTGCCCCGCAGCCTCCTCGCAGCTCTACCTCGCCGCCCGCAACGGAGCCCTCGCCTCTGCCGGCAGTAACTCCGCCATCACCCTCATCACCCCCCTCGGCCGCTGCGACAGTCTCCCCGCCTCCCCGAAATTCGTTGTCAACGAGTTAACGACCGCCGCCTTCGCCTGGGCCCTCTCCCAGTTCCTCGCTCCTGGCGCAAACGTAGGCGCCACCGCTACCAACACCGCCGGCCTCGCCAACGCCGTCGCCATCGCCCTCTCACTCGCCGGCAACACCACTGGAGCCTCCCCCGGCTCCACCTTCCCCGCCACTGGAACCTCCCCCGCCCCACGCATCAACGCCCTCGCCAATCTTCTCAACACCTGCACCATCTCCGCCCCGGCCTGCACCCAGCTCTTCTCCCTCACCACCGCCAAGACCATACCCACCAACACGCTCGACGCCGCCCTCAACCTCGTCCGCAATCCCGGAGCCAACGTCCCCGCTCTCTTCAACCTCTCCCAGACCTCCACCGCCTTCGCCCCCACCCTTACCTCCGCTCCTCCCGACTGGACGCTGCCCCTCACCTTCACCGGAGGCGGCCTCAACGAGCCCGGCCCCATCGCCGTCGACAGCAAGGGCAATCTCTGGGTCGCCAGTTACCCCGGCTTCGTCTCCCAGTTCTCGCCCATCGGCGTTCCAACCTTCCCTTCCGGTATCACCGGCTACGGCCTATCCGAGTCCTACGGCCTCGCCATCGATCTGTCCGACAACGTCTGGATCACTGACGAAAACAGCCCCTCCACCATCAATGCCGCTTTCGGAGCCGTCACCGTCCTCAACCCCGCAGGCCAGCCTCTCTCCGGCCCCAACGGCTTCTCCACCGGTGGCCTCAACTTCCCTGTTGCCACCGCTATCGACCCCAGCGGCGCCGCCTGGGTCGTCGACTACGGTAACTCCCACCTCACTCTCTTCAACCCCTCCGGCCAGCCCACCTCCGGCGCCTCCGGCTACTTCTCGGACCTCTTCGCCTTCCCCGTCGCCATCGCCCTCGACGCCTCGCACGCCGCCTGGATCGCCAACATGGGCGGCAACACCATTACCCGCGTCTCCGCCGACGGCCGGCAGTTCACCAACGTAGCCTGCTGCGACGCACCCTCCGGCCTCGCGCTCGACCTCGCCGGCAACATCTGGGTCGCCAACTACCTCGGCGACAGCGTTAGTCAGGTCTCCCCCACCGGCGCCGTCCTTTCGAGCGGCTTCACCGGCGGCGGCCTCAACCACCCCCAGGGCATCGCCATTGACGGCGCCGGCACGGTCTGGGTCGTGAACTTCCGCGGCAACTCCGTCACCGAGCTCGCCGGCGCCGCCTCCCCTTACCCCGGTCAAACCCTCTCCCCCGCCGCCGGCTGGGCCCCCACCCCCACCTCCCTCCAGGCCTTCGCTCTCGCCATCGACCCAAGCGGCAACCTCTGGATCACCAACTTTGCCGGCAACAGCATCACCGAGCTCGTCGGCCTCGCCACCCCCGTCAAAACCCCCCTCTCCGCCCTCCCCAAAGCCCCGTGAGAGGGACAAGGCAAAGCTTCATCCTCCTCCGCCGAAATCGCTGGCCTCTCCGCTACTCTGACCCCTCGTGCCCGATCGCGTCCTTCAATAGATCCTCCGCAACAAGTCCGACACTCTACGAGACGCTGCCCATACGTCAAGGTTTCTTGCGGAATCGCCACCGAAATTCCTCACCAACCCGGGTACCTCCCTCATCCGTCTCCCCCGCAAAAAGAACCAGGTCCCGCAGGACCTGGTCTCAATCTCCCCCAACCTCAATCTCCAGCCCATTACGCAGCCATACGTCGTCGCACTGCCCCCGCAACCCCCAAAGCCCCCGTGGCCAGTAGCACGAGGCTGCCCGGCTCCGGAACCGCCGAGGGCGCGATCTGCCCGCGAATCTCTCCCCCCGGGTAGTTCGCGTCATGGATGTTCGTGTACGTCATTCCGTCGTTCAATCCCGCGATCAGCTGGGCCTCGGAGACTCCCCCGCCAAACGCAAACGTACTCAGATTGAACGTATTCATGTACGTCCCGAACGTCGCTCCCGGAAATCCCGCGAACGGCAGCACCACCGCCGCATTCGCGTTCGCCGCGGCGCAGCAATGGATGTGGGCCGCCGCTGCCGGCGCCGACAGACCCGTAAATGTCAGGTCCACCGTCAGCAGA
>JAABUZ0100002840.1_pt1 | contig 27500 bp, 23 predicted proteins | sample 5562091 | NCBI WGS metagenome assembly JAABUZ01 (sample SAMN12813069, study PRJNA571459) | rock metagenome | isolation source: Antarctica rocks | place: Antarctica: Victoria Land, Linnaeus Terrace sud | collected 2015-12-21 | reverse complement strand
GCGTCGGCGTCGGCGTCGGCGTTGGGACGCCCCCGGTCACGGCGCCGGTGGACGGCCCGGCGGTCCCCGTCGCGGTGTGCGCGGGCATCACGGTCGCCCGTATCATCGTGCCTTTCCCAACGGGAGACGTAGGGGAGGCCGGCGAGGTGAATGCCGAGGGCGACGCAGTAGCCGTCCGTCCGGCCGTCGTATGCGCAACACCTGCCGTACCCGGTGTCGCAGTGCCGGTAGACGACAGCGTGGCGAGCATGGGGCTACCATGCGCGGGGACGCCTCCTACCATCGTGCCGCCAGGCGTCGCAGTGGCCGTCGTCAGGGAAGGCGCGGAAACGCTCCCGTTGGACACAACGCTCCCGGTTGGAGAGGCTGTGGGCGCCGTGGTACTCGCCGCCGGAACAGCGCTCCCGGTAGGGGAGCCCGTGGCCGACGCGCCCGGCGTAGCAGAACTCGCGGCCGGCGCACCCGGCGACGGGGAGCCTGTGGCCGGCGCGCCCGGCGTAGGGGAGCCGGTCGTCGCTGACGCGCCCGGCGTGGCGGAACCCGTGGCCGAGGGGTCAGGCGATGCCTGAGGGGGGTCGCTACTGGGTGGCGCGCTCAGGGGCGCCACGCCCGCGGCCCGCGCGGGCAACGTCTCCACGAGCGGCACGACATAGACTAGCCCGCCGGCGACGATCGCCTTCTTCAGCAGATCGCGCCGCGCGCACCTCTTATCGGTCATCATCGGAGCGTTACGTCCTATCGGGCTGATACACGCTTGTCTTCTTGCCATGGGCGCGGCCAGCGCGACGGCGCCAAGCGAGCGCGCCGGCCAATAAAGCTACAAGTCCTACTCCGTAAAGCTCGCCGCTCCCGGGCTCAGGAGTAGCCGTGGGCGTCCCACCCGTGCCCGCGCCCGTCGGGCTCACTAATTGGGCCGTGTAGGCCGGGCTCTTGTCGTACACATCGAAGAGCTGCCCCGTCGCGTCCGAGTTATTGCCCATGCTGGCCGTGCGGTTCGTCGCGGTGTTGCAGTTATTCGGTCCCGCCGGCGCGGTCTGCCCGACGGTGTGTGCGGTCACGCTGTAGAGCGACGTTCCCGCCGCCGGATTGCCCACGTCGGCGCGCGGCACGTACAGGTCAATCGTCCCCGCTGGCATCCCCAATGTCCCTGTGATGACGCTGTAGTTGATGGCGTTCTGGCCCGGATACACGAGGAACTTGTCCCGCGTCCCGGCGAGCACACCGCAGGTATTGCCGTCGTAGGCCGTGACGGCTCCGGTGGCGCGATTGACCTCCAGGTAGGCATAGTAGATATTTCCCGTCGAGTCATAGTCAGCCTGCCCGTGGCTAGGCACATGGTAGTTCCAGCTCGTCAGGTAATCCACGTACTGATTGTTACCGTTGATGGACGAATCGGCCACGCTGGGCAGCGCGCTCAGGTCGGCGATGTTCATGCGCACGTCGAGGCTCAGGGGATCGGTGGGGCTGATGTTGAGTGACGAGCCGGTGATGTCCAGTTTGGGCGTGTTGCCGTTGACGACGCCGTTGGCCTCATACCTAGCGTCGCCGGTCTGGTCGGTCTGGCAGGGCGTGGCCGTGACGGCGGCGCAGGTCGTCGCGGTCCCGCTCAGGGTCGGGCCGAAGAGGGTGGGGCCGCTGATTTGGCGTACTTCGTCGACGAGCGCGGACTGGTTGCCGCTCGCGCTGGTGTTGCTGTTGTTGGAGGTGTCAGCGAAGATGACGTCGGCGCCGCCCGCTTTATTGACGTCGACCTGGAAGAAGTCGGCCAAGGAGCGGTCGCCGCCGGTGGTGCAGCCGATGCCCATGGTGCAGATGCCGCCGTTGTGGTTGGGATGCTGCGAGACCGGCACGGGCGTGCTGAAGGTCGCGCCACTTCCATTGGCGTTCGAGGATTGCGTGAGGTAGGGGAACCAGTCGGTCATCTGGCTGCCCGAGTCGTAGGGCGCGGCGTTATTGGCCCTGGTGGTCCCGTACCACACGACGTCGATCTTGCCAGGGTCGCCTGCGGCGATCCAGGGGAAGATGTCGACGTCGGTGGGTTGGCCCGTCTCCGCGTTCGTCGCGGCGGCGTCGACCTGCTGCTCCGCGGTCCAGGTGGCGCCCTCATTGGAGGAGTAGGCGTAGTAGATGTGGCTGGGGCCGGTGATGGTACTGGTCATGTTGACGGTGGCCTGCGACCAGACGGCGTAGAGGCCGCCGGCTTTGTCGATGGCGAGGACGGCGAAGTCCTGCCCGACCGTGCAGTCGGGGCTGCAGGACGGTACGGTCGGCGTGAACGCGACGGTCTTGGTCCACGTCGCACCGCCGTCGGTCGACTTGTTCACGGTCACAACGTCGGTCGCGCCGGGGTTCGCGGCGTCTTTGAACGCGCTGTGGATAGCGAAGACGTGTCCGTTGGTCTGGTTGACCTGCATGTTGCCGGCGATGCCGTCGTTGCAGTCGGCCACCACGGGCGCCCCATAGGTCAACCCGGCGTCGGTCGACTTCTGGACCACGAACACATTGCCGCCAACGTTGTTGGCGCAGGAGGCGGCCGTGGTCGCGCCGGCGACAACGTCGTAGTCAAGGTAGGCGGCGGGACCGCTCCCCAGACCGGCGGCAGTCGACGCGGTGGATTGGTTCTTGTAGAAGCCAAACCACTGGCGGTCCACCGGAGCCGCGAGCGACGTGACGCAGTTGCCCGTGAAGGTCTTGCCGCCGTCCGGCGACGTGCCGGACGAGAAGTTGGTCAGGCCCTGCAGGTCGATGAACGAGAGGAGGTCTTGCGCCTGCGTGGCGCCCGGCGAAACGCCGAGGTCGGTATCACCGCCGCCGGGGCAGGCGGTCGGCTTGCCGGTGGCGAGGTTATTGGGCACGAGCTTGAACGTCTTGCCCTGGTCTTCCGAGCGTGAGATGAAGCTGCTGGTCGTGCTGAAGCCGAAGGGCCAACTGACGTAGGGGTTATCGAGGCCGCAGTTGCTGTAGCTCCACGCAGCGTCAGGCCCGCAGACCTTGACGTCCGGCTCGGCGCCCTCGCGCTGGTCTTCGACAAGGGTCGTCGGTCCAAAGCCAATACCCCCGACATTCCCTCGCGCGTGCGACTGCGCGTGCGACGAACTGTGTTGCGCCATGACAGGCGCCGCTGTCACGAGCGTCAGGACAACCACCGGGACGACGATGATCGCCTGCCATCCACGCAATCTCACGACACGCCTCCATTCAGCTCCATACTATACTAATTATTCGTATAACTTACGTCTTATGCGTACGGCTGACGGCGCCGCATCCCTCCCAGTAGCTCAGTGTAATCTGATTGACAATAGCACATGGGTCATAGAAACGTAAAGGGCAGCGGCGTCTCGCCACAATAATGCGCTCATTACTGAAGAATTACTACGACAGTGCGGCAAATTAGATGCGGCACGCCCGCGGGCGCGTTAACGTTAAGAGGGCTGTGGCGATGGGAGTGCCGCGGATCGGTCGAGGCGCATAATAAAAGCGCGCACCGCGAGCAGCAACGCCAGGGTGATGATGAAGATCATCTCCCCAAACAGGGTATGCACGAAGCCTTCGGCGACGGCCGGATTGATGTCGCGCGAAATAACCAGGACGAGAGCGACGCGGGTGATATTGGCGATCAGCGCCAGGGGCACGATAGCCAGGAACAAGAGGCTCTTGAACCACAGCGTACCCCGCCCCTCTCCCACGAGCAGCCAGCCCAGCGCCAACAGCGAGAGCAGCGAACTCAGGCCGCTACACGTCTCAGCGACGAGATAATGCGTATGCCCTAAGATGAGCAGGAGCCCATCGCGATGGGAGGGCGCGCCCAACACGTTGGCCAGTACATTGGCGTAGCGCGCCGTGATTCCCTGCATCGTGAATCCGAGCGAACTGGCGAGCCCGCGATAGAGCCCCAGCCCGCAGGCCAGGTAGGCGACAGGGAACAGGGTCACGCGGGCCGCCCCCTGCCCCCACAGCAGCATGACCAACCCCAACACCACGACGATGAACGACAGGCCCTGGACCACATGCACGCCTGTCGCCACCCCTAGCAGAAGCACGGACAAGCCCACACCCAACACGATAAAGCCGCGCCCCGCTGGGCGGACCTGCTGCGCGCGCAGCGTAGCCCAGCGCCGCCATAGCAGGAAGGCCGACGTCAGCGGTACGAGCAGGGCAAAATTGTATTCCGGGTAGGCCAGCCACGCTTTAACGAATTCCGCGAAGATGGGCGCATAGAGCAGCGCCAACATGCCGACGATGACAGACAGCACAACCACGGCGCGGGCCTCCACGCCTAGGCGCGACGCGCTTCCCGCCCCAGGTTGGTCCGAGGAAGATGGCCGGGATGATTGGGATGACGCCGTCTTGGGTGTATCCATAATCCGTAGTCTGTCGTCCGTCTCCGCATACTCACGCGCGCCCCACGATGTGGTGAGGAAATCACTTCAGTATAGCAATGGTAGATGCAAAGCAGGTGGTGACGCGACGCCTCCGCTGTCCCGTCGTCGCCGCCTTCGCCTTCGAGTAGCCGTCGCGGTTACCAGTTCCAATCGCATCATGGCATACAGTAGCTGGCGTGGTATGGTTTGCATTATTTGCTACGACATATTTTGTGGTATAAACTAAAAAAAAGGTAAATGCCGGGAAGGTGTCATGTGGAAACAGTAACCGTAAAAATGGGCGAGAACGGACGGCTTGTGTTACCGGCATCGTACCGGCGCGCATTAGGGGTGGAGTCGGGGGGTGAGATCCTGTTGTCGTTACAGGATGGCGAAGTGCGCATGACGACGCGTGCGGCGGCGATCGAGCGTGCGCAGGCTTTTCTCCGCGACCGTAAACCGGAGGGGCGGCTGGTGTCGGAGGAGTTAATCGCCGAACGACGTGCGGAAGCCGCGCGTGAATAGTACGAGCGTTGTTCTAGACGCATCGGCGCTACTGGCGCTCCTCTATGATGAGCCGGGAGCCGCGGCGGTGAAGGCGGACATCGACCACGCCGTGATCAGTTCCGTCAACATGTCGGAGGTCATCGCCAAATTAACCGAGTCTTCCACCGTCGAAGAGAGCAGGGCCACCGTGGCTTCCCTCGGGCTTCCCGTTATAGCCTTCGACGAGGCTCAAGCACACGCGGCGGGAGCCCTGCGGCCACTCACACGAGCCGCCGGACTTTCACTTGGCGACCGCGCCTGTCTGGCCTGCGCCCAGGGTCTCGGCGCGACGGTCTTGACGACCGATCGCGCGTGGAAAAACCTTGCCGTTGGGCTTCATATACGCGTCATTCGCTAAAGGATATAGTATTCATGGCGCATAAGGAGTTTGCTCGATGGTGGCACAGACGACGACCTACCCAACTGTCTACGCCGACCGGCTTATCACCGCGGACGAGCTTGCCGCCATGCCCGCGCATCAAGACTACGAACTCGTTTTGGGGAGGTTAGTACCCGTGGCCCCTGCCGCGACCGATCATGGCGCGCTCGGCTCGAACCTGACCCGCCTCGTCATGAACCATGTGTACGACAACAAACTGGGACGCACGTACATCGCCGAAACGGGATTCGACATCACGCGTCCCGGCGATCCCAGTCAGACCGTGCTTGGCGCGGACCTCGCGTTCGTGCGGACCGACCGTGTGCCCGCGCCGAGCCGTAAGCCTGCCTTCAAAAAGGTCGTCCCGGATTTCGTGTACGAGATCGCCTCGGGTAGTCAGACGCGCGATGAGATGGCCGACAAGGCGAGGCTCTGGACGAGTCGGGGCGTGCGTCTGTGCTGGATACAGTGGCCCACGCGCCAAACGATCGATGTGTGGCGTCCCAATGATCAGACTCAACGCGTGCTGACGCTGGATGATGACCTCGACGGCGAAGACGTACTGCCGGGCTTCCGCTGTCCCGTCGCCGCCGCCTTCGAGTAGCGCATCGTCTACGGGGCCATACTACGGGTACTGCCGCGCCGCCTCCACGATTGACACTGTGGCAATGGCCGCGTCCAGCCGTTCGCGGGAATCGATGAGCGCGGCGTCGGTGTCGCGCCCAAAGCCGCCCGATTGCGGTAGGCCGCCAATTTCCAGGATGGCCGGCCCCTGGAAACCTCGTGCCAGGAGCGTCCGGCAATAGGCCGCCACGTCAATGGAGCCCAAACCCAGCGGCAAATGATAGTTGACCGCCGGTAGCGGCGTGTCCGCTATGTGGAGCATCGTCATACGCGACGCCAAATCCAAAAAGCCGTCGAGATGCGCGGGTATCGTGTGGTTGAAGTCCCAGACGAAACCAAGGTCGGGGACGGCGGCCAGCGCTGACACGCATCTATCGGGCGTGCCGAAGAGTCCGAGGGACGGCTCATTGTGCTCGAAGCCGAAGCGGAACCCGTGTTCCTTGCCAAGGGCAACGGCAGCCTCGAACTGTGGGAGAACGTTCTCCTCCACGATGTCCAGCGCCGCGTCGTCCATCGGCTCATCCGGTACGGCATGGATGTGGACGTGCGTACAGGGGAGCGCGGTGATCGCGGGCAGATTCGCGCGGAGGGCGTCAAGCGGCGTTGGGCCGGACGCCCTCTGCCCGGCGCGATCGACCGGCACAACGATCTCCATCACCGCGATGAGGCGCGCCGCGCGGAGGGCAGTGGCGACAGCGGCAAAGGAATCGCCGAGTCGTGCCGCGTCAAGGCCGGTCACGGGGCCGCGAAACTGGAGCGCGCTGAAGCCATGCGCGTGCGCGAATGCGATCTCCTCTCTGGCCGGACGCCAATCATGGGGGAATAGGCGCGCATTGAAGCCAACCTTAATAGATGGTGTAATAGGTGTCACCGGGTTCCTCGGGCAAGAGGCGCAGCCGCTGGTTGCGCAGGTCCGGTTCCAAGCCCAGCGTCTCCATGGGGATGACGCCCAGAAGCGCGTCCATCCCCGCCGGCAGTTCTAGGCAATCGAAGGTCCCCTCGCGGCCCAGCAGCGTGACCGCAGCATCCTGGCACAGGCGCGCCGTACTCGGTCCGGTGGCTGTCATGGTGGGTACCTCGCGCCGGACGGTCAGGCCCAGCCGCGCGATGATATCGGCGGGCAGAGCGAGCGTGGTGGCGCCTGTGTCCACGATCACAGCGTCGAGGGTCACGGTGCGGACCTGGTCCGAGGGAATATCGCCGGCGGCGGCGCGGGCTTGGTCGCCGCGGTTGGCAATGATGAGCGGCGTGACTATCTTACCCACTTCTCTCACTTTCTCAGGAACGGATACGGAAGACATTGTCGTACCTCCATGCTGCATGTCACTATACCCTGAGTATACGTCGCGTCTATTACTCTCGGGTGTGGCGACGGAGCACGACGCGCGGGCCAAGGTCTCGCGGTGACGTAGTCCCCGTTGCGCTCCAACGTGGCCGTCGGACCCGACCATAAGGGCGTATGCGATATGCCCCTACAAACACGCGTTATGACTGGCTTGCGCGTGCGATGCCAACGGTGATCGACTCCCCCTCGACGTCGAACGTCTCGGTGTAGCTGCCGGTCACCTCGTCGGGCGTGGCGACGGCGCGCGACTCGCGGGCCAGAATCTCGCCGGCGACGTAGTCCTGGTTGCGCTCCAGCGCGGCGGCGAATCGGCTGTTCTCGGCCGCCGCGTAGGTCACCAGGATGTAGTCGGCGATGTCGAAGCCGGCGCTCTTGCGCATCGTCTGCACGCGGTGGACGAACTCGCGCGCCCGCCCCTCGTCGGCCAGTTCCGGTGTGATCTCGGTGTCGAGCGCGGCGAGGTAGCCGTCCTCCTCGGCCACGGCGTAGCCGGGACGCGCCGCCGCCATCACCTGCACCTCGTCGGGCGCCAGTTCCACCGTCTCGTCCCCCACCGGCACGCGTAGCGGCGCGCCACCGCGCACCGTCGCCACCGCCTCTTGCTGGTCGAGTCCGTTGAGGGCCTTGATCACGGCCGGCAGCCGCTTGCCCAGTTTCGGTCCCAGAACCGGCGTGACCGGACGCAGCGTATAGGCCGCCACGTCGGCGTCATCGGCGAGGCGCTCCAGCCGCTTGACGTTGAGTTCGTCGAGGATTTGGTCGACGAACGGCTGCACCGATTGCCACTCCTCAGCGGTACGCGTGGTCACGCGCAGGCGCGCCAACGGCTGGCGCACCTTGATCTTGCTGGCGTTGCGCGCGGCCAGCCCCACCCCCACGATGTGGCGGGTCAGCCGCGTGGCCTCCAGCAGGTCACGCTCGACCAATGACAGGTCGGCGACGGGCCACGCCGTGAGGTGGACGCTCTCCGGCGCGCTCGGATCAACCGAGCGGACCAGATTCTGGTACAGTTCCTCGGCCATGAACGGTGTGTAGGGCGCGAGCAGGCGCACCAGCGTCGTCAGTACCTCATAGAGCGTGAGGTAGGCCGCCGTCTTGTCGCGGTCCTCCTCGGGTGTGGCGTCGGCCCCGCGCCAGTAGCGTCGGCGGCCGCGGCGCACGTACCAATTAGACAGGTTGTCGACGAACGACTCCAGGGAGCGGTTGCCCCGCGCGGTGTCCCACTCCTCCAGGCCGCGTGTAACCTCGTCGATCGTGACCTGCAACTCGGAGACGATCCAGCGGTCCAGCGCGGCGCGGCCGGCCACGGGCAGCGACTCTTTCGCCGGGTCGAAATGGTCGATGTTGGCGTAGATCACGAAGAACGAGTAGACGTTCCACAGCGGGATCATAAAGCGCCGCCGCGTTTCCTCGGCCAGTTTGTAGCCGAAGCGCAGGTTCGACGCCGGGTTGTGGGCGGTGTAGAGCCAGCGCATGGCGTCGGCGCTCATCTCCATGGCGCCCTCGTCGAAGGGGATACTGTTGCCGGTGCTCTTGTGCATGGGGTGTCCACGCTCGTCGAGCAGCGTGGCATAGCCCAGGCAGACTTCGAACGGGCGCGTGTCTTCCAGCGCCGTGGCCATGCACAGCAGCGAGTAGAACCAGTTGCGGAACTGGCCGGGGAAGCTCTCGGTGATGAACCGCGCCGGGAACCACGCGCGCCAATAGTCCCTGTCGTGCCGATAGTGCAGCGTCGAGAAGGGCACGATGCCCGCGTCAAGCCACGGGTTGCCGACGTCGGTGATGCGCGACGCCGTCTCCCCGCACCCCTTGCAGGCGATCTTGACCGCGTCGACCCACGGCCGGTGCGGCGTGTGCCCCGCGAACTCGTCCCAGCCGGCGACGGCGCGCTCCTTAAGCTCCTCCTCGCCGCCGATCACCTCGAAGGTACCGCACGAGGGGCACTCGTAGATTGGCAGGGCCAGGCCCCAGTAGCGCTTCTTGGAGATCATCCAGTCGCCCATGTTGCGCAGCCAGTCCTGTTCACGGTCGCGGCAAAACGCGGGCAGCCACTCGATCGCGTCGACCACGCGCATCATGCGCGGGCGCAGCTCCTCGACCGAGATGAACCACTCATCGACGAGGCGGAACACGATCGGCGTCTTGCAGCGCCAGCAGTGCGGGTAAGAGTGCTTGTAGTCCTGCACGCGCGCCAGCACGCCCTTGTCGCGCAGCGCGGCGAACACCAGGCGCGCCACGTCGTTGGCGTACTGCCCGGTGAAGGGGCCGAAGCCGTCGACGTAGACGCCCATCTCGTCGATCGGCGCGATCGCGGGCAGGTCGAAGCGCTTGGAGAGGTCGAAGTCTTCTTTGCCGCAGCCGGGCGCGATGTGCACGATGCCCGTGCCCTCGTCGGCGCTGACGCCCTTGTCCTGCTCGCCGCGCGACTCCCAGGGGATCACGCGGTGCTGCCCGTGCAACGCGTTTTGGACCGCCGCCAGCTCGTCGAAGGGACCCCGGTAGCGCCAGTCCACCATAGCGCGGCCTTGCGCACGGTCGAGCACCGTGTAGTCGCCCTTGGGAAAGAGGTTCTTGAGCGCGCCCTCGGCCAGCCAGTAGACCTGCTCGCCGTAGAGCGGGTGTTCGTGGCGCACGCGCACGTAGGTCAGGTCGGGATTCACGGCGGCGGCGACGTTGGCCGACAGCGTCCACGGCGTGGTCGTCCATACGACGAGCGCGTCGCCTTCTTGCGCGGACGCGACGGGGTCGACGAGGGGCAGCGCGACGAAGGGCGAGGCGTGCACGACATCGCGGTACTCGTCGGCGAGTTCCGCCTGCGTGAGGCCGGTGCCGCAGCGCGGGCACCACGGCATCGAGTCATGGCCCTTGTAGACCCAGCCGTTCTCATAGCAGCGCTTGAGGAACAGCCAGATGGTGTAGTTGTTCTCGTCCGACATCGTGTAGTACGAATTGTCCCAGTCCATCCAGTAGCCCAGGCGGATGGACTGCGCGGTCTGCACGCCGGCATACGTGCGCACGCGCTCCTTGCACTTCTCGACGAACTTGTCGATGCCGTAGGTCTCGATGTCGCGCTTGTTGTTGAGGCCAAGCTCTTTCTCCACCTCGACCTCGACCCAGAGACCCTGGCAGTCGAAGCCGTTCTGGTAGCGTTGCTCGTAGCCCTGCATCGTCTTGAAGCGTTGGAACAAGTCTTTGTAGGTGCGGCCCCAGCCGTGGTGGACGCCCATGGGGTTGTTGGCCGTGATGGGGCCGTCGATGAACGAGAAGCGCTTGGGCTTACCCTCGTCGTCGGTCGCGCCCGCGTTCTTGCGCACATACTTGCCCATGAGGTCGTTGGCGCGCCACCACGCCAGCGTCGCTTCCTCCAGCATGGGAAAGTCGGGGCGCGGATCGACCGGCTTGAAGACCGGTGGCTCCATTGTCGTCATACGTAGCTCCTTAGTGATTAGCCGTTAGCCGTTAGCCGTTAGCGATTAGGTTTTGTGGGATGATTAGCTCCCCGAGAAGCTAACTGCTAAACGCTAATTGCTAACAGCTTTGAATAATAAAAAAAACCCGTCCCTCGCAAGGGACGGGTCGGGGCCCGCGGTACCACCCTATGTAGCCCGCGCGTGGAAACGTACAGGCTCACTCATCCGGCGCGTATAGACGCCGTGTCGTGGTAACGGGCGACGGACCCGGCAGTTATCCCGCGGCTCGGAAGCGATTTTCGGCGGGCCCGCGCCGCCCCATCGCAGCATATCGGGGCTCTCTGAAGGCGTCGGGCTTCGCTTACTCTTTTCCTTAGTGACCTTATGGATATAGTGTCCCATGTTGGGTGGCTGCGCGTCAATATGCGCCGCATAATGGGGTGCGCGCCACTTTGTCGCGCTGGTCACTGAGGCACGCGTCGTATCTACTGGGAGCGCCGGCTTCCAGCCGGCTTACGCTTGCCGCCCTGGCGGTTGGTGTCACCGACATGTCCGCCCGCGACAGCGTGCCTCAGTGACCAGCGCGACTAAAGTGGCGCGCACCCCGCATAATGTGTTAGTGTTCTATGATTATGTCACTGTGTCCGTTTGCAACGGTCAGGGCTATCGCCGTGGTGGCTGACGCGTACAAGGCCGGCCATGACAGCAAGCGGACGTTTCGCACGGACGCCGCCCGCGGCGCGAACACCGCCCGTTCAGGGAGTCGTACGCTGGGTGCGCGCAGTGGCGGCGGTCACGATGCGATCCCACACAGCGGACAGAGCCACCGTCAATGATCGCTCGCGTGTGAGCACTGGTCCGGCGAGATCCTCGGCGACGAGATCCATGACAATGCCCGTTGTCTCCGGTTCGAGGACGCGGTTGCGGACGATCGTCGGGTGGGCGACGCCCGACCGGCGGGCGATGCTGAGCAGGAAGAGCATGTTGGCGGACACCACCCATAGATCGTCGGCTGGCCCGGTCGATCGCGCGCCTACGGCCGACGGCGCTGGCGTGGAGCCCGGCGCCTGGGTAGCGAGAGCCCAGGGGTCTGGAGCGAGGTACCGGACGCGGCCCACACCCGTGAAGGATGCCGCCGCGGCACACATCGCGCACGGCTCTTGGGTACTCCACAGGATGCAATCCGCGAGGTCCCATCCCGTGTGGACGGCCGCGAGAACGTTCATCTCGGCGTGCGCCAGCGGCGTACGCTGCAGCGCGTCTCGACCACCGGGAGCGTCGTAGGCGCGGTTGCGGCCTTCGGCGATGACCTGGTGATCGGCATCGGTGAGCACCCCCCCGACAGCAAGCCCCCCATCAGCCAGGGACTCATACGCAAGCTCGAGGCTGCGACGGAAGGCCGGATTAAGGACCTGCCACGCCTCCGCAAACCCGGCGGTGCTGCTCGTCGACCGTTCACCCATCACAAGGCTCCTTCACTCAAAACCCTGCATGAACGTCCCTGACCCCATTGGCGAGGATGCTGTCTGCTCCCCTCTCATCTTCTTCGCCGTCCCCGCGATACTGACTTGTATCGCCATCACTGCGCTGTCGTCCATGTGACACTATGTGAACTGGAGAAAGAGTCGCTCGTGCCAGTCAGGACACGAGTTGCTCATGCCGCTTCGGTGGCACCGACGCTGCCTCCTCGTCGCGCTCGACGGGGCTGCCAATAAGCCGCTCGACGGCGTCCAGCGGCCGGTTCAGCCAGCGCGGCGCCCACCAGTTCCAGCGCCCCAGCACGCGCATGGTCGCGGGGACGAGCAGCGAGCGGATCAGCGTGGCGTCGATCACGATGGCCAGCGCCAGACCCAGACCCAGCGCCTTGACCAGCACCAGGTTGGTGAAGGCGAACGAACCGGCCACGACGACGAGGATCAGCGCGGCGCTGGTGATGATGCGCCCCGTGCGCGCCAGGCCCTGTTGCACGGCGTGCTCGTTGTCGCCCGTGCGCACGTACTCCTCGCGGATGCGCGTCAGCAGGAAGACCTCGTAGTCCATGGACAACCCGAACAGGGTACAGAACATCACGATCGGCGTGATCTCGTCGACGTAGCCCGTGGCCGAGAAGTTGAGGATGCTCGCGAAATGCCCCTGCTGGAAGATGAAGACGAGCGCGCCGTACGAGCCCAGCAGGCTCAGAATGTTCATGATCACGGCCTTGAGCGGCAGCGCCACCGACCGGAACAACAGCAGCAACACCAAGAACGTGCTGCCGATCACGAAGAGGACGGCCTTGGGGAAGTCGCTGTAGAGCGCGCCGATGTAGTCCATCTCCGCGGCGGTGTACCCGCCCACCACGACGCGCAACCCCCCGCCGAGTGGGATCGCGCGGATAGCCTTGACCAGCGCCTCGCCCCGCGCCTTGGAGAGGCCCCGCCGTGGGTATACCACCACTAAGGTAGCATGCGTGCCTGTGAGCGGACCGATAGCTCTAGCGATGGCCGGGTTGGCGAGGTGCGCGGGGAGGGCCAGGTAGTCGGCGCGCGTCAGGCTCGGATCGAAGCTGACGATGCTCTGCACGGCGAGCACGTCGGGATGACGCTTGATCTGTTGGACGTAGTCGTAGAGCGCGCCGAGGTAGCGTGGTTGCAGGATGAGTTGCGCATTGGGCGCGTAGGCGACCGGCAGCGTGGGGCTGTCCTGGTTGACCTTGAACGTGTTCTGCAAGATATCGAAGCCCTGGCGCGACGGCTCGGACGTCGGCAAAATAGTGGCGTCGGGGATGTTGAGTTGCAACGCGCGCACGGGCGAGGCGATGAAGAGGATGATGACGAGCGTGCCGGCGATGAACGGCCAGGGACGCCGCATCACCACGCGCGCCAGGGTCGGCCAGAAATGACCGCCGCCCGGCCGCCGCAGCAGCACCGCCAGGCGGTCGATGCGCTGACCCAGCACGCTCAATACCGCCGGCACCAGCGTCAGCGCCGCCAGCACGGCCACCGCGACCACCACGGCCCCACCGATGCCCATCGAACGCAGCGCGATGGCCTTGAACATGAGCAGGCCGCCCAGACCGAGCATCACCGTGAAGCCCGAGAAGAGCACGGCGCGTCCCGCGTGCGCCACCGTCGTGGCCACAGCGTCCTCGATCGAGTGATGCGCGAGCTCCTCGCGGTAGCGGCTGACGATGAGCAGGGCGTAGTCGATGCCCACGCCGAGACCAATCAGCGTGCTCGTGTTGAGCGAAAAGATGGACATGGGCGTGAGCCGGCCCAGCGCGTAGAGCACGGCCAGCGTCGCCGCGACGCTGACGCCGCCAATGATCAGCGGCACACCGGCCGCTACCAGCGTGCCAAAGACGAGCACGAGCAGCACCAGGGCCACGGGGAAGGTGTAGCGCTCGACCTGCGACAGATCGTCGATAGAGATGCGCACCATATCGTCGTATACAGGCGGGTCGCCCGTCACGATCGTGTGCAGCCGTGTCGTATGCAGGCGCGCGCGCAGCGCCGGCAGCACCGTCTGTGTCTTCTCCAACGCGGTCGTAAAGTCGAGCACCGCGTAGGTCGCGTGGTGGTCGGGCGAGATCATGCTGCCGGCGCCGCCGGGCGCGCTAAACGACGATGGCGCGCCGGCGCCCTGCGTCGTGTTGTCGTAGGTCTCGATGCGCGCCAGGCGCGGCAAGCCCTTGAGCCGGTCGAGGGCGGCGCTCATGTCCTGCTGGAAGGCCGGGGCGTCGACGCGCAGCGTCGGGTCCGAGAAGATGATGGTGACGGCGGACGGGTAGTAGTGCAGATCGCTCTGCAGCAACGACAGCGCGCGGTCGGAGTCAGTCGTGCCGTTCGTGAAGCCGCCCCCGCTCAACACGCTCTGCACGCGCGGCAGGAAAGGCGCCGCGGCCAGCAGCACGATCACCCAGGCGGCGATGACGAGGTAGCGGCGGCGATAGGTCCAGTGGCCGAGTCGGTAGAACATAACGTATGGAGTATGCCAGGGAGAGATACAAAACGAAAAACACCCGGCGCCGCAGCCGCCGCGGGAGTGTTAATCAAATGACTTTAGTCTGGCTGATTTTGCTATTTGCTCCTGACATAGGGTTGTCACAACCCTAGCGCATACTGGAAATGTGGGTAGGAAAACCCCACGAACAGGGGCGCGAAGCCCCGCTAGCAGGAGGAGTAGACAAGATGTTGCAGGGACTCCAGTTTGTGATGACGCATGTGCCAGACGTGGCAGCGGCGCGCGATTTCTACAAAGATACGCTCGGCTTCGAGGTCGAAACGGAGATGCCCGGCTTTGTCCAGTTTAAGCCGTCCACGCATGGAGGAGCAGCTTTCGCCCTTGGTCGGGAGGATCAGGGCGCCCCGGTCGAGCTGTGGTGGTACGTGGACGACGCCGACGCGACGCATCAGGAACTAGTGGGCAAGGGCGTCACGATCGTCGAGCCGCCCCATGATATGCCCTTCGGACGCGTCTTCTCCATCAAAGATCCCACAGGCGGCACGCTCTACATGCTACAGCTAGCCCGATGATAGGGTGGTATCCTAATATAGGGTAAGGGTCCGTCCACGAATAACGTCTTCGCTTTTCGCGCCGTATTACGCGTCATCGGAGGCGAAATTTGACTACTTTATTCTTCGGCGGACCCTAAGAGCAAAAGTAAGGGTAAAGGGATGAGGAAAACGTCGATCTATTTGACCGATGATGAGGCCGAGGGCTTACGACGGTTGGCCCTTATCACGGGTGAGTCGCAGGCCGAACTCGTCCACGACGGAGTCCGTCGCCTGATCGAGTCCGAGAATGGCACGGGACGGGCATTCCACAGCCTTGGGAAGGGATGCGGCGACGGATCCCCCTATGCGCCCTGGAATGCCGACGATCTCTACGCGGACACCATGGGGCACTAATGGCCCTCATCGTTGACGCGGGAGCGCTCTACGCCCAGGCCGATGTGAACGAGCCGCGCCACGAAGCGGTCGTGCGTATCTTGCGAGCGGAGCGCGCGGCGCTCGTGACGACGGAACTCGCCGTCGCGGAAGCAGATTATCTCATCCTGCGACGCCTCGGCGTCGACGTTGAAATTGCTTTTCTCGACGATCTGGCTGCGGGGACATATATCATCGTCCGGAATGAATCGGCAATCTACTCACGCGCCTCCACTGGCTCATTGCAATACAAAGCAGCCAGCGCTCGCGCCTCAGTAGCAAGCTGCTGCCGCAACTGTGGCGGATCGAGCACGCGCGCGGCGGCGCCCCACGAGAGCAGCCAGGGCAGCAGATCGCGCGGCTCGCGCGGCCGGAGGGTCATCACGACGCCTTCGGCCTGCTCCTCCTCGGTGACGAAGCCCATCGGACGATCTTCGCGCGCCCAGCGCGCGACGTCGGGCGCGAACAGCACGCGTACCTCCTCGCGTCCAGGTTCCATCGGCTTCACACGGCGCACCGTGTACCCCGTGCGCCGCGCGAACCGCTCGCCCGTTGGGGCCACCGCGTCGATACGGTCGAGGCGGAAGTGACGCATGTCCGCGCGGCTACGGCAATAGGCGGCCATGATCCAGCGGCCGCCGACGCTGATGAGGCCGTGCGGCTCCACGTCGCGCGCGCTCGGCTCCCCGTGACGCGCCTGGTAGGTGAGCCGCAGCACCTGGCGCCGCTGGATGGCCCGCCGCAGCGTGGACAGCCGCGCCTCAATAATAGGATCGGGCGGCGCGACCCGCGCGACGAAGCGCAGCGTGTCGCGCAGGAACTCGACCTCGTCGCGCGTCGCATCCGGCAGCAACTTCTCGATCTTCTGGCGCGCCGTCTCGACGGCCTGACGATACGGCGCGTCGACCTGCTCGGCCACGAAGGCGGCGCCGAGCAGGATCGCGCCGGCTTCGTCGGGCGTGAGCATCAGCGGCGGCAGGAAATAGCCGGGCATCAGCGTGTAGCCGTAGCCGGGCGTCGCCACGACCGGCACGCCCGCCTCGCCCAGGGCCTGTACGTCGCGGTAGACCGTGCGCACGCTGACCTCGAACCGTTCCGCCAGGTCCTCGCCACGCGTGTAGCGACGCGACTGCAGATGCAGCATGATCGCCAGCATGCGGTCGGTCCTGTTCATTGCCGCGCCATGACTTCCTCACGCCGCCACGTCGCCGCGCCAAGCGTGATCAGCGCCACGTCGAGCAAGGCCAGCGCGGCGACGACCGCGAGAAGCGCGAACGGACCCCACCCGCGCATCGCGAAGGCGAGACCGAAAAGCCCGCCCATGATCGGCAGCAGCGCCAGGCTAGTCAGCACCTGCGCGCCGTTGTAGGTGCGCACGCGCGACGAGATGACGCTGGCCACGGCGGCGCCCAGGACCGCGACGATCGGCACGAACGCGACCATCGCCAACGAGAGCGCGGGGGGCAGCAGCCGCAGCTTATCCGCGCCGGCCGACAGCGCGACGCCGCCCAGATAGACCGCTTCGGCGGCCACGGCGTAGAGCAGCGGCGGCAGCACGGCTCCGAGCACTTTGCCCGCGAAGATGGCCCCGTTCGAGGCCGGCGTCGCCAGCAGTGGCGCCAGGTTGCCCTGCTCTTTCTCGCCCGCGAATACACCGGCGGCGATGCTGATAGAGCTACTGGACGGTAACAACCCCACGATCAGCAGGTAGGCGGCCATGGACGTACCGACCACGAGAGACTTGCCGTCGGTGACGTGCGCGAGCTGCGGCCGCACAACCAGCACGGCCAATAGGGCCGGGATCACCAGCGCGAAGATAGTGCTCGACACCATCGTGGAGCGGTCACGCAACGACTCGAGCGCGCCGCGCCGCGCGATGAGCCACGCTGTCACTACCGCGCCCGGTGGCTTATATGCGGATGCGGACGCCTTGCCCAAGGAGACCTCGGTGACAGCCATGCCCCTCCTCCTTACTCTGCAACGTGTGTAGCAAACGTGGTCATACCCTCGTCGCCCAATTGCCCGAAACCATCGGCGGCCGCCTCGTTCATAGCATCGGCGTACACATCTTCGAGCGTGCGCATCACGCAAGTCACTGCGACGATTCGCGCGCCATTCGCGATCAGCCGCTCGAGCACAAGGGGATTGGCCGACGTTGGATCGACCGTGCGATACTCTAATACGGTCTCGCCCGCGCTCCCGCCCGCCACTGCCGGGGCCGTGACGCCCTCGACGGATAGCGCCAGCGTGAGAGCGTCGGGGCACGCTTGCGCGAACTGGACCCGCACCGTCGTGTCGTGCGAGCCACGAGCGCGCAACGCCGCTGGCGCGTCGCAGGCGACGACGCGTCCCCGGCGCAGGATGGCGACCTGATCGGCCAGGCGTTCGGCCTCGTCGAGGTCGTGCGTGCATAAAATGATGCTGCGGCGCGCGCTCTTAAGGCTAACGACGAGTTCGCGCACGGACCGCGCCGCCAGCGGGTCCAGGCCGGAGGTTGGCTCGTCGAGGAAGAGCACGGCCGGATCGTGCAGCAGCGCGCGCGCCAACGCCACTTTCTGCTTCATACCTTTGGAAAAGCCGGCCATGCGCTCCCTGCGATGGTCCCCCAGGTCAAAGAAGATCAGCAGTTCGTCGATGCGCCGCGCGCGATCAGCGCGGGGCAAACCATAGACGCCGCCGAAGAAATCCAGATAGGCCGGGACGCTCATCTGCTCGTGCAGGCCGGGCGCGTCGGTGACCAACCCGACGCGGGCGCGCACGGCGGACGGATCGCGGCGCACGTCGTAACCGGCCACCATGGCCGCGCCCGCGCTCGGCCCCAGCAGACCGGCCAGCATGCGCACGGTCGTCGTCTTGCCGGCGCCGTTCGGACCGAGCAGGGCCAGGATCGTACCGTCGGGCACGCGCAGCGAAACGTCCTCGACGGCGACGAACGGGCCGAAGCGCCGGCCAAGCCCCGTCGCCTCGATCACGACCCGACCTGCTCCTCAGCTTCCGTCTCCGCCACGGCCCTGTCCGCGTCCTCCTCCGCGGGCGCGGACGCGACAGCATAGACACCGTGGTAGTCGGGCGGCAGCAGCGCGGCCACGCGCGCCATAATGAGGTCTGTTTGAGCGGTATTTCCAGCATGGCCCGCGCGCGGCAGGGTAAACGGCTCGCCGATCGTGATGGTGATGTCCGGCCGTCGCCAAAGACGCCAGCGCAGCAACGCGGGCGGCCACAGGTATTGCGTCCCGGTAATCGCGACCGGCAGGATGGGCACACCGGTGCGCCGCGCGAGTAAGGCGATGCCGCCCTGGGCCGCCTGCATACCCCCGCTACGTGAGCGGTGCCCCTCGGGGAAGACCGCCACGATGCGGCCGCCGCGCAGCAACTCCTCGGCGTAGCGCAGCGCCGCGCGGTCGACCTCGCCGCGCCGCACCGGGAAGGTCTGCAATTGCAGGCAGATCCAGCGCAAGACCGGGTTGCGGTAAAGCTCGGCCTTACCCATAAAGTGCAGGATGCGCTTGAAGCACATGGCCACAATCATCGGGTCGTAGTTGGACAGGTGATTGGACACAAGCAACACGCCGCCCACGCGCGGCATATGCTCGGTCCCTGTCACGGTCACGCGCGCCGCGACACGCGCCAGCCAGTTGACGATCGGATAGAGGAACCTGTACAGGACCATCGCTAACCTCCCGTCCCGCGCCCGCGCGCCAACGCCAGGACCCTATCCACGACCTCAGGGATTGTCAGGCCGGTGGTATCGAGTTCGACAGCGTCGGGGGCGGGGCGCAACGGCGAGTGTGCGCGTGCGGAATCGAGGTGGTCGCGCCGCACCATCGCTCCGTAGATCTCGTCGTAGCCGGCCCGCTCACCGCGCGCCACGCGCTCATCGTAGCGGCGGCGCGCGCGCGCCGCCGCGTCGGCGACGAGATAGATCTTGAGCGGCGCGTCGGGCAGCACCACGGTCCCGATGTCGCGGCCGACCATGACGACGCCGCGCGCGCGGGCGATCTTCTGTTGCTCACGCACCAGCGCCGCGCGCACGCCAGGATAGGCCGCGACGACCGAAACGGCGGCGTCAACAGCAGGGTCGCGCACGCCGTCCGTGGCGTCGACGCCATTAATAACGATGGGCGGGTTCACATGCGCGGCCGCGCCTCGATCAGGGAAGGCGAACGTCGCCCCCGCGGCCAACGCGCTGGCCGCCGCCTCATCGGCGGGGTCGATCCCCGCGCGGAGGGCCAGCCATGTCACCGCGCGGTACATCGCGCCCGTGTCGAGGTAGAGCAGGTTCAGGCGCTGGGCTACGGCGCGGGCGATCGTCGACTTGCCCGAAGCCGCCGGGCCGTCGACCGCGATCGTCGTCGCGCCGCTCGTGGGTCTGCTCACGGGGTCGCGTCCCTCCCGCGCCCTCGCCACGTCCATCACGGGACTGCTCGCGCTCTCCTCTGTATCCTCCGTATGGTCCGCGCCCACGTCCATCACCGCTCTCACGTCCTCCTATCGCGCCTATCCGTTCCACCGACCGCGCCCCTACTCCTGGCAGTATGTCATGCGACTTCTGGCGCGGCTCCCGGCGTTGTGGCCGGGTCACCGCCGCGACCTCGGCCGCGCTGAGTTCGCGCCACGTCCCCACCGGCAGATCGCCTAGGTCCAGCCCGCCCTCGCGCACGCGCACTAGACGGCGCACCGGGTAACCCAGTGCGCCGAACATGAAGCGCGCTTGTCGCTTATGTCCCTCGTGTAAGGTTAACGAAACACGGGCCTGCCCGTCCAGTACCTCGATCATCGTGGCGCGCCCGTGGGCGGTATGGCCGTCGGGGAGTTCGACGCCCTCCTCCATGCGTTGCAGCGCCGCCTCGTCCGGCACGCCGTCGACCAGTGCCTCATACTCCTTCTCCACGCCACCGCTGGGGTGCGCGACCCGATTAGCCCACTCACCATCGTTGGTCAGCAGCAGCAGACCTTCGGTGTCGCGGTCAAGCCGGCCCACATAGAAAAGGCGCTCGGGCCGGTCGACCAACGCGAGCGCGGTCGGGCGTCCCTGTGGGTCGCTAGCCGTCGTCACCGTGCCGGTTGGCTTGTTGAGCAAAATGTAGGCGGAGCGCGTGGCGGCGGCAGGCAACGGACGCCCGTCGACCGTGATCGTGTCGCGCGCGGGATCGGCCGGTGCGCCGGGGGCGGTCACAACGGAGCCATTGACGGCGACACGCCCGGCCGCCAGCAGCGCCTCGGCCCCACGGCGTGAGGTCACGCCTGCGTCTGCCAGTATTTTATTCAATCGCATACTGTCATTCTACGCCTTACCGGCTTCACCCCGCGCGGTACACTAAAGCTATGATCAATAAGCACCGTCTGTACGAGTATAAGCCGCACGAGTTTGGCTCCGACGAGAAGCGCTTCCTGGCCGCGGCGGGGTGGGCGGACATCGCGGCCGACGACCTGATAGAGGTAGCCGCCGCGATCGAGCGCGAACGTCCACCCGAGATCGAGCGCGTCACCTACCTGACGCGCGAGTTGTTGGCGCGCAAAACGTTCACGGAGCGCCGCCGCGCCTACCATTTTGCCCGCGCCTACGCCCACCTCATCGACGCCGGCGTCGACTTCCGCCTCCTTGTCTGGGACTGGGAATGATCGTCGGTCTCCCACTCCGGCGCGTGCAGCAGTTGACCCCGACGCATAGCGGTTGATATAGTGCGGGTAGGGGGCTGTAGCTTAGTTGGGAGAGCGCCTGCTTTGCACGCAGGAGGTCGTCGGTTCGAATCCGTCCAGCTCCACGAAGAAGTAGCATTCATTTAACCGTCGGCTGAGGCAATAGGATCGCGCCACCGGGGGTCGGCGTCATGATGTGCGACGGCGTACTGGGGCTTGGCGCGAGGGGCGCGAAGACACCGCCAATCGCCGTCAGGAGCAGAGCGCCAAGGAGGAGTCCGACGACCACGAGGCGTCGAGTGCGCGCCTTCCCTTGTTGTCGCCGCATACTCGTTCCAGTCCATCTCTCTGCTGATCCGCGACTACAATCTGTCCCATAGAGCCAGTTGGCATCGACTGCACACTGACGGTATAGGTGGTCCCACTGGTCTGCATGGCGATGCTGCTAGGTGATCCGGCGGTCACAGCCTGCCCGGCGGTGGCCTTCACGAGCCATAGCTGGAGGTCGTAGATGGAACTCTACGCGGACGTTCGACTCCAAACGAGTGGGTCATGCCAACATCTCGATCACTCTGAAGCGCCTACGCGCATGTGCTATCTGAGCAACACATTGAAGGCGCCGACAAAGTAGGAGCAGTCCTGTTCGGAGGAGGTGAGGAAGAGCACGGTTTGTGAGATTTTGCCTGTCTGTGAGCTTTACGTGAGATAGTGAAAACGGCTGTCAGAGTCTACTTACACAATTCTCTCTAAAAACGAGGGGGGAGAGGGATTTACCCTCTCTTTCCTACGATTTAGTGAGTGGAGCTGAGGGGAGTCGAACCCCTGACCTCTTGAGTGCGATTCAAGCGCTCTCCCAACTGAGCTACAGCCCCGCGATCAGGCCCGGGATCACCGCGTATCCCAGGCACATGCGTATTTTGCCGCATTTGGCGCTACTTGGCAAGTGAACCCCTATTTCTGCCAGGGTCTGTGAAAAGTCCTGGGACCGTGGGCGCTCGCTACGCTGCTCGCCCGCCCCCGTCGGCTCTGGGAGCGCGGACGTCTCGTCCGCCCCGGTGTCCGGGGCGATGAGCGCCGGATGGGCAGCGACGCGCCGGCCCCGCAGAGATGGCGGGTCCACGCCTGCGGACGCGTGGGCGGACGAGACGTCCGCGCTCCCAATGGGACCCGCCGACTTTTCACAGACCCTGCTATTTCTGCTCCTACAGGTGGCGGAGGGCGTCCCGTTAGACGGCAATCGCCATAGAGTACTATAAGACTGTAGCGTCCGCACTCAACGATGAGGAGGGAGAGCATGGCAATGGCAGAGACACGAGAGACACGCCGGCCCAACATGACGGACTACGAGCAGACCTACCGCGACTTCCGCTGGGAGGTCCCCGCATACTACAACTTCGCCGTCGATACGGTCGGTCAGTGGGCTGGGAATCCAGACTTACTCGCCCTGTGGACGCTGGCCGAAGACGGCGCGGAGCATCAAGCAACCTACGCCGAACTGGCCGCGCGCTCCGACCAGGTCGCGGCGGGGCTGCGCGCGCTTGGCGTCACGCCCGGCGATCGCGTTCTGGTGATGCTGCCGCGCGTGCCCGCCTGGTGGGAGGCGTTCCTGGCCCTGCTCAAACTCGGCGCCGTGGCTATGCCCGGAACGGTGCTGCTGACGCCCAAGGATATCCACTACCGCCTGGAGTCGGCCGAGGCCGCCGTCGTCATCACCGACGCGGCCGGCGCGGCCAAAGTCGATGGGTCCGGCTACGAGGCGCTGCGCCAGCGGGTCGTGGTAGACGGGACGCGCGACGGCTGGACATCCTACGACGAGGTCGCCGCCTGCGCTGATCCCTTCACGCCGCACCCAACGAGGGCGGACGACCCCGCCGTGCTCTACTTCACATCGGGCACGACCGGCTATCCCAAAATGGTGCTGCACACGCACGCCTCCTACCCCATCGGACACACCGTCACCGGCAAGTACTGGCTTGACCTGCAACCGGGCGATGTGCTGTGGAACCTCTCCGAGACCGGCTGGGCCAAAGCCGCCTGGAGCAGCTTCTTCGCTCCACTCTCACAGGGCGCGACCGTCTTCTCGCAGGACGCGCGCGGCAAGTTCGACGCGCCGGCCCTCCTGCGCATGCTCGAACAATACCCCGTCACGACCTTCTGCGCGCCGCCCACGGCCTACCGCATGCTCGTGCTCGAAGACCTATCACAGTTCAAGACGCGGGCGCTACGCCACTGCGTGGGCGCCGGCGAGCCGCTCAACCCCGAGGTCATCGAGACCTGGCGCACGGCCACCGGCATGACGATCCGCGACGGCTACGGCCAAACCGAGTCGGTCCTCATCGTCGGCAACTTCCCGCCGCTGGAGGTCAAACCCGGCGCGATGGGCCGGCCCAGCCCCGGCTTCGTCGTCGACGTGATCGACGAGACGGGACAGCCGCTGCCGGCGGGGCGCGAGGGCGACATCGCCGTGCGCGTGTCCCCCGAGCGGCCGGTCGGGCTGTTCCGGGAGTACTGGCGTCACCCCGAAGCCACCAACGCCGCGATACGCGGCGACTGGTACGTCACGGGCGACCGCGCCTACCGCGACGAGGACGGCTACCTGTGGTTCGTGGGCCGCGCCGACGACGTGATCATCAGCGCGGGCTATCGCATCGGCCCCTTCGAAGTCGAGAGCGCGCTCGTCGAGCACCCCGCCGTCGCCGAGGCCGCCGTCGTGGCCGCGCCCGACCCCACGCGCGGCGAGGTCGTCAAGGCCTACGTCATCCTGGCCTCCGGTCATGAAGGGTCCGACGAACTGGCGCGCGCGTTGCAAGATTTCGTGAAAGGGGCTACGGCGCCGTACAAGTATCCGCGGCGGATCGTGTTCGTCACGGAGTTGCCCAAGACGATCAGCGGCAAGATCCGGCGCATCGAGTTGCGCGAACGCGCGCGGCAAGAGGCGCGAGAGGCGGAGGTAAGCAGTGACTGAGTCAACCATCGGTGAGGACGTGCTGCCAGGGGTCCACGCAATCGACCTGCGCTTCATGGGACAGCCCGGCTGCATCGCCGCCTACCTGCTCAAAGGCGCGGACGGCGCGGCGGCGCTGATCGAGACGGGACCGAGCTCGACGCGCGCGGCACTGCTGGATGGGCTGCGCGCGGCTGGCGTCGACCCCGCCGACGTGCGGGACATCCTGGTGACGCACATCCACCTGGACCACTCCGGCGCCGTCGGTGTCTTGCTACGCGACGAGATGCCCAAGGCGAGTGTTTATGTGCATCCGGTCGGGCTGCCCCACCTCGTCAATCCCACACGCCTGCTGCGCTCGGCCACCCGCCTCTATGGTGATATGATGCACACCCTGTGGGGCGAGGTCGCGCCGATCCCGCCCGAAAAAGTCATTGCCCTGGAAGATGGGCAGACGTTGCGCCTGGCCGGACACGCCGTCGAGGCTCTGTTCACGCCGGGCCACGCCGCGCACCACGTCGCGGTGCGCCACCTGGACTCCAATGCCGTCTTCACAGGCGACGTAGCTGGGGTGCGCGTGCCCGACGCCGATGTGATCAACCCGCCGGCGGTGCCGCCGGAGTTTGACCTGGAGGACTGGGAGCGCAGCATCGACCGCCTGCTGGCGCTGCAACCATCGGCGCTGCTGCTGGCCCACTTCGGGCGCCACCCCGACGCGCGGGCGCATCTGGAGAGCCTACGCGAACGGCTGTACGCGTGGACTGACCTGGTGCGCGACAGCCTCGCCATGGGCCGGCCATCCGATGAACTAGCCGCCGAACTGCGCACGCGCGACGAGGGCGCGCCCGGCACGACCGCCGAGGGCATGGCCCAACTCAACCTCATCGCCGGCTACGGCATGAGCGTCGCCGGCATCGCGCGCTATTTGGAAAAACGTTAGGTACGAAAAGGGACTGGGGGCATCGATGACGACCGACACCGGCCAAACAGCCGACCAGCAGCAGGACGACGTCGCGATGCGGGCGCGCGAGGTGCGCATCGAGCGGCTGCTGGGACGCCCGATCCCAACCGACCAACGGGCGCTGGTCCGCGCCGCGCTGGTTGACAATGACGAGACATGGGCCGCCCACCCTATAGCCTCCGTGCCGGACGGGACGGAGCCCGCCTTTGTTTTCACCCCTACGCGGCTATCCGCGACTGTCGCGGATGGGTCCGTAAAAGAGGGCGGCCATGAATGATCCCACGCTGCTATGGGCGACCGCCGCCGAAGTGGGACGGCGCGTACAGCGGCGCGAGGTGTCGTCCGTCGAGGTGACGACGGCGTGCCTCGCGGCGCTGGACACGCGGGGACGCGCACTGAACGCGGTAGCGGAGTTGACGGCTGATCTGGCGCTTGACCAGGCGGCCCAGGCCGACCGCGAGATCGCGGCCGGGCACGTTCGCGGTCCGCTGCACGGCGTGCCGTACGGCGCGAAGGACCTGCTCGCCACCAGGGACATCCCCACGCGCTGGGGCTCCCCCGCGCACCGCGACCAGGTCTTCGATTATGACGCCACGGTCGTCGAGCGCCTGCGCGGCGCCGGGGCCGTGCTCGTAGCCAAGCTCGCCATGGTCGAGCTCGCCGGCGCGGGCAATTACGCCTACGCGGCGGCCTCGCTCACCGGGCCGGGCCGCAATCCCTGGGATCCCCAGCGCTGGACCGGCGGGTCATCGAGCGGTTCGGGCGCGGCCGTCGGCGGTGGACTTGTCCCCTTCGCCCTGGGGTCGGAGACCTGGGGCTCAATCGTGCTGCCGTCCGCCTTCTGCAACGTCTGTGGGCTGCGCCCGACCTACGGGCGCGTGCCGCGCTTCGGCGCCATGGCCCTCTCCTGGACCCTGGACAAAATCGGCCCCATGGCGCGCTCGGCGCAAGACTGCGGCCTTGTGCTGGCGGCCATCGCTGGGCCCGACCCGCGCGACCCATCGTCCACGGCGGGTCCCTTCTCCTTCGCTCCCCAAGCCGCTATGGACCGTCCGCTACGCCTGGGCGTCCTCGCGCACGACGACGTGGCCGGCGACGCGGCTGAGGCCCAGGCCCGTTTCATTGAAGCGCTGGACGTATTCCGCGCCCAGGGGCACGAGGTCGGCGAGGCGACGCTGCCCGACTACCCGTATAACGCGGCGGCGCGCACGATCGTCCAGGTCGAGGGCGCCGCCGCGTTCGAGAACCTGATCCGCAGCCCGCGGCTGCGCGAATTGGCCGACCTGGAGCAACAGGCCCACCTGGTCGCCTCCCTGGACGTTCCGGGCGTGGACTACCTGCGCGCGCTGCGCGTCCGCGCGCTGGCCGGTCCGGCCGCCGTGGGCGTCTTCGCGCGCTTCGACGCGCTGGTCGCGCCCACGGTGCTGCGGGTCGCGACGCCAATCGAGCAGCGCCTCGACGAGGCGCTCCAGAGCATGGGAGGAAACGGCGGCCCAGGCAACCTGCTCGGTTGGCCCAGCATCTCCATCCCTATGGGGTCGGGACGCAACGGCCTGCCGCTCGGCCTCGAGTTGATCGGTCCGCCCGACGGCGAGGCGACGTTGCTCACCCTGGCCATGCGGTTCCAGCGCGAGACATCGTGGCACAGCCGCCAGCCTGGGAACTAGAGCGCCGGCTACGTTTCTACTGGGAGCGGCGCCGCTCCCAGTAAAGCGGCGTTGAGCCTGCCGGCGCGCAGCGACCCGGACCTACGGCAGGAAGGGATGGATAGGCGCGAACTACGCCTCGGCCGGCCACTCCGTCCGCTCACCCCACTCGTTCCACGAGCCGTCGTAGTTGGTGAGTCCTTCGTGGCCGGTCAGGGCCAACGCGAAGAGGACCGAGGTCGCGGCCACGCCGCCGTTGCAGTAGGCCGTGACTGGCTGTCCCGCCGAGACGCCCGCGCGCGCGAAGATGTCGCGCAACTCGCCCTCGGGAAGAAATCGGCCCGTCGTAGGGTCAAAGAGTTCCTCGCGTGGCAGGCTGATGGCCCCTGGGATATGTCCCGCGCGGCCTTCGCCGCGACGCACCGCGCCGCCGTATTGCCCCACATCACGCGCGTCGACCAGCACGCGCGACGCGGCGCCGAGACCGGCCAGCACCTGCTCGCCAGTCGCACGCCAATTGGGCTGGACGCGCGGCGTGAACGTCGCCGCCGGGAGGAGCGGGACATCGGTTGTGAGCGGACGCCCTTCCAGGCGCCACGCGCGCAGTCCACCGTCGAGGACTATCGCACGCTCGTGCCCGTAGTAGCGCAGCGCCCACCACAGACGCGTGGCGAATTGCGAGGCCGGGTGCGCGTCGTAGGCCACCACGAGGGAGCCGTCGCCGATGCCGCGCCGTC
>JAABUZ0100002839.1_pt1 | contig 27501 bp, 18 predicted proteins | sample 5562091 | NCBI WGS metagenome assembly JAABUZ01 (sample SAMN12813069, study PRJNA571459) | rock metagenome | isolation source: Antarctica rocks | place: Antarctica: Victoria Land, Linnaeus Terrace sud | collected 2015-12-21 | reverse complement strand
AAGATTATAATAGACAAGAAATTAAAAATGTAATTCGATTCTTCTTAAGAATTACTATAACTATTTTTATTGTTACTTTCTACTACGAACAAGAATTTAAGACGCAAACAAACGTTATAGAACTAATGAATTATCTTAATAACTAATAAATACATTCTAATAATAATAGATTATTCGCAAATCAAAGAATATTTTAAAATAATTGTAATGCACTTTAAAAACTATTAACGTATATTTAGAATAAAGTAGTTATTACTAAAGCATAACTATCTATCTAATTAAAATATTAATATAAAGATCATCACTAAAGACGTAACGTAAAAAAGAAAATTAAGATTTCGCTAAACAAGCGATTGAACTTCAAGCAATCTTCTTTTTTCTTTAGAGTTTTGTTACTTTTGTTCCAAATGCTTTGTAACTAAACTTAAACAATAGATTAAATAAATTTCTTCAAATTAAGCTTAAATTCTTTATCGATTTCGTCAATTTTGTTAGCAAACAACATTGTTATAACTTCATTGTCTTCGTAGATATCTAGCACAAGAGCAATCATTAGATTCGAATATCAATAATATTTAGATTAATTAATAAAAATTATAGCAATCTTTTCAAAATTAAAGTATATTAATGAGCATCGTTTATCGCATTGTTAGAATCCAAACACTAATTTAAAAATCTATAATATTTCTTTTTTAGATTTTCATTTTTTGTCGTACGCAACTTTATTTCTTTGCGAAAATATATTAGTTGCTTATGTTTAATTATTATATTTATAATTTTGCGAATTATTAAATAAAGAGAGTTTTGCAAATTAGAGTTCTAAAACTATTATTCGTATCATTAGTAATAGAAAGTAGCAATAAAAATAAATAGAATACGTCTTGCTTACAATAAATGATTCGCTTATTAATTTGTAATCTTTTGTCTTATTGCTTTTAACTTTTGCTTAACTCTTTAACTTTATAATAGTCGCAAGTTTCTTCTTAACAACGATAATTTTCTTTACTAGCTTACTCTCGACTTTAATTACAAATAATAATGTTATAAATTTCTTCATTATAGTTGCTAGTTTTCTAGAGCTTAAAGTGTTGCGCTTCGCGATTAGTGTTAAGATGTTTATTTCTCTCGTATTAATTGCTCGTTTTCTAGAGTCTCTAAAACTACTTTAAACAATTAGTGTTAAAATAATTGTTTACTTCGTAACAAACGTTTCTTTTTTACTAGATTTTTCTTTGCGTTTAATTGTTAAATTTGAAGCATTATTGTACTTTGTTTAGTATTAAAGTTAAAATTCTTCTTTTAAATCGAACTCGTTTATTATGTTTAACTTGATATTTCGATTTAATATAATTTTCGCTTTTTTCGTTAAACGTTAAGTGAGAGATTTAATCGAAGTTTAACTTAAGAACTATTAAGAACTTAACGCTAATATTATGATTTAATATGTTATTGTATAAAAAAAAAATGCGTCGTAATATACTTTGAGCGACTTTACAATTAGTAAATCGCATTCGTTGTAATAAAGTATAAGAGTTCTTTGTTAGCAATTCTTGTTCGATGACGTTTAATTCTAATTCGCGTTCTTTTAAATTCTTAGTTATTAGTTTTTTACGCTTTAACTTCGACTTAAATACGAGTTTCAATTGTAGCGAAACATTCTCTATTAATATGTGAACAATAGAAAGTAATAATAGATTTAAAAGAGCGTCTATCTTGTTCGATTAAATTAGATTTGTCTTGAAAGTTTCTAGATTCTTGCGAATTATTAAGTTTTCGCATTATTATAGATATTCTTAATATAAAAAGAAGTATAAAGACAAAATAAACAAGTACAATGAGCGCAATCATATAATAAACAATTTAATAATAAAGATTAATAATGTTTCTAGAACATAATCTAGAATTATAATAAATATCGTAATTACAACTTGTTAATTTATTATATTATATATTGCATTGCGATAATAAATAGCACAACTATCTTGCAAGTATAATGTAAATCTTCTACATAATATTTGTGTTTAAGTAGTAAGTTTAATAAGTATAAAAATGCTATTTGCGACATTAATTATATGCAATGAACTTACTCGCAATGCTTTGCTTTCTTAGATCTAATTTTTGCTAACTTAACTCTAGTTTATCAAGTATTCTAAAATTTGACAAGTTGATTAATACGCAACATTTTACTATAGAAATTCTAAAATTATCTAATTAATAACTTAATCAAGTTTGAAGTTCATTAATAAAAAAAGAAATAAATACAAGAAATCTAATAACTTTTAGCTTAATTTAAAAACTAATGCTTTATAGAATGCGATTACTTGATATCATTTGTATCTAATTAAAATGTTTAATTTTTTACAATAATTAATAACTTAATATTTAAACATTTAAACAAGTTTAAATTTAAGTTATACATTAATAATATAGAAAACGTAAACATCGTTAGAGATTATACGAATTTAATGTTAGATAAGAAATCTTAGATTCTAAATATTACACAAATTTATTATGACTTTATTATGAATTTTGCGATAACGAACGAATAAAGAAGTGTAACATTTCGTATTTACTATTATATTACATTGTTAACACTTAAACTTAAAGAATAGTCTTATTGCAATTTATAACTTTTAGAGCTTTTAAAGTCACGTAATACTTAAACAAGTTTTTTAAGAGTTTTGTCAAATCATTATGATAAAAGTACGTAACAACAATTAAATGCAAATTATTATAATGCAAAATATAACAATATAAGTTCTTTAAGACGTTATAGAGACGTATGTTATTAAAATGTTTAAAGATAAAAGCTCTTATGTAGATTAATATACAATGTTAAGAGAACGTAGTACTTGTAAACCTTATGAAGCATAATGAAGAAATTAATTATATAAAGATTAATTTAAATTATATTTGAGCATATCTTAAGCAAGTCGAAGAACTTAACTTAATAACAAAAACAAAAACGTCGACGACAATTAACTTAATAACGAAAACGAAAACGTCAACGACGTTTAACTTGATAACGAAAACGAAAACGTTAACGACAATTAACTTAACGTTAACAATGATCAAAATGTTAATAAAGACGAAGACAACGACAAACTTGTTAACGATCGCGAATAAACATCAATGCTAAATCTCTTAATAAAGTTTTGAAAAACAACTTTACTATTGCTTATCTTAAGATTATAATAATTCTATTATTTCTTTTTACTATTAATAATAAATAGAAGTTACGATAGAATTTTAAGTAATGCGTTAAATATGTTAAGATTTTAGGACTTATATATATAATTGCGACATTCTTAGAAATTTTATAGCATAAAATCAAGTACGTAGTGAAGCTTAAATCTAGTTAATCTAAATAGTAATTAAACGATAGAAGTTATTGCAACTAATGCAATAGAAAAGAAATTATACGTCTCGCATTAAATTCTATTCTTTTCTTTATTTTTGTTAAAACATTCTATTTTACTTGATAATCTAAATGAAGTCTTCTAGTTTATTGTTAAAATTTATCTTATTGTTCTTTATCTTATTATTGCTAATAACAACTTTAGTCTTGTCGTCTAAGTACACATCTATTATTAATGTCGTCATTAAACTTGTATAATTGTAAAATACGCGTTAGCTATTGGGCGCAACGATAATATATATAAGCAAAGAGCATAAAATAAACTTGTTAAGCTTATTAAAACAACTCGATTGCATCGTTATAATCTTGCATTTAACTTATAAATATATTTAATGCGTTCTTTAGATTTGCGTCTTAAATCTTTATTAATTTCGTAAATTTCAAGTAATAGATTAATTGCTTTTGACATAACACAACATTAATAATCTTTTTAACGATCGAATAAAACGAACGATCGTAATTAAGTTTATTGTCTTAAAAAATACAAGATTAACAATAAAAATTAGTAATAGAAGCGTTGAAAGAATGCATACTTGTGATGTTTTACTAACAAGCATAAAACTTCTTATATTTGCGAGATTCTTAATGTTAGACTTAAACGTTATCGCTTTGCAAGACTTAGCAAATGTCAATTTAACAAATTTACTAGATACAAGTTTCTTCTTTATAATTATAATTTTCTTAAATGTAACTTTCTTCGCAAATCTTGTTTTTATTGATGTAAACTTATTTTTTATTATTGTCTTTAAACAATTGCTTGTGCAATTTCTTGCAACGAACGATGCAAAATCTATTATTAATAACAAGTAATTTCGTTTATCTTTTTGTTCTTCGAGTTAACGTGCGATCTTTACATTTAAATTAAAGTTATTATTCTTAAATCTTTTAATTATTTAAGTAAAGCGATCATATATCTTTATATGTTTGTTTAAGACTAGAAAAATTTAAAACACATTCTATTATTATTGCATGTATTGACATTTATCTTTCTTAATTATAATAGACTTGTTAAAAGCTTTAATATATATCTTTAATAAAATCTTTAATTATATAAAGCGAGTTGCGAAAGTTTTTCTCTTGTGCGAAGTTAAAAGCGATTTAATTTTTAACGTATTATTATTATTATTGTTTGCGTTAACATTATTATTATTTATATAATCTTTCTCTACAATAAAATTAATATTAGAATTTAATATTATATAAATCGCGACTTTTATTATTTGTTTTTTTAACTTCTTTATAATAAAGATTAAATTTCTAGAAATTATTTAAACGTCTTATTGTAAATATCGCGATAAAGTAAGAAAATTAAATTATTTAAAGAGTGTAAAGCTAGATAAACATAATAAGTTTCTTAGTTTATTTTTTGTAAGACGCAATAGTAACAAAACAAACAAGATCTTAATTAACTTAACAACAATAATCTTTTCGCATATTAAAGATATGCTTTTAATTACTATTGCTTAGTTAATGTTGCTTCTATCTTTTATTAAATTAAATTAATTAAGAAAAGCTAATTTGCTTGTTGCAATAACTATAACGCATAAGAGCTTACTTATAGATGTTAATTAATAGATGCTAGATTTTATGCAACGTTTCTTGTTAAATAATTAGAAAGACTTAATTATTTTAATTAATAATTCTCTCACAAATATAAAACGTTTAAAAAATATATACTTTTGTTTCGTATTCTATGCGTTGTAGCTTACGATCACAAACTTAAAAGAAGTTATTAAACTAAATTTTAATTTATAATTATTAAGATTTACTTGTAATTGAAGTCTTAATCTAGATTAAAACAATAATGCAAAAGAGAAAAATTAATACTTAAAAGAATTTGCGTTACGAAAGACATTTAAGAAATTTATTAACTTCGATTTTATAAATCTAGCAACAAGAAAATACATAAATGCGACGTCAACTCTTTAGATTAAAATTACTAGATAATTGTCTACACAAACATCTAGTTTCTTAAGTTTCTTTATAAATGCTCGCATTAACGACAAACTAAAAGATAAATTTATTGCTTTTTATTATTAATTAATATTGCTAAGATCTAGACTAAACATTGTTTTAAAGAAAATTATTAATTATTAGCAAAAACTATCGCATATAATTCTTGAATAACAATTTTATTATTATTGTTAAAATTTTTTGCTAAAGATTAATATTGTTAATTACATTAATTAAATACAAGACGATGCGATAGAAACGTTACATAAGATCGCAAAAATATATTTAATTAAATTGTTTAAAGATAAACACTTATTTCTATATTTTGTTTAACAATTAATTAAATAATTCTAGTTTTAGTTAATTACGTTAAATATAACAAAGTAAGAAAGTTTTTACATAAGCGTCTTGCAACTATATAACGTCTTCTTAAGAAAACGCAAATGCAAAAAGAATTTATTTCAAACGTAAATGCAAAGATAAAACAAATAGAATCTTAAACAATTTGTTAAAGATATAAAGAACGAAGATTAACGAACTAGCATATATACGTAGTTCTAATCTAGAGATTCTACTACTTATTTCTATTGCTTTTTTCTTGAAATTGTGATTAGAATTAATGCGTTATCTTTAATAATCACATTTGTAATCAATAAAATAATAGAATTTTATGCATATATATAAAAATCTTACTAGATGTTACGAGTCTAGCTTGGAACAACGTGATATATTAACTACAACGCAACATGTAGCACGAAGCACGATTGTCTACATGTTCGACGACTTGACGAACGAGCAATGTTCGACATGTTTAATAGCGAACTAGGCGAGCAATGTTTGACGTGTTCGACATGTTCGACAACGAGTTAAGCGAACAATGCTTAATATGCTTAACAACGAGCATAGCGAGCAAGAGAGATCTTCTTTAATATATAGATTTTCTAAACACGACTTTCTTATAAATCGTGTTTAATTTATCTTAAGTTTTGACTTATTGTTACGACTACTAAGTTGCAATCTCTTGTTATCAAATAATTGCTTGCATTGTCTAATGACGTCTACAAATCTCTTCAAAGCATAAATCTCTTTCTAATATCTTTTTGCGAAAGTATTAGCGTAACACTTTGAACACTCTAAGAATGTCTATATTAGATCAACGCGTCTCTACTTCAAGCACTAGCTTAATAGCATCACGTCAATTGTCGAACATAAGAGATGACAAGATTAGAATCAACAAGTCTAACATCTATTATGAAGATCGTATTAGTCTAAAGAACTAACTTATATAGATAAATATTTACTTCATCTTTTATTTTGTTTTAGCGAACAAGAAAACAATTTTTGCATTCACATTTCTTAGAGAAAGAACTTAGCACTAACTCAAATTAAACTTACGCAAGTATTTGAAGAATTATAACGAAAATTCTCGTGCAATGTTCACGAATTTCGACAATTTTAAGAGAGAGCTTCGAAGAATCTTTGAAACATTCAACGAGAAACAAATCGCAAAAAGAATAATTTAGCATTTAATTTAACGAATCTTTGCAGCGAAGTACGCAGCAAGATTTCAAAAGTATATCAATCTTATTAAGTAAGACGATGTCGCACTTATGACAATGTTTCGACGAGATCTCAAGAACAATCTTAAGAACGAAATTATGCGCGATGACAAAAGCATCAACGATATGTTCGATCTTATCGAAATGATCATCGATCTCGACGACAAACTGTATGAAAAAGCTATGAAAAAAAGATACAATTAATCTCGAGAAAGAGCAAAAATCTTTTTTGAATTAACGATCGAATATCATTCGAGCGAATCTCGTTTTAATTAGAAGTACAGTAATTCAAACTATTGCGAGTCTGCATCAATGAAACTAAATTCGACTCAACATCGTAAAGAGAAGAATTCTAGAAAAAAGCAAGATAACAAATTTTAGAAAACGTGCTATTCATGTGGCAAACCGAGCCATTTCGCAAGAGATTGTCGTTCAAAGAACTTGATAATTTCACGACAAATCAATGCTATGTTAAGAGAGATACTTAATAATTAGAACGACATTAGAAAGCAAATTGACACAGAGGCGAACACCTTCAAGACTAAATCGAACGACAACTACTGTCTAATAGAAAACTCAAATTAGTTGAAGAAAATCCTAGATGAAACATCATCAGACAAGACACTCGCATCTACGCAGGAAGTCAACAATGCTATTAGAAGAATATGACAAAACAAACATTCAAGAACGTTATACTCGCACAGCTCAATTATAGACTTCGACGCTAAGTATGAATGAAAAGACTTTTAGAAAATGCTAGAAAAAATCACGAAACGACTCGACGCTTTAGATAGCTCATCGAAGAAAAGACGAATCAATTAAATCGTGAATAAATGCGAGGAAACGCTAGAAAGCGATGCTAGTACAAAAAAGAACGTTCTCGACGAAATTGAGCAACAACTAAGCAGTGTTAGTCTATTTCGACAGAAGATAAAGCAAGCAAAGAGACATGAGACTCTTAGTTGAACAGTCTGCTACAACGACGCATGCTGAACTCATATGAAAGACAAGAAAGAATTAGAATAATTTTCTAGAGCATTATCGAAACTAAAGTCATTATTTTAGCAACAGAAGAAAGCTTAGTGAAGAAAAGAGCTTAAAGCAGAAGTCGCAGCATTAGAACAGAAAAAAGTCAAAATCTTTTAATAAAGAGCATATCAAAGAAGTGCAATATGTTAGCCTAACAGCAGCAACTAAACTTAACAGCACATGCACGATGTTTTATCACATCAATTAAAATCAATGATTGTTGATTCATCGCAATGATCGATTCTGATGCAACAGGTAATTTTATGATCAGAGCTCTTGTTAAGAAGAAAGATTATTCTACTCAAAAGAAGCCTGACGCTTACAATTTAATAATTGTAGATGAAAACTCGTTACTCGATGAGAATGAAAAAGTGAATAAAGAAACAAAATCACTATCGATAGCTATTTAGCAACATCATGAGAAACTAATCTTTAATATAGTGAAAATAATTACTCATAATATCGTTTTAAGAATGTCTTGATTAAAGCAGCACAATTCAGAAGTCGACTAAAATACACGAGTACTTAGATTTGAGCGATGTGATCACGCAATTCACATTCAACCTACGCATCAACAGCGTTCGATAATAGATAAGAGACAGAGTTGAAACTCGATCGCAAGATGCAAACTTGCATTTTCGAAAAAAAACGATCAACAACAGTTCGACTCGTCAGGCACTGACAAAGGTTAGCTGAGTCATAAAGACAGAGTGAGTGAAGAAAACTGCGAATCTTCTAAGAACCTTGAAATATCTAATAAAGCGAGGAAATCGCTGAAACACATATCACGAATATATAACAGATGAGAGCATCTGTTTCAGGAAGAGAAAACGACAAAGACTCTATCTAAACATCAATTGTAAAATCACGAAATCAAACTTGAATCAGACAAGAAATTCACGTTTGAATCTATTTACGCTCTATCGAAGAAGAAATTGTCAATACTTCGCAAATACCTAGCAGAAAACAAAATGAAAGAATTTATTAAAAAATTCCAATCACGAGCAGAATATTCAATTCTCTTTACACTCAAAAAGAACGAAGAACTTCGCTTATGTGTCGATTATCAAAAGCTAAACGACATAACGATTAAGAATCGATATTCACTACTTAATATTAGCGAACTTCAGAATCGATTATTCGAAGTTAAGTATTTCATTAAACTGAACTTACGAGAAGCGTACAATTAGATTAAAATGAAGACGAGAGAGAAGTAAAAGATAGCTTTTCGTACACAATATGAACTTTACGAATACATGATGATGCCGTTTGGACTCATCAACGCCTCGGCAACATGTTAAAAAATGATCAATAATGCGCTACGATAATATTTGGATATATTTGTCATAACATATTTGAACGACATCATGATATACTTAATTACGCTAAAGAAACATGTGCAGCATGTTTCTCAAATATTGAAATGCTTAAACAAAAGAAATCTACGTCTCAAACCAAAGAAATGCGAATTTCATCAAGAGAAAGTGAACTTTCTAGAATTCGTTGTAGAACGACATGAAATTCGAATGAACTTAGAGAAGATTAAAGCAGTCAAGAAATGATTAACATTAATTGATGTTAAGAACATTCAGATCTTTATAGAATTTGTTTAGTATAATAGAAAGTTCATCAAGAACTTCTTGAGAAGATCGATATCACTAACAAATCTAACAAAGAAAGACACGCCTTAAAAATGAGAATCAAACGAAGAAACAGCGTTTCAGAGATTGAAAAAGAAGTGCTTGAAGAAATCAGTACTCAAGATGTTCGATTTTAAGAAATCAGAACGAATGAAAATCGACGCATTAAATTTAGTTATTGATGCATGCTTCAATCAATTATATGAAGGCATGTGACACTTAGTGACATACTATTTCAGAAAACTCTTGTTAGCGAAACAGAACTACGACATTCATAACAAGAAACTACTTGCGATAATAGCAGCTCTTAAAGCATGAAGAGTATACACGAAAGAAGCATCAGAGCTTACTATTTTAACGAATCATAAGAACTTACTGCACTTCATCACGACAAAGAAACTCAACAAAAGACAAGTGAGGTAATTCGAGAAGCTAAAACAATACAAGTTCAAGATATTGTATATCTTAGAGAAAGAAAATGGCAAAGCAGACGCACTTAGCAAACGAATTAATCATATAAAAACGAAGAAATCGTTCAATCATAGTATACTTAAGGTCAACAACGACGAATCACTATTGATCAATAAGCATGAGCTAAACGCAACCTTACGAATTCTAAGAGACAAGTCAGAGAAATTCTTAATCAAGAAGAGAAAGCTTCAAATATCAATCAACAAAATCGACGAATGTATAAAAGAGCATCATGACGAATCACTGCAGAAACACTTAGAAGTGACCAAGACACTTTAGCTTTTGCGCCAGCATTGCTAGTTTTTCAACATAAGACAAACTGTTAAGACATATGTTAAACAATGTCTTAGCTATTAGCAGAACAAACATGATACACATGCGCAGTATGGCGAAATTCAGTATTAAGAATTATTTGAATCGTCATGAAACGAAGTTACGATAAACTTTATTATTAAGTTGCCTAAGTCAACGAATCTAGCAACTGAAGAGAGATATAATTTGATACTAATAATGATTGACAAGCTTATTAAGTACTCACATATCATCGCATGCAAAGAGAAATTTACAGCAGAACAATTAAGATACATCGTACTGAATCGATTAATTAGATATCATAATATATTCAAAGAACTAACTAGTGACAGAGACAAGCTCTTCACGTCTAACTATTAAAAAACACTTATATCAATGTTAGATACGAGGCTTCGCATGTCGACTGTCTATTACCTGGTCACGAATGATTAGATAAAGCGAACAAATCAAAGTCTTAAGCAATATCTGAGACATTACATCAACAATATTTAGAACAACTGAGTATTACTTTTATTTATAGCACAGCTAACTCTAAACGCGAAGATTTTAAATATCACAAAGATGACATCTTTCTTCGTCAACTTTAACAAGAAATCGAATCTCTTTAGTCAAGAAAAACAACATCTAACAACTTAGTTAATCATTGAAAGAATAACGACATTTAAGAAGATACACGATAACATCACGACGATGCAGATCAGATCAGCCAAGTATTAAAACAAGAAACGAAAAATGACATCTTAGCTAAAGAAGAAGAATAGAGTGTATTTTTTAACGAAAAATCTAAAGATTAGAAAGAAAAGCAAGAAGCTTAATCATGTTAAGATCGAATCATTTTTCATCAAAGTAGTCAAGAAATTAGTCAATTACGAACTCGACTTACTCAAGAACGTCAAAGTATTTTTAGTATTTTATGTTTCACTATTGAAATCAGTTGATCTCAGTACATTTATACAGGGAATCTTTCATTATTATTCACAAAAAAAGAATCGATTCGAGATTAAGAGAATTCTAGAAAAGAGAGATCAGCGATATCTTGTCAAGTGAAAGAAATACTCTACAACAGAGAACACATAAGAATCTATTAGCAATCTCGACAATTGTGACGTTCTTATTCAGAGATTCCATCAACGTTCAAGAGATCATCCAGCATAGCAAGCGAAGATCAGATGGCAGGAGATGCTTCGATAAACAGTCAGAAGACTCTGCGACGTTCGACTCCTTCATCTCGAACAAGAGACATTGTGTCTTTCGCTTTGCTTTCGCATTCACTTTCTTCAACATCTTCTTATTTCGAAGCAGTCGCGTAATCACGATTGTTAACACAGCTTCATTCTTAGCGATCTTCGAGAACAGATCTTTCCTGATGCGATTCAGCGAAGCCCACGACATGTTAACACACGCTTTACTCGCGCGAACACATTTCGAACACTTCAGATAAGATAGCGAGTCTTTCATTGCGATACAAGATTTATCAAAACAAGAGCAACGCTTATAGACAAAGTTAATTAGTATATCGTAGCGATCGATTTCGAAAGCAAGGCGAATACGACTTTGTTGCTAATGAGACATAATAATGTAAGCAGTCGCTTTTCGAAACGAAAAGATCAAGAAAAAGAATAGTGTTACGATTTTAGCTCGTACAGTCGATATATATTCTACGAAAGAATATGTAGCACGAAGCACGACTATTTGCATGCTCGACGACTTAGCAGGCGAGCAGTGCTCGACACGCTAGTGAGCGAGCTCGACATGCTCGACAGCGAGCAGAGCGAGCAGAGCTCGACGCGCTAATGAGCGAGCTCGACATGCTCGACAGCGAGCAGGGCGAGCAGAGCTCGACATGCTCGACAGCGAGCATAACGAACAAGAAGAATCTCATTTAGTATATAGATCTCCGAACACGACTCTCTTATGAATCGTGTTCAACTCATCTTAAGTCTTGACTTATTGTTACGACTACTAAAGCTGCAAATCCTTGTTACCAAGTGATTGCTTGCATTGTCTGTCGACGTCTACAAACCTCTCCAAAGCATAACTCTCTCTGATATCCTGGATCGCCAGATAGCAGCGTAACAGCAATTTCTAAAGCTTCTAAACTATTTATATATTATTTTTCTATAGAATTTTGTTATTTTTTGTAGTTAATATTTTATTTATTCTCTTTAATATTATAAAGTTTTTAAATATTTTTTATATCTTATCTTTGTTATTAATATTGTTATTTATCTAAAGAATAAAAATTAAGATATTAATATACAAATTAAATTAACAATATTATTGCTAAAGCAATAAATATATAATCTAAATATCTTGTTATTAAACTTAATTTTCGATAATTTTAATTTACAATATAAGTAAACAACAAAAATAAAGAACAAATTAGATAATTTTTTAGATAGTAAAATTATCTTTAAGTTAATTTCTATAAAGAGATAGAAGCTTCTTAATTTAACAATAAAGAATATATTTATATTTATTAATTCTTAACTTTAATCTTAGTTGTTTTTATTTATATTCTTTATTTTTATATTTTTTGTATTATTTATAAAACAAATTATTTTACTATTTGCAACAAAGCTTTAATAATTCTTCTTTCTTTTATTATTAATTTATCTTCTAAATTATTAGATATAAACAATTATTAATTTCTTTAAGAAATAAATTATAAATCTTAAATTAATTTTTCTATAATTTTATTAAACAATTAATCTACTATTAGATATTTGTTTTATGTGCGTTATTAAGAATTTTAATTAGATGTTAATTTGCAATTGTAAAGAGATTAAGAAATAACTATAAGAAAAATCTTGTTTTTAACAATTTTAAGATTAAAAACAAGAGAATTAAAACAATTGTTTTAATCTTAAATATATCTTTTATATACGCAATAAATGCAATTTATATAAATTAAAAATTTAGATGCTTTAAATTAGTAATTTCTATTTATACTATATATTTAACAAAGAACGTAAAGAATTTTTATCGATTTAAATAATTTTTGTATCTAAAATTTCGAGAATAAACTCTTATCTCGAGATTTTCTCGAAAACATAATATTTTGCTAACTAACTATTTTAGCGAGATTAGTCGCTAATTATCTATCAAATTTGTCTCTAGATATTCTTCTAATATTAAGATTATTCAAAGCGCTAATAATGTTTTTGTATTAAGAATATTAGATAGTAGTACATATTTATTTGTCAACATGTAGAAACATAGAATGGCGACAAGCTTGAACTCGTCTTTCGCTATCTATTGCAAACGAAAACTTGCGTCATTGTGACAAGATCTTACCCATATAGTCGAACATAAGATTTTTTTCTCCTACTTCTAGTTACGGTCATCAACCTGAGCTGCTGCTGCCTGCGCAAGGAAGCGGGCCATTTCCGGCTCCCCCTGTCAGCCCCTAAATGGCCCACTTCTGGGACCCCTACCTCGGCTGCAGTTACCAGCGGAGTTTCGACTCCGTTTTCGGTCTAGCCTCCTGCCTTGAGCACTTAGTGTTGCGCGCAGCATAGATTGATTATGGAAGCACTGCTTGTTCTGTAGGGACTGTCTAGAGAGGGAAAGGAGATCTATATACTCCTGGTTCTCGCCCTGCTTTCGCAGTGAGGCGATACCCTAGCTCGCCTCACCGGTGACGCCCTGCTCGCCCTGCTCGCCCTGTTCGCAGGCTCAGGCAGACCCTGCCTGCCGAATAGCAACTGAAACGCGGCCTATTCGCAACACTTAGGACAATATAAAGAAATGCCCGTATATCCGGTCCATCTGATTATTTGTTGCCGAGGCAAGGGCAATAAGTCAACAGCCAAGAGTTCAGAAATCTGTCTCGACGCACCATGTTTTTAGTCCGAACTGAATTGCACTTGCTTATCTATCAGCGGAGTGCGTAGCAAACATTCCTCACCTAGATTCTTGGCTGTTCTGCGAGTTGCCTTTGGTTCACATCCCAACCTGTAGACGATTCGATGCATTGTGGCCCAGTCATAGGGCTCGAAATCGCAGACTGTACCCACATACGTACAATCTAGCATAACCACTCCTCCGACATCTTCGACAGCGAAGGGCTGTACTAGAATCGCCAGACGCTGCTCAAGACGTTTGTACATGTCGAACGGTCTTAGCAGGAGGTAATTCTCCCAGTCTTGTAAAGCAGCTTTGATCTTGTATGCGACAGAAGTATGGAACGTATATGGGCGAAAATCCGAAGCAGTTTGTGCATCCAGCGGCCGCAGGAAAGCTGACCCTCCAACCGAGCCTTCTGGCGTCACTTTAAGAATGAACGGCGATGTCTCGATATGACGTTGATGTGTTCCTGTATGCACATAAAACAGAGTTGAGGGACACCAAGACCAGGGCCCTTGATCTTGCTGAGTAGCGTGACCATGCAACAGGAAGGCGCTTTCGATCATCCCAAACTTCTTGATGATATCGCGAGTCAGTTGAGCTTGCCAATCTGGAATCGTTGGAATTGGCAAATCCGCAAGCAGCGCCGCAATTATCATCCGATCACGTGCATAGGATGTCGCTCGCGTTCCCAAGATCGTGTGAAGATCACGAAGGAGGTGGACCTTCTGTTTACGCAGCTGCTGGATAATAGTGGAGGCAGCGAAATGACCTCGAGTCGTAATTGCCTGATTCTGAGCCAGGATCTCGGTATCGAGGTCCTTTATCAGTGGCTTCTGCGGACTCTCACCTCTATAAAGAACTTTGACCGACTTCGACATCATGAGCTCTAGTGCTGTCCAGCCCCGCGTGAACCACGGGGATAGTAATAGCGCTAAACAAGGGCTCCCATCGTCAGCCCATGGGAATTGCAGAAGATATCTATCATGAACGACAGTACACTCTGCGCGCTGAAAATGCTTGTGCATATTGTTCAACGCCTTTGTGCGAGCTTTACGTTCGGTAGGAACGGAGATCGTATCCCACCAGAGACCAGAGCAGCCAACCCGTTCTAGAATGGCGTCAAAATAGTCGACGAGGCAGGTATTGACCATTCCAGGTTCGCCAATGCCTGAGCCCGTGCCGTCGGACCACACGTGAGAGATTGCTGCATAGCTATCTCCCTCATATACTGCTGGTGGAAGCAGCTCCCTAACCCCAGTGCGCCATGCTGAATGCTTATCGGATACTTCTATCTGAGAAGAAGGGAAAGCTAACCTTCCACATGAAAAATCTGTGCATAAATGCAGCTGTTCGATCGGAGAGCTGTTGTCATCAGTAAAATAGCAGGTCTCGCTCGTGCATGTCTCGTGCTTGGCGTGCTTGTAGAACTCTCTCAGGGTAGTTTGCTCTCCTAATGACACAAGTGAAGAAAGGTCCAATTCCCCATTTGGACTCGACTCTATCAGACTCCAGAGCCTTTTGCGACATACGCCAAGTGTTGTGGCCCTAGTCAATGTCTCTAGAACACTAGTCGTAAAGATTCCATTCTTCAGGCTGTTATTGTTAATCCACCTGAGTCTCTTCCGGAATTCTCGTTGATCTGGTGCGAAGGATATTGCAATGTCCATCATCCAGCAGACTAGCTCACAAACGCCCATGATGTCTATAGGGTATCGGATTCCCTCTTGGACCCAGACGCCAATGTGGTGAACGAACCATTCGGGAAAGGGTTGTCCGTCCCCTTCTTCGTTCGCTGGTAACCTTGGATAAACATTGCTCAAGCATGACATAGTCGTGATCGCCCAAGTCCGGAAAGCTTTCCACTCGCACCTGGGTGCCATTTGTTCCATGAGATGTTTCGCTTCTTGACATGAGTCGTTGGTGCATTCTTTTATCCAGGAATCGAGACAACCGATTCGCAGAATTTCCAATATCGCGGTCTCTTTATTCTTTTGGGTGTTAGACCCTCTAGAAGGACTTGTACGGAACAATTGCTTGAGGACATAGGCATTGAAACACCCGCCGAGTAAGGCTTGACTCTCTCTTTGCGCTGCACTAGAGCTTGGGCGGAATAGACTCTGTTCCAGATTGAAGTGTTCCGGAAGTGCTGCCTTTTGTGAAGGTCTATCGTCAATCGTGTCGCCGTGGCTTGAGAGGGTCTTATTGGTAGACTCTTCTTTGGCAGCCTCTTGTGTCCCGAGCTCGGCTTGAGCCCGGAGAGTGACTTCATGAACTCCGCCAGCGGTGTTTTCGGATCGATGGCGAGCTTCGGCTTCTGAGACTGCATCGTTTGAATCCGGAGATGGCACTCCATGGGCGAGTTCTCCACCATCTTTGAGGCTCCCACACACCGTTCTCGATGTCTCAGTGATATCTGTACCAGATGTTTCCATGGGCACGTTGGCCTTACAGTCATTTTAGAGAGGGCTAGATAACTCACCTTGAGCATCACGAGGATGGCTGGCAGGGTCAGTCGGTACTGGCTCACGATCTGTGTTGGCAGCCATCATCTAGTACCTGATTCGGGAAATCTGATATCGCTACAGGAAATAGTTGCCACATCAGTGAAAGGGTCTGTTGGCGAATCTGATCCTCACGAATATGTTGACATCAAAGGTGTACACGAAATCGTCAGAGAGAACCACGCAATTCAGATACAAATCGGTAAACAAGATCGCTAATCTATAAGACAAGTCGCACGAGGTTAACTCAACGGCATGTCACAGCGGAAGATATGTGACGTCAGTGCTGTGGTCCAACGAATGAGGCTGTACATTCATCAGGCAGACACATGCATCTCGACATTTTCGCGAGGCAAATACAGAGCCACCCAGTTCCGCAGGACAAGAAAGGGACGAGGGCGGTATTTTGATCGAGCATGGGCCGGTGCAGCTCTAGTTGCAGACTTATTCGCCAGCAACCACCACGATATCCTAGAACTCACAGTGCTTTGACTGGCCTGGTTCAGATGGGAGCAAGGTTCCAAGGAGTCTTGTGAGGAGCACCAATCATATCATAGCTGTGACAGCCAGACCTAAGCGGCCCCTGATCCTTGGGCGCTCAGCTTGGTTAGCGGGTTCGCGAGGCGACATTAGCATAATTATCAGCTTGCATTTCTTCGCTCTTGCCCAGCATCCAAGAGCTTCAAGGGGATGTTGCGGAATATCTCCGGCCTGGAAGATTTCGAAAGAATTGCGTGAATCGTCTCATACGCAAAACTTCGGTGAAGCTGACATTGGTCCAACTGATCAGCCTAATCCAGCGCGTTCTATGAACATATCGTATGCGATTGAGCATCCACCGAGGTCTTCTGACTTTGCCTCCGCAACAGAATGACACTATCGGCAGCGCATTTCCCAGATCTTCCTGCCTGGGCACAACAGCTCGCAGGAACACTACCTCTATCTGCGTTGATCGAATTCATCGATGTTGGATTGATGTTGCATCTGTACGAGCTAAATGAACGCATAACTTTCTGGAATTGGCCTATAACACCCGCGGGTGCAAGGCTGCTACTTTCTTCCGAGGATACACATAGCGCTTGCTGTCTTGATCGCCCAAAACACAGTGGTATTTTACATTGCATTGATGGCAAGTATGGAGACTTGTATCCCTGCAGCGCTCCCACAGCTACTAGACTGTTTATCAGCACAAAGTGCGATACTACTCGATTAAGCAATCCGTACTCTAATATTGCAAATAACGCCGGGAGGAAGCAGCGGCTAGAAACCATTCACGTCATTCAGAAAGAGGACAAGCCACCACGCATGCCCCTGGCTTCGAATCGGCGCAAATATCTCGCCTTTGTAGTGATTGGATGGCTTCTCTGGGTAGGCCTGATCACTGTTATCTCACTGGGAGGATTCTACTACGTGACGACATATTACACGATCATGCCCATAACGGGACTTATTGTCTGGATAACGCACGGATACAGTACCTGGACAAAAGTATTCGCGAAAACGCGGAAATTCGCGTCGCGCATTTAAATTCCCCCCCAAACTATCTACTTTCTTCAACAACCAAACTATAATTCGCAGTTTGTTAGATTCAATTTCTTCAAATCGTGTTTATAAGCAGGAATATATCTTCTATTAAAGAGGATTAATTTATAAAGCAATTAGTAGTAATTTGACATTATCTAAAGTTTAACGCCTTTATAAGATTTCGAAAAGCTTAGTTCAAGATATTTACAAAATTGTTGTTTAACAATATTACAACAAGTCTATACGTTATTTAAGATATTCTAAAAAGCTTTTTTTATATAATAAATATATTTACTTATTAGAGTTGTACGTTTAGATTTAAAGATTATCTACAAAAAATTTCTTACAAGAACAAGAATTAATATTTTCGTCAAAATTGTCTATTGTCTACTAAAAGAGAAGAAAATAATTAATTAACTATACAAAAAAAAATCTCTCTTAATATTTAAGATAGCGAGTAAATATTATATATAAATTTCAACTTATAAAAACTAAAGTTTTAAGAAGTAAACAAAGATTATTTAAAGCGATAAATACTTTGTCGAAAGAAATATAAGCAAACAATAAAAATAATACTTTTATATATCTTTACAAAAGTAAAACAAAAATATAATTTAATTATATAAGAAAAAATATAATTTTAATATTATAATATAAGCTTGTTTTTAAGATTTAAAGCGCTCTAATCTCTATATTTTAGAGCGTAACTTTAAAACAAAAAAATATAAATATTTTATTAAGTTTTATATTTACGTATTTAATAACAATTTTCTTAAAATCTATTAATTAAATCTTATATTTATGCAAGATAATGCTTTTATATATATAACAAAAGCAATAATATTATAACTTCGAGAAAATAGCATAAATATTACGAAATAATTATTCTATAATTTAGATATAAATTTAATTAAGTATTTTTAATTTCTTCTTAAAGAACATGTCTACAAAGTTAATTTCTATATAAATAATATAATTAATAATAAAATTAAAATTAAGAAAATCTTATTTAATATATTATATAAGATTAAACTAATCGCATCAAGTTAAGTTATTAAGTTCAAACTAGATTCTTAGTTCATTAAAATTCGATTTAGATTAGAATTTTAATATTGAAAAGTTAATTTAAATTAAGATGTTAATATTAAGTATTTAAGTCAAGTTACAATGTCAATATTAAGTATTAACTTAAAGTATTAATTTAACTCGTCAAGATATTAAATATTTTTATAAATAATTTATAAATTAACTTATTTATTTAATTTTACATTAATTTTTTAAAATATTGTATAATAATGTATTACAATAATGCAAATAATTAATATAAAACAAAAATAAATATTTATTTTACTTCTATTTTTAAATTTAGACTTTTCGAATTAAAAATAGAAAATCTTGACATTTTAACGTCATTTTCGATTGCTTAACGATTCTCTTAAACTAGATTAATAAAATTAGAAATTAAATCAATATTAAATCGAGTTACAATATTAATATCAAGTATTTAAGCTAGATTACGATGTTAATATTAAGTATTTAGATTAAATTAGAATGTTAATATCGAAATCTAATCTAACGATTAGTCTATATAAGATATAGAAGGCGTTAAATAAATATTACTTGCATAATCTAGTGTAAAGTATAGAAAAAAGAGTTAAGACGCTTATTGCGTCGAAGAAATAATATATCAAGTATTAAAGCTTAGAAATTTTAAGATTATATTTGTTAATTGAGTGCAAATTACTGTTTAAAATATGTAGCTTCCCAATTCTTTGCGTAATATGCAATAGATATAAATGTAAAGATGTTTTTTAGATAAGAGCGAGATTCGCGAATACTTTTGTCCTAGTACTATATATTCGTTACTTGCTTCTTTTTCTATTAACACACGACTATGTCAATATGATTTCGGAAAGCTCCTTAGGGTCGTTGCTAATCGCCAATCGTCTAGCTAAAGTATGTTACCTAAAACTTACGTTGTAAGAATCAACGACAATGGACTCTAGACATAGTATGTCGTGCTTAGCTAGGACGCAACTCTTCGAAATATCAACATTCTGCTTCTGCACAAAGACACTTACGGAATCCGTTTAGCAAACATGTCGTCAAGTCGTTCTATCTCGAATTTCGCCAATGGAAACACAGAAAGCCTGCGCCCAATATTCTCTCGACATGCTGCCATCGAAGTTGCTCTAAGCAACACTATCATCGATGGATTCAAAAACACAGCTTTTCTCGGAGATGCCCGTGACCAGATGGAGTTCTTCTTGGAAAGTTCGTGGCATGTCGACAGAGGAGTATGTATGTTTGTATCCAAGCAGCGCGTTGCTCAGGTCCAGGGAAATTTAGTGCCAAATCGGCGATTATTGAAAGATGGGTTGAGACTCAGATGTGAGTTGATCGAGGCCGTGGACAATAGTGGCATGTCCAGTCTGTGGACAATAAAGAGGGCGTAGGCGTCGAGACTTGCTTTTGGGAATGTCGGATGAGTTCATTTAGGATGTTCTGATTAAATGACTATAGCACATAGATAGATTCTTCCAGCTAAGTATACGAACAGCTGTTGACTGACTATTGCATGAGCATACATTGCTATACCATGTTTGCAATGCGTTGCGCGAAAACGAATTTCCCATCGTTGCGACATTCAGGAAGCTTTTCGGTCTCGTCGCCAAAGATCCGCTGGTGCTCGCCATTACCAAGGTATTGATCCTGACTCATATCGCCATCGAAGCATGCCAGCACAGCCGATATTGGTGTACCGCCACGCTGCAAGAAGTTCTGGGTATGAGGCGGCCATTCGCTCTCTGAGATGGCGCTGAGCCGAGCAGTAATTGGGAGTTGCTTAGCTTCGAGGATCTTGGCGAGATAGCCGACGAGGTTGGCGAAGCCTTGTCGAAGAGACTTGTTTGTGCTTATGTTCCGCTTGACAGCTGGGTGTACGTTCTCTAGATAATAATCGTTCTTGTGGATCCAACTATCACCATTCAATGTTATTTCTGACTTATCGCTGAGCATGTTACCGCCGATCTCGCTTTGACAGGCAAGAGCATAAATGAGACGTGGACTGAGAAAGTCCGCAATGCATTGATTACAAGTGCATCCAAAGATTATCCGCGAGAGTTCAAGGCCCGAGGGCGTAGTTATATTGCCAAGCAGCATTATGCAGGCAACGTAATTTGGCGGATAGCCTTCGAAGTTATCAGACATCGGGATGGTCAGCATGTTGATTTCTGTCTTGAGGCTCCTCTCCTCCAACGCTGCCTTCTTCGATTCGAGAGAAGTTTTACTTCGAAGTTCAGCTGCTGCCGAAGCTGATCTGCGAATGGCAGTCCAAGGAGCTATCTCAACGACTCAGATTTTCCAGTATCTGCTACTATATGCATCAAATTCCCATCTGCCTTGTCGACCGTCAGTTACGACTGATTATGAAGAGGCCGAGCCTCGAGCCGTGCTCCATGGACGCCAGAATGTTCGCATTATCGCTGGCAACCATCGCTTCGTCGTACGGAAATTGCTAACCCTTCGACATCTTCAAAGATTGTAGAATCCAGCGATGCTGGTGGTTATTCGATGAAGCAAGTCTGCGCGAGGGATGTTCAAGATTTTTAGCAAGTCCGAGAAAGAAACTTGTATCAATGCGCCGGAAGTTATATGCTCGCCAAAAAGTGTCAGATGATAATGGGGTCTCTTCTAGGAATGTCGAGCGTGCTCTTCTGGAAGACTATTGTGGTGGTTCCGAATTGAAGACCAGAGCCACGCCGAACGCGTGATAGCAAACTTACACATGGGGTCAAGCTCCTGTGCTTTTGCTCAGATTGCTGCAACCAAGTTCTTATCAACCCCTTGACGACGGTAATTTATATCTACGTTGACGTACTCGATCAGAAGTATTTGGCCCTTTTTCAGCTCTGTCCCTTATACTCCCGTGCCCTTCTTGACGTCGTGCTGGATGTATTCGGTCTTGAGGTTTTCTCAGCGGTCGAAGAGACCAAACCTTATGTTAGATGTGTCGGACGTAGGTTCTTCGATGTTGCGGTGGAAGGTTGCACGTATGGGCTTCCGATTGATGATCTTGCTATTACACGAATCAATCTTTTGACTGTCGACTTCAGAGGTTACGTCCACAGTCTGGAGCCAGGTCCACTCTGCGAATTTATTGTAGTCGGAGTCGGTTTCCTCGTGTAGACTTCCCAAGTCGAATTTATTATCCGATACAGCCACTTCTTCCGGGTCTTTCTGATCCGATGCTGATTCGTTCGATATGCCTCCGCCCAAGAGATCACCCTTTTCAATTGCTGAATCTTTCAAATCCTCCTCGGTATCTTGCGGGGGTCTTTCATCTTCTTCAGGTCTGATGGGGAGAGGGTTTGAGGATTCCTGAGAACTGTAAGTACAAGCAGATAGGTCGTGAGAACAGCAACACCCACATTTGCTGCCTGGCCATCGATCTTCTGGCGATGAGGCCGTGGACTCAAAAGACCAATGCTGGCCTCCTTCTCAGTGTGAGCGAGGGCCTTACCTTCCGGGAGATACCACCATCATGCTCACGCTAGGCTCCAATGACCGCTTCCTCTTTGACCGCAATGGTGCGGCGGCCGATGCTGCAGGGTCGGAAAACTCGGGTGGCATGACTATGGTCGTGGGATGGAGAAGGGTTTTCTGCTCTTGTGTCGGCTTTGAACTCGACCTCCCAGACCCAGATGCTCTCGGCAATTAGGCAGAGAGGCAGGCTCAGTGTTCTCGGCTTTGGTTCCAAAGCTTGCGTCTGTTCTGAGGCTCAAAAAGCATCACAGTCTCAACGCAGCTGCCGACTTGGCTACGAAGGCCGGTTCGGACATGATATAGATTAGTCCAGGGAGGGAAGTACGGCTTGAATAAAGGTACCGGCTCCAAACGCTGGAGACACGGCCCGTCAAACGCGTTGTGGGGCCTGCCAAGGCTGATTGTTGCCCGGTCGATGAAATAACGTTTACACGGATTCACCTTTTGACTTAACCACCAAACTTTACGGCCTCCAACGAGTCTGTGATCGCTCAATTCAATGTGGCTAGCTACGCGTTCGAACGAAGAGGGTTTGATTGAACGTCACCATTGCGACAGTAGAGAAATCTCTTCTACAGCCGGCGAAGAGGAGGTCCATGACCTGACTGACCACCGCAAGCCACAATCTACGTCACATCTCTTTTCATCTCAAGGACACATATTCACATGGCGTCCTCTCACCCTGGTGATCCCATCGACCCAGCAGCCAAACACCCTGGCGACCGCCTAGCCTCCTACTTCGAAAACTTCTTCCGCACCATTACCGGCGTCTCCGTCCTTGGTGCTTCCATCACCTTCACCAACATCATCAGGTCCCCCGTCACGCCCTTCCACAACTTCGGCTTCAGTTCCCAAAACATCCAGTACCTTATCTCCCTCTCCTGGCTTTTCTTCGTGCTGGCGCTGGCGTTCACATCCTTCTTCGCAAGTGCGCTTTCGCTCTGGCGACCGCAGGCTGTCAAAGCTTTTGGTACCACCACGGGCGCAGACAGAGTGAAGGTGCTGTGGTTTGCGACCGGTGTTTCAGCCTTTTTGTTCGGGCTGGAGGTCGTGGCATTCATAACCATTTCGTTGGTCGTAACGGCCTACACAGGACCGGTTGGCTGGGTTGCCGTGGGGTTCATTATAATATTTGGGTTGCTTGGTTTTGGGGTCATAATATGGCGCAGTCCAATGACATGGCCAAGGTGGGTGAGAAGGCCTGAAAGAGAGGAGGCGGACGCTTTCGGGAGGCATGTAGGAAGACACCGAGGGAGAGAAGGGGAAAAATACGAGACGGGAATTGAAAAAGGTGGGGAGCAATTGCCGGCCATTCCGATACAGCGCTCGAGATCCGGGCGAGTGGAACGGAATGATGGTAGAGAGCATGCTTATGCAAGGTCGACGAGTGGCGAATATAGAGGTCAAGGAACTGCTGATTGGCGGAGTAGCCGGCGCAAGGAAACAGATGGCTTCAACCGGTACAGCAAGGCTAGCATTGTGCTTTCGGATGCGTATGATCCTGGCACATTTGGTCAGCAAGGCATGGTGTATGACGATGGGATCCGCGAAGGCTTGGTCATGAGTAGATATGCTACATGATATAAACGTCGCATATGTCTGGCATTATAGATCTCCATGAAAACAAGTAAACTCTTGGAGGCTTTGCCTTCCTGACACAAGCCGTTTTGATGGTAAGGCCAGAGATTTGCAGCCTTTTATTGCTGATGGTCTTTCTTCATCCGTGGTAAGGTCAGCCAAATCCCTAGGAGGACGACTAAGAAGGCCAAAATGATTGGCTGCAGAGTCGAAACGCCTTTTGCTTGTACTATAGCGCCTACAACGAATGGCAGGCTATTCTGTGGTCAGCCCTCTTCCACGGGATATCAAAGCAGTCGAAAACTCACATGGCAGCACCACTACCACCAAGTGCCGAGCTGAATCCAATGGCTGCAACATGTAATTCTGGGGGAAGAAGCTTTGCAGCGGCGATGACTGCAGCAGGAAAGAAGGGACCGATGAAGTACCCAACCAGGGCAATGGCGACCGCAGATACGTAGAATTGCGGTACGAGCCAGAAGATCAGCTGTAGGCCAAGAGCAAACAGACAGTAGATGCTTATGGCAACGCGTTCGCCAAGTCTAGGAGTGACAAAGCCGAGAGTGACACGGCCCATGGTCAAACCAAGCCAGAAACCCGTGGCTGTAAGTCCCGATGAGAATTCAGAGCCGTCGCGAACGCGTGACATGAATACCACGATCCATCCACCAATTGATACTGTTATCGCATCAGTCTCCGAGAAGTACCCCGTCTGGAATACTAACCCTCTGCCCCCACGTATATAAGAAGGAAAGCGGACAAGATCCACGTAGTGCGCTGCTTCAGTGCCTTCCTCGTCATTCCTGTATTCGCGCCCTCGTCATCACGGGTCGCATCCCGGTATTTTTTGCCCGTCTCTTTCCAGAATGCGGCTGTACAGACAATGCATTCGACTACCAGGAGCCCGGTCATGAGATAGAAGAATTCCCACCAACCCAGACCGTATTTCGTGATCATACTTGTGGCGATGAGCGGGCTAATCGTGGCGCCGAGCCCATAGCATCCATGCATTAGCCCCAGGAGCTGATTCGTGGAAGGGAACTGGCTGATCCAGGCATTCCACGCTCCATCGAGTATGCCATTAGCAACACCGACAATGACCAAAATCGCCACAACTGCCGGGTATGGTGGATGGATAGATATGACTATATAGGCAACTATTTTCAAGACCGGGCCAATCAGAGCCATACCACGACGGCCAAAGCGAACGTGCAGGCGATCGCACACCAAGGCCGACACGGTATAACCAGCGAAGGGTGAAAGAAAGACGAGTGCAGCAACAGTGTACGTAAGGTGATAATCTTGCTCGATCTAAATGACATCAGCCGTCGTGTTCCCTACTGGCGGTGCAGAGCGAGAGGCCTGACATATGGGATAAGTGCACCGTAGCTGGCATCGTTCATGCCAAAGTTGATGAAGGCAAAGAAGACTGCTGCAATGCGCCAGGTATTAATCCTCGGATGCCTCCACGTCTGTTGGACCTCGACAATATTATGGGCCCCCGGACCCGGCAGGTCGTTGAGGGTGAAACCTTCGGTGGACAGGGTGTGTAGAGGAATTGGCGGGCTCTGCTCGTGTATCAATGCGGCCGGTCGAGGCTCGACCGGAAGAACCAGAGTGGTTGTCGTGCAGCTGGCCATGCTGATGATTGACCAAGCGTTTGTTCACCTTTATAATATACATCTCAACTGGATACTTTAAAGTATACATATCCACTGAGCCAGAAAGTGGGGTCTTAAGATTGATAATCAGTGCCAAGATTAATCAGTTTGGAGGGTTCTAAGTACCCCTCAATGCATTTACTAAGGGCTAGGGTGGAATGGCTCAACCCTGGAAATTTATTAGCAGATGCACCCCTGGGTGAGTTTTCCATGCGTTTATAAGTAGTGTGACCGTTGGGTCGGGTTGGACACTTTTTTCTCAACCCGACCCACCCTCTTGGGCCCCGTAGGGTTGGGCCAGGGTTAAGGCGCGAACCCGACCCCAGGGTCGGGTTTCGTCGGGCCAATGCCAAGAACCCAAGCTAACTTCGTCGCGTTAGCATCCGCTTATCTTATCTTATCTTATCTATGCGCTACCTCGATTAAGCTAGCGCAGGATTCAAGCTAGCCCGATTAGGCTAGTGCAGGGTTCACGCTAGCCACATATGGTTAGCGCGTCACGTGACGTCACGTGATCGGGTAGGTCGAGTTGAACACTCGACGCGCATTCTTCGTTTGTCCCACCCTGTTGGGCTAGGAAATTTGCCTGACCCTAGGGTTAGGGTTGGACGGGTTAATCCGATCGGGTTGAAACCCGACTCGACGATCACACTATTTATAAGTCGTAAGTAGATAAATATAATATAAAGGTACCTCGAAAGTCACAACAATATCACGAGTCTTACATAATTTCAATAACAATTCTAGACAAAATCTTTTTATATTGTTAGATATATATTAATCTATTGTTCAAGATGCGCTAAGTAATAATATAGTGTTTAGATTGCAATTAGATTAACTTAAAGCAATTCTCTTTTGTATTTCTAGCAATTCTCTTTAGCTAAGCATTATATCTAATTAGAAATATCTTGTTGCTATTATTGTTAACTATATATAGTCTTACTAACAATATTTCTAATAAAGTTTTCAATTTAATATATAATTAACATTTATATTAACTTAATCTATTAATAATAATTTGTCTTTATCTTCTTTATTTTTTCTTTTTGCATTTATATCTTTACTTATTATTACTATTACTATTATTGTCTCTACAAGTCTATATATAATATTTATATATAATTTAGTATAATTGTATCTATTATTAATAGCAAAAACAAGATATACAAAATTATTAAAATAGTATTTGCAATTTGTTGCTAGTATTGCAATAGATTGTTTTCTTATTTTATATTTATCTAGCTTTTGTTAATTCTTTGTCGATCTCTTATATCTAATATAATCTATTCTTTGTGAATTAATAAAGTCTTTAAAGAATTCGATTATTTTAGCTTATATTCACTTATTAATAGAAAGAGATCGTCGAACTATGTTAAATTAAGTCGAATTATGTTAGATTTTCTCTTCTCTTCTATCTCGCTCTCTTTCTTTTAAATTGATAAACTTATTAAAGTTTCG
>JAABUZ0100002837.1_pt1 | contig 27515 bp, 26 predicted proteins | sample 5562091 | NCBI WGS metagenome assembly JAABUZ01 (sample SAMN12813069, study PRJNA571459) | rock metagenome | isolation source: Antarctica rocks | place: Antarctica: Victoria Land, Linnaeus Terrace sud | collected 2015-12-21 | reverse complement strand
CTTGGCGGCGACCTGGATGGCCCGGGAGAGCTTGGTGAAGGCCGCGCCGCGACGGGCGTCCTTGACCGCTTTCTGGTGCTTGATGGAGGACCACTTGGAGTGACCGGACACGCGGCGCAGTCTAGGGACGGCGCCGCGGCCCGGCCGGGCTGGGCTCACGCGGAGCCCAGCCCAGGGGGCGGGGCAGGACCGCGGCCCCACCGCCCGACCGCGGACGGGCCGCTCAGGGCCGGGCCGGTTCCGCCGGCGGCCGGCGCAGGAGCACGTGGCAGTACTGGGTGCCGGCGCCGACCGTGCGCACCATGTCCAGGCCGGCGTCGGTGGCGACGGCGCGCAGGCGGTCGAGGTCGAGCGCCGAGCCACGCCAGGCCGGATGGCCCTGGCCGCCGGGACCGCGGCCGGCCCGCGCCCGCAGGCGCGCAACCGGTCCCCAACGGCGGCGGTGGACGCTGGGGTTGTTGGAGACCTCCAGCGCCACCCAGCCGCCGGGACGCAGCGTGCGGCCCAGCTCGCGCACGTAGCCGAGCGCGATGGACGGGTCGGGAAAGTGTTGGAAGACCACCAGAGACACGCAGGCGTCGAGGCTGGCGTCGGCGATGCCGGCCAGCGAGACCCCGTCCCCCTGCATCCATTCTGCGTTGTCCAGATCGGGGTTCTGCAGGCGCGCGCGGGCGAGCATCTCCGGGGAGACGTCGAGCCCGATCACGGCGCGTACCCGGCCGGCCAGTACGCGCGTGATGCGCCCCACGCCACAGCCGAGGTCGAGGACCGCGTCGCCGGGCGCCAGCCCGACCCCCAGGCGCCCCAGCACGAGGTCGACGATCGGCTCGGCGTCGTGGAACTCGCGCGGCCCGGCGGCCCGGTAGGGCTGGCGCGTGTCGACGAAGAACACGGCGTCCTCGCGGGCGCGGGCGTCCCAGAAGCGCTTCATCTCGGCGTCGGCCACGAGGTTCATCGTAGATCCGCACCGCGCCACCCCGCACCCCCGGCCGGCCGACAGGCGCAGCACCGCGCGTCACCCCTCACCCCCGGCCCGCCGCCAGGCGCAGCACCGCGAGCCAGCGCTCCCCGCTTCGCTCCCAGGTGAACTCCCGCGCCCGGGCGGCCGCCGCCCGCCCCAGCCGCTCCGCCGTTTCCCGCTCGCCCAGCACCCGGCGCAGCGCAGCGGCGATTCCCTCCGCGGTCGGGGTGGTCACCAGCCCCGTGTTGCCCACCACCTCGGGGAGCGCGCCGCGATCGGAGACCACCGTCGGCGCACCGCAGGCCATCGCCTCGAGCACCGTGACGCCGAAGCCCTCGTACAGGCTGGGCAGGCAGAAGGCGTCGGCCTCGGCCATCAGCGCGGCCAGCGTCCGGTCGTCGGGACGCGGGACCCGCACCACCCGGCCCGGCGCGCCGGCCAGCTCCGCGGACGCCGTGCGCTCGAGCTCCGAGGAGTCCGGGCGATCGCTGGCCGGGCCGCCGGCCACGACGAGCACGTGCGGGCAGCCCTCCCGCGCCAGCATCGACATCGCCTCGCGCAGGGCGGGCAGGTTCTTGCGCGGGTGAAGCGCGGAGGCGAAGAGCACGTACGGAGCCGCGCGCCCGCCCCGCAGGCGGCTCACCAGCTCCCGCCCGCCGCGGGCGGCGGGCCCGAACACCGAGTCCACGCCCGGATACGCGGCGTGTACCCGGGCGGGCTCCAACCCGTAGTTGGCGATGAGGTCGCGGCGTGAGGACTCAGAGAGCGTCAGCACCTGCTCGGCCGCGTGCACGGCGGCCTCGACGCGGGCCGACAGGAACTCATAGAAGGCGGGCTCGAGGGTGGAGCGCAGCTCGGGCTCGAACCAGCCCGCCTCGTGGATCTGCGCTACCAGGGGCACCCGCCCGCGGGGCGGGCTCGTCGGCCCGTCGGCGAGGACGACGTCCGGGCGGCGCGCCGCCGCCCGGACGGCCGGGCCGCCGGTCGGCTCGAGCGGGCCCACCCGCACCCGCTCGGCCAGGTAGTGAAGGGCCGAGCGCCAGACCTTTCCGTGCCCGCCCTCGCGCGGGAGCGCCAGCAGCGCCCGCGGGACGGCGACCCTCAGGCGGCCGGGGGCCCTCACGCGGGCCGCGGACGCGCCAGGACCCACGCGTGCGGCGCCCCGACCAGGAGCAGCGCCTGGCGCGTCACCGACGCCAGCGCATGCCGGCGACCCACGGCCCAGGGCTCGGAGCCGGTTCCGTTTGCGACCAGGTAGGGCCGCCCCGAGCGCACGATCTCAAAGCCGGCGGAGATGATCAGCCGTCGCAGCCCCGCCAGATTGAGCGCCCACCAGAACGGAGAGCCGGGCACCCCCATCAGCTTGGCCGCCGGCGTGCGCGGCCGCAGAACGGTGAGCGACAGCGAGATCACGTCGTTGACCAGCAGCTCGCCTTCGAGCACGCCGGCGATCGCGCTCAGCGCGCGCGACGGGTCGCGCAGGTGGAGCAGCAGCGTGCCGATCACCGCGAAGTCAAAGCGCCCGACCGCCTCGGGAGAGAGGTCGTAGACCGAGAGAAAGCGTCGCTGCACGGACGAGCCCAGCGCGGCGTGGGCGATGCGAAACGACTCCAGGCGCTCCGCGTTGGCCGTGCGCGCCTCGTCGGTGAGCGCCGGCACGGGCAGCGGCCAGTCGTAGGCGGCCAAGTCGTCGAGGTCGATCGCCACCACCTCCTCCGCACCCCGGCGCTCCATCTCGAAGGCCCAGAACCCGTCGTGGGTTCCGACGTCCAGACAGCGCCGGCCGGCCAGCGACGCAGGCAGCGGCACCCGGCTCAACGCGCCGCGCAGGTCGTACTCCCCCGGAGTCACGATGCCCCCCGGCAGCTCGATCGTGTGATACCAGCGTCGCGCGGCGATCAGCTCGGGGTCGACCGGGGACGCGGGCGGGGCGGCGGACACCCGATCAGCCTATTCGCGCTCCGGGCGGCGTCTACGCCGCGTGGCGTCTACGCCCGGCGGCGACGCACCGCGCGGGCCAGGGCCGGCGGCACCAGATCGCGCGCCAGCGCCGCCGCCCGGGAGCGCGCTGGGGGCGGCGCGCCGCCGGTACCGGACCGGCGGCCGGGCTGCTGGTAGAGCGTGCTGTGGGCCTCCGCGCGCTCGTGCGCGGGGCGGCCGTTGGTGTAGTAGTAGAAGGCCAGCGAGCGGCGCGCGTTGCCCGCCGGGCAGGCGACCGGCTCGGGGTTGCCGTGAAACGAGGTGGACGTGGTGTTGAACACCACCAGGCGGTTGGCGATCGGGGAGACCCGCCGCCGGCACGCGCGCATGTCCTCGTCCCACAGCTCGAGGCGGCCGCCCCACTCGTCGCGCCAGCCGGCGTTGACGTACAGCAGCGCGTTGATCCGCCGGTCGAGGTTGAGGTGGGCGTGGACGTTGAAGTCGGCATGGACCTTCAGAAAGCCGCCCGGGTTGAGCTGGTGCAGTCCGCCGCCCACCAGGTGCGGGTCGCCCACGAGGCCCTGCATCCCGGTCAGCGCCTCGAGGAACTCGATCATCGCGCGGCCGTTGAAGGCCGCGACCAGCTGGCGGGTGAGCGGACCCATCAGCTCCTCGTCGGAGGTCGCGAGCTTGCGCGTGTTCCCCTCGTCCTCGTAGAGGTGCCAGCCGGCGTCGGGACCGGGGAACTCCTGGCCGACCCGCCTCACGACGCCGTCGGGCAGGAAGTCGTCGATCACGGCATGCGGGAACGGCGAGGCGGCGCGGTACTCGGCGCCCAAGCTTGCCGCCAGCGTCCCCAGCCGCGCGGCGTCGAGGCGAAAGTCGACGGCTGGGGGTGCGGCGGCCAAGCGGTCCTCCCGGGAGTGGTCGGCAGAGAGCGCGGGGCGTATCTTAGGAGCGTAAGCTCGGGTCCGCGCGCCGGGGGTCGCCCAGGGTGGCCACCGGGCGCCGTCGGCGATCATCCGCCCAGCAATGCACCCAGGGGGCTCATGAGCGTCGACTGCCCAGCGTGCCGATCTCCTGGCTCCCGACCCGCCGCCCGCGTCCGCAACTACCGGTTCGCGCGGTGCCGCGCCTGTCGGACGCTGTTCTGCTGCGACCCTCCGGCGGCGACGGAGATGACGGCGTTGTACGGAGGCGGTGAGTACTTCCGCAACCGGGAGTTCGGGTCTCCCCAGAGCGGCGGATACCACGGCTACAGGGACTACGTCTCCGACCGGCAACACATCGAGGAGAAGTTCAGCGACGTCCTGCGCCTGGTCGAGTCGCTGCGCCCGCCTGGCGACCTGCTCGACGTCGGCGCGGGCCCCGGCTTCCTGATGAGCGCTGCTCGCCGTCGTGGCTGGCGACCCGTCGGGATCGAGCTCAACCCGTGGGCCGTCCGATACGCAACCGAAACGCTCTCGCTCGATGTCCGGCTCAACCCCTTGGGCGCCGAGCCCTTTGAGCCATCGAGCTTTGACGCCGTCACCATGATGGACCTGCTCGAGCACACCTCGAGCCCCGTCGAGGTGGTGGCCGAGGCGGCTCGCGTGCTGCGCCGGGACGGAGTCCTGGCCGTGCTCACCCCGGACGCGGGCTCACCGGTCAGTCGCGCTCTCGGGGCGCGCTGGCCGGAGATCCAGCGGGTGCCCGAGCACCTCGTGCTGTTCTCCGTGCGCGGCCTGGCCTCGCTCCTGCACCGGTGCGGGCTCGACGTGGTCGCCTGGCACTCGATCGGGAAGCGCTCGCAGCTGCGCACCCTGGTGGCCGACGTGTCGCCGGTGGCCCCGGCCATCGGCCGATGGCTCGGGCGAGTCGCCGAGCGCAGCAGGCTCGCCGACCGGGTGGTGGAGATCGATCCGCACACCAAGTTCTGCCTCTATGCGCGCCATCGAGCCGCCGTGGGTGACCGGGGCTCCCGCCGGGTGCCCCGACGGTCCGGCGCGCTGCGCCGCTCGGAGGGCGGATGAGCGTCGACGATGCCGTCTACGCCGATCTGCAGCTGCTGGCCCGGGCGCGGCGGCTGTCTGACTGGCTCGTGTCCCAGTACGCCGACGCCATCCGTGGCCAGGTGGCCGAGATCGGCGCTGGCATTGGCACCTTCACCGATCTGATCCTCCGACGGGGCGTCGATCGCCTCGTGGCCATCGAGCCCGACCCGGCGTGCGCCGCCGTCCTGGAACGGCGCTTCGTCGATCCCCGGGTGACGGTGCGCCGCGAGACCCTGCCCGACGCGCGATCACTGGAGCCGGGCCGGTTTGACCTGGTGGTCTGTCAGAACGTCCTCGAGCACATCCATGACCACCAAGCCGCTCTGAGCGCGATGGGCCGGAGCCTGGCTCCGGGCGGCCAGCTCACCATCGTCGTCCCCGCCCATCCCGGGCTCTCCGGCGCGCTCGACCGGCGGTACGGACATCATCGCCGCTACACCCAGGGGGTGCTGCGGGAGGTGGTCGAGAAGAGCGGGCTCGAGATCATCCGCCTCTACCCGTTCAACCTGCTCGGCGTCGCCGGGTGGTGGCTGCGGCGCCGCCGTGGCTCGTCAGGGCTGGGGGCGCGATCGCTGGCCGCCTACGACCAGCTGGTCCGCGCGTGGCGCCCCGTCGAGGAGCGCCTGCGCCCGCCGTGGGGGCTCAGCCTGGTCGCCCATCTGCGGCCCGCGGTCGATCGATCCGGCAGCGGATCAGCGTTCGCAGCACCCGCAGGCCATCCGCGGCGGTGAGCTTCTTGCCGGCCTCTCGGCTGCGAGCCGTGTACCTGATCGGCACGTCGTAGATGGGCACTCCGCGACGCAGCAGCCGGGCGGTGATCTCCGGCTCGATGGCAAAGCCCACCTCCCGAAGCACCAGCGAGCGCCAGAGCTCCGTGGACATCACCTTGTGGCAGGTCATGATGTCCGAGACCCAGCTATTGTAGAGGGCGTTGGCCGCCAGCGTCACGGCCTTGTTGCCGACGACGTACCAGAAGCCGTAGGCAGAGTGAGACTGAAAGCCCCGCGCGCCGAAGACGACCTGGGCTCGCCCGGACCTCAGCGGCGCGAGCAGCTGGGCGTAGTCCCTGGCGTCGTACTCGAGATCGGCGTCCAGCACCGCCGCATGGGTCCCGCGTGCCTCGGCCAGGGCGGTCCGGATCGCCGCCCCCTTCCCTCGGTTGCCAGGATGCCTGAGCAACCGTACGTTGTCGGCCCAGCTCCGGGACTCGAGCACCTGTCGGGTGCCATCGGTGGATCCGTCGTCGACGACCAGCAGCTCCAGCGCGTCCACGGGCAGCGAGGTCGCCAGGACCTGGTCGATGGCGGCCGCGACGGTCTCCCGCTCGTTGTACACCGGCATGAGGATCGACAGGTGCATCCCCGCCTGGACCTCGGTGGGCACGGCCTCGGGCGACACCGGCAGGAGTCTGGCATCCCGTCCGACATCGGTCCTGCTCAGCGTGCCGCGGTCTCGCGCGCATCAGCGCGGAGGGAGCGCAGGCCCCGGCGGTGGGCGGTGAGCCAGCGCCGGTTGAGGTCGCGGGGCCCGCGCCAGCCGGGCGAGATCGCGGCGAGCGGGCTCATCCAGGCCAGCCGTCCGGCGGCGCCGACCACGTTCAGGATGGCGGTCGTCCAGGCGCGCGCGGGTCCGCGGCGGCGGTGCAGGGCCGCGTAGGTGGCGGCCATGAAGCGGCTCATCACGTCCTCGCCGAACGCCGCCGTGGTCGCCGTGCTTGCGTTGTGGAGCACCCGCGCCCGGGGCTCGTAGCGCGTTGCCCAGCCCGCCTGGTGCAGGCGCCAGCCGAGGTCGAGGTCCTCGGCGTACATCCACTGTCTCGCGTCGAAGCCCCCGACGGCCTCGAAGGCCGCGCGGCGCACCAGCAGGCAGGCCCCGATGGCCCACGGGACGTCGCGCGGGCGCTCGGGATCCCAGAAGCCCTCGAGGCACAGACGCTCCGCCCGCGCCGGGCTCAACCGGTGCAAGCCGAGGTTGAAGCCCAGCGTGAACGGGATGGTCGGGAGGGGGTGGACCGAGTGCTGGGTGTCGCCGACCGGGAGGATGAGCCGCGGTGCGACGCAGGCGACGCCCGGATCGCCTCCGGTCGCCAGCATCGCTTCGAGGGCGCCGCCCTCGAGGGCCACGTCGGCGTTGGCGGCGAGCAGCCACTCGCCCGTGCTCCGGCGGGCGACCAGGTTCACCGCGCGGCCGAAGCCCAAGTTCTCGCCGCTCGCCACGATCCGCGCCCACGGCGCCCGGGCGCGCGCCGCGGCGGCCGAGCCGTCGCTCGAGGCGTTGTCGATCACCCACACCGCGGCGCGACCGGCCTCCACCTCGGGGGCCAGCGAGTCCAAGCAGCGCACCAGCAGCTCCCGCGTGTTCCACGAGACCACTGCGACGGCGACGGGCGCGGCGGCCCCGGCCGCTGGCTCGTCCCGCGGGTCGGCGACGGCGCGTGTCATGGCGGCCGGTCGACCAGCCTAGGGGGAGACCCGGCCGACGCAGAACACGACGGAACCGACGCCGGCCCGGTCGTAGAGCGACTCCACGCCGTGGAGGATCGCCCAGGCGGCGGGCGCCGGATAGCGGCCGCTCTTGCCGTCCACCTGGCGAACGGGGCTCAGGGGCTCCACCAGCCGGCGAAGCCTGTCTCCCCGCGCCAGGTCCCCGAGCGCGTGGTCGAGGTCCTGGGGGGTGCCGACGTAGGCCGGCGAGCGAACCAGAACCGGCTCGAGCCCCGAGGCGCGGAACGTGCGTCGCAGAGTCTTCGGGGTGAAGTGAACGAGGTGCTCGAGCGGGCGCAGCGCGCTCCAGGCCTCGCGCAAACGGCGGCGTTGGACGCTCCTGAAGTTCGGCACCTCGACCACGACCAGCCCGCCCGGGCGCGCCCACCGGGTCAGCGTGCGCAGGAACGCGCGGCTGTCGGGTTGGTGCTCGAGGACGTGAAACGCGCTCACCACGTCGTAGTCGCGCTCGGTCAGGCCGGACTCCTCGAGGCGCGCGACCTTCACCTCCAGTCCCCGCTCGGCGGCCATCTCGGCCGCGGTGCGCTCGGGCTCGACTCCCTGGACCGTCCATCCGCGATCCCGCGCCGCCATCAGTACCTCGCCGGTTCCGGCGCCCACGTCGAGAAGTCTGCCCCGCCGCCCGAGGGCCCGCTCGATGAAGCCCACCCGGCGGTGCGCCACCCGCACCAGGTATTCCTGGAACTGCGGATGAGTGACGTCGATGCCGAAGTCCCCCGCCTCTCCGAACAGGTATCCGTCCACGTAGACGTCCGCGGGATCGGCGTACTTGAGCGCCGACACGGTGTCGCACGCCGTGCAGCGGCGCAGCGCGTTGCCGGCGGCCAGGTCGAAGAACCGAAATTCACCGCCTCCGCAGGCCGGGCACCGCGGAAGGTCGAGGATCCTCACCGCGGGCAGTCTATTTCGGGTGGGCGCTGTCCAAACGAGCGCTGTGCACCGATAATCGCGGAGTGCCGACGACCGGCGAAGACCTGAGGGACTTCCGGCGCGCCGGGTATGAGAGCCCGCGCCCCGATGTGCAGGAGCTGGTCCCGCCTCGCGCTCGGCGTGTTCTCGACCTGGGCTGCTCCTCGGGGAGCGTCGGTGCGGCGCTCAAGGAACGCCAGGGTGCCGAGGTGGTGGGGATCGAGCTCGACCCGGTCTACGGGCAGGCGGCGAGCGCGCGCCTTGACACGGTGCTGGTCGGTGACCTCGAAGAGCTGGCCGGGAGCCACGAGCTCCGGCGCCTCGGGCGCTTCGACTGCGTGGTCGCCGCCGACGTGCTCGAGCACCTCCGCGACCCGTGGTCGGTGCTCGTGGCCGCGGTGGAGCTCCTCGACGATGGGGGTACGGCGGTGATCAGCGTGCCCAACGTGCGCCATTGGCTGACGTTCTGGCAGCTCGGGCGGCGCGGCACTTGGCCTCGGTGGGATGCCGGCCTGTTCGACCGCTCCCATCTGCGCTGGTTCGCCCTGGGGGACGCGCGCCGGCTGATGGAGGGCGCCGGGCTGCGCGTCACGAGGGTCGCGCCGGTCTATCGACTCAACCCGAGCCGGTGGCAGAGCGAAGGGCGGGGACGGCGGTTCGCGCGCACCCCGCTGGGCCCGTTCTTCGTGTTCCAGTACGTCTTGGCGGGCGTCAAGGAACCCGTCCCGAGCCGCGCCGCCGACCGGCCCGGGCCCTGAGGACTCGCGGAACCTCGCGCGCCAGCGTCGCCGCGGCGGCCCGGGGCCGCATGTGCACGACCCCGAAGCGCAGACGGCTCTCGGCTCGATTCCAATCCTCCTGGGCCGCTGACAGGCTGGAGAAGCGCGCCAGCGAGAGGCCGAGGCGGTCGCCCTTGGCGCCGACTCCGATCACTTGGCTGGGCATGTCCGGATGGCCGATGCCGGTCACCCAGACGTCGTCGAAGGGCGTCAGCAGCACGCGCAGCCCCTCGGGGGTGAAGCGCCAGAAGTCGCTGGGGTACCCATGGATGCCGAACAGCATCACGGAGGAGAGAACGCAGATGCCGCCGTCGCGCAGCACTCGGTGCATCTCGCGGCAGGCGGTGAGCGGGTCCTCGCAGTGCTCGAGCGTGTCGAGGCACAGCGCGGTGCCGAGCTCGCCGTCGCCGAACCCCAGCGAGCGCAGATCCTCGGCGCGGTCCACCCCCGGCCCGGGGCGAAGGTCGGTCCCCAGGAACTCTCGCCCCGCGAAGACGGCGCGGAGGTCGTTCGGCTGATCCGGCTCCACCTGAAGGGAGCCGAACTCCACGATCGGCTCGGGCAGGTCGACGACCTCGGCGAGCTCGGCGACGAAGTCGACGATCAGCTGCTGGGCCACGCGGGCGAGCTTAGACTCCGCCGACGATGAGCCGGCGCCCCCCTGAGCAGCTGGATCACGACGACCTGGCTCGCGCGGTCGAGCGGCTCGGCTGGTATCACACCCTCGATCTCGGGGGCGGGGTGGTGACGCGCGGCATGTTCGACCACCGGCCTGTGGTCGACCGCTACCTGCTGCCCGCCGACCTCTCGGGCACGCGCTGCCTCGACGTGGGCACCATGGACGGCTTCTGGGCGTTCGAGATGGAGCGTCGCGGAGCCGAGGAAGTCGTGGCTGCGGACCTCTCGGGCGCCGACGAGCTGGACTGGCCTCCGCGCTGGCGGACCCAGGTGGAGCCGACGCTGGACGAGACCAAGGCGCAGCGCTTCGCGCTCGCGCACTCGGCGCTGGGCTCGCGCGTGCAGCGCGTGGAGCGCTCCGTCTACTCGCTGGACGCCGACCTGGGCTCCTTTGACCTCGTGTTCTCGGGCGACCTGCTCGTTCACCTCAAGGACCCGGTCACGGCCATCGAGCGTATGCGCGCGGTCTGCCGCGGCAGCACGATCGTCTGCAACCCGGTCCGGCGCTTTCGCCTCGGCCGGCGTCGCGCGCTCGCCGAGTTCGACGGCATCGACGAGTTCCAGTGGTGGCTGCTGAGCGAGGCGGCGCTGGAGCGGATGATGCGCGCGGCCCGCTTCGAGCGGGTGGAGGTCGGAGACCCGTTCGAGTTGCCCTCGACGGCGGGCGGCGCGTGGAAGGGCCGGCGGGCTGTGGTTCGCGGGTTCGTGGCCTAGGCGGGCGGACGGCGGGGGGCCAATCCTGGAGCAGCTCGCCCCGACGCCCCCCCGGCTCGCCCGCCGGCCGCCTCCGCGCTGCTGCGCCTGCCGCGCCTGGCGCGCCTGGCGCGCCGTACCATCCGGCCATGACCCAACCGACGCCCCCGGCGCCCGGGGCCCCGCCAGTCCTGCCGGTGGACGGGGCGGTCGAGCTGCCGGGTTCGCCGGTGCCGCCGGCGGAGGAGACCGGGGCGCGGCGGGTGGACCTCGACGGCTCCCTGCGCGAGCGCGCGGCGCGGGGCACGCTGGTCAACACCGCGTTCGACGTCGGTCTCAGCGCCCTGGGCCTGGTCCGCGGCTTCATCCTGGCCGCCTTCGTCTCGCGCGCCGACTACGGCGTCTGGGGTGTGCTCGTGGTGTCGCTCGGGACGCTCCTTTGGCTCAAGCAGGTGGGCATCGGCGACAAGTACATCCAACAGGACGAGCCCAACCAGGAGGAGGCGTTTCAGAAGGCGTTCACGCTCGAGCTGCTCTTCACCGGCGCCTTCGTGGTGCTGGTCGCTGCCGCCGTCCCGCTGGTGGCGGCTCTCTACCGCCTGCCCCAGGCTCTGGGCCCCGGCTTCGTCATCACCCTCGCGCTCGTCGCCTCCATCTTCCAGTCGCCGCTGTGGATCTTCTACCGCCGGATGCAGTTCGCCCGCCAGCGCCTGCTCCAGGCCGTCGACCCGGTAGTGGGCTTCGTGGTCTCGGTGGCGCTGGCCGCCACCGGGGCGGGCTACTGGGCGTTCGTGATCGGTTTCGCCGCCGGCGTGTGCGCGTCGGCCCTCGCCGCGGTCCTGGCGTCCCCGTTCAAGCTGCGGCTGCGCTACGAGCGCGGGACCGTCCAGAGCTACTGGAGCTTCTCCTGGCCGCTGTTCGTGGCTGGCGGCTCCAGCCTGGTGATCGCCCAGAGCGCGGTGATCGCCGCCAAGGCCCATCTGGGGCTCGCGGCGATCGGGGTGATCGCGCTCGCGGCCACCGTCTCGAGCTTCACCGACCGGGTCGATCAGCTGGTGACCGGCACGCTGTACCCGGCGATCTGCGCGGTCAAGGACCGCAGCGCGCTGCTCTATGAGTCCTTCGTGAAGTCCAACCGGCTGGCCCTGATGTGGGCGGTGCCGTTCGGAGTGGCAGTGACGCTCTTCTGCTCCGACCTCGTCCGCTTCGGCATCGGCGAGCGCTGGCGGCCGGCCGTCACGGTCCTTCAGGTCTACGGCATCGCCGCCGCGATCAACCACATCGGGTTCAACTGGACCGCCTACTTCCGAGCGCGGGCCGAGACGCAGCCCATCGCCGTGGCCAATGCGGTGGCGATGGTGACCTTCCTGGCCGCGGGGATCCCGCTCCTGCTGCGCTTCGGGCTGCCGGGATTCGCGGCCGGGGTGGCGCTCCAGGCCCTGGCGGCGCTGATCTTCCGCGCGTTTTACCTCAAGCGGCTGTTCAACGGCTTCGCCTTCCTGAGACACGCCCTGCGCGCCTTTTTGCCCACGCTGCCGGCCGCCGGCGCGGTGCTGGTCATGCGCGCCCTCGAGGTGCGCGAGCGGACCCTGGCCCTGGCCTTCGCCGAGTTCGCCGTCTACGTGCTCGTGACGGCGGCGGCCACGTGGTACTTCGAGGCGGGCCTTCTGCGGGAGGCGGGCCGCTACGTCGTCGGCCGCCGCTCCGCGCGAGCGGCGGTCTGAACGCCGGCCGTGGAGGAGGCGCCCGACGTCACGGTGGTCGTTCCCTCGCACGGTCGCCCGCAGCGGCTGGGCAACCTGCTCGACGCGCTGGCCGGTCAGACGCTCTCCCACCTGCGCTTCGAGGCGGTCGTCGTCCACGATTCCCCCGAGCCCGACACCGAGACGCTGCTCGCCGGGCATCCGCTCGCGACCGCGGGCGTTCTGCGACACCTGACGCTGCCAGCGGACTCCGCGCTGCCGGCCGCCAAGCGCAACCTGGGGTGGCGGGAGGCCCGGGCGGCCCTGCTCGCCTTCACCGACGACGACTGCCGGCCGCCGCCGGAATGGCTCGAGCGCGTCGTGGCGGCGGCCCGGCGCCATCCGGGCGCAATCGTGCAGGGCGCCACCCTCCCCGACCCAGTCGAGGCGGCGAGCCTGCGCGCGCGGTTCCAGGAGAGCCAGCAGCTCATGCCGCCGACGATCTGGGCGGAGACGTGCAACGTCGCCTACCCGCGCGACGTGCTCGAGCGCACGGGAGGCTTCGATGAGGCGCTGCTGGCCTTCGAGGACACCGACCTCGCCCTGCGGGCGCGCGAGCAGGGCGTCTCGTACGTGGGCGACGCGACGATGCTCACCTATCACGCGGTGCATACGCCGTCGCTGGCCGACCGCCTGCGCGGCGTGACCCGCTGGCGCGACGGACCGCTGGCCGTGAGGCGCCACCCCCAGCTGCGCCGGGAGCTGCGGCTGGGGATCTTCTGGAAGCCGACCCACGCTTGGCTCCCGCTGGTCTGGCTGGGGCTGGCGCTGGCCCTCGGCGGGCGGCGGTGGGGGCTGGGGCTGTGCGTCCCGTGGTCGCTCGAGCAGCGGGGGCGCTACGGCTCCTCGATCCGCGGCCACCTGCGCGCGCTGCCCGAGCTCCCGGCCTACGCCGCCCTGGAGACCGGCGAGATGGCGGTGCTCCTGGCGGCCAGCGCGCGCCACCGCACCCTCCTGCTCTAACCAGGCGCGCTGGCCGACGGCGTCTACGCCGGCGCGGGTTCGGGAACCGGCTCGCGCTCGCCCGCGCTGATCGTCTCAGGCTCGCGCGCGGGCCACCGTCCGAGGGCCGCGTGCGCCAGCGCCGCGGCATAGCAGGCGCCGGCGACCAGCGTGGTCACCTCGAAACCGGTCGAGATGGCCACGGTCACCGCCAGCGCGGAGGCCAGCACCGAGAAGATGCCGTTGATCCCCCACGCCCACGGGACGCCCGCGGGGTGCAGCCCGGCGAGACGACGCAGGCCCAGCGGCATCGCCATACCGAGCCCCACGCCCACCGGGGCCAGGAGCGCGACGCTGACCGCCACGCGCACCCCGAACGGCAGATAGATCAGGGCGCGCAACAGGGGCTGGAGGCCGAAGGCGGCGGCTACGACCATGGCCACGACGGCTCCCAACCCGGCGAGCAGCGCTGGGCGCGACCGGCGCATCCGCTCGGTCAGCAGCGCGCCCAGTCCGGTGAACGTGAGCAGCGCGAAGAGCACGACCGACAGCGAGTAGGTGGGAAAGCCCAGGAACAGCACAAAGCGCTGGATCAGGCAGATCTCGAGTACCAGGTAGCCGACCCCGATGAAGGCGAAGAAGAGCAGGGAGCCCGCGGTCGGGCGCTGGACCGCGCGCGGGGCCAGCAACAGCGGCAGGGCGAAGGCCAGCAGGCTGAGGACCGCCAGCACCCCGACGCTCATCAGCAGGACGACGTAGGGGTCCGGCCGCCAGCCGAAGCCCAGGCGCGCCTGGCCCAGGTGGGTGAGCCGCGTGGCGGCAAAGAAGAACGGCTGATCGTCGGTGGGCGCGCAGACGTTCGTGGCGTAGCTGGCGCAGAAGGCGTCGGGGCTGCGTGCCCGCGCGAGCAGGCCCCACTCGAACTGGTACGGCCCGCCGGGCGCGTAGGCCAGGCCCGTGGGGCGACCGGGGACCCCCCCGCGCTGAGCGGCGAGCCGGCGGATCAGCGCCAGCTGGGAGGCCGTGAACGGCTCGCGCTTGGCGAGCACGGTGCCGGAGAACAGCCCGCGGCCGGTGAAGCCGAGGACCACCGCGACGTTGCGCTCGGGATCCTTGACGCCCAAGCTGCGCAGCGCGTCCAGCGTGAGCACGGTGGCCCGCAGCGCCTCGAGCCCCGAGAACGCGTACAACCTTGACACCGCCAGCACGCCGCCCGGGCGCAGGTGCCGGAAGTACTCCTGGAAGGCCTCGATCGTGTAGAGGTTGTTCTCGGCGAGCGCGAACGCGCCGCCCGTGCTCGCGGTCTGGGTGTTCGTGTAGTTGATCTGGATGTTGTCGTACTTGCGGGCGCGGGCGGCCAGTGTCGAGCGACCGTCGCCGATCACGCTGTGCACGCCGGGCAGTGTGTAGGGCGACCCCGACCAGCGGCGCAGGTCCCGGTCGACGACCCGGCGAATCGCGCTGTTGAGCTCGATCACGTCGACGCGCCGCTCGCCGGCCGAGAGCGCGTTGAAGATGTCGCGGCCACCGCCGCCGCCGATCACCAGCGCGTCGCCCGGCGGCCCGAGCGCGTAGGCGATGCTCTGCGGCCCGAGCTCGAGCGCCTGCCAGGCGAGATACGGCTCGCCGCGGTAATACTGGGGCACGGGGGCGCCGTCGCGGTCGTAGAGCATGAGCGCCGCCTCGCGGCCGGGCGGGCTGTTGAGCACGCCGCCCCCGAACGGGTTGGGCGCGTAGCCCAAGACCCGGGAGATCGGCGTCCAGCGATCTGCCACCGGCCCAGGCAGCTTCACGCCGTTGACCGACAGCGACTGGCGTCCGAGGAAGGGCAGGTCGTAGAACGACGTGGTGGCCGCGACCGCCGTGGCGGCCACCGCGACGGCGCAGGCCAGCCCGGCGAGCCGGAGCCCGCGACCGGCGCTCCAGGCCGCGAGCAGCCCGGCGAGCGCTGCGGCCAGCGCCAGTGCGACCAGCAGCCGCGGCACCGGCACGACCCACATGAGCGGCACGGCGAGCACCGCGCCCAGGCCGGCGCCGCCAAGGTCGAACGCGTAGACCCGCCCGACCGAGCCGACGTACGCGCGGATGGCCAGGGCGATGGCTATCCCCCCGGCCAAGAACGGCACCAGGCACAGCACCGCCGCGACCCCGAGCGTGAGCACGAAGCTCGAGGTGACGTAGTTGAGAATCGGATAGTGCAGGCGCACAAGCACAGCGGGCGCCAGGACGAGCGCGAAGGCCAGCGCCACGCACCAGCGGGCGATCTCCAGCTCGATCCCCCGCGCGAACCAGGACGGCCGCACGTAGACGAGGATCGCCCCGGCCCCCACGCCCAGCAGCGCCAGCGAGATTGTCAGGAACGCGAAGTGGTAGAGCAGCGCGCTCGCGAAGATCCGGGTGAGCAGGACCTGGAGCGCGAGCGTGCAGCCGGCCACCAGGCCGATGGCCAGCAGGACGCGTAGCGGCGGCCGGGGGCGGATCGCGGTCGGCATGGTGCGCACCGGCTCGGCCCCGCGCCTACGCAGACGCGCCGCAGACCGCCCACACCCGGCGCGGGAGCCCCCCGGAAGGGGCTCGGCGCGGGTGGCACGCACGGTCGACGGCGGCGGGGGTGGACATTCGCGTGGCAGCTTAGGCGACCGCCCCGCAACTATGCTTCGCCGCCGGTGTGGGAGCTGGTCCACAACCTCGCGCTCGCGCTGGCGCTCGCCGCGCTCGCCGGGTTGGCCCTCCGGCTGGCGTCGCTCGCGCTCCCGGGCGGGCTCGCGCGGCTGCTCGCGGCGATCGCGCTGGGAGCCGGTCTGGCCGCGGCGGAGTCGCTCGCGCTCGGCGTCGTGGGCCTGGGCTCGAGCCCCGCGGTACTCCCGGCCATCGCGGTCGTGCTGTGGCTGGCCGGGCGGCACTGGCTGGCGGAGCCTGCGGTCCCACCGAGGCACGAGCTGCTGGAGTGGTGGGCCGGACTGGGTTCCCCCGAGCGCACGCTGCTCGGGGCGGCCGGCGGCCTGATCGCGGCCTGGGCCGCGTTCTCGGTTCGCTACCCGGAGCTTGGCTCCGACGCCGTCGCCTTCCGGATCCCCCAGGTCGCGGCGTGGGTGCAGAGCGGGCGGCCGGAATCCCTGCCGCACCTGTTCGACCTCATCCCGGTCCAGTGGTACCCGCAGACCCACGAGCTGCTGCTCACCTGGCTGATCGGGATCAGCCGCAGCCTGGTGGCTCTGACGCTGCTCTCCGCGCTCATGTGGGCGCTGCTGGCGGCTTCGCTGTGGGCACTTCTGCGCCGCCTGGCCGCGCCGGTGGGGCTGACCGCGCTCGGCGTGCTCGCGGTCGCCTCACTGCCGCTGGTCGCGACCCAGCTCGGCGGACCCTACACGGACATCGCGGCCGTCGCGTGGCTGGCCTGCACGGCAGCCCTATGCGCGGAGGCCGCGCAGCGGCCGGGGGCGCTGGCGCCCGCGATCGTCGCCGCCGGGCTGTCAGCCGGCACCAAGACCACGACGCTTCCGGCGCTCGCGCTGCTGCTGGGCTGGGGGCTCTGGCGCGCGCGCCGGGAGTCGGGGGCGCTGCCTCACCTGGCGCTCGCGGCGGCGGCCGGGTTGGCGCTCATCGGGGGCGGGATCTGGTACCTGCGCGACCTGGTCGTGCACGGCTCGCCCTTCTGGCCCCTGGCCTCGGCGCCGTGGGGAGATCCGGCTCCCCCGTTCCTGCACAGCTTCCAGGCGCGCTTCATCACACATCCGGCGGCCACGCTGCACGGCCGCCTGGGCGGGTATCGGCTCGCCTTGGGAGGCGGCGTGGTGCTGCTCGCCGGCGGGATCCTGGGCCCGGCGCTGCTGACTACGGCGCGCCGCGGCCGCGAGTCGACACGCTCCCTGGTCGCCGCCGGCGGAGCGCTGGCCCTGCTTCTCATCTGGTCCGCCGCGCCCTACACCGGCCAGAGCAGCGCCCCGCTCCTGGGCGCGATCCCCGTGAACACGACCCGCTACGTGGTGCCCGCCATAGGCTGCGCCGCCGTGGCGCTGGTCCTGGCCGGCCACGCGCGCTCCGCCCGCGCCCGGTTGGGGCTGGCTTTCGTGCTCCTGGCGGCGATCGGCTGGAACGTGGAGGAGCTGACGCGCTGGGGCTTTCCCTACGTCCCCTCGGTCAAGACGCTCGCGGCCGGCGTGGTGGGCGGCGCCGTGGCCGCGCTGCTGGCCACGCCACTGCTCGTGGGCGCGCGGCTGCCCGGCGCCTGGCCGGCCGCCGCCCTGGCGGTGGCGATGTCCGCCCTGTCGCTGCCAGCGAAGGGCTGGGTGGCCCGGCACGGCCGCTTGGGCGGTGAGGTGCAGGTGGTCGCCAGCTGGCTGGCGACGAGGCCCGGATACGCCACCGACCACCGCACGATCTCCCACTACCCGGTGATCCTCGGCCCGCTGACCGGCGACCGGCTCACCCATCCCGTGGTCCTGCTCGACGCGGGCACGGGCTGCGCCGACGTGCGCGCCCGAGCCCGGCGGGGGTGGGTGGTCCTCGCCTACGAGCCGATCGTCGGCCTGACCGACCGTGTCCGGCGCCTGGAGAGCTGCCTGCGCCCGCTCGGGCCGCCGGTCTTCACGACGCAGACGATCCACGTCTACGGCTCGCCGGCCTGAGCGGCGTCTACCGCTCGGCCGGCGGGCGCCGCGCGGCCGTCCCGGCCGGGGACGCGGCGGGCGCTCGGCGGCCGCGCGCCCGGTCGTGGGCGGCCACCAGGGCGAGGGCGGCCGCGAGCAGCAGGAACGGGTCGGCCGGCAGGCGGTAGCGCGTCAGCGCGCTGACGAAGAGGATCGAAAGCGTCATGAGCACCGGCACCAGCCAGAGAAACCAGGGGGCGCGGCGGGCGGCCTGCGTCGCCAGCCCCGCGGCGGCCAGCGCCAGCACCACCCAGAACCCGTACACGCTGGCGTCCGACAGCGGGCGGGCGATCCCGAGGTCCGCCGCCGCCTGGCGCTCGTAGCCGACGCCCTCGAGATTGAGCATCCGCGGCAGGTTGTGCCCGGCGACGGCGGCCAGATACGCGGGATGGCGCTCTGCGTAGCGCAGGGAGGCCGACCGCAGGCGCCGGTCGACCTGCTCCTCGTCCAGGCCGGGCGTGGCGATGATCCGGGCGTAGGCGGGCACGGCGATCGGCGGGCGCCAGGCGCCGGGGGCCCGGCGGTCGTGGCGCGCGATGTCGCTGTAGGTGCCCGCGAACGCAAAGCCGTCCTGGGTGCTGATCGGGACGAACGCGTGGAACTCGTGGACGTTGCGCACCGACCAGGGCGCGATCACCACCAGCGCCGCCGCGATCAGCGCAGCGGCCGGCGCCCAGCCGCGCCCGCCGGTCAGGCGTCTTGACGGCCAGGCAGCGATGGCCAGGGCGAGGAGCAGCACGATGCCGTTGGAGCGCGTCAGCGCCGCCAGGCCGGCGAGCGCTCCGGCGGCCAGCGCCCAGGCCAGGGGTTGGGGCGACCGCCGCAGCGCCAGCGCGGCGGCGACCGCCGCCAGCTCGAGCGGGAGGAACAGGGCCTCCGAGATCAGCGACGAGCCGGCCAGGAGCAGCGGCGGATACACGGCGGCCAGGCCGACGGCCACCAGCGCGGTGCGCCGGTCCCACACCAGCGCGACGATCAGGCCGACGAGCGCCACCACCGCGAGTCCCAGCACGACCTGGGCGGCGCGCGCCGCCTGCCAGCGCGTGCCCGCGTGCCCGGTCCCGCTGACCGCGTACACGGCACCGAGGAAGGCCGGATAACCCGGCGGGCGAAAGGCGGTGGGTCCCCCGCCGGCGGCCAGCAGGGTGGACGGATAGCGGTGCTGGCGCGCGAGGGACACGCCGTGGCGGTCGAAGTCCAGCGCGTCGGTGGCCGGCGCGAAGTGCGGTGTGCCCAGCAGCACTCCGATCCGCAGGGCGAGCGCCAGCGCCAGCACGGCCGCGAAGGCCAGCGCGGGCCCACGGCCCCCGAGCCGCGCGACGATCGCCGCCCGCCTGGAGCGCTCCTCCGTGCGCCGCGTGGGAATCGAGAGGTCGGTCATAGCCTACGGCCGGACGACGGCGAGCAGGCCCGCCTCGACCGCCGCGTGGAAGCGCTCATGCCCGTGCCCGGACGCCGTCCGCACGCCGCCAGCCCGTAGGCGTTCGCGCAGCAACGGGTCGGCGGCCAGCCGATGCACCGCGGCGGCCAGGCCCTCGGCATCCCCGGCGGGGAACCGCAGGCAGTTGACCCCGTCGCGCAGGTACTCCCCCGAGCCGCCCCGTCCGGTGGCCAGCACGGGGCGTCCGACGACCATGGACTCCAGCGGCACCAGGCCCCAGGGCTCCTCCCAGGTCACCGGGAAGACCACGGCATCGGCGTCGGCGATCACCCTGGGGAGGGCCAAGCGCTCCGTGCGGCCGCAAAAGACGACGCGGTCGCCCAGACCGAGCCGAGCCGTCAGGGTCCGCAGTTCCGCGACGTGGGCCTCGTCACCGGATCCGTCGATGGTCAAGGTCGCCTCGGCCGGCAGCGACGCCAGCGCCTCGATGGCGGTGGTGATCCCCTTGCGGGGATCGATCCGCCCGTAGTAGAGCAGCCTCCAGCGCCAGCCGGCGGGGCGCGCCGGCTGCATCAGCGCTGTGTCGATGCCGGTGCTGGACACGCCGGTATCCGGCAGTGGCCCGCGGGCCGCCAGGGCGGCGCGGCGCGTCGCCTCCGATATGAACACCCAGCGGCCGGCCGCGGCGTAGTCGGTGCGCATCGGGGCGTCGCACGCCGCGCCCAGCAGCTCGGCCAGGGGCCCGAGATGCGAGCCCAGGCGCTGCCACTGATCGACGGCGGGGCCGTAGACCATCCAGTCCTCGCACACGAAGCCGACCGCCGGGAGCCCCCGGCGCCGCGCGCGCTCGATCAGGCCGAGCGACATTCCCCCCATCGCCCACCACGCGACGACATCGGGGGAGAGCTCGGCGACATGACGGTCGAAGGCGGCGGCGTTGTGCTGCTCCAGGCGCAGGCGCGCAATCGGGCCCAGCCGGGGGAAGGCGTGGTCGCGCCAGTACCAGCGCAGGTCGCGGTGCACATCGGGCTCGTCGGGCGCTTGGACCCCGGCCTCGCGGTGGTCGGTGGTCAGCACACGCACGGTGTGCCCGGCGCCCCGCAGGTGCGTGACGGCCCCCTGCCAGGCCAGCTCGTAGCCCCCCAGGTGATGAGGCGGATACATGTTCCCGACGCAGAGGACTTTCACGTCGTGCGCAGCTCAGCCCGTCCCTTGCCCGAGGGCGCCGCCCACCGCGCGGCACACTCGGGCGAGCAGACGCTGTCGCGTCGACTCGGCCGGCGCACCCAGCTGCTGTCGGTGGCGGGAGACGTACTCGGCGAGATAGCGATCGAGCTCGGGGCCGGAGGTGAACACCCGCTCACGGCACTGGAGCGAGCCCTCCCACCACAGCGTCTGCACCCGTTGGGCCGGCGTCAGGGCTTCTCTGAAGCCGGCGGGGAAGTGATCGCTTGCCCGGTGGTGCAGGACGTGGTGCTTGAAGACCAGCTCGATGGCCACGTCGCTGACGTCGACGAGCCAGCGGTGGTGTCCCCAGCCGGCCCAGGGCCCCTGGAAGCCGTAGGTCTGCTCCTCCAGGCGGGAAGGAACCTCGACGTAGCCGGCCCGGGCGATTCGCGTCATCTCGCTGCACACCCACACTGGGTCGCGCACGTCCTCGAGGGTGTGCGAGCAGATGACGAAGTCGATCTCCTTGTCGCCGAACGGATAGGGCTGGCGATCGCAGATGTCGCGCTGGATCCAGCTGGCCGCCGTGAAGCGCTCCGCGCCGGCGCCGTCGCTTCCGCCCTCGCCCCGGGTCTGAAAGGGCATGAGGTCCATCACCCAGTCGGCGCGGGTGAACGGCCGGTACCAGCCCCCGATGTCGAGAACGACATCATCGGGTCCGAGGCGCTCGAGGATCCGTTGGACGCTTGACCAGAGCATCGCTCAGCCGTGCTTGAGCGCCCAGTCGTAGGGGATCTCCTCGCTGAACGGGTCGCGGCGCACGATCTCGTCAGGATCGTGGGCCACCGTGGCGCAGTTGGCGACCAGCGCCGGGCTGTTGCCCTCCGCCTTGAAGCCGTTCCACACCAGCGGCGGGATGGTGACCAGGACGTAGTTGAGCTCGCCCAGGTGAACCTCCTGCACCGTCCCCGAGGTCGGGGAGTCGACCCGATCGTCGTAGCAGGCCAGCTTGACCATCCCGGCCGGCACCGCGTAGTTGAGGGTCATGCGCTTGTGCAGGTGCCAGGCCTTGATCGCCCCGGGGTAGACCAGCGAGAAGTAGATCTCGCCGAAGCGCTCGAACGCCGGGCCGTCCTCGCGCAGCATGGGCAGAACAGCTCCGCGCTCGTCGGGGATGCGCCGCAGCGGTGTCACGCGGATGTCGTGGATCTCGTTCAGGGCAGCTCCTCCCGGTGCTCCAGGCAGAAGCGAACGGTCTCCTCCACCGCCGCCGACAGGGGGCGGGACGCTCGCAGGCCGTGCTCGGCGGCCCGCTGTACGCACACGCGGTGGGGCGCCGGGCGCTCGGGGCCGGGATCGGGGGCGTGGAGCTCCGGTCGCCGCCCCGAGCAGCGCTCGAACGCGTCCTGGATCATCTCGGCCAGGGCGCGGATGGTCACCGGGTTCCCCGTGCCCATGTTGTAGGTCCCGGGCGGGACCACCGGCTCCTCGATGCGGCTGGCTGCGGTGAGGATCGCGACGACATCGCTGAGGGCGATGAAGTCGCGCCACTGCACGCCGGAGGAGCGCAGCTCCAGCCGGCCCAGCCGCGCACCCTGCCGGCACAGATCGTTGGCCACCAGGGTCCAGCGATCGACCGTCGGGTGATCGGGTGCGCCCACCGCGTTGGAGAGCCGCAGGACAACGAGCTCTGAGCTGGCGGCGGTGAGCATCGCGGCCAGGTGCTCGGAGGCGAGCCGGGCGATGGCATAGCTCGAGCGCGGCTCGGGGCGCATGTCCTCGGTCAGGGTGGCGCCCTCGCGGATCCGGGAGCCGTAGACGTGGACGGTGGAGACATAGACCAGGCGCTTGACACCGGTCTGGGCGGCTGCCTCCACCAGGCGCTCGGTGGCGACGACGGTGGCGGCCAGCGCCGCCGCCGGCTCGCGGCTGGCCACCACCTCGTTCTCGCCGGCCAGGTGGATGATCACCTCCGCCCCTTCGCAGGCCGACACCAGCAGCTCCACCGGATCAACGGCCAGGTCGCACACGGTCTGGGCCACGTCCAGGCGCGCCGCCGGCTCGCGCACGACGGCATGGACCTCCCGACCGGCCTCGCGCAGGGTCCCGATCAGCCGACCGCCCACGTATCCGGCTGCCCCTGTGACCAGCACCTTCGTCAGCGGACTCCCCTTCCGTTGCTAGGCGTTGGCGTTCCTCGCGCCCCCTGGGCGGCTGAGGAGCGGGAAGCCTAGCGGCTGTCTCAAGCTCCGGTGTAGAGCCGCTCACACAGGGGAGCCAGCCCGCCGTCCCAGTCGTAAGGTTGGGCCGAGGCCCGGCAGGCCGGCACGGTCTCGGCCCGCCGGGCCAGGGCCAGGCCCCGCAGGCACGCCTGGGCGAGGCTGACCGGGTCGCCGGGGGTCGACAGCTCGCCGGTGACCCCCTCGTGCACGAGGTCCTGGGGCGCGGAGTGCGTGGTGGTCACCAGCGGCGTGCCGCAGGCCAGCGACTCCAGCAGGGCCATGCCGAATGAGTCGTGGGTGGAGGGCAGGCAGGTCACCCACGCGCGGCCGTAGCGCTCGGGCTGGCGGTGGGGATCGCCGAGCCCCAGCAGCCGCGTCCGCGCCCGGCTCTCGGCGGGCGCCTCGGCGAGGAAGGCCTCGCCGTCGCCGGGACCGCTGAGCCACAGCTGGACCTCGGGCTCGGACTGCGCGATCAGCGGCAGGGCCTCGAGCAGGACCGGCACGCCCTTGCGTCGCTCGGCGATCGCGCCCGAGAAGAGGATCGTCGGGTGCGCCTCGCGCGAGGGGGCGGGGGCAAAGGAGCCGAGATCGACGCCCCCGGGCACGACAACGCCGTCCTGGCGCCCGTAGTTGGCCGCGAGGTGGTCGACGGCGGCCTGGGACATGCCGCTGTAGACGTCGATCCCGGCCACCACCCGCTCGACCGCCCGCGCCTCGCGCCGGCCCTGGCTCACCCACCAGGCTGGATCCGGCAGCCCGAGGTCGGTGATCACCGTGCGCCGACCCCCCCGCACGCGGGCGGCCCGGATCGAGGCCACCGCGTCGTGACGGCCCATGGAGTGCACGGCGTCGAAGCGCCGAGCGGCCAGGTGGGGCAGCAGCCGGCGCCCGAAGTCGGCCTCGTGCCGGAAATCGTCACCGAACACCCGGCGCATGCGCACCGTGCGCACACCGTCCTCGATCGACGTGCCCGACCCGTGGGCGGCCGAGAAGTGGACCACCTCGTGCCCGCGGCGCACGAGGGCGGCGCCCAGGGCGGGCAGGAAGCGCTCGGCGCCCCGGCGCACCTCGGGCGAGCAGAAGGCATGGGTGAGGGCGATCCGCACGGGGCGGCAGCGTAGACGCGGGGGACAGTCCTCGACATAAGCTGGCGGCCGTGGTGGCGGCCAGCGTGATCGTGCCGGCGCGCGACGCCGAGGCCACGTTGCCTCGGACCCTGCGCGCGCTGGCCGAGCAGGACTTCGCGGGCGACTACGAGGTGATCGTCGTCGACGACGGGTCCGGCGATCGGACCGCCGTGCTGGCCCGATCGGCCCCGGGGCCCGTGTCGGTGGCCTGCCAGCCGGCGCGGGGACCGGCGGCGGCGCGCAACCTGGGCGTCGCCCGATCCGTCGGCGCCACGCTGGCCTTCTGCGACGCCGACGTCTTCCCCACCCCGGGGTGGCTGCGCGCCGGGGTGGGCGCACTGGAGCGGGCCGACCTCGTCCAGGGCCATGTGCTGCCCGATCCCGGCGCCGAGCTCGGCCCCTTTGACCGGAGCCTGTGGATCACCTCCGAGGTGGGCCTGTGGGAGACGGCCAGCCTGTTCGTCTCGCGAGAGGTGTTCGAGCGCACGGGCGGCTTCGAGCAATGGCTCGAGCCCAGGGGCGGCAAGGCCCTGGCCGAAGACGTCTGGTTCGGCTGGAGGGCGCGGCGGCTCGGCGCCCGCGGCGCCTTCTGCGCGGAGGCGCTCGCCTACCACGCGGTGTTCTCACGCGACTGGCGAGGCTATGTGGCCGAGCAGAGGCGCGCGCAGTACTTCCCGGCCATGGCCGCACGCATGCCGGAGCTGCGCGAGCACTTCCTGGCCGGGGGATTCTTTCTCACCCCGCGCAGCGCCATCTTCGACCTCGGCGTGCTGGGCGGGATCATCGCGCTGACGTTGCGCTCCCCGCTGCCCCTGGTCGCTGCCGTCCCCTACCTGCGCGAGCTGCGCAAGCACACCTACCGCACCACGGCTGCCGGCCCGGATCGCCACGCGGTCGCCGCCGCCGACGTGGCGGCCGACCTCGTCGGTCTGGGCTCGATGATCGTCGGCAGCCTGCGCTACCGCTGCCTCGTGCTCTAGAGGAGGGTCTAGCCAAACTCGCTAGAGCTAGACGTGCGGGCGGTTTGGATCGCGTGTTGCACGACGGCTGGTGAGCAGCCGAGCTGGGAGGCGATCTGGCGGACGGATAGGCCGGTGCGATGAGCCTGGAGTAGCGCCTGCTGGCGGCGGGACGCGGCGCTGAGCATCCAGTCGCGGGCCTGGTGGACCTCGCGGGTAGCTTCCCGGGCGTCGCTGAGCGCCTGGGCGGCGCGGTCTAGCGGCGCGCGCACCGCGGACATGCGCCTCGGGCAACGCTTTCCGCAGCACGCAGTGGCCGGCCGCACACCGAGCAGCGCGCCTGGGCGCCACCACGGGCCTCAGCGGGCGGCTGCGCCGTCGGCGTCTGCGCCTCAGCCGGGGATTCCTCGGGGCCGAACATCTCCTCGACCATGAACTGGGCCCGGGCGGGCACCTGGCCTGGGTAGGCGTCCTGGGCCAGCTCCAGTCCCGGCTCGGCGCGGTCGTAGCCGCAGGCCGCGTAGAGCACACGTATGTCCTCCACGTCCTCGGGGCGAGCGGCGCGCAGCTTCATGGCCAGCAGGTATTCCGGGGAGGCGACGTCGACTCTCAGCCCTGCGCCCTCGAACACCGGACGGGCCTGCGGGTCAGGGCCATGCAGGTAGGCCTTCACTGCGTCGTTGAGCCAGTACGCGCCCACCCCTCGCCGCTCGCCGACGACGGCAGCGGCGTCATAGACCACCTGCTTGGGCTCAAAGACGCCATCCACGTCGCGTGTCGCGCGACGAGAGTTGTAGGCCAATGCCATCGCCGCGCCACCAACCAGGAAAACGTCTGCTGTCACGCCACGCTGCGCCAGCTCGTCCGACAGGTCACCGAGCAGCCCGCGTATGTCTGAGGCGCCCAGGCTCATACCCGGGTCAGGTCGCCGTCACAGATGAACACGCCGCGCTTGCGAAACGCGAGCGGGGACTGCACCAGCGCCATGGCGCGCAGCGACGAGGGCCCAGACACGAACCACCACGGCTGGGCGTAGCGGTGGGGCTCAAACGCCCATGCGGGCGGCGTCCAGGAGTCGCGGCGGGCCAGGTGCTCGGCGAGCGCAGCCAGCGCCGCGTCGAACCGGCCATCTCCGCTTGACTCGGGTGGGTGCTCGAACAGTCCGGCGGCGGCCGGGGCGCCGTCATGACGGCGGGCGGTCTCATAGTCGTCAATGAGCTGGCAGAGGCCAAAACGCCAGGCATCAAGCAGCGCGGCGGGATCCTCGGACAAGATCAGGCCGGCTGCACACGCCGCGGCTTTCGCATCACGCTGAGCAGTGGGCTGGCTCACAACCCCTAGTGTATCCCACCCCCATACGCCACGCTAGCAACCAACCCAGAGGAGGGGTTCTGGGCCTTCGAGCCCGAGGATGGGCTCTGGGTCTTCGAGCCCGAGGATGGGTTCTGGGCCTTCGCGCCAGAGGCGCGGGTGGCTCAGTGAGCGACCGTAAGCCTCGCGCGCAGCCCCGATAACTTCCCGCTGCCCAGGGCTGGATGGGACTGTGGGAGCTACTCCGCGTATATGGCCGACAACATCCCACGGTCCCGAACCGACTCAGGCCGTGGGAAGTTAAGGGGCCGGGGGCGCGCCGCCGGGCCGCCGCGCCGCCGGGGGCCGCGGATCGCGCCGCCGGGGTCCGCGCAACGCGCCGCCGGGGTCCGCGCAACGCGCCGCCGGGGTCCGCCCAACGCGCCGCCGGGGTCCGCCCAACGCGCCGCCGGGGTCCGCCCAACGCGCCGCCGGGCCGCCGCGCCGCCGGGGCCCCGGTTCACGCCCCCGGGGCGGCGCGAGTGCCCTCCGTTGCCGGCAGCGACGAGCACCCGCCGGCCGCGACGAGCACCCGCCGGCAGCGACGAGCACCCGTCGGCAGCGACGAGCGCCCGTACCAGACGCCGCTAGCCAGACGCCGCTAGCCAGACGCCGCTAGCCAGACGCCGCGCCCGTGCTGGGGCGCCCCAGCAGGGCGTGGTGGGGCACGCCGTCGCTCCCGCCGACCAGCCGCCTGACCAGCCGGGTGGCCAGGCCGCCAGGGCCGCGACCCCGCGGTGGGTGAGCCGGGCCGAAGGGGATGCAGTACAGACCGGAGTCGCGGGCGACCTCGAACCCCGACGCGCGCAGCAGCTGCCGGTGCCCGGCGGCGTTGGGCAACCACCACTGGGCAGCGTCACTTGTCCCGTCGAGCCTGAGCAGCGCTCGCTCCCGGTGGCGCAGCGAGGGCCAGAGATCGACCTGGTCGGTGGACAGAAACCAGCCGCTGCACACCGAGCGCACAGCGGCCAGCGCCCGCAGGGGGTCACGGAGGTGCAGCAGCAGGCTGCCGCACACCACGACGTCGAATGTCCCGATCCGCGCCGGCTCCAGGTCATAGACGTTGATCTGCTCGAGGGTGGCCGAGGAGCCCCGGAGCTCCCGCGCGATCTCGAACCCGATCCCCTTCTTCTCTCCGGCCACGTGACGGAAGTACTCGGGGCCGCGAGCTCGCAGGTGCAGGGGCCAGTCCCACTGCTCGTGGTCGGCGATGTCGGTGGCCAGGACCTCGGCCGCGCCGCGGCGCTCCAGCTCGAAGGCCAAGAAGCCGTCGTAGGTGCCCACGTCGAGGCAGCGCTTGCCGCGGACGTCGGGCCAGGGCAGGCGCTCGACGATCGGCCGTAGGTCGAACATCCCGGGGGTCACCAGCCCGGGTGCCACCTCGATCGAGTGGTACCACATCGGGTTGCGCGCCACGGCGGCCGCGGCGCCGGTGCTGGCGGCGTCCCGATCGGCGGTGACGTCCATGCCGGCGCACTATAAGAAGCCCGCGGCGGCCA
>JAABUZ0100002833.1_pt1 | contig 27558 bp, 21 predicted proteins | sample 5562091 | NCBI WGS metagenome assembly JAABUZ01 (sample SAMN12813069, study PRJNA571459) | rock metagenome | isolation source: Antarctica rocks | place: Antarctica: Victoria Land, Linnaeus Terrace sud | collected 2015-12-21 | reverse complement strand
GCGGGTGAGCACACCTGCCGCCGCGCCCCGACCGGCCACCCCCGCCGTACGCACGGTCGCCAACCCGCGCCGCACCCGGCTGCACGCGGCGTCCACGCCGCAGCAGGTGCCCGGGCCTGCTGCCGGCACCGCGACGGCAGCGCCAGAGACGGCGGCGCACCCGCAGCGCTAGCCAGGAGTTAGCGGGAGGGACCCGACGCCTGCACTACCGTCTGGCGCGTCGTCCGTCCCGCGCGTCGGCGAGCACCCGGCGTCGAGGAGGACCCATGATGGAGTCCGCGCGACGCAAGGCACCGCTGGCCGCCGACGTGCCGCCCGCCGCCGGCGTTCGGCCGTGACGCCGGGGTCGGGCCTGCTGCTCGCCGGTGCCGGGCTCCTCGCGGGCGCCCTCAACACCGCCGCCGGCGGCGGATCGCTGCTGACCTTCCCGGCGCTGCTGGCCACCGGTCTCGGCGGACTGTCGGCCAACGTGACCAACACGGTCGGCCTGGTCCCCGGCTACGTCGGCGGCGTGGTTGGGTACCGCCGGGAGCTCGCCGGTCAGGGCCCGCGCGTGCGGGCCCTCGCCGTCGACGCCCTCGTGGGCGGCGCGACGGGTGTCGCCCTGCTGTTGGTCACGCCGGCGTCGGCGTTCGACTCGGTCGTCCCGGCGCTGATCGCGGGTGCGTGCCTACTGCTGCTGGCCCAGCCCCGGATCGGCGCCGCGGTCCGCCGGCGCCGGCCGCAGCAGCTGACCCGGGTGTCGCTGGCCCTGCACGCCGCAGTGCTGCTGGGCAGCGTCTACGGCGCCTATTTCGGTGCCGGCCTCGGCGTCGTGCTGCTCGCCGTGCTCGGGATCGCCCTCGGCGACGACCTGCAGCGGGTCAATGCCCTCAAGGGCACGGTGACGCTGACTGTCAACGTCACTGCCGCCGCCGGCTTCGCGGTGTTCGCGCCGGTCGACGTGCCGGCCGCACTGGTGATCGCGGTGTCGAGCGTGGGCGGCGGCTTCGCCGGGGCGACGATCGCCAGGCGGATCCCCCCCACGGTGCTGCGGGTCGGGGTCAGCGTGGCCGGGCTGGCCGTCGCCGCCCACCTCGCCTGGTAGCGGCCGCGCGCTCGCATCTGTCGACCCTCGTGCGGTGGCACAGCGTAGGCACTCCGCCATCCGGTGACTCTCGGTCACTCCCTTGGTGGATCGTGAGAGGACTGCGCCGGGGCCGACGCAGAGGGGGTGACCGACTCCGCCCGCCGCATCACCCGCCGACCGCTCGCCACCCGGGCCCTGCTGGGCCTGGTCAGCACCGCCGTCGGTGTCATCGGCGGGTCGGCCGCTGGGGCCTCCACCGGCAGCCCCCATCTGACCACCGCCCCTGCTGCGCACCACGCTGCGAGCCGGCCCGCCGCCCCCCGCCGGGTCACGCTCGCCCCGGCCGAGACCCGCCTGCTGTCGCTCGTCAACGCAGCCCGCAGGCAGCACCGGCTGGCTCCACTCGCGGCGGCCGCCGGTCCGACCGACGTCGCCCGCCGCTGGAGCGCTCAGCTGGTCAGCACCCAGCTCCTGGCCCACGACCCGGCGCTCGTGCGCCTCATGCAGGGCGCCGGCGGCGGGAAGTGGCAGTGGCTGGCGGAGAACGTCGGCGAGGGGCCGGCCGGGGACGTGGACGCGCTGTTCGCGGCGTACATGGCCTCGCCACACCACCGGACCAACATCCTGGATCCGCGCGGCCGCTTCATCGGCATCGGGACCGTGGACGACGGCGGGGGCCTGTCGTGGAACACGATGGACTTCAGCGACGCCTACGACGACCACTACGGCCCGGCGCGCACGAGCGCCGCCGCATGAGCTTGTCCACCTCGCGCCTGTCTCCACGCGCCCACGTGGTCGCCCGCCTGACCGCCGGGAGCCTCGTCGCCGGCCTTGTCCTCGCTGGCAGCTCCACCCCGTCGCTGGCCACCCCGTCGCTGGCCACCCCGTCGCTGGCCGCCCCGTCGCTGGCAGCGCCGTCGCCGGGCGCGCCCTCGGCCACGGCGCCCTCGGGCCTCACTGCCGCGTACATCTCCGGCACGGCACGCATCGCCTTGCCGCATGCAGCCTTTGAGCACCGGGCCGCGTCCAAGCGCGCGGCCGCCAAGCGAGCCGCGTCGAAGCGCGCGGCCGCCAAGCGGGCGGCCGCCAAGCGGGCGGCAGCTCGGCATGCCGCCCGACCGGCAGCACCGGCAGCACCGGCAACGCCGGCAGCACCGGCAACGCCGGCAGCACCGGCAAGGCCGGCCGCAGCGCCCACCACCCCTCCGGCTCCCGTCGCCACCGCGACGGGGCTGACGGCGGTGGCGCTCTCACCGGCGGAGGGGCGCCTGCTCGCCCTGGTCAACGGCGCGCGCACCAACGCGGGACTGCCCCCGCTCAGCCTGGAGGCGGGCAGCACCGACGTCGCCCGCCGGTGGAGCGGGCGGCTCGCCCAGGACGGGGCCCTGTCCCACAACCCCCAGCTCGCCCAGGACCTCGGGGCGGCCGGTAGTGCCGGCTGGCACTTCCTGGCAGAGAACGTCGGCACTGCGGGCGCGGACAACGTCGCCGGCCTGTTCGCCGCCTACATGGCCAGCGAGCACCACCGCGACAACATTCTCGACCCGCGGGCCGCCTACATCGGCATGGGCACCGTGCTTGTCGACAGTCCAGCCGGCCCGGAGCAGTGGAACACCATGGACTTCGCCGACACCTACAGCGATGCCTACGGCGCCAGCCGCACCCAGCCCGGCGCGTGACCCTGCTCGCGGCGCTCCCCGCCGGACCCGGGACCTGACCGCCGCACACTGCACGCATGCCGACCCCCACCGAGGTGCTCGTCGTGATGCGTGAGCGGGCGGCAGCACTGTTCGAGCTGGCACCCGAGACGATCGGACCGGAGACCGATCTCGCGGGTCTCGGGCCTGACTCGCTCGCGCTGGTCGAGTGGGTCATCGACGTCGAGGACGCGCTCGGCGTCGAGCTCCCCGAGGCGGCCACCGAGACGCGGCTGGGGGTGCTTGCGGACCTCGCCGCCACCCGCTCCGCCTCGACCGGTCCCGCGGGAGGGCGGTCCTAGGGTGACGCCGTGCGCGCCATCCAGATCACCGAGTTCGGCGGCCCAGAGGTCCTCACCCCGGCCGAGCTGCCCGACCCCACCCCCGGCGATGGTCAGCTGCTGATCGAGGTCGACCGTGTCGGCGTCAACTACGCCGACACCCACCAGGCGGAGAACAGCTACCTCGCGCCGGCGACCCTGCCGCTGGTGCCCGGCGCGGAGGTGGTCGGCAGGACCGTCGACGGCCGGCGCGTGGTCGCCCTCGTCGACGGCGGGGGGTACGCCGAGAAGGCGGTCGCGTGGGCTCCGCTCGCCTTCGACGTCCCCGATGCGGTCTCCGACGGCGCAGCCCTCAGCCTGGTCCTGCAGGGCGCGACCGCCTGGGTGCTGCTCCACCAGAGCACCCACCTCGCGCCGGGCGAGAGCGTCGTCGTGCACGCAGCCGCCGGGGGCGTCGGCAGCGTGGCCGTCCAGCTGGCAAAGGCGCTGGGCGCCGGGCGGGTCATTGCCAGTGCCAGCAGCGAGGACAAGCGGCAGCTGGCCCTGGACCTCGGTGCGGACGTGGCGATCGACGCGGGCGCCGAGGACATGACGGCGGCGATCCGGGAGGCGAACGGCGGGAAGAGGGTCGACGTCATCCTGGAGATGACGGGTGGCCGGGTGACCGACCAGAGCCTCGCGGCGCTGGCGCCGTTCGGCCGGATGGGCTTCTTCGGCATGGCCAGCCGGCACGCCCCGAGCAAGGTCGACCTCGGCCAGCTGATGGGCCGCAGCCAGACGGTCGCCGGCATGTGGCTGGCCCACGCCTTCACCCGGCCGCAGATCATGGGCCCGGCGGTCGCGGGTCTGCTCGCCCTCGTCGCCTCCGGGGAGCTGACCCCGGTGGTCGGTGGGGAGTACGCCATGTCCGATGCCGCCTCGGCGCACCGCGCGCTGCGCGACCGCAGCAGCACCGGCAAGCTGGTGCTCGACCCAGCCCGCTGACCCGGCGCTGGCCCGAAGGCTCAGCCCGGCTCCACCGGCCGAGTAGGCACCTCGCCGGGGGTTAACGTCGCGCCACAGGGCATCGGTGTCCTAGCGGGAGTGGCCCGGTTGTCCAGGAGCCGCAGCGCGAGCGCCTCCCCGCGCAACGTCGAACAGCAGGCTGCAGGCGGCGATGACTTGGGGCGCGGGGGCGCTGCGCAGCGCCGTCTCGCTGTAGAGGGCGACCAAGACGCTCGCCGTCGCCGCCGCAGGGACCGCTGTCGGCCGGACGCCTGGGAGAGCAGCAACCTGGTCACCGGCGTCGCAGCGCCGGCCGGTTCGTGACGCAGCAGCAGTAGCAGATGGCTTTAGTTCGGGAACGCCCGCAAGTATAGGCTGAACAGCGCGCTCGTCGTCGGGGCACCTCCCAAGCCTGCGTAGAGCTGTACCGAGCGGTGTTCTAGTGGCACTGCCAGCATCCAGGAATATCTGCCCGGGGACGAGGTAGGTCTGGTCAAAACCGCGACCTGACCAAGGTCGCCCGCCGCTAGCTCGAGTCCCAGTCACGCTGCTGGCCATGGTGCCGCTGACCTGCCATTCAAGTCCGACGCGTTGCATGCGGGCAACGGTCCCCAAGGGGAGGCCGTCCTCGGCAAGGACGTCGGATGCCGCTACGCTCCTACTCTGCAATTCCTGGTATAAACCGACGGCGAGCTCGACGTAGACCGGATCCAGGTGGTGGCGCTCGAAGGCAGCACGCAGGTACAAGTCCTGCACCATTCCACCCGCTCGTGGCAGCGGGGCACCGCGCAACTCGTCGACGAGCAGCGCGATCGCGTCCTCATCGTTGACGTCGGCTGTGCGACTTGCTTGCGTTATCCCGTAGGTGCCATGTCGCCGGAGGCGCCCCCCGGCCTCTTCCATCCGACGCCACCAACGAGGACGTTGCAGCACCTCCGCGTATAGCATTGCTATAATGACATCCGCCTACACACCTCGCCGCGCTCCCTCAAGCTCGCAGTAACGCACGAGCTCGCTTGGAACAGCTTGGCGGGCTTCATCAAACAACTGCTGCTTTGTTGCCCTTGAGCTGGTGAAATGCTGCAGTCGGTTGGCGACCACGGCGACGAAGAGCCCCGTCCAGATGGCTTCGATCAGTGCATTTGGTTGCGGTACGAGTCCGGCGAGAGACTGCCGCGTAAAGATCACTATCGGAATGACGATCGGCACAAGCAGGAGGCCCGGAACCACTTGCAGCAGAAGTTGACTGCGCCCCTCCGGCCGACGCCAAGCTCCGGCACGTGACAGGCGAACGAGGGCGCGACCCGACGTGGTGGCCAAGTGGACACTTACCGTCGTCGCCGCAGCGAGCCACCCCGCACCTGCTTGGCGATCCGCGGTCACTGCGACCAGAGTCGCGATGAGGAAGGGCGGCAGCAGTCGGAAGACTAGAAAGCGACTGAGACTCCTGCTGACCACAAACTCAGGTAGCGAGCCACCGGAGAAGTACGAGGCAGGCCACTCGACGCGGACGACGCTGTAGAAGGCAGCAAGAAAGCCCGCCCCACCCAGCCCAAGCAACAGGGCATTTAGCACACTGAAGGTTCGCACGCCGCGCATGCCTGGGCGGCGCGTGGCACCACTTGCCGCGCCAGCGTGTCGATGGCCGGAACGGTGAGAAGGTTCACCCATGAGCCCGGAGCGGGTCCCACATGAGGAGTTCGCTCCGGGAGTTCACCGCCTCGGGGCGCGGCTGGAAGAGGTTGTGCAGGGCGCGCGGGTGCGGGGTGTCGAGGCGACGACGGTGACAGTGGTCGCGACGCGCTGGGTGGGCACGGCCTTCCTGGAGGTGACCTACCGCGACGACGCGGGGCGCACGGAGACGACGTACCTCGACCGTGAGCGTGAGCCGTCACTGCTGGTGGAGCGGGCGAGCCGGGCCTTCGCGTTCGATGGTGACGCGAGCGCCTTCGTGCTGGCCTTCGAGGCGCTGCGGATCGGCATGGCGGCGCAGTTCGATCCGATGGTCGGGCTGTCGACGAGTGATCTGGACCCGTTGCCGCACCAGATCCGCGCGGTCTACCAGGAGCTGCTGCCGCGCACCCCGCTGCGGTTCCTGCTCGCCGACGACCCGGGCGCGGGCAAGACGATCATGGCCGGGCTCTACATCAAGGAGCTGCTGCTGCGCGGTGACCTCGCCCGCTGCCTGATCGTCGCGCCCGGGGGCCTGGTCGACCAGTGGGCCGAGGAGCTCAAGAGCAAGTTCGGGCTCGACTTCCGGCTGCTCGACCGTGGCCTCGTCAACGCGACCATCGCCTCCGGCCCGGACGACACGGTCTTCGCCCGGCATCCGCTGCTGATCGCCCGGATGGACCAGCTGTCGCGCAGCGAGGAGCTGACGGCCCAGCTCGAGGTGAGCGACTGGGACCTCGTGGTCGTCGACGAGGCGCACCGGATGAGCGCCCACTACTTCAGCGGCGAGCTGCAGACCACGAAGCGCTACGAGCTGGGCCGGCTCCTCGGTCGGGTCACCCGCCATCTGCTGCTGATGACGGCGACCCCGCACAGCGGCAAGCCCGAGGACTTCCAGCTCTTCCTCGCGCTGCTCGACGGGGACCGCTTCGAGGGGCGCTACCGCGACGGCGTGCACACCAGCGACCCCAGCGACCTCATGCGCCGCAGGGTGAAGGAGGAGCTGCTGACCTTCGAGGGCAAGCCGCTGTTCCCGGAGCGCCGCGCCTACACGATCACCTACGAGCTCTCGGAGCGGGAGAAGGACCTCTACGCCGCGGTCACCGACTACGTCCGCGAGCAGATGAGCGCCGCCGACGAGCTGCGCCGGGAGGGCGACGGTCGGCGCGCCGGCACCGTCGGCTTCGCGCTGACCGTCCTGCAGCGCCGGCTCGCCAGCAGCCCGCAGGCGATCCTCGCCAGCCTTGAGCGCCGGGTGCGACGCCTCGAGCAGCGCCGCGCCCAGCTGCGGGCCGAGCCCGGCGGGGCCGGGGAGGATCTGGCGGCCCGGCTGGCGCGGCTGCTCGGCCGCGACGTCGCCATGGACACCGACGACCCGGACGAGCTGTCCAGCGAGGAGCAGGAGACCCTCGAAGAGGAGGTCGTCGACGCGGCCTCGGCGGCCCGCACGATAACCGAGCTCGACGGCGAGCTGCTCATCCTGCGCGACCTCGTCGAGCTCGCCCGGGTCGTGCACCGCGCGGGCACCGATGCGAAGTGGTCACAGCTGCGCTCGATCCTGCTCGACGCCCCGGAGATGCACGACGCATCCGGCGCCCGGCGCAAGCTCATCGTCTTCACCGAGCACAAGGACACGCTGGCCTACCTCGTCGACGGCATCCGCGCCCTGCTCGGCCGGGAGGAGGCGGTGGTCAGCATCTCCGGGAGCACAGTGCGCGAGGAGCGCCGCGCCATCCAGGAGCGCTTCACCCAGGACGACGAGACGCTGGTCCTGGTCGCCACCGACGCGGCCGGCGAAGGTCTGAACCTGCAGCGGGCCCACCTGATGGTCAACTACGACCTGCCCTGGAACCCCAACCGGATCGAGCAGCGCTTCGGTCGGATCCACCGCATCGGGCAGACCGAGGTCTGCCATCTGTGGAACCTGGTGGCCGCCGACACCCGCGAGGGCCAAGTCTTCGTCAAGCTCTTCGACAAGATCGAGGAGCAGCGCAAGGCCTACGACGGGCGCATCTTCGACGTACTCGGGGAAGCCTTCACCGATCAGCCGCTGCGCCAGCTGCTCATGCAGGCGGTCCGGTACGGCGACGAGCCCGCCACCCGGGCGCGGCTGGAGCAGGTCGTGGACGCCGAGGTGAGCAAGGGCCTGCAGGGCCTGCTGGCCGAGCGTGCGCTGTCCCGCGAGGTGCTCGCCGAGGCCGACGTCCAAGGGCTGCGCCTGCTGCTCGAGGAGGCGCGCTCCCGGCGGTTGCAGCCCCGGTACGTGCAGGCCTTCGTCCTGGAGGCCCTCGCCCGTCTCGGTGGCACGGTCAGGGCGCGCGAGCCGGGCCGCTGGCAGGTCACCCACGTGCCGGGCGACATACGCAGCCGCGACCGCGTTGTGGGCCTGGGCGCACCCGTGCTGCCGCGCTACCAGCGGGTCACCTTCGACCCGGCGTACCTGCGCGTCGAGGGCCAGCCCGTCGCGGCCCTGCTCGCCCCCGGCCACCCGCTGGTCGACGCTGTCGTCGACCTCGTGCGGGAGCGGCACCGGGCGCTGCTCAAGCAGGGCACCGTGCTTGTGGACCGCGACGATCTGGGGGAAGACCCGCGGCTGCTGGTGGCGGTGACGCAGCAGGTCACCGACGGGCACGCACCGCCGCTCACCGTGCTGAAGCGCTTCGACTTCGTGGAGCTGCTGCCCGACGGCAGCTCCAGGCCCGCGGGTCCAGCGCCCTACCTGGATCTCGACCCCGCCACCGAGGCCGAGCGGGCCCTCGTCGCGCCGTCCCTGGACGAGCCGTGGCTCGCCGGCGACGTGGAGTCGCGCGCCCGCGACTGGGCGGTGGCGACCGGGCTCGGCGGGCTGCTGCCGCCGCTGCGCCAGCAGGTCGACGCCCGGGTCGCCAAGGTGCGCGGCCAGGTCCGGTCCCGACTGCTCGCCGAGATCAACTACTGGGACCACCGGCACGCCACGTTGCTCGACGACCAGGCCGCGGGCAAGAAGCTCCGCGTCAGCCCGGAGACCGCCCTCGGGCGGGCCCGCCGGCTCGAGACGCAGCTCGAGCGCCGACTGGAGGACCTCGCCCGCGAGCAGCAGCTGCGCCCCCGACCCCCGGTCATCGCCGGCGCGGCGCTCGTCGTCCCCCAGGGCCTGCTCGACCGGCTCGCCGGCCGCGCACCCGAGGACGTCGCCCGGCACGCACGCGAGACCGCCCGGGTCGAGCGCCGCGCGGTCGACGCCGTGCTCGCCGCCGAGCGCGCGCTCGACCGCGACCCGCAGGAGATGCCCCACAACAACCCCGGCTACGACATCCGCTCCCTCGACACGGACGGGCACCTGCTGTGGCTGGAGGTCAAGGGCCGCGTGGTCGGCGCGCCCGACTTCGTCATGACCCGTACCGAGCTGCTCTTCGCCCAGCAAAACGGCCCCCAGCACCGCCTCGCCCTCGTCGAGGTCGGCGGAGACCCGGCCGATGATCGCGTCCGCTACGTCGCCGATGGCTTCAATGACGAGCCCACCCCCGGCTTCGGCACCACCAAAGTCATCAAAAGTTGGCGCGACTACTGGGCCCGCGGCTATGCGCCTTCCTGAGCTGCCCGGGCCTGGTCTGACATGACGTCCGCTGCCGTGCGCCGGATCACGGTCAGCCCGGGAGCGCCCCTGAAGACGGCATCGTGGGTGACCAGCGGCAGACCAGCGTCGAGGGCGGCAAGCGCGACCCACAGGTCGCCCGCCTGCCGCTTGTCGGCCAGGCCGTGGCCGGCCTTCTGGCAGCTGTTGCGGAACTCTGCATAGAGCCCGGCCGCCGCCTCATCGGGCAACCAGAGGTCGTGCTCGCGCAGACGATCCTCGGCGGCCCCGCGCTTCGCGGGCCCCCACGCACTCTTGGACCACCCGAAGCGCAGCTCGGCGAGGACCTGCAGCGGGATGACCCACCTGGCGCCGATGAGGACGTCGGCATAGAGGCCCGCGACCGGGTCGTCGCCCCCCACCAGGACGCGGCTGATGACGCTGGTGTCGACGACGAAGGAGGGCTGCTCAGAGGTCATCGATGGCGCGCAGGAAGGCCTCGGCTTCGTCGTCCGCCAGATCGGGGAGTCCCATGGCCGCATAGCCGGCTCCGGTGACGACGGCCCCTCGACGCACCAGTCGGCTACCGGTCCCCCAGCCCGCTCCCACGGGCGCAGCTGTCAGACGGATCACGGCGACGCGGGCGCTGCCGCGTCCTTCGTGACGAGTGCCCTCGACATCAACGCGGCGCCCGAACGCGGCCTCGGCTGCAGCAAGCAGGGCCTCGTCACCGCCCAGCGTGAGCGGCCATACCTCACCGAGGTCATCGCGTACGGCGAAGGTGCCTGTCATGAGGTCACCCCGGACGAGGGTCCCCCGCACGCGGACATGCGCCTCCTTGCCGCCGGATGGCCCTGGCAACGCAGCCCGCGCTGCGTCCGCAGCGAAGGGGGAGAGCTCGCGAGCGCTGGTGCCGAGCTGCACCGGCCCCAGCCTGCTGATCGCGCCGAGCAGCTCCGCGAGTGGTTCGGAGTACGCCGGGGGCGGGTGCAGGCCGTGGCCGTGTCCCCGCTCGAGCGTGCGGAGATCGACGACGAGCTGCTCGCACGCACCAGGAGCCAGGGACAGGGCTGCATCTGTCGAGGGCGCGAAGGTGAGCACGGTGCTACCCGCCGCCAACCGTAGCGACAGCTCAGTGGCATCGCGCAGCTCGTCGGTCGGTCGCCCGGCCTTCGGCCCGACGCTGACGAGGGCTCGCACCGCCCGGCGCAGCGGTGTCACCACGGCCATCAGGTCGGACAGCCCGATGCTCCCGTCACCGTCGAGCAGGCGCAGCACGAGGCACACCTCCTGGGTCTGTGTGTCGGTCTCGGCCACGATCACCTCCTCGGATGGCAGTGTCTACGTGTGGACAGCGTCGCACCCGGCACCGTCAAGCGGAAGCTCATCGAGGTCGCGCTGCCGTTGGAGGCGATCAACCGGGAGTCGGCGCGGGAGAAGAGCATCCGCCACGGGCACCCGTCGACGTTGCACCTGTGGTGGGCGCGGCGGCCACTCGCGGCCTGCCGGGCCGTGCTCTTCGCCCAGCTCGTCGACGACCCGTCGAGCCACCCCGAGCGCTTCCCGACCGAGGAGGCGCAGGACGCCGAGCGGCAGCGGCTTTTCCGCCTCATCGAGCGGATGGTGGTCTGGGAGACCGCCCATGACGCCGCGCTCATGGCCGAGGCACACCGCGAGATCGCCGCCTGCTTCGACGGCGAGCCGCCGACGATCCTCGACCCCTTCTGCGGCGGCGGCTCCATCCCGCTGGAGGCGCAGCGCCTCGGGCTGCGCGCCGAGGCCAGCGACCTCAACCCCGTGCCGGTGCTCATCACTAAGGCGCTGATCGAGATCCCCCCGCGGTACGCCGGGCAGCCGCCCATCGCCCCCGCCGCGGCGGGCGAGCGGCTGGAGTGGCCGGGGGTGACAGGCCTGGCGGAGGACGTACGCCGGTACGGCGCGTGGATGCGCGAGCGCGCCGTCGAGCGGATCGGCCACCTCTACCCGAAGGTGCGCCTCGACGGCGGAGGCGAGGCCACGGCCATCGCCTGGCTCTGGGCCCGCACCGTCACCTGCCCCAACCCCGCGTGCGGCGCCACGATGCCGCTCGCGCGGTCCTTCTGGCTGAGCAAGAAGAAGGACCGCCCCACCTGGCTCCGGCCGGCCGTCGAGGGCAAGCGCGTGCGCTTCGAGGTCGTGACTAACCACACCGAAGGGCCCGAACCAGATGGCACGGTCAAGCGGACCCACGCGGTCTGTCTTGTCTGTGGCTCACCCGCGCCGATCGCTCACATTCGCTCGGAAGCGAAGGCCGGTCGAATGGGCCAGCAGCTCACGACGGTGGTCTGCGAGGGCTCTCGCCAGAGGGTCTACGTGCCGGCCACTCAGGAGCAGGAAGCGGCGGCCGCGGTCGAAGCGCCGAATGGCGTCGCCGAGCAGCTCGTGACGACCCCAAGCCACGACGTCGACCGCCTCCCGATGTACGGCATGCCGCGTTGGCGTGATGCCTTCACCGCGCGGCAGCTGACGGCGCTGACGACCTTCAGCGACCTCGTCAGCGAGGCACGGGAGCAGGTGCTCGCGGACGCCACGGACGCGGGCCGCAGCGACCCCGACGGCTACGCCACCGCCGTCGCCACCTACCTCGCCTTGGCCGTAAGCAGACTCGGGGACGCTAATAACAGCATCGTCGCCTGGTCAAACAGCAGGGACCAAATTCGGAGCTTATTCTCGAGGCAGGCAATACCTATGGCCTGGGACTTTGTCGAGGTGCAGCCGTTCGCTTCAGCCGCCGGCGATCTTGGAACGTCCATCAGCACGGCGGCCCGGGTTATCGAGCAGCTCCCTGCCGCAGGGGAGGTAGGCGCAGCTGCACAGGCCGACGCCTCGCGACGCGGCTTCGGGGTCGCCGTGTCAACCGACCCGCCCTACTACGACAACATCGGCTACGCGGACCTGGCGGACTTCTTCTACGTCTGGCTGCGCCGATCGTTGGGCGACCTCTACCCGGAGCTGCTCGGGACGCTGCTGACGCCCAAGGCCAATGAGCTGGTGGCGACGCCGTACCGGTTCGGCGGGTCGAAGGTGAAGGCCAAGAGGCACTTCGAGGACGGCTTCGTCCGGACGTTCAAGCACATGCGCGACGGCTACCCGGCCGACGTACCGATGACCGTGTTCTACGCGTTCAAGCAGGCGGAGGACGACGTCGGCGCGGGTAGTGCGAGCAGCGGGTGGGAGACCCTCCTCGGTGGTCTGCTGTCGGCCGGCTGGCAGGTCACCGCCACGTGGCCGGTGCGCACCGAGAGGGCCGGGCGCACGACGGGCATCGGCACCAACGCGCTTGCGTCGTCCGTCGTGCTCGCCTGCCGGCCACGGCCGGAGTCGGCGACGGTGATCGCGCGGCGGGCGTTCCTGGCGGCGCTGCACGCTGAGCTGCCCCTGGCGCTGCGCGACCTGCAGGTGGGCGGCATCGCGCCAGTGGACCTACCGCAGGCGGCGATCGGGCCGGGCATGGCGGTCTTCAGTCGCTACGCAAGGGTGACCGAGGCCGATGGGTCGGCGATGCCGGTGCGGCAGGCGCTCGCGCTGATCAACGAGGTGCTCGGCGAGGTGCTGAGCGAGACCGAAGGCGACTTCGACCCGGTGACGCGATGGGCGCTTGCGTGGTTCGAACAGCATGGCTTCGAGGCCGGGCAGTTCGGCGACGCGGACAACATGGCCCGGGCCAAGGGGACCGCGGTCGAGGGGGTGGTCCGCGCCGGGCTGGTGCACAGCGGCGGCGGCAAGGTGCGGCTGCGCGAGTTCGACGAGATTCCGGCGGGCTGGGACCCGCAGGCCGACCTGCGCCCCACGACATGGGAGGCGGCGATCCACCTCGCCGGCTCGCTGGAGCACGCCGGCCTCGACGCGGCCGGCACGCTGCTGGCCCGCTGCCGGGGCGTCGTCGACCTTGAGGCGGTCAAGGCACTGGCCTACCTGCTCTTCAGCGTCTGCGAGCGCAAGAAGTGGGCCGCCCAGGCGCTGCGCTTCAACGCCCTCGTCACCAGTTGGGACGACCTCTCCGGCCGCCGGACGCCCGCGCCGGCTGGCCAGGCGGCGCTGACCTTCGACGACGACGAGGACACGTGAGCGGCGACTTGAGTGATGGGGGGCTGCCGAGCTTCACCTCGCCGCCGGTCGTGGAGGTGGTCGTGGGCATCCAGTTCGCCCAGCTGCCCCTGCGGGCCATCGACCTGGGCCCGCTCGGTGAGCTGTGGCGTGCGGACTACCCCCAGCTGGCCGAGCAGCCACCGTTGGAGCCGGTGCCCGTCGTAGACGAGCCTCCCCGGCCCCTCATCGTCATCGGCCCGCCGCGGATGCCTCGCCACGTGTGGCAGTCGGGCGACGAGTCTCGCCTGCTGCAGTTGCAGCAGGACAGGCTGGTGGTCAACTGGCGAAGGCCCGCGCCCGCGGACAGCTACCCCCGTTTCCCGAGCCTGCGCGAGGAGCTGGTCGGGCGCTTGGACGAGCTGACAGCCTTCGTGAAGCCGTGGGGTGCGCTGCGGCCGACCGCCGTGGAGGTCATCTATGTGAACGACCTCGGGTCAGGTGCCGCGGCGGCGCCCTCGCTGGCGGAGGCCCTCACGCCCGTGGTCGCCGCCGATCTCCCCGGCGAGCTCGTCGAAGAGCGCTACGCAGCGGCGTACCGGTTGCAGGACGTGCCAGACGCTGACGCTGCCGCAGCCCCAGCAGGCCGCGGCCTCGCACAGCTCGAGGTGACGCCGAGCGCCGCGCAGCTGGTCGTGACGGCCGATCCCGCCGTCCAGCCGACAGGTGCGCGGACGACACTGCTCACGCTGACAGTGCGTGCCGGTGTCCCGGCTGGCACGATGCCGGCAGTGATGGCGTTGGTCGATTGGGGGCATGGGCGTATCGTCCGGTGCTTCACTGCGCTCACGACGCCGTCGATGCACGAGAGGTGGGGACGCGAGTGACCGCCCTGGACGAGCGCCTCGCGCCGCCCAGCGCCGTGACCTTCCGGGGCAGCGGTGCGTACCTACAGCCGGACGCATCAGTCACGGCGTTCGCTCTCGGAGACCTGCCGGGCAAGCGTGGATTGGAGGTGACGATCTACGACGCCCGGCGCACTCCCCAGCGCACACAGTGGGTGGATGACCTGCTCGTGCAGTTGTCCCCGCTGCTCCAGCTGCGACCCGGCTGGGACGGTGACCAGGCTCGTGTGACGACCGAAGCTGCTGTGGACGCGCTGATCGTGGTGCTCAGCGAGGTCATGGACGACGAGCTTGCCCAGCCGGATCTCTTCCCGCTGCCTGACGGCGGCCTCCAGGCGGAGTGGCACGTCGCTGACGTCGACCTGGAGATCGAGGTCGACGGTGCTGGCGAGTGCTACGTCTTTGCTCGTGATGCGCAGGGCACGGTCACGCTGGAGGGCGACGTGACGGTCGGCGGTTTGATGGTGCGGGAGCCGGTTGTGACGGGCGAGGAGTCCCGATTGGTCCTCAAGCACGCAAGGCACGCGCTCCAGCAGATGACGGCTGCGTTGCGCCTGCACGGGGGTCTGCCCCGTCCGTGATCGGGCCCTCGCGTGCCAGCTCGCCGCTCGAACGTGGGGTGCCACTGGTCGAGGAGGACCGGGTGCTCCGGCGGGTCGCGCACTCGGGACCGTCGATGCTGACTAGCGACAAGATCACCGGGGTGCAACGCCCCTCGAGCGCCGCCTTCGCCGTCGACCCTGACGGCATCTCCGTCTTCTCCACGCTGGCACTGGAGGAGCTCGGCGTCGCACCCGGCGAGCTGCTGGTGCGGCCGGGGAGCCTGCTCGTCTCGCTCACCGTCCAGCAGGTCCGAGGTGTGTCCGCGCAGGCAGGCCTGTCCGATGAGCCGTGTGACGTGCTCGGAGACCCGTGGCCGCCGGACGTCGAGGACCCGAAGGCAGATCGCCATGGCGCGCACGCGCTCATCGACGGCCCGCAGCGCATGGCAAAGGGACCGCGCAAGCACGTGGTGACCGCACTGGCCCGGCTTGCCGCGTTCACGGACCACAAGCGCTGACCGTCGAGCGCTGGCGGTCCGCTGGCGGTCGGGGGTGACGAGCGGCAGCAAGGAAGACATCATCGCGTCCTCGTGATCCTCGACCTGACGCTCGGGGTGTCGCCTGCTCCCGGGACAGCGAGCGGGCAGGCTGCCGGCATGGCCCGTCGCGCATCCGCCACCGCCGTACCCGTCCCTCAGCAGCGCCGGCTGCGACCGCGCACCACGGGGACCGCCCCGTCTGGTCTCGGCCCGATGGTGCTGCGCATCCTCGCTCGCGCTGTCGCCGGGGCCATGGACCGCGAGCAGGCTGAGCTGACGGCGTCCGCGCTGCTGGCAGTGCCCCCGCACGTGGCTCCGCTCGGTCGCGAGCGCTGCGCTGCCCGGGAGAGGCTCGTTCGGGAGGTCCTCGTCGCCGCCCGGTCGGCGCCCCCGAGCCGCTCGGTGACACGGGCGCTCGGCGCCGTGCGGCTGCTGCTTGGCGGTGAGCACCCGGCCTCCGCTCAGCTCGACGCGCTGCTGGCCGGGCAGTCGGCGCCGGCATGGCTGCCTGCGGCCCCCCTGCGGCTGCACCGGCTTGTGCGCATGACCGAGGTGCGCGGCGATGTGCGGGCGACGTACGCCGTCGTCGACGCCGAGGATCTGCCGCTGCGGGTGCTGGGCGTGCAGAGCGATCTCAACCTCGGGCACGCGAGCGGGCTGCTCTACGTCGCCATCGACGGGCTGGCCGCGATCGAGGCCTTGAAGGCGGAGGAGCCGGATGCCGAGTGGCACGAAGTCGTCGACCCGGGTGAGCGCGCCCGGGTCGTGGCCGAGACGCTGCAGGACCTGCGCGAGCTGCGGGAGCAGCCCGTCGCCTGGCGGTGCCTCGACGAGTCGGAGCGCCAGCAGCAGTCGCTGCTCGAGCGGCGTTGGGCTGAGCTCGGGGTCCTCGTCTGCGCACCCGATGTCCTGGAGCCACCGAGCCCAGGGCAGGACCGGGCGTCGGTCCGCGCCGAGTTCCTGCGCAGCCCAGAGGCGGTTGACCTGGCTCCGAGGGTTGCCCAGCTCGCCGCCGATGTGATGCTCGACATCGACGAGCGCTGGGACAACGGTTGGGGCCGCGTCAGCGCCCGCAAGCTCTCGCTGCTGCCCGACCGGCTCTGCGAGCTGCGCGACTGGCACGCGGAGGACCTGCCCGACGGCTTCCTCGGTGCACTGCGCGCGTGGGTGCGCTGGTGCGCGGGCCGCAACCGCGTGCCCGTGGAGGAGCAACTCCGCCTGCTCGCCGCCGTCGAGGCGCTCGAACAGCAGTGGGACGACCCCGACGAGCTGCTCGACCTGCTGTGGGGCGGCCGCGCCGATGCGTAGGCGACGGTCCGCCGCCCTCGGTCCAGCAGGCCGTCGGTAGGGCCTCGTCAGACCCTTTTGGTGCCACCGTGTCTACCTCTGTTGGACAGCACCGGCAGGCTGTCCTGGTGACCGTTCCCGCGATCGTGCCCGACGGGGCTCGCTGGCGCCGTGTGGACTTGCACCTGCATTCGCCCGGCGTGCACTCCTTCAAGTTGGAGCAGGGCGACGACCCCTCCACGGATGGCGGTCGCGCCCTTCTCGTTCGGCGCTTCGTCAAGGCCCTCGTCGACTCGGGCGTGGAGATCGCGGCCCTTACCGACTACCAGGGGCCGCGCGAACCCTGGTTCAGCGAGATCAGACAGCTGGCGTCCGCGGCTGGTATCGAGATCCTGCCTGGGGCTGAGTGGTCGATCAACCAGGGTGGGGGCGCAGGCCTGCACCTGCTGCTGATCTGCAACCCTGGGATCACAAGCGCCCAGATCATCGAGGCGCTGCGCCACCAGGATGAGGCTGGCACTGCCCTAGTGCTACCGGACCGCCAGGAACACAGAGACTCCGACTTGAGGGAGCCGCTCGCGAAGGCGATCGCGGCGGTGCGGCGAAACCTTAGTTGCGTCGTGGTCGCGCCGCACGCGGACACTAAGAATGGCTTGGTCAAGTCGCTCAATCCGAAGACCGCGGCGGAGTTCGTGAGTGACGAGCTCATCGATGCCTTCGACAACTGCCCGCGGATCAAGATCTCGCTGCAAGGGACGGGCGTGTTGACGACGTCGACTTTAGAGACCCTTGCCAATACGGAGAGCAGTGACGCGAAGAGCTTTGCAGCGGTTGCGGCAGGAGGAGAGGCGGGTGCACCCGCCCGACGCACGTGGCTGAAGCTCAGTCGAGTTGACGCCCCTTCCATCCGGCTCGCGCTTCACGACCCGCTGTCCCGGGTGCTCACGCGCGAGCCGGAGCCACCGCACCACGCCCGGCTGCGGAGCATCGAGGTCGAGGGAGGATTCCTCTCCGGACTTAGGATCAACTTCAGTGACGACCTCACTTGCCTGATCGGCGGTCGAGGCGCAGGCAAGTCTGCGGTCCTTGAGACGATTCGCTACGGCCTCGACGTGCGGCCGTACGTGGACCAGAGCGAGCGACTCGCGCTGGTGCGACACGCCCTCGGCAGCGGTGGAGTTGTCCGGCTCGTTGTCGAGCGATCAGGACCGCAGCCGCAGCGCTACGAGGTCACGCGCGTCCTCGACCAGTTGCCCCGCGTGCGCGATCTGGCCAGTGGCACGGACTTAGAGATCTCACCTGTGGAGGTTTTCGGCGACGCACCCCCCGTGATCCTGCTGCAGCGCGAGATCCAGGCAGTGGCCCGCGACGGCGACTTCCGACGCAGGCTGCTCGACGAGTTGGTTGGCGAGCAGGCTCGTACCGCCGACCGGGAGGTGGGGGCACTGCTGGAGCGGGTGCGAGCCAACGCGCGTCAGCTCGAGGACGTCGAGCGTCGACTCGGGGAGCGCGAGGAACGCGCCGCCCGACTCAGACGGCTCGACGCGGACGTGGCCTACTACGAGCAGCAGGGCGTCGCGGACAAGTTGACGCGCCACAGCCGTCTGGGCGCCGACGGCACTCGGGTGGCGCGAGCCGAGTCCGCGACCCGCAGCGCCGGGGACTCCCTCGTCGGTGTCCGCCACTCGGTGGGAGAGTCAATGGCCGATGCTGCGATGGCTCTCGGGGCAGCAGAGAGTGAGCACGCGGCTGAGCTCAGCGAGTTGGCGCGCGTCTACCGGGAAGTAGCCGCTGTCATCGATCAGCACCTTGCTCAGGCCCTCGCAGCCGCGAACACGGCGAGAGCTGAGGCAAGAGCCCTGGCCGCGTCTTGGCCCGACCGGCTGGCTGCGCTCGATGAGGATCTGAGGCGAGTCCAGGAGCAGTTGCGTACGAGCAGGCTTGACCCGGCGATTTACCTAGAAGCTGTTCGTGAGCGCACGGCCCTGCAGCCGCTCGTTGCGGATCTCGCACGCCAGGACGCGGTTCGTGAGCAGCTGCTGGAGACGCGTGCCGCGATCACCCGCGATCTGCAAGAGGCCCGGCGCCGCGCCTACACCTTGCGGGATGAGGCTGCACGGCTAGTGAGCCAGCAGATGAAGGGGCGGCTCCGTGTCGAAGTGACCTACCTCGGTGATCGAGACGGCTTCAGGGAGGGTCTCGGCGCGCTCCTCAAGGGCTCGCGTGTCACCGGCGAAGCAGTGGCAACCGTCGCTACCGCCGACGGAATCGACGGAGTAGAGCTAGCGCGCCTCGTGCGTGAGGGGGCAGGAGGTACCGCTGCGCGCCTGCAGTTGTCCGAGGCCAACGCCGAAAGGCTCGTCTCGTGGTTCATCTCCGAGCCCTCGCGGTTGCGGATGCTCGAGACGATGGCACCACTGGACGGAATCTCGGTGGCGCTCGTGGTCGATGGTGGGTCCAAGTCGCTGGACCAGCTGTCGGGGGGCCAGCGGGCTACGGCGGTGCTGCTGCTTCTCTTCGCCCAGGGTCAGCGGCCCCTCCTTCTCGACCAGCCTGAGGATGACCTGGACAACCGGTTCATCTACGACGACGTGGTGGCACTCATCCGCCAGGAGAAGGGCGTGATCGATCCCCATCAACGACGGCAGATCATCGCAGCGACCCATAACGCCAACATCCCGGTCAACGGCGACGCTGAGCTCGTCGTGAGCCTCGAGGAGGCCGACGGGCAAGTGCGGGTTCGCGCCCGTTCCTCCATCGATGACACGGACGTCCGGCAGGAGATCCGCGCTGTCCTCGAGGGCGGCGAAGAAGCGTTCCGTAGGCGTGCGGAGAAGTACGGCGGGGTGGACCGGTGACACCTCTGGAGCTGCGGGAGCGTCTCGTGCGCGGCGAGGACGCGCACACCGATGTCAAGCGCCAGCTCGGAAGCAACGAGGAGCTGGCCAAGGACCTTGTCTGCTTCGCCAACGGCGACGGGGGCCAGATCATCCTCGGGGTAACCAACGATCTGCGCGTCGTGGGCGTCGAGGACCCCGAGGCCATCTTCCTGACCGTGGATGACGTGGCCTTCCAGCGCTGCCGACCGCCGGTCAGTGTGGCGCTGGAGACCGTCGACCTGCCCGAGGGGCGCGTCATCCTCGTGCACGTGGCGCGCGGCGACCAGCGGCCCTACGCCACCTCCAGCGGCCGTTACTACATCCGCAGCGGTACCCGATGCCGTGATGCCAGTCGAGAGGAGCTGCTTCGTCTCTTCCAGGCCGGGGAGGACCTCTACGTCGACGAGCAGCCACTCAACCGCCTCAACCTCACTGACCTCGATCTCGATGCTGTGACCCGGCACGTCGCGAGCGTCGGACTCGACGCCGCGGACTCCGACGACCTCCCCGGACTTCTGCGGAGTTGGCGGCTCTACGACGGCTCGCACCCCACGGTCGCGGGCATTGTGCTCTTCGGGCGCCGGCCGCAGGAGCACCTCGAGGCCAGCCGCGTGGTCGTCGCAGCCTTCGCCGGCACGGACTCGGGGGACGACCTCTCCGACCGGTCCGACGTCACCGGCGGGCTGATCGAGGTCATTGAGCGCGTCCAGCGCTTCCTCGATCTGCATTTGCCGACGGAGCATGTGATCAGCGGCTTCGAGTCCGAGCGTCGGCCGGAGATCCCGCCCGCGGCGCTGCGCGAGGCCGTCGTCAACGCTCTCGTGCACCGCGACTACACCATCGGCGGTCCGGTCAGGGTCTTCGTCTTCCGCGACCGGGTCGAGGTGCACTCGCCAGGTCGGCCGCCCAACTCCGTGGACGCCGATGCGATGAGAGCCGGGGCCCACCTGCCGCGCAACCCGCACATCTACGCGAGGGTGGCCGACATGCAGCTCGCTACCCGCGCAGGCACGGGGATCCGCCGCATCGCGCGGCTGCTCCGGGAGGACGGCCGGCAGCTGGGGCTCACGGTGAGCGACGCAGAGGTCGTGCTGACCATGCCTAGACCGCCACGCGACGAGGACCGCTGAGCGAGGATGACCGCGTGGCCGTGACGCACCTGGACCGCCTGCGCAAGGGACTCGACCTGCTGGGGGTGGGGCTGGCGCCGTTCGTCGACAAGCACATGGCCGCCGCGGCGCCGGCGGGCCGCGACTGGTCAGAGTTGCTCGCGGTGCGCGATGAGCAGCGCACCGGTCGTCGTACGAGTGTGAGCAAGAGCGATCCGCAGACGCTGCTGCGCTGCTTGACCGAGGATTGGCGGGCCTTCGGGCAGTCGCTGAGCCGCACCGATCAAAGCTTCGCGACCGAGCTGCGGGAGGTGCGCAACCGGGTCGCGCACCCCGACGACCGCAAGCCGGTGAGCGCTGATGACACCCTACCGGGCTTTGGACACGATGGAGCGCCTGCTGCTCGACGTGGGCGCGGTGTCGCAGGCCGATGAGGTGCGCCGCGAGCGGGTCGACCATCAGCGGGCGACCTATGAGGCGCAGGCTCGTCGTACGGCGAAGACCGCGACCGCTACGGCGGGGGTGGAGGGGCTGGGCCTCAAGCCGTGGCGTGAGGTTGTGCGCCCGCACCCGGATGTGGCAAGCGGGCAGTTCAACGCCGCGGAGTTCGCCGCGAACCTGGCGATGGTGGTGCGCGGGGAGGGCAGCGAGGAGTACCTGGACCCCATCGCCTTCTTCCGGCGCACCTATCTCACCGAGGGTCTGCGCGACCTGCTCGCCCGGGCCGCGCGGCGGGTGGGCGGCGACAGCAGCGCCAGCCCGTCGGTGAACCTGCAGACGACCTTCGGTGGCGGCAAGACCCACTCGATGCTCGCGCTCTTCCACCTCTTTGGTGGCACGCCGCTCGACCGCATGCCCGAGGACGTGCAGCAGGTCGTGCGGGCAGCGGGATCACCGCGCTACCGGGCGGTGTGCGCCGCGTGGTGCTGGTCGGCAACCACATCTCCCCGAGCGAGCCATGGACGGCACCGGATGGGAGTCCGGTCAGGACGCTGTGGGGGCAGCTGGCCTGGCAGCTGGGCGGTGCGCCCGCCTTCGCGAAGGTCGCGGCAGCGGACCGCGACGGCACCAACCCGGGGGCGGCGCTGGGTGAGGTGCTCCGGGCGCACAGCCCCGCGGTCATCCTCATCGACGAGTGGGTGGCCTACGCCCGCCAGCTGGTCGGTCGCGACGACCTGCCGGCCGGCTCGTTCGAGACCCAGTTCACCTTCGCCCAAGCACTGTCGGAGACCGTCAAGGCGACGCCGGGCGTGCTGCTCGTGGTGTCGATCCCGGCATCGGATGAGGGCGACAGCGGCTATGGCGGGACCTCGGGGCGCGACACCGAGGTCGGCGGTCCGAACGGGCGACTCGCTCTGGAGCGGCTGCAGAACGTCGTGCGCCGGGAGGCCGACCCCTGGCGCCCGGCCAGCGTCGGGGAGTCCTTCGAGATCGTGCGCCGGCGGTTGTTCGAGGATCCGGACGCGGCGGCGAGCGCGGACATCGCGGCCGTGGCCAAGGCCTTCCGCAGCTTCTACTTCGAGCACCGCGACGCGCTGCCCACCGGGGTCGGTGACGCCGAGTACGAGGCACGGGTGCGGGCGTCCTACCCGCTGCACCCCGAACTGTTCGACCGGCTTTACGAGGACCGGTCCTCTCTGGAGCGCTTCCAGCGCACGAGGGGCGTGCTCCGCCTGATGAGCAACGTCATCCACGTGCTCTGGGAGCGCGGCGACGCCGGGCCGTTGATCATGCCGGGGAGCGTGCCGTTGGATGACACGAACGTGCGCAGCGAGCTCGCGCAGTACCTCGACGATTCATGGTCGGCGGTGCTCGACGCCGACGTGGACGGGCCGGACGCGACGCCGCTGGAGGTCGACCGGGACCGGCCGCTGTTCGGAGCCCGTTCGCTGACCCGGCGGCTGGCCCGGGCGATCTTCGTCGGGTCGGCGGCGACGCTGCAAGGGGTGCGCAAGGGCCTGGACCAGCAGCGGGTGTGGCTGGGCGTCGCCGTCCCGGGGGACACGCTCGGCAACTTCGCCTCCGCGCTGCACACCCTCGCAGACCGCTCGACCTTCCTCTACGCCGAGGGCGGCCGCTACTGGTACGACACCCAGCCGGGCCTTGGGCGGATGGCGAAGGACGCGGCGGACCGGCTCCGGGAGCACCCGGAGGACGTCTGGCTGGAGCTCGAGACCCGCTTGCGGACCATGGGCGCGCGGGGACCCTTCGCCGGTGTGCACCCGACGGTCCGGGAGGCCGCCGACGTGCCGGACGACCCCGACGTACGCCTCGTGCTGGTGCACCCCTCGCGCTGCCACAGCAAGGGCAGCAGTGACTCCCCGGTTATGACCTTCGCCCGGGAGGTGCTGGAGCGGCGCGGCACCGCGCAGCGCGTGCACCGCAACGCCGTCGTCCTCCTCGCCGCGGACAGCAAGCGGCTGGAGGAGGTCGAGGAGGCCGCCCGGGAGTTTCTCGCCTGGAAGGGGATCGTCGCTCGCGCGCGGGAACTGAACCTGGCGCCGGCGCAGCAGGACCTCGCGACCTCGCGGCGGGACCAGGCCGACAGCACCGTGCGCATGCGGATGCCGCAGGCCTGGCAGTGGGTGCTGCTGCCGGTGCAGGCCGATGCCGCTGCCCCGCCCGTGGTCGCGGCCCAGCTCGTCTCGGGGTCGGAGCCGACGCTGGCCGAGCGGGTGGGCTCCAAGCTCGGCTCGTCGGGGCAGCTCTACACGTCACTTCGCGGCGGGGGGCTCGGCGCGGAGCTGCGGACCCACCTGCTTCAGCACTGGAAGAAGACGGGGCACCTGTCCGTCGGTGAAATTTGGGGCCTGTGCACCCGCTACCCCTACATGCCACGCCTACGGGACCGCGCGGTGCTCGACCACGCCGTCACCACGATGCTCGACGAGGGCCTGGACTGGGAGCGCGACGGGTTCGCAGTGGCCTCTGGCTGGTCCGAGGCGGACGGCTACACCGGGCTGCTGCTGCCCGGGTACGCCGGCGGCGGCACGCTCGGCCAAGTCCTCGACACGACACTGCTCGTCCTGCCCGACGTCGCGGTGCGGGCGGACGCCGACGGCAAGCGCCGTGCTGCCGCAGGTGACGCTCGGCCGGCCCCAGCGGAGTCGCAGTCGGGCGGCTCGGGTTTCGGCGGCCAGGACGGCGGCGCCGCGACGGTGACCTTGCCCGCGCGCCCGACACGCTTCCACGGGGCGGTCGCGATCGACCCGGAGCGCTACAGCCGGGATCTCAACCAGATCGTCTCGGCGGTTATCGCCCAGCTGGCCGTGGTGGACGGCGTCGAGCTCGACGTCACGGTGGAGATCAGCGCCATAGCCCCTGACGGCTTTGACGAGGCCAAGATCCGCACGGTCAGCGAGAACGCCCGCACCTTAAAATTCACGAGCCACGGTTTTGAGCCTCGTTGAGCGCACACGCATGCCGGTTTCACTCGCCGGACAGCGTTGCGTTGCGGCAACTCGCCCGCCGGATTGTCTTGGCATCAGGATACGCCGGCGTATGGCTGCGCCATACGGCCGCGGCGACGTCGCCGAGGTGCTGGTCGCCCTTCGTAAGCTGTCCGCATGCCCCAGCCCGCCGCGCCCCCATCCCCGGCCCCTCTCGTGTCGGACCCGGCGCGGTGAGTGGGCGCGACCTCGACCCGGCGTTCCTCGCCCTGCCGCTCGACGCGGTCTCCGACGCCGCCCTGCAGGCCGCTGCCGACGCGGGCGCCGGGCACGCCGACGTGCGGGTGGAGCGGCTGCGCGGGCAGGACATCGCCGTCCGCGACGGCCGGCTGGAGAGCCTCGGTGACGACGTCACTGTCGGGCTGGCCGTGCGGGTGGTGCACGACGGCACCTGGGGATTCGCGAGCGGCCCCGACGTCACGGTGGAAGAGGCGGTCCGGCTGGCCCGCCGGGCGGTGGACGTCGCGCGCACGTCGCGCCCCCTGAACGCGGATCCCGTCGACCTGGCCCCGGAGCCGGTGCACAACGGGCAGTGGGTCTCGGCGTACGACGTGAACCCCTTCGACGTGGCCGCCGCAGAGAAGGTCGCGCTGCTGAGCGGATGGAGCACGCGGCTGCTCGCCCACGACGACGTGGACCACGTGGACGCCGGGCTGCAGCAGGCGCTCGAGGGCAAGCACTACGCCGACTCGGCCGGCACCCGCACCACCCAGCAACGGATCCGCTTGCAGCCCGTCGTCACCGCGACCCGGGTCGACCCCGGCGGCGGCTTCGAGACCATGCGCACGACCGCGCCGCCGGTGGGCCGTGGCTGGGAGTACCTCACCGCAGGCACCACCGAGGGCGGCTGGGACTGGGACGGCGAGCTGGCCCGCATCCCGGACCTGCTGGTGGAGAAGGCAAAGGCGAGCAGCGTCGAGCCCGGGCGCTACGACCTCGTCATCGACCCGAGCAACCTGTGGCTGACCATCCACGAGTCCATCGGGCACGCCACCGAGCTGGACCGGGCGCTGGGCTACGAGGCGGCGTACGCCGGGACGTCGTTCGCCACCCTGGACCAGCTGGGGTCGCTGGTGTACGGCTCCGAGGGCATGCGGGTGACCGGTGACCGCATTGTCGAGCACGGCCTCGCCACGGTGGGATGGGACGACGAGGGCGTGCAGGCGCAGGCCTTCGACATCGTCCGCGACGGGGTGCTGGTGGGCTATCAGCTCGACCGGCGGATGGCCCGGCAGAACGCCGCGGCGCTGGGCCTGGCACACCCCCGATCGAACGGCTGTGCCTACGCCGACTCCCCGGCCCACGTGCCGGTCCAGCGGATGGCGAACGTCTCGCTGCAGCCGGACCCCGGCGGCCCGTCGACGGAGGAGCTGATCGCCGGGGTGGACCGCGGGATCTACATCGTCGGCGGCAAGAGCTGGTCCATCGACATGCAGCGCTACAACTTCCAGTTCACCGGCCAGCGCTTCTATGAGATCCGCGGCGGACGGCTGGTCGGCCAGCTCAGGGACGTTGCCTATCAGGCGACCACTACGGAGTTCTGGGGGTCGATGGAGTCGGTCGGCGGCCCGCAGACCTACGTGCTGGGCGGTGCCTTCAACTGCGGCAAGGCCCAGCCCGGGCAGGTGGCCGCGGTGTCGCACGGGTGTCCGTCGGCGCTGTTCCGCGGCGTGAGCATCCTCAACACCGCCCGCGAGGCGGGCCGATGAGCACCGCGGTCTCCGGGCACGAGATCGTCGAGCGGGCCCTCGCGCTGTCGCGCGCCGACGGCTGCGTGGTGATCGTGGGCGAGAGCAGCAGCGCCAACCTGCGCTGGGCCGGCAACACGCTGACCACCAACGGCGCCGGCCGCTCGCGGTCGGTCGCCGTGGTCAGCGTCGTCGGCGACGGCGCAGGAGTGCGCAGCGCCAGCCAGCTCGACGACCTCGAGGGGCTGGTGCGGGCCAGCGAGGAGGCGGCGCGGGAGGCGGGGCCGGCCGAGGACGCCGGGCCGCTCGTGGGGGGCGACGCGGCGGCGGACTTCGGCGAGGCGGCGGTGGAGGCAGACACGGGGGTCTTCGCCGGCTTCGCCCGCGACCTGGGGGCCTCCTTCGCCGAGGCACGCGGGGACGGGATCCGGCTGTTCGGCTTCGCCAGCCACGACGTCACCACCACCTGGCTCGGCTCCTCGACCGGGCTGCGGCTTCGGCACGTGCAGCCGACCGGGTACGTCGAGGCGACGGGCAAGTCCGCCGACGAGGGCGGCTCCACCTGGGTCGGCCAGCACACCCGGGACTGGTCCGACGTGTCAGTCCCGACCCTGGACGCCGAGATCCGCCGGCGGCTCGGCTGGGCCGCGCGGCGGGTGGAGCTGCCGGCCGGTCGCTACGAGACGCTGCTGCCGCCGAGCGCGGTCGCCGACCTGTTCTTCTACGACTACGTCAGCTCGGCCGGCCGCGAGGCGGCGGAGGGGCGCACCGTCTACTCCCGGCCCGGCGGCGGCACCCGGGTCGGGGAGTCGCTCGGACCGGCCGGGCTCCGGCTGTGGAGCGACCCCGCTGCGCCGGGGATCCAGGCCCCGCCGTTCGTCGTCGCGACCTCGTCCTCCGCCTTGTCCAGCGTCTTCGACAACGGCCTGCCGCTCGGCGAGACCGACTGGCTGCGCGACGGCGCGCTCACCGCGCTGGTCGAGACGCGGGCGTCGGCCCGCACGAGCGGCGCCGCCGTGACGCCGTACGTCGACAACCTGCTGCTCGACGGCGGCGGCAGCGCGACCACCGACGAGATGGTCGCGGCCACCGAGCACGGCCTGCTGGTGACCTGCCTCTGGTACATCCGCGAGGTCGACCCGGAGACGCTGCTGCTGACCGGGCTCACCCGCGACGGCGTCTACCTCGTGGAGGGCGGCGAGGTCGTCGGCGTCGTGAACAACTTCCGCTTCAACGAGAGCCCGGTCGACCTGCTCGGCCGCCTCGCCGAGGTGGGCCGCAGCGAGGCGTGCCTGCCGAGGGAGTGGAGCGACTGGTTCACCCGCGCCAGGATGCCGGCGCTGCGGGTGGGCGACTTCAACATGAGCTCGGTGTCGCAGGCCAGCTGACGGGCGCGGGGCTACTCGACCCGGGCGCGCTCCTGGGCGGTGCCCGCCGGCGGCCCCACGCGGGGCGGAGCCGGAGTGAGCGGCTTCCAGCGCTGTCCGGCCCACTCCGCCGCACGGGCCTCGGCGAGCGCGTTGCGGCGGGTGCGGCCGCCGAGCCGGTCCAGGTAGACCATCCCCGACAGGTGGTCGGTCTCGTGCTGCAGGCAGCGGGCCAGCAACTCCTCGCCCTCGATCTGCATCGGGTCACCGTTCCGGTCGACTCCGGTCACGGTGGCACGCATGGCGCGCACGGTCGGGTAGTAGAGCCCTGGCACCGACAGGCAGCCCTCGTCGTCGTCCTGTAGGTCGCCCGGCACCGTCGCGCAGATCGGGTTGACCACGTGGCCCGTCACCCCCGGGCCGCAGTCGTAGACGAATACCCGCAGGCCGACACCCACCTGGGTGGCCGCCAG